>Ga0136611_10000243_pt1 | contig 34188 bp, 32 predicted proteins | sample AntDrymUQ2232306_2_FD_106645 | JGI IMG/M metagenome (GOLD analysis project Ga0136611, IMG submission 106645) | Polar desert sand microbial communities from Dry Valleys, Antarctica - metaG UQ223 (23.06) | ecosystem: Environmental > Terrestrial > Soil > Desert | place: Antarctica: Dry Valley...
GCATCACCCGGGTGGGCCGGTTCATGCGGCGCTACTCCCTCGACGAGCTCCCCCAGCTGATCAACGTGGTCCGCGGCGAGATGTCGCTGGTCGGTCCGCGCCCGCCGCTGCCGAGCGAGGTGAACGACTACGAGACGCACACCCGACGCCGCCTGCTGGTCAAGCCGGGGATGACCGGGCTGTGGCAGGTCAACGGGCGCGCCGACCTGAGCTGGGACGAGACGGTGCGGTTGGACCTGCAGTACGTCGAAAACTGGTCACTGGGGCTCGACCTGGCGGTGTTGTGCAAGACCGTGGTGGCCGTAACCAGGAGCTCCGGGGCCTACTGAAAGTCGGCGACGTGTCGCCGGATGCCCTCGGCGAAAATCTCGGGGCTGTACGCCGCGGCGTGCGCTCGGATGTCGTGCTCGTCCGGTGGGTTCTGCTGTAGTCGGTGAACGGCGGCAACCACGGCTGCGGGGTTGAGCTCCTCGACGTACCAGCCGTTCCTGCCCTCGGCGAGGGTGTCGAGGAAGCCGCCGGCCCTGAGGCACAACGCGGGCTTGCCGAACGCGTTGCCCTCTAGCGGCGTGAGACCGAAGTCCTCGTGGGCCACCGAAATGGTCGCGGTGCAGGAGGCGTAGAGCCAGCGGAGTTGGGCGTCGGAGATCTTCTGTACGCCGGTGAAGCGGTCCGGCCACTCACCGGTCGGCAGGCCGCCGACGACGACGAGGCGCTCGTGGGGCAGGTCCCGGAACGCCTCGCAGGCGACCTCGACGTTCTTGTAGCCGCGGGGGCGGCCGACGACGAGGAAGAAGCCGGCGTCGAGGTCGGGGATGGGCACTTGCGGGCCGGCGGCGTCCAGCGAAACGGGCGGCGGGAGGAGGGTCGCGTCGATGCCGTAGACGCCTCTGACCCGGGCCTGCACAGCGGTGGAGTTCACGAGGTAGCGCGAGGCGGTCCTGGCTGCGGCCTGGTCCCACCTGCGCAGACGTGGCGTCAGCAGCCGCAGCGCCTGTCGTACCGCCGCCGGTTGGTTCTTCAGGTAGTCCTGGCTCTGGTAGAGCCAGCGTGGCGGATTGTGGCAGTAGACGAGCTTGGGCGCGTCCGTGGTGATGCCGTGGGCGAACCCGCTGGAGCTGCAGACGAGCAGGTCGGCCTCGTCGACCCGGAGGCGGCCGACCGCCCCGGGCAGCAGCGGCAAGGCCACGCGTGGGTCGCGCCGCAACACGGGGATCGCCTGCAGGTGGCTGGTCCGGACGTCGTACTGCTCGACCTCCCGGAACGTTGCTGCCGGGTTGTGAAGGGCCGTGAACAGGCGCCTTCCGGGAAGCGCGGCGCGGATCGCGAGGGCCACCCGCTCGGCGCCGCCCCGCTGGGTGAAGTAGTCGTGGGCGACGACGATGCGCGGCTCCACCTAGCCAGAGTCACACAGTCGGTGGCCCACCGTGTGGACTCCGCCAATCCTCCGGCCCCCGCGCGGCAGCAGCCGTATCGTCCCGAACATGAGGCGGAGGTCACCCGAGGGCCGCCCGCTGGTCGTCTTCGTGAACCACGTCGCCCGGCTCTCCGGAGGGGAGATCGCCCTCACGAGGTTGCTGCCTGCCCCTGGCGCCGACCATCGACGTTCACGTGATCCTCGCCGAGGACGGGCCGCTCGTGCCGCGGCTGCGCCTGTCCACAGGCGTTGTCATCGACTCAGGCCCCTACAAGGGCAGGATCTCCAGCCGGTCCCCCACTACGCGTGCCGCAGCATGTGCTCGTCGGAGCGACGGGGGTCATCATCGTGTGCGCCTCGGCGACACCCACCCGGGAACGACTCGGACGGGCTGTCGGCTCGCTGCGCAAGCTCGACGTCGCGTTTGTCGGCCTGGTAGCCAACAGATCGGTGCCCAGCGGTGTCGCTGCCTACGGCAACGGCTCGCGCTCCGGCTACGCCAGCCGCGCCAAGCGCTGACCCGCCGCGCATCTTTTGGATGAGCACCTAGAATCCGATCGTGGCAGCCCTGGTCGCGAACGCCGCTCCTCGCTTTCCGAGCATCGCCGGCAGCGCTGTCGTGGTCGGCACGGCGGGTCTCGCGGCCCTGGTGGCGAAGCGCAGTCTGGCCGGTGCAATCGTGCTAGCGCTCCTGCCGGCCGTGGCACTGCTCAAGGCGAGGCCCGTCCCGACCGCGATCCTCGGCGTAGGACTGGTCCCGCTGACGGCCGACCTCGCGCCCGGGTTGTCGCTCAAGGTGTCGCTATGGGATGCACTGCTCCTGCTGGCGCTGCGCGCCGCTATCGGCGCCAGGCGCTCGGACTGGACAGCGGTCAAGTCTTTCCTTCCGCTCATCGCCCGCTACGCGCTGACGTTGTTGCCAGCCTTGGCCGCCAACCTTGAACCTGCGATCCTGAGCAACGCCGCGCAGGTTCTGCAGATTGCGCTGGTGCCCCTGCTCGTAGGAGCCGTCGTGCTGCGCCGAGCGGGCCCAGTCCTCGGGTCCCGCGCACGCTCGCCGTGCACGCCTCCACGGTTATACACGCGCTGGTGGACATCTACTGGGTTCGCGGTACGCCCGTGCTGAGCTGGCTGCTCATGGGCGCCGTCCTGGCCGACGTCGCCACGCGCAGGGCGCGGGCCCCGGTGCAGTGAGGCCCGGTGTCGTGGTTGTTGCCTTCGGTGCACCTGCGCTCCTGCTCGAATCCCTGCAACCGCTCGCCGGTCTCGACGTCGTTGTCGTCGACAACTCCTCGCGCGAGGACGTACGACGGGTCTGCACAGCGACCGGCGCGCAGTACCTCGATCCCGGCCGGAACCTCGGCTTCGCGGCCGGGGTAAACCTCGGCGTCAAGGCCCTCGGCGACGACCGGGATGTGCTGGTGCTCAATCCGGATGCCGTCCTGGACCTCGAGGGCATCGACCGCCTGCTTGCCGTGATGCAATCCGGACCACGCACCGCTGCCGTCGCACCACGGCTGGCCGGGCCGGACGGCGAACAACGGCCCGGGTGGCCCTGGCCGTCGCCGGGCAGGATGTGGCACGAGGCGATCGGCCTGGCTAGGGACGCCGATCGGCACGATTTCCTGGTCGGGGCGGCGCTGCTTCTGCATGGCGATGCGCTGCGCGAGGTGGGGCCCTTCGACGAGCGCTACTTCCTCTACGCCGAGGAGACCGACTGGCAGCGGCGGGCAGTCGACCTCGGCTGGCAGATCCGACTGGTGCCCGACGTCGTGGCACAGCATCTCGGTGCCGGCACGAGCGTTGACCCAGCTCGGCGCGAGGCACTTTTCCATGCCGGGACGGAGACCTACGTCCGTAAGTGGTTCGGACGGCGGGGCTGGGCGTCGTATCGGGCGGCGTCGCTCGTCGGCGCCACGGCGCGGTCCTTGCTACCGGGCCCCCGCGGCTCGGCCGCCCGCCGCCGCGCCGTGATCTATGCCCGAGGGCCACGACGGGTTGCGGGTCTCGACGCGTAGACCTCGAGAAGGGCATCGAGGTGCTGCGCTGTGCTCGCAGATGAGCGCTCACACCCGACTCCCGGTCGACGTCAACGCGCGCCGGCCTCCGCTGTCCCTGTCGACGAGAAGGTAAGTGAGCCCTACGCGCACGCTGCGCCGGGCGGACGTATCCGGGCGCCTGCACGTAGACCAGGTGGTCGATGAAGCCGAGCACGTCTTCGCGCACCTCCGTGTGGCCCTCACCATGGCTCTCCGCGACGGCGTCCGCCAGCGTCCCGGCCGTTGAAACACCTTCGACGTGAGCGAAGATCGCGGCCGCCCTCGAGGTCAGTGCCCTCGAACCGCCGCGACCGGCTGACGCGCACATATGGGCTCATGCAGCCAGCAAGTCGTGCCGATCCGGGCCGCTGTGCCGGCATCACCGTGAACGATCCGGTAGGCGCGAGCACGTCGCGCAAGTCGCGCGCGAGTGCTTCTAGGGGACCCGACCGCACCTCACCCAGCCGGGATGAGTTGACGCCCAGCAGATGGGCGGCCTCCGCCTCGCTGAGTCGCTGCACCTTACAGGGCACGCCGTGCCGGTAGGTCGGGAAGATCGGCAGTGTGGGGGACAGCGGTCCGTGCGGAGGTGGCGCGGTCTCGAACGCCGACGGCGGCACCAGCCACGTCCCCTCAGCGCCGACGGCGAGGCGAGGTTGTAGATGGGCACGCTAGCGTTCGCTCGTGGATCCCAGCGATGCGCTGCGTCCGTCATCGCGCGCCTGGACGGAGTTGTTGCACGCCGAGGTGTCCTTTCACCTGAAGACAGCCGGCATCCCGGTTCTTCACATCAAGGGTCCGACCGTGGCGCTCTGGCTCTACCCCGACGGTGGTCGCGACTGGGGTGATGTGGACGTGCTCGTAGCCCCGCACCGAATCGAAGAAGCACTGTCGGTTCTCGAGGCGGCCGGGTTGACCGAGCGCTTCTCCGGGGTGGGCCGGCGGGCCACCACGGATCATGCTGTCACGCTGGCCCGCACCGACCCCGAAATCGGGGGCGACGAGGTCGACGTGCATGACCGTTTTCCCGGCTTGGATGGAGAGGCCGAGAAGGCCTTCCGGGTTCTATGGCGTCGGCGCGAGCCGGGTCGGCTCGCCCATGTCGACGTCTGGTTTCCCGACCTGTCGACACGCGCCCTGTTGGTCGTTCTCAACAGCGCCCGCACCCGCTCTCCGAAGGCACAGACCGACCTCGACCGTCTGCTCAGCGAGACGGTTGAGGTGGATTGGGAGGACGTCCTCGACCTTGCTCGGCGACTGGGCGCGCTGACGGGACTGCGCGCCGGCCTCGAGTTGCACCCGGCCGGCGAGGCGCTCGTCGCTGGCTGCGAGCTCGCGAACGTGCCGGTCTCGACTGCCTGGCGGCTCGTGCTCGCTGACGCGCCCAGGACCGCACTGCGCCTGGACGAACTCGCCCGCCTTCCCTGGCGACGAAAGGTGCCCGCCGTGGCGCACTGGTTGCTCCCCCCGCCGGCTGTCCTGCGGATGCGTGACCCGACGCTGGGATCAGGCGGATTCGCTGTGGCCGTGGGCTACGTACGTCGTCTCTGCGACGGTATGCGCGCATTGCCGGCGTCGGTCAGAGCGATCCGTGCCGGTAAACGATCGTGAACGCGCGCCGATGGCTGTCACAATGACAGCGTGAGTGCCGTCTTCGTTCTTGCCAGGCTGGCCGTAGCCGTGGTGTTCGTCATCTCCGCGGTGGCCAAGTTGCGCGACCGGACCGGGTCCCGAGACGCCGTACGCGCGTTCGGGTTGCCGCACGCCCTCGTCGGACCGATCGCTGCCGGCCTGCCGATCTTTGAGTTGGTGTGCGCGGCGCTCCTCGTGACGGCCGACCCCGCTGCGACGCTGGGCGGGGCGGGTTCCCTGTTGCTGCTGGCCGCCTTCACCGTGGCCATGGTCGTCAACCTTGCGCAGGGTCGCCGACCCGACTGCCACTGTTTCGGCTCGATGCGTGGCGGCGCCATCGGCTGGAACACTGTCGGACGCAACGCCGGGCTGCTCGCCCTAGCCGGCCTCTCGCTAGGTGGGGCCGGTGCCGCCGGCTCGGTGCCCGCTGAGCTCGCCGACTACTCCGGCGAACAGCTCTTGACCGGAGGGTTGGTCGCCCTGGCCGGAGGCGTGGTGGCGATCCTCGGCGGCGCCCTGTACACGCTCATGGGCCGCTACGGAACGGTGCTCCTTCGCCTGGAGGCGCTGGAGACCGCCACCGGTTTGGCGGCACCTAAGCCGGCGCCTTCCTTCGAGCTACCCGATCTCGACGGTGCCCTCGTGCGCTCGGACGACCTGCTGGGCGCTCGGCCGCTGCTCGTGGTGTTCGTCAGCCACACCTGCGTCCTGTGCGAGGCCTTGTTGCCGGACCTCGAGCGCTGGCAGCAGGACCCCGAGCACGCCGTACAGGTGGTGGTCATCAGCACCGGCAGCGCGGAGGCAAACCGGGTGAAGGCGGCAGAGGCAGGCCCGACTGTGCTGCTGCAGCGCGACGATGAGGTCGCCAGATCGTTCGAGGTCCAGGGGACCCCGGCGGCCTTCCTGCTCGGAGCGGACGGGCTGTTCGCCGCACCGGCAGCCTACGGGGTCGAGGCGGCACGGGCGTTGCACGACAGGACGCTGCGCACGGTGAGCAGCGGGCATCAGCACACCCACGATCAGCTCCACCAGATCGAGAGACGGCCGGTCGCGGCCGGCGACCCCCTGCCGGACATCACCGTCGATACGGAGAGCGACGGCCTCGTCCCGCTCGCCGACCTGGTCCATGACGGGGCGGTGCTGCTCTTCTGGCGGACCGACTGCGGCTACTGCTCCGTCATCGCCGATCAGGTCGTCCCGCTCCAGGACGCCGCAAGGATCGTTGTCGTGTCCGGCAGCGCGCTTCCGGAGCTTCGTGGCCAGGGCCTCGTCGGGCCGGTGGCCCGTGACGTCGGCGGCAAGCTCATGGAGAGCCTGCAGGTGCCCGGCACCCCCGCTGCAGTGCGCGTACGGGCTGGCCTGACAGATTCCAACCTCGCTGTTGGTGGGCCGGCGGTGCTGAGCCTGCTGAGCGCAGGCGCTGACGTTGCGTCACAGGACACCGGGGCGCAATAGGGACTTTCTGCCCCTCGGGGCTAGCGCAACAGCGGAGCGGATGGTTCACTATGGGTAACGAACCTAACGGGGGCGAAAATCATGGGCATGTGGTTTGACAGGCTGGCCAAGCAGTCAGCGCGCTCTGCTTTACGTAGCGGCGCTGTCGATGACGGCGGGCTGACGCGCCGGCAGGTCATCACGCGCGGCGCAGTGGTCACCGGCGTTGCCTGGACCGCGCCCATGATCCTCGCCGCACAGCCGGCTTTCGCCGGGGCGTCAATCTGCCTAAACGATCCTACCAACCCGGACTTCTCGATCTGCCCGGATGGCACCACCTCCAAGTGCTGCCCGAAGGGCCAGAAGTGCGTGCAGGACTTCTTCAAGCCAACCGGCACGTTCATCTGCGACGTCGGGCTCGGTGGCACGTGCACCAACCAGGGTGAAGGTCAGTGCAACGGCGGCGCGAGCCGTTGCAACAAGCCGAACGGGCCGCCGGCGCAGAATCCCAGCATCTGCGGTGGTCCGGGAGCGGACTGCGACGACGGATCGATCTGTCTGTTTACGTCGCCGTGCTTCGGCGTGGTGAATCCGGACACCGGGAAACAAGAGAACAAGCGCTGCGGCGGCGAGGGAGCGCCGTGTACCTCCACGAGCCAGTGTGCGCAGGTTGATGGTCCGGCATTGACGTGCCGGATAGCCGAGGGTATGACCTCGGGCACCTGCCAGCCCTGAGCGCAGGCTGAGGGCGGGTGACCCTGGCATCTGTCTCGGGTGTCGTCCGGGATGCGCTCGGGTTCGCCTTTACGGTGGTCCCAGGCGCGAGTGCACTGGGTGACCGAGTCACAGAGCTCTTCGCCGAACTTCCTGCAGGCGCAGAGCCCAAACAGGCCTTTCGGCTTGACGAGTTAGGTGAACACTCCTGGCAGCGGCTCGAGGCCGTTGTCGCCCAGGTGACGCTCGGGGCGATCGCGGCCTCGGAGGGCCAGTTGCTGTGCCACGCCGGTGCCGTCTGTCGCTCCAGCGGTGACGCGGCGGTCATCTGCGGACCATCAGGCAGCGGAAAGACCACGCTCACGGTGCGGCTGGTGGAGAGCGGCTTGGGCTACCTGACTGACGAGACCGTCTGTCTCGATCCAGCGACATTGCGGGCAAGGCCGTATCGCAAGCCCGTTTCTGTCAAGCGCGGCTCGCAGCAGCTGCTCGGGCACCTGCGGCCACGGACCCTCAGCGAGGGCACCTGGGTGGTCCCGCCGGCTGCCTTCGACGTCACCGGCCTGCCGAACCGGCGTCTGGTGCCGCAGCTCCTCCTCTTTCCCCACTACACCGAAGGTGCTGACCTGCGTGTCGAGCCCCTCGGGGAGGGGGAGGCCGCCTTCCGGCTCGGACAGAACAGCTCCCGCCTGCGGGCTGTCCGCGGCGGAGCGCTTCCGGCGCTGGCCCGGCTGGCCAGGCGCGCCCCGGCCTACCGGCTCACCTACGGTGACGTCGACGCCGCCGTGCGCACCGTGCACGAGTTGTGGGACACCGCGTGAGTCCCGAGGTGCTCCTCCGGATAAGACCGGGCGTCCAGAGCTTGGAGATCGACGGCGACGTGCTGGTCTACGACGGCGACACCCTGCAACTGCTCAGCCACCCCGGGACTCTGGTGTGGAAGCGCATCGACGGACTCACTCCGCTAGCCGTCATCGTCGAGGCCGTCGTCGAGGCCTTTCCCGACCAGCGCAACGCCGTCGAGGACGACGTGCTCCGTCTGCTCAACAGCCTCGTGATGACGAACGTGCTCGACGGCTTGGGCACGCCAGACCTGCCTGCCCTCGTCCCGTCGCCGCAGGTGGGCTGGACCCGGGACGACGCCGTTGTGCTGCTCGTCGACCTGCGGGACGGTCGACGTCGCGCCCTCACCCCGACCGGCGGCCGCATCTGGGAGCTCGTCGGCGAGCACCGCACGATGACGGCTGTGCTCCAGGCGTTGCGCGCGGAGTACCCCGACGTGCCGGCGGTCTTGAGCCAGCAGGTGGGCGACTTCATCGCCGATCTGGTGAAGGAAGGTTGGCTCGAGCGGCGGGAGTAGATCAAGGTGTTGCGCCGAGCGCAATCCATGCCTCGGTTGTCGCCGTCGCGGTGACGTCCCAGCTCAACACCGGTCCAGCCGGCCGCTCGCCTGACGCTGCCTCCCGCAGCGCCCGTACCAGCCCGTCAATGTCGTGCGGCGCCCACACCACACTGTCGCCGAGCAGCGCCGGTAGGTCGCCCACCCGAGTTGAGACGACGCGCCCGCCGCAAGCCAGCGCCTCGACCGGTGGCAGCCCGAATCCTTCGTACTGCGAGATGTAAGCCGTGACAGTCGCCAGCCCGAACAGCGCCGCCAGGTCGGAGCGGGGGACGAAGCCTAAGCGCCGCACCTTGTGCGGCAGACCGGCGACCGTACCTCCTCCGGCCAGCAGCAGCGGCATCCCGGCCAGCTCGCACGCCTCGGCGAGCCGTGGGACATCCTTGCGGGGCTCGACGGTGCCGACGTGCAGGACGAAGATCGCCGGGAGCGCGTAACGCTCCCGCACCCGACAAAGCTCGGCCTCGCCCGCGGGCACCATGTCGCGGCCCGGCGCCTCCGGGGTGACGATGCAGTCGCGGCCGAAGCGGACCCGGACCCGGTCGGCCGTGAACTGCGAGACAGCCAGCACAAGGTCGGCCCGCCGCAGGGCATGCGACACCAGGGCGCGCTCACCCCTGATCCGGACCGGGCTGAAGGCCCACGGAACGTCGAACACGCTCAGGTCGTGGACCGTCGCCAGTGAGCACCCGGGAAGGCGCAGGGGCAGGTCGACATCGAGTCCGTGCACCGGTCCGGGAACGTGCTGCAAGAGGCCGGTGAGCGCCCTTCGACCCCCTGCCTGCGCTCGCACCATCTCGACGTGCACCCCGGGAGGCAGTTCCCGTAGAGCGTCACGCTGGACAAGGACGGTGCAGGCCGACTGCCAGTGCTCGGGCAGGGCGTGCAGGAGTTCACGGATGTACGTGGAGACGCCGGCACCATCGGGACGCAGCGAGAGCGCATTGATGCTGATCGGCACCGGGGCAGGCTAGCTCCGTCACCTCATCGCTGGTGCGTGACGATGTCGACGAGTTGCCCGAGCAGATGCTGACCGGATCCAGGCTTGCGCAGCACCGGGAGCGCAAACGGACGTAGTCCGGCCGGCGTCCCGGATGAAGGACCGAACTCCTGGGCTGCGGCGCGGCGAGTCGCGCCGGACGGGTGGCGCAGGGGCCTCGGGGCGACGCGCAGGGCCTGCTCGTAGAAGCGCACCTGGCGCGCAGCGATGTCCGCCCAGGCGTTCGCGCCAGCCAGATCGAGACCGGAGTCACGCATCGCCCGCCACGTCGCTGGCCGGTCCAGCAGCTCGGAAACCGCGCGGCTGAGCGCTTCGACATCGCCTTCGGCCACGAGCAGGCCGACCTCGCCGACGACCTCGGGGATGGAGCCGGAGGCGTATCCGGCGGGTACGGCACCCGCGGCCCGCCCCTCGGTGATGACCCGTCCGAACTGCTCCACCCACCGCGAGGTCGCCGTGCTAGGCACCAGCACAACGTGCATACGGCGGTACAGGACGGCCAGCGACCGATCGTCGGTCCAGGACGACCAGCTGCAGGAGTCGGCGACACCGAGCCGGGCAGCCAGGTCCCGGGCGGGTGTCCGCTCGGGGCCGTCACCCACAACGAGCAGACGGGCCGGCCGTCGCCGCCGCACCGCGGCGAGCACGCGGACCGCGTCCTGGACGCCCTTCTCGGGAACCAACCGCCCCACCAGGCCGAGCACCACCTCGTCCGCCGGGAGCTCTTGGTCGCCAGCCCGGTGGACGGCTGGGTCCAAGCCGAGGGGAAGGACCTCCAGGTGACCGGCAAAGCCCTTTCCGCGAAGGACCGATGCGGCCTGGGCGCTGCAGGGGTAGAGACCACGTACCCGCCTCAAGGCCGATCGCTCATAGTGCGCGAACGGCGGAGGCCAGCGCTTGTCAATGTTCTGCGCCGAGTACATGACCGCCGGCAACCCACCGGCGGCGCCGAGCCACTGTCGTGCGGCGAGGCTGACCGGCTCCTCGTGGACATCCAGGAGCTCCGGTCGCAGGTCACACAGAACCTGCGACAGCTCTCCGAGATAGGTATGCCGGTTGACGTCGCCCACCCGGCGCGCGTCGAGCAGTCGGTGCGGGACGTCGTCAATGGTCGCCGCAGCGGGCCAGTGGCGGGGCAGGACCAGGGTGACGTCCACACCCTCCGCCTGCAGGGCCCGGTCCCGCGCGCGGTGCGCGGCTTCTCCGGCCGCATGGTAGACGCGCAGCACGCGCAGACCGCTCACGAACCGAGCCTCGCACGGCCGAGGGAGGCAGGATGGTCCGGTGGACGCACGAGGTGGCCTAGGGAGGGTGGCCTGCGTCTCGCTCGAGCCGTGGGACACGACCTGGCGGCGCAACCAGCACCTGGCGGCTCGGCTGGTGCGGCAAGGCCTCGCGTCCCGGCTGCTTTTCGTCGAGCCGCCGGTGCTGGGCCAGCGGCGTCACCGATGGTGCCCGGAGCCGGGCGTGGAGGTGCTTCGCCCGGCCTTGCTCGGGCCGAAACGCGCCGGGGGCCTGCGCGCGACCGGCCTGACCCTGCGCTCTACCGTCCTTCGGGGAGTGGATCTGCTCTGGCTCAACGACCCCCAACTTGCTCGACACTGCCTCACACCGGGACGCCGGACGGTCTACGACGTCACTGACGATTGGCGCACCTTCGTGCAGCCACCGCACATCATCAAGCGGATCGTCGACGCAGAGGATCGCCTGGCCGGGTCCGTCGCCACGGTCGTCTGCAGCCAGGTGCTCGCCGACCGGTGGAAGGACCGGTACGGCGTGGTTGCGCCGGTCGTGCCAAATGCCGTCGACCTTGACGCCTATGCGGCGGCGCGGACACTGAACCCCCCCGGAAGAAGCCCGCATCTCGGCTACGTCGGCACGCTGCAGAGCCAGCGCCTGGACGTTGCCCTGGTCCTCGCCGTGGCTGACGCGACGGAGGGCACGGTGCACCTCATCGGGCCGAACGCCCTGGACGATGCCGATGCAGAGGCGTTGACGGCCCACCCGCAAGTGAGAATGCACGGGCCCGTCCCTGCCCCCGAGGTCCCCGGCTGGATGAAGGGACTGGAGGTGCTCCTGTGTCCGCATCGCGTCGACGCGTTCACCCTGAGCCTGGACGCGATCAAGCTGCACGAGTACCTGGCGTCCACGCGCCCCATCGTGGCCACCCCGACGAGCGGCTTCCAAAGCGTGTCGGCGCCCGGCCTCGTGGTGGTGCGGCGTGAGGACTTCGTCCAGGCTGCATTGCGCGCCGTCGGGACACCTGTCCCGCGCCGGGACGTCGTTGGTTGGGATGAGCGCACGCGGGAGTTCGCCGCGGTGCTGGCCGCAACGTGAAGATCACCCATGCGGTGGTTACCGACGCGTTCGCGGGTACGGAGCGCTACGTCTGCGAGATCGCGCGCAGACAGGCCCAGCGGGGGCATGACGTCGTCGTCTTGGGAGGTTCCGGCGTACGCATGCGGGCTGAACTCGAAGGAGCAGTCTGGCAGCACGCCTCCACGGTGCCCACTGCCTTGGCCAGGATCGTGACCGGCGGACAACGCGACGTCGTTCATGCCCATCTGACGAAGGCTGAGCTGGCCGGGGCGCTCGCCAAGCCCGCGCACGGGGGCTTGCTGGTTTCCACCCGGCACATAGCCGCTCCCCGCGGCAGGAGCCGTCGCGGTCGGTTCGCCGCGCCAGTGGTCGCGCGCAGTGTCGACGTGGAGATCGCGATCAGCCGGCACGTGGCAGCTGCGATGGAGCGGCCACCGCACCTGGTCCTGCACAACGGCGTTGCGGCGAGCGGCGTTCCGTACGACACCCGGAGCAGGACAGTCCTGGTGCTTCAGCGCCTTGCGCCGGAGAAGGACACTGAGACGGCCCTGCGGGCCTGGGGGGCGAGTCATCTGGGCGACTGCGGATGGCACCTGGACGTGGCTGGGGGTGGTGAGCAACGCGAGGCGCTGGAGCGGCTGACCCGTCAGTTGCGATTGCGCGGTGTCCGCTTCCTCGGTGAGGTGAACGACGCAGCCACTCGGCTGGCCACCGCTGGGCTGCTCCTGGCACCGGCGCCGAGCGAGCCATTGGGTCTGTCCGTGCTCGAGGCGATGGCGCAGGGGGTGCCGGTCGTTGTGAGCGCCAGTGGCGGCCACCTCGAGACTGTGCCACCCGGCTGGGCGTGGGTCTTCCCTCCTGGTGATGCGGACGCGGCCGGCGTTGTCCTGGCCGCAGCCGCAGCCGATGACCAGCTGCGGGTGCAGGCGTCAGGTCAGGTGCGCAGCCATGCCATGGCCCATTTCGACGTCGAGCGGCACGTCGACGACCTGACGGCTGCCTATGAATCCAGTCCCGCGCACCGCCTGGGGCTGTGGCGGTAGATGACGAACCCCCGACGGGGAGGCTACGCACATACGTCTCGGTGCCCGGGTGGAAGCTCCTGTCGCGGCAGCAGAGTCGGTGCTCGTGCCGGCGCCGCGCCAAGGGCCACGACGACCGCGCCGAGCTTCACGTCCTCGGCCTCCGGCGTGCGGCGTCGGCCAGAACGGCGCCCACGAGCAGCCAGCCCAGCACCGGTGTTCCGCGCACCCAGTAGACGTCGACCAGGCCGTGGCTGACGATTGACACGTGGACCGCCATGGCAAGTGGCGCGAGCGGGGTACTCCCGCGCCGAGTCCAGATCAGCACCGTCGCGCCGACCACGAGGACCAAGAACCCGATGGCCAGCGGCACCCCGCCCTCCGCGGCCTCGAGCAGCAGCACGTTGTGCGGATCGTTCGTCAGGGTTCCCTCTGCCTCGACGCCCGAGCGGTAGTTCCCGATACCGACGCCCGTCAAAGGCTGGGATCTGACGATGCGCAGTGCGTCGTCCCGGTAGGCCTTGCGTATCTCGATGGTGTACTCACCACCGCTCTCTTGACCGTCCTTGCGTTCGGCATCCGCTGAGAGCGTCGTCGTGCGACGCTGGACGTCGTCCGGCAAGGACGCATAGGACAGACCCAGCACCAAGAGCACGGGCAGCAGCAGGGCGGCGGCGCGAATGCGCTCGGCGCCCTGACGGGCGACCAGTAGCGCAGCGAGACCCACGAGCAGTCCGAGTACGGCTCCGCGGCTCTGGGTCTGGAACAGACCGTACGCCAGAGGTGCAAGACTCAACAGACGAAGCCGCCTGGTGGGGTCGAACGCGACGACGAGAATTGCGCCGGCGATGTACTGGCCGACGGGGTTCTTCTGGAACTCGAGGGCCTCCGGCAGCACTCCCAGGGCGAATGTCACTGCAAGCAACGAAGCCGTCGCAACGTAGCAGCTCAGCGCCCGGTCGAGTTGACGAACGCGCAGCAGAACGCCGCCGACCGCCAGCGGCACGAGAACGATCTGCAGCCGTTGTACGCCGTCCACCAGCGCACCGACTACCGGCTCGGCGAGGACCGCGAACAGCAGCACCGCAGCGTAGGCACCCACCAGCGGGAGCATCGCTTTGAGGGGGCGCCAAGCGTCCGAGGGCGTGACGAGCAGGCCGGTGGCAAGCGCGAGAAGCATGAGCAGGTCTGGCAACGACACCTTGGCGGGGCCACCGCCCACGATGTCGACCGCCAAGGGCAGCAGTCCCACAGCCACCGTGGCGGCTAGGACCGGCCGGGTGCAGAGCAGGATCAGCAGGGGGAGGCAGGCCACGACGAGCGCGACCCGTACGCTGCGCTCAGCGACGAAGGCGACCAGAGAGGCTGTTCCGAGAACCGCGGCGAGGGAAGCCAGTTCCTGCCCTCGCCGCAGGCGCCCTGTTCCGACCATCGACACGGTAGAACTGTAGGCTGCGGCCGGCGGAGCGGGAGAGACCTGTGAGCGGCAGAGAACTTCTCCGCACCATGGACGCGGACTTCACCCACGCCGCCGCGCTGTGGGGCAGGCCTCTGCACGTGCGATTGGTGCGAAGCGTGGGCACGTTCCTGCTCTACCCTCGCATTCGGGCCGTCGTTGTTTACCGACTCTCGGCAGCAGCCTGGGAGCGCCGTTGGCTCAGGCCCCTGGCTCTGTGGCTGCAGACCCGCGCCATCCGCTCTAGCGGTGCCGAGATCCATCCGGCGGCCCGGATCGGCCCCGGCCTTCAGCTCGCCCACAGCGTCGGGATCGTCATCGGGCACGAGGTCGTCGCCGGGCGAGACCTGATGCTGATGCAGGGAGTGACGCTCGGCCATCGCGGTGGCCCGGGACAACCCGTTCTCGGCGACCGCGTGCGGCTGATGGCGGGCTGCAGCGTGCTGGGGCCGGTCCGGATCGGTGACGACGCTGTCGTCGGTGCCGGAGCCGTGGTTCTTGATGATGTCCCGGCCGGGCACGTGGCTGTGGGCGTGCCGGCCAGCAGCCAGCCGCGGCGTTCCGCTCCGGCAGGCGACCGTCCCTGACCGTGCCCCCTCATATCGCGCACGTCCTCATGCCGTTCGCCCTGGACGGCAGCGCGGTCGCCAACGTCGTCCGGGCACTCACGCGTGAGCATGCCCGGGCTGGTGGCCACTCCACAGCCGTCACTTCGCACAACCGGTCCGCATCGTTCCCGCACGCGGACATGCTCACTGTGGACTACACACAGTTCTGTCCCCAGCAGTATTTCACCCGGCGCGAATACCTGGCGGACATGGCACACGGCCTAGTGCTGCGGGAGCGACCGCATGGAGGCCAGGTCTTCGCGCCGGCCGTCGAGGCGCTGGCCGTTGCTCAACCCGACTGGGTCGTAGTGCACGAGGGACACTACGCAGCTGCCGCACTTCCTCGCCTGCGCCGAGCCCTGCCCAACGCCGGTGTAGCATTGCACGCCCACAACCGGCTCTCGCGCAGCTACCTGCGACCCGAGCTGTCGTACTTGCTCAAGCAGGCAGATCTTGTCCTGTGCGTGAGCAAGTTCAGCGCGCAACGGGTGCGCCGCCGTGCCTGGGTGTCGTCACGCAAGGTCCGCCCGGTGCTCAACGGAGTCGACCACGAGCTGTTTCGACCCGGCTGCGAGGTGAGCGCTCACGACGGTCCGGTCCGGCTGCTCTACGTCGGGCAGGTCGCGCCGCACAAAGGCGTCCACCTGCTGCTTCAGGCGCTGGAGCGCAGCGGGAGTGGCGCTGTCGCCTTCGAGCTGAGGATCGTTGGCAGCGCCCGGCACGGCGCCACGAACCAACTTGACTCGTACGAGAGAGCGCTGCGTGATGCTGCCGCCGCTTTGCCGTGCAAGGTCGCATTCGAACCGTTTGCCGCGCAGGGCGCACTGCCCGACGTGTACCGATGGGCCGACGCGGTCTGCGTGCCCTCGGTAGTGCCCGAGGCGTTCGGCCTGGTCGTCGCCGAGGCCATGGCCTGCGGTGTACATGTTCTCGCCAGCAGGGTAGGGGCCCTTCCCGAAGTGCTCGGCGGCGCAGGGACCCTGGTCCAGCGCGACGCAGCGGCTTGGGCGGTCGCTCTGGGTCGGCTCGACAGAGACGTCCTTCGGATGGGCGCCGCCCGCTCCCTCGATCGCGCTGCGGGCCTGTCCTGGGCCAACTCCTACCGGGCCATGGCCACAGCTCTGTCCATGGCGCAACGGTGACCGTTCCGGGGAACGATCAGCAAGCCGACGACGAGCACCTCGGTGGGACACCCGCGCTAGGGGAACGTGCCGTCCGCGGCTCGCTCTGGAGCTTGACCGCCACGTTCGTCCTGCTTCCGGTCAACCTGCTTGCCGGCATCGTGCTGGCTCGCCTTCTCGGGCCCGCAGACTTCGGCCAGTTCGTCGTCCTGATCACCTTCCTGGCCGTCGTGGGACCGTTCGTCGACCTCGGCTTCGGTGCGTCCCTCCTGCAGTGGGCGGGTGCGGCAGCCGGCCGAGGCGACCGCCGTGCGATTGACCGGCTGTTCAACCAGAACCTCGGAATGCAGCTGCTGGTGCCGCTTCCGATCACCATGCTCGGCGGCCTGTTCATACTCAGGGACTCCAGTGCGCCGGTCGTGAGCGCCTTCGTCATGACCGGACTGCTGGGTGTCCTGGTGGGTTCCGGCTTGGCCCGGCTCGCAGTTGAGAACCGTACTGCCGCACTGGCCAAGCTCGGACTGATCGGCGGACTGCTGTCCAACGGGGTCGCCGTAGGTCTGGCTTTCGCCGGCGGCGAGCCTGAGACGCTATGGGTAGCACGATCGTCCGCTGCCCTGCTGCCCGCTCTGCCGTTGCTCTGGCTGCTGAGCAGCAGTGAACGACGAGCCCTGTTACGACCCCGGCTGCCGGCACGCATGCCGAGCGGGTTCTGGCCCTTCGCCCGAGGAGCCTGGGTGGCGGCCGGTCTCGGAGCGCTGGTCGGGACCCGCAGTGAGGTCTTCGTCCTCGAACTGAACGGCCTTGATGCGGCCGTGGGGGTTTTCGCCGTCGCTTTCGGCCTGGCGACTCAGCTCACGTCGCCGCTGGACATCATGCAGGGATCGTTCGGGCCAGCGGCCACCGCGCTGGCTGGGCGCAGGCCGGGCTCTCTGGGCGACGTCATGATGCCGGCGCTTCGCCTGTTTGGGCTGGGTTCAGGTCTTGTGCTCGCGGGATCAACGGTCGTGATCTCGCTGGTCCCGGTCGTGTACGGACCGGAGTACGCGCAGGTGCCAGTCCTGCTGGTTCCGCTCCTGGTGGCCTCCTGCCTGCAAACTGCCCTCGCTCCCTACTCCGCGCTGGCTGTCGTGCGCCGACGACGCCGTCTTCTTCCTTGGGTGCAAGCGGCCACAGCCACCGCCGATCTCGGTCTGGCCTTCCTCTTGACCCCGCTCGTCGGAATCTGGGGAGCCGTGGTGGGAAGCTGCGCCGGGTTGGTGCTCATCAACCTCCTCTTTGCCTTCTTCGAGTTGCGCTCATGGCGCCAGGTAGCGGCAGTCGTGCTCCGCAGCGGTCTGCTGGAGGGCCTGTTGGTGTTCATCGGCGGCCTACTGGTGGTCTGGTGGCTCGGCTCGGGGGTCATCGCCGCCGGAGTCGTGGGCGTTCTCGCGCTGGGCGGCTTCGCGGCGGTGGTGCTTATCGCTCGACGCCAGGAGCTGTCCCTGGCGGTGAGCGACCTCGAACCTCTGCTGCCTCCTCGGCTCGGCAGGCTGGTCGGCAAGGCTGCGCGGCGCCTGGGGGTGCTTTGACGCCTCACGGTCGTCGCAGGGCTCTGACGACGCGGGCGGGCACTCCCGCGGCCAGCGACTTCGGCGGAATGGGGCGGTTCACAAGGGCGTGCGCACCGATGACGCTGTCATCGGCCACCGAGCCTCCCCGGACGATGCTGCTCTTGGAACCCAACCAGCAGCGCTCACCTATTGTGACGGGGGCCTGAAGCCGTCTTCCGGTGCGGGGCGGGGCATCCGGGTCGTGATCGTGGTCGCGAATCGTCACCATCTCGGCCACCATCGACTCCGCGCCGATGCTGATGCTCTCCGCCGCAACGATGAGACAGGCGCCGCTGATGAAGACGTCATCTCCCACAGTGACGACAGCGCCCTCAAGGGCCAGCACGATCGTACCGGAGCCGATCTCGACCCGATCACCCAGCATCACTCGCCCGCCGGGGCCGGCGCCGAGGCCGACCTTGGCGCCGAAGCGCACTCCTGTTCCGATCGTTACGCCGGGGCGACGGGCTGCCCTCCGCACCCGAAGCCGCGCCAAGACCTTGTACCAGGTGTCGCGAGGACTGCGCATGAGGAGAACCTACGGTGCCGCCTTCGCGCCTCGCGCGGCGCTTCACCTGCGCCGAGGTGCTCTGCGAGCGGCGGTCTTTCACCGAGACCAGCGCGCAGCTGCCCGCCCAGGGCCCGCTCACGCAGCTCGTTCGGGTACTTCCTCGGTGCAGGCACTGGTCCACTCTCCCGTGGGTCAACGCCTCCAACAATCCTGGGACGGTTCAACGTCGTTCGTGAGGTCTTCACTGTTCTCACACCACGACCCGAGCAGAAGATCTTGATCCAGCCGCTTGACCAACCATAGGAGCGTCTATACGGCCGATGCCCCGGCATGTCCCGCTCTGGCAGGCTGTTGGGCATGGACTCCGTGAATAAGCTGCTGGCGTACCTCGCCCGCCCGGACGTGTCGCAGGCACCCGTGCGACTGCTCGCGCGACGGGCCAGGATGGAGGCCCTACGTCGGTGGATGCCGGCGACGCTAGCCCATCCGCGGACGTTCCGGCTGTCTGACGGCGCTTTGATGACGGCGCCCCTGTCGGACAGCGTCGGCGGGGCGTTGTTCGCCTTCGGCGGCTTCGAACCCGACCTCACCGCTCGGCTGCGAAAACTGCTTCAGCGCAACGAGCTGTTCATTGACGTCGGCGCGCACATCGGCACGTTTAGCGTCCTAGCAGGCCGCATAGGCGCCGAGGTCGTCGCTTTTGAACCGACGTCCGCCAATCGCGCGCTGCTGATCGACAACATCAACATCAACGACCTGCGGCACAGGGTCTTGGTGAACCCCACCGCGCTGCTCGACCGCGATGCCGAGTTGACGATCGGGACACCGGACGATCGGAACAGCGGCATGGCTCGGCTCGGTGGCGGGACGGAGGAAGTGCAGTGCCGGCGCCTCGACGACGTCCTACCCGAACTGACAGCCAGCCCCGTTCGAGTGATGAAGATCGACGTCGAGGGGTTCGAGGCCGACGTGTTGCGCGGTGGTGAGCGCACGATCTGCCGGGACCGACCGCACGTCTTGTTCGAAGTTAACGACTTTGCGCCGGTGAACCTCCTGCGCGAGTGGGGCTACCGGGTCACATCACTCGATGGGTCCCATGAGGTCATGCAGGAGGGTGACCTCGTAGGGCTCGACCGGCCCGGGGTCTCGCTGAACCTGTGGGCGCAGCCGAACTAGTCCGAACTATTCCGTCCCTGCGAGCTGGTCGACGACCAGAAAGATCAGCCCGTTCGTCTGCCCGACAACCCTGCACCCGCGCCGTGCTCTGGGCTGCCGTCGGGGAGGACAATGTGAAGTACGTGCAGTTGACGGTGAGGGCTGTCGTGGCCCGCTGGGCAGGGTGGTGCCGCTTGCCGCCGCCGTGCCGACGGCGTCCCGTGCCGCCAGGTCCGAAGCCTCGGCCTACGTGAGCGGGCGCTGCTCGACCTGCCCACCGCTGGTGTCCAGTAGCCGGTGCTGCCCCATTGCTCAGCACGGCCGCCCGCTGGCCGGACCGAGGCGAGCCCGCCGCCGCGGTGATAAACGGGCCACCAAGCGTGGTGAGCGGCCCCTTACCGGTAAGACGGATCGACCGCCATCGCCAGCGGCGGACCGATGTGGGTCCAAACAAAGCGGAGGTGACGTCTGATCGACCGTCGCCTCGAATGGCCCAGGTGAACTTCAACTCGGCTTGCGAGCCACCCCGACGACGTCATAGGCAATAGATGTCGGCCAGCCTACGATTCGCCGCATGCGCCAGCGTAGGCCGTTGCGATCGTCAACGTCGCCAGTGCCCGGGAATGTGCGACGGCTCGGACGCGCCTCGAGGGAGCCGGACCAAAGATGCTCAACCAGGAGGCCGCTGTATTCCAGCAGTGCACGCAAACCCTCCGGGTAAGCCCTCCAGCAATCAATGGGGGCCTCGTGGTAAGGCCAGCTGATCGGCGCGATCGTGATGACCAAACCTCCTGGTCGCGTCACCCTGGCCATCTCTTGCATCCACTCCCATGGCCGGCGGACGTGTTCCATGACGTTGCCGGAGAGCACGACGTCGAAGGCGCCGTCGGGCGCTGGCACCTCGTACTCCGTCGGCATCTCGTAGTCAACGTGGCTCACGTCGTTCCACGCGGTCACCTCGGACGCGAGGTCTGCGGTCTTCCACTCGTACTGGCCCGAGAGGTGTCGCTGGTAGGTCGACGGACGCCCGTCGGCGGCAATCTCGAGGACGCGATCCCCGTCCCTGAAGTATCTGGCCGCATGCTCAGTGAAGGCCAAGCGACTGTTCGTGTGCATCTGGGGATCCTGCCACGCAAGGCCTCAACTCAGTCCGCTGTCTGTCCATGCTGATGTTGCTCTCGCAAGTCGATGACGATGCCGCGCAGGCGGTGGGGACCAGCCCTCGCCCCCACGCTGCCAACGCATCGGAGAAGGGACAGGCGTACCGTCTGCTCGTGCCTTGGACCGGATGGCTCCCGCCGCCAGTGCTTCACACGCTCAAGCGTGCGGTCCGCCCGTTGGAGCGGGAGAGACAACGGCTAGCCCGACTGCCTGACTACGCCACGGGCAGCACCACCCTAGCGGGCGGGCCGCTGACCTTTGTCCACCCAAGGTCGTTCATCAATCAGTACGAGCTGATCTTCGAAAGGCATCAGTACGACTTCCCGTCGGCAACCGACGCTCCGCGGATCGTGGACGGCGGCGCCAACGTGGGTCTGGCCTGCGTCTACTGGAAGCGACGCTGGCCGCAAGCCAGCATCACCGCATTCGAAGCTGATCCCCGGATCTGCACTGTTCTGAGGGGCAACCTGCGGGCGGCAGGCGCCGACGCCGGCGTCGATGTGGTGCAGGCGGCACTCTCGGACCGGACCGGCACCTTGCGCTTCGCGCAGGACGGTGGTGACGCAGGACGCCTCGACCCGGCTGGCGGGACGGATGTGCCGGCGTTGAAGCTGGGCCCCTTCTTGGACGAGCACGTCGACCTGCTCAAACTCGACATCGAGGGTGCCGAGACAGACGTCCTTACAGACTGCGCCGACGCCCTGAGTCGAGTCGAGCGTGTTTTCGTTGAGTATCACTCGCTCGCGGAACAGCCGCAGCGTCTCGTCGAGCTTTTGGGGGTCCTTCGACGCGCGGGATTTCGGGTCCACATTCAAACCGAGCACTGTTCGGCTAACCCGTTCGAGCGGATACGTACGAGCTATGGCATGGATCTCCAGCTCAATGTCTGGGCTGTGCGTCCTTCCTGATCCAATCTTTCTCGGCCACCTGCGCAATCAGGTTGGCGATCCGACTAGCACCGGCGTTGACGTCGCACCGGAGGGCGAAGCCTCGCGCCTTCACCCCGATGCGCCTTGACAGCTCCTCGTCGATCAGGAGCTCGTGCAGCCTGTCGGCCATGGCCCCGATGTCGAGGTAGGGGATGGCGAACCCGCCCCCGGCCTCAGCCAGTTCCACCATGCCGCCGGCCGCCCGGAAGCAGAGCACCGGCCGGCCGGTGAGTGCCGCTTCGATGGCGACGAGCGGAAATGGATCCTCACGCGACGTCAGAGCCAGGACACGGCTCGAGGCGATGATGTCCAGAGGTTTCGACGTGTGTGGCAGCAGCTCGACTCCACCGCCAGCCTTGCCCAGTTCTTGCTGGACGGTCCACTCGTCGTCCGGAGAACCGCTACCCAACCAGGCGAACCGGGCTGGCTGCTGGTACCTGGCCCGGTAGGCGACGGCCAACTGCACGAACAGGTCTGTTCCCTTCCGCCATTCGATGGTCCCACAACCCAGCACCAGTGGAACTCCTCCATGAGGTATAGGTCTGAGGGGTATCTCGGAGGCATCCACGATCTCGGGCACAACCGTGATGTCGACTGCCCGGACGTCGTGTTCGCTCATCAGCATTCGGGTGAGGGAGGGCGAGGGCACGATGTAATGGACCGGGCAGGTCGCGATGAGGCGCCCTGCGGCACCCGGCAGCGTACGGCGAATGGAGCTGGTCAGCTCGTGTAGGTGTAAAAGGACAGGCGCTTGCATCCGTGCTCCCAGGCTCAGCAACGACGGGGAGCTGTTGCAGTACACGGCGTCGTAGCCGGTCCCGTCGACGACCTGTGGGCCGCCTCGCCAGGGCCTACGAGGACTCCTGCCCGCGTGCAAAACGCGGACTGCCCTGGCTTTGGCAGCAAACTCCGGAAGCAGAGGGCCGGCCTCGCGCAGGGCAATGTCGATCTGCCAGTCAGTGTTCGCGGCCAACCAGCGGATCAGTCTGAGCAGGACCAGGGGTGAGCCAGACCGGCTGGCGTTGTGGCCGACCACGAGCAGGCGCATGCCGCAGTATGTGGTCTCAGCTGTTTCTGCCCGGCGGGACCACCGCCTCGTCGCCGGGCATCGCGCCGTAACGGTGCAGCAGCGCGTCTCGTAGCCCCCGCAGCGCGGCACCGCGCTGATCAGGACGCCGCCGCAGGAGCCGAAAGGTTTCGCGGACCCAACGAGCCCGCCAGGCGGGTCCTCGACCGTGCAACCTGCCGAGCAGGTGCCGGTTGCGTACCGCGTAGTAGGCGCCCTTCTGGCTGCCGGAGAAGCTCGCCGAACCAGCGTGGTGGACGCACTCAGCGAGCAAGCGCAGCCGCCACCCCGCAGTGACGGCCCGAAGGCACCATTCGACCTCCTCGTAGTAGAGGAAGAAGCGCTGGTCAAGGGGACCTATGGCGCGCACCGCCTGTCGTCGCAGCAGCAGGCACGCCCCGTTCAGCCAGGGCAGATCGACGTGAACCTCGACGTGTGGCCACCGGTCTGCCCTGGCCCCGGTATGCAGCGCCTGCGCCGTGCCCGGGTCCCACGTGGAGCCGGTCGACTCGCGGCGTCCGTCCTGACGCAGGAGGGACGGTGCGACTGCCGCAAGGGTCGGCTCGAGTGCCAAGGCATCGACCAGCATCCGAACCGTTCCTGTGGAGGGGACCCGGACGTCGGGGTTGACCAGCAGCACTGGAACGTCGTCCTCGGGTAGCGACGCGAGGCCTAGGGCGTTCCCGCCGGCGTAGCCGAGGTTGCGCCCTGGTGTCAGCACGCGCACGGTGGGTGGGAGGGCGTCGAGCGACCCGTCCGGTCCGCATTCGACAGCGGTCACCGAGACGGTGACCCCCCGCTGGGCCAACAGGTCGGCGACACACCCCGCCACCATGCCTGCGCTCCGGTAGTGGACGACGATGGCGTGCACGGCCGTGGGCGCAGTCTCTTCCCGCTGCATAGGCCCCAGTGTGCCCGTTGGGCGAGCCCGGCCCTGCCTGCTGCCATGCTCACCGGGTGCCGATGACCTTCCGTGTGCTGACCTTCGTCACCGAACTGAAGCAGTACGACGCCATGCGCGGGAGTTTCGTCGCGGCCGGGTTCGGCGACGGGGCGTGCGTCTACGCCATGGTCGACAACACGTGCGGCAACACTGGGGACCCTTACTCGGCGGTGAACGAGGTGCTCGACGACATGACCGAGCCCTATCTCATCGTGGTCCATCAAGATGTGCTGCTCGACCGATGTGCCGGTCGAGACGATCTTCTCGAACGTCTGCGCGAACTGGACCACGGTCATCCTGGCTGGGCGGTGGCGGGAACCGCCGGCATGTCGTTCGACCAGCAGGCAGTGGTCTCTGTTCACGATCCGTGGGCGCTGCCGCTATGGCCTGGTCCGTGGCCGGTCGAGGTCCAGACGCTGGACGAGCACTTCCTGGTCATCCGCGCCGCCGCTCGAGCGCGCTTCTCGCCTGAGCTGTCGGGCTTCCACTGGTACGCCACTGACCTGTGCCTTCGGGCGCGGCGGCTCGGGGAGCGCGCGTACGTCATCGACTTCCCGCTGACGCATCTCAGCCGCGGTACGCCGAGCGACGACTACCACCGCGTCCGGAGGATGCTGCAGCAGTGCCACGGGCCCCACTACCGGTTCGGTGTGGTCGTCGCCAGTACGGGGGTTCGGGTCGTGCTTTCCCGTCTTCGCTGGCTCCGCTCCGTGACCGACCATCCGAGGGTGCTGGACGTGCTGACTGCAGGTGGCTCGACCCGGTTCGCCAGGTTGCTGCGCCGACCCTACGGGGTTGCTGCGGGTCATGGCGATCGTCAGGCCTGACGCTCAGGAAGGACCGGAGGGACGAGGCAGTACGCAGCGAGGTACTTGTCGGTAACGGCCGACCAAGACCACAAGCATTCGAGCCTGTCGGTGCGCGGTCCTCGGGCCGGCTCGTCGAGTGAGGCAATCATCGCAGCGGCGAGCGAGTGTGCGTCGCCAGCCGTCGCCGGCCAGCCGTGACCGTCAGCCACCTCAGCCAGACCACCGACGTCGCTGTACACCAGCCGTCGGCCAGCGGCGAGCGCTTCCAGTGCAACGATGCCGAACGGTTCCACCAGGCTTGGGACGACGACGGTCCGGACGCGGCCGAGGAGCGCTCTCACGCCGGCACGGTCCAAGGGGCCTGGCAGTTGTACGCCGGGGCCGGCGAGGCGCCTGAGTTCAGCGGTCTGGTCCCCCACCCCCGCGAGCCACAGCTGGGCGTCGGGGCGGGCTGAGCGTACGAGTCGAAAGGCATGAAGCAGAACGTCGAAGCCCTTTTGTCTCACGTGCCGGCCGTAGGCGGCGAAGACCGGGTCTGAGACCTCCGGCAGGCCGGTCCAGTCGGAGAGCCGCACACCGTTCGGGACCACTTCGGCGCTGGAGAAGGCGGCGGCGATGCCGCTCGCGTGCATCTTCGTCCATGCCGAGCACGCGGTCAGGACGTCGGCCCGGGACGCAACGGTACGCAAGGCCCGGCGCTGGAGCGGACTGCGCTGGTACAGCCGTCCGGAGTCCATGGCGGTCTCGCCGTGCGTGGTCACCACCAGACGTACGTGGTGCCTACGGCAGTAACGCACCAGGTGCATCGCCTGACCGGCCACGCAGTGCACGTGCACGACGTCAGGGACGGGCAAGGCATCGAGCGCACGCTGGACAACGGCCGATCCCGCTGCATGCGGAGCCCAGGTGCGGGGGTGTCGGCTCGGTGCGGTGAACGTCAGGCGGTGCACCGCCTGACCGTCCTGGATCGACATCTCCGACAGCGTGCTCGGCCACCGATGGGTGACGATGCGCACGTCATGCCCCCGCTGGACGAGAACTTCCGCCAATCGCGCGGTGGCCTCCTCTACCCCGCCGATGGCCGGCGCGTAGGCGCTCGGCGCCAGCCAGATCCTCACGACGGAACCGCTGCCAACAGCTCGAGCCAGCGATCGGCCACCGCGGACCAGTCGCGCTTGCGGACCCGGGCCAAGCCTGCTTCCTGCCTACGTACGAGGTCAGCCCGGTCCTTGGACAGGTGCTCCAGGGCCTCGGCGAGGGCTACCGACGAGCCCCAGGGGACAACCAACCCAGCGTCGCCGGCCGCCTCCGGCAGGCCGCCCCGATCGGACACCACGACGGCGCACCCGGAGGCCATTCCCTCGTAGGACACCAGGGGGAAAGGATCGTCGAACAGGCTGGGCACGACGACCACGTCCTGCTCGGCCAGCAGGCGGCTCACGTCGAGACGGCCTAGGTGCGGCACGTGCTGTCCGCCGAGCCGGTCCAAGTCAGCCCGGACCTGACGGACGTACGGATCGTCGCCATCGCCCGTGGACCGGACGAAGCGGGGGCTGCCGACCACCGTCGGGACGACGGTGACACCACGGGACCGGAGCAGATCGACTGCCTGCAAGAGCACATGGGCTCCCTTGTCGGGTAGCAGTCGACCGAGCACGGCCACCCGCAGCGGCTCGTCGGCCGCCACCTTCCGTCGGCTACCGGAGTACAAGCCAACCTCGACGCCGTTGTGCAGGACAGTGATCTGCTGGGAGGGCAGATGGAAGCGCGCTTCGGTCTCTTTGGCGATGAACGCGCTGACCGCCGTCACCACGGTGCAGGAGCGGATGCTTGTACCGGCCCGGGTCGGGGATCTGCTGTATGCACTGTTGTGCAGGGTGAGCCCGACCTTGGTGTTGGATGGCAAACCGTGCAGGGCGGGCATGGCCAGGTCGTTGTGAAGCAGGAGCCAGTCGGGCCGCACGCGGCGGACGTGCTGCTGAACCTCTCGCAAGTAGGTGCTGTACACCGGCCAGTCGTACCGGCGCACCCGACGAACGGAGCTCAGCACGAGGCGATGCACGGGCCGTCGCTCAGGGAGGTGGTACCGCAGGAGTCGGACCTCCCCTGTCAAGTACGGCGTCTCCGTCTGGTGGCTGAGCACGACGACGTCATGGCCGCGGCTCGTCCACTGCCGGGCCAGCGCCTCGACGACGGTGCTCACCGCCCCACCGCTCTCGGCGCTGTACTGCTCCAGCGGAGGCAGGGCAACCACGATCCGCAGGCTCACGAGCAGGCCCGGTAGACGTCGAGGTGGCGCAGTGCGGCCTCGTGCCAGGAGAAGTCCGCGCTTCGCTGGAGTCCACGACGGCGCAGGTCCTGGGCGACGAGGCGGTCGCCCAGCACCTGCAGCAGCCCAGCCGCCAGGCTGTCGGCATCCGGTTCGACCAGCAAGGCCGCGTCAGCGCAGACCTCAGGCAGCGCACCTCGGGCTGAGGCCACGACGGGTGTTCCGGAAGCCATGCCCTCGAGTGCCGGCAGTCCAAAGCCTTCATAGGTGCTAGGAACGACGACCGCTGCGGCGCGATGCATGAGCCAGCCCACATCGCCGGGCGACAGGCGTCCGAGCAGCCGCACCCGCGGCAGCCCGGCGAACAGGCTTGTGCGTCGAACGTCCTCCGGACCGCAGAGGAGCAGCTCCACGGTGTCGTCTTTCACGGTGACTTCCCGCCACGCCTGGGCCAGCGAAGCAAGATTCTTGCGTTGTGTGGCTCCTGCCGCATGTACGACCGTGCGGCCGGTGAGTCCGCGCAAGGTCGCCTGAGTCGGCTCTGCCGGCGGCCGGCTGTACACAGGGTTCAGGCCGTAGGGGATCACGTGCAGGCGCGCAGGATCAACCCCGAGTAGCTCCACGAGTTCCTGCCCGGCGAAGCGAGAGGGCACGATGATCGCTCGCGCGCGGCGTGTGCCGGCAGCCAGGAAGGCCGGGACGGCGCCCTCGTCGGGGAAGCGCAAACCAGGCAGGTCGTGGGCAGTGACGACTTCTGGCCCCGCCGCGGGCGGCAGGCGTAGGTCGAGACGGTGGACGAGACCCCCACCCCGGTAGGCATACGCCCCGACCGCTGCTGCGCATGACACAGGCATCCGCTGGAGCAGCCGCCACGGGACCCGGCGTTCGGCTGGTACGGGATTGCGCATCGAGGTCACGCGCAGTCGCACCATGGCGAGCTCTGGATCGGCCACTGCGGCAAGGGCCTCCTGGATGGCCCGCTCGTAGGCCTGCTGGCCCATAGGCCGGGCGGTGGCGATCTCGGCGAAGGTGACCCTCATCGCCGAGACGCTTCCAGCACGACGGACAGTCCTGACCAGGTCGCGTCCCAGGTCAATTGCTCCGCACGTCGCCGGGCGCGTTCCCCGAGCAGATGGCGCAGCGCGGAATCGGTGAGCAGACGGTCCAGTAGCACCCCGAGCCCATCGACGTCCTCCCTGTCAAACCAGAGGCAGGCGTCGCCTCCGTATTCCGGCATGCCGCCGCTGCGGGCGGCCACCACCGCGAGCCCGCTCGCCATCGCCTCGGTGAGCGCGAGACAGGCTGGCTCCTCCCACCGGGACGGCACGACGTGCACGTCACCGCCGCGCAGCAGTTGGGCAACCTCCGAGCGTGGCGCGTGGCCCGCGCAGCGGACGACTGCGCCCCGCTCCTCGAGACATCTCACTCGGTCACGCAGTTCGGCCTGGTAGGCGTCATGGATCGTGGGCCCCCAGGTATTGGCTCCGATGACGAGCAGGTCGATGTTGGGCGCGTGAGCGGGCAGGGTGAGAAGAGCATCCAACAAGAGGTCCAGTCCTTTCTCGCGACCGGTACGTCCGAGGAAGGAGACGCGGACCCGCGTGCCCCTTGGTGCCTGGGCAGCCTTCGCCGCGGGGCGGAAGGACTCGCCGTCGACGCCGTTGCGAAGGACGCCGACCGGTATCGCGAGCCGGTCCGTCATCGCGTCGGCGAGCCATTGACTGACGGCGAGATGCCGCACTCCGGAGCCTGCTGACCATGATTCGGTCAGCAGGTTGTGGAAGACATGCAGCACTTGGATCTTCGGGCAGTCGCGGGCCAGGCGGTCAGCGACATCGGGGTCGTTGTGGAGAACGATGGCTCGCACTCCTTCCGCCACCGTCAATCGTCGGCGAACCGCTTGGTAGTAGGCCTGGCTACGCCGCCCGCGCCACCCTCGTGCGCGAGCAACGCGGTCGCGGAGCCGGCTGACGCGAGGTCCGCCCCAGTCAGCGTATGCGGGAACGTCGAGTCGAGGTCCGTCGTCCAAAGGCAGGGTGGTCGGTTCGTAGGTGAGCACACGACAGGTCCAACCCTGCCGGGAGGCGGCCTGCCGGACCGCCGAGATATGGGTCGCGATGGCTCCAGAACTGTCGGCGGTGAAGGTTTCCGCAGAGTTGTTGATCAGGAGGATGGAACTGTCAGACTCCTTCATCGACACCGGGGGCGCGGGACGCCCGTCCGTCCCATCATCATGAGTCGACTTTACGACGAAAGCGAGCAGGCCGGTGCATCCAGCAGCGCTAGCCCCCGTGTTCATAAACTGTTCTGGCGAGACGCTTACCATCTCGGGCAGCGGCGGGATCGCCACCTGGCTGCTCGGCGTAGCGGCCGCAGCCACCGACGAAGGGGCTGCACCGGTCGTCCTGACGAAGCGCCATCCGTCACTACCGGCCGCCTTGGGTGGCGCTGTTGTGATCCCTTATCCGACCGTCCCCGACCTGCGAGGCCTCGCGACGCTGGACCGGACCACCCGTCGCGTGCTCGGCTTCCCGCACCAGCTCCAGCCCTGGTGGAATCGTCGGGTGTTGGCCGCGATCGACGAACTCGGCCCTGAACCACGTACTGTCCTGCTTCACAACGATCCCGAGCTAGCCGTAGTGACCTCTCGTCGGTTCCCGCAGCACCGCGTCGCCCACCTGCTTCACAACACCAACGCCATGGCGGAGCGATGGCATCGGCCCTTCGGGCTACACGTGCGCCCGCTGGCGATCAGCGACTTCGTTGCCCGCTGGTCCGAGCGGGCTTACGGCCTCTCGCCTGGGGCCGTTTCCTGTGTACACAACGGCGTCGACGTCGCGCTCTTCCGCCCGGACCGTGCCGTCCGCCCTGATCGGGCGGTGCTCAGCTACGTCGGATTGTTCAACGAACGCAAGGCGCCGGACCTGCTGCTACGAGCGGCTGCCGAGCTCATGACAGGGACGAGACCGTTCGAGGTTCGGCTCATTGGCGCCCGCAACTACGGAACCGATGACCTCGATGAGTACGGCGTCGAACTGCGAAGGCTGGCTGACGCGCTGCGCGGAGGGGGCGTGCCGGTCTCGTTCCCAGGTTTCCTCGGCCGGGTCGCGCTCGCCGAGGAGCTGCGGCGGGCCGACATCGTGGTGGTGCCCAGCCGTGGCGAAGAGGCTTTTGGCCTGGCGGCGCTGGAGGGGATGGCGAGCGGCGCGGCGACGGTCGTCACCCGCACGGGCGGGCTGCCGGAGGCCGTGGGCCGGGCGGGAGTCGTCGTCGAACGCGACGACGCCGGTGCGCTTGCCGCAGAGCTGCGCAGGTTGCTCGATGACCCGCAGCTGCTGGGCGAACGGCAGCAGCAGGCTCGCCTTTGGGCCGAGGGACACACGTGGCACCACACGTGGCGTCGACTGCTGGAGGTGCTCAGCCAGGACTCGTCGGCGTGAGGTCAGCGCGTCCTCCGAAGCACACCCGTAAGAAGGACGTCCGGATAACGGCGGATCACTCGTACCGCCTGTACCGCGTCGGCGGGCCGGCGGCCTCGACGCAGTTGGCGTGCCGCGTCCAGCAAGACCGGCCGGCCGAACTCGTAACGCGTGGTCCGGATCGCCCGTCGACAGGAGCGGCAATGATGATGAGCGTAGCGGTCGAGAACGGCCAGCGTGGCGTCGGCGACTGCCTGCTGGTCCCGGCTCGTGTTCGTCGCGTGGATGCGGGCGACGGCGAGCACGTCCGGCACGCCCGCGACAACGCCCGCAGCCGTCAGCCGAAGGCAGACATCCAGGTCTTCGGCGACCCGCTCAGGCGACCGAAAGCCGCCGATCCTTTCCACTGCAGACTTTCGATACACCATCGTCTGCACCGGGACGAGACGGTGGGCCATGAGGTCGTGAAAGGTTAGTTCCAGAGGCGGCTGGTAGACCGAGCTTGCCAGCCCGTCCACCTCGAAGCGGATGCCGGCGTAAGTCAGCACGACATCCTTGTGGCGACTCATGTAGTCGACCTGTCTGCGGAGCTTGTTGGGCAGCCAGAAGTCATCGGCGTCCAACAGCGCAATCAGCGGGCCTTGGGCCACCGCCAGCCCTGTGTCACGCGCTGCCGCCGCTCCGCCGTTGACACCTCGACGTAGCAGCGTTACCCGGGGATCCGTGATCCGTTCGACGACTGCCGGCGTGCCGTCGGTGCTTGCGTCGTCAACAACGAGGATCTCCAAGGCTGGATAGTCCTGCTGGAGGACGGACGCGATCGCATCGGCAACGTAGGCCTCGGCCTGATAGGCCGGAATGAGCACGCTGACCAGCGGCGTGTCATCCACTCCGGCTACTGCCTGCACCGAGGGCCACCTGGCCATCTTGCCAGGAGCCGGAGGCGGCTCCGCAGACGATGCGGCATCTTACCTTCGCTGCCCGGCCCCGGCTTGACTAGATTCCACGTATGGCGGATGCAGCGGGGCTTGATCCGCGTGGCAAGGGGGCGGTGATCACCCGTCTCCTAGGAGCTACCCCGTTCGCGGTCTGGTCAGTGTTGCTGATTGCCGCCGTCGTCAACCTCGCTGCGCACCATGACGACCTCACTCGTCTGAACCACGTCTCTGGGGTATGGCTTGGACTTGCCCAGCAGGCTCATGAGGGTCGACTCCCTCCTCCCGTGGTCGACCAGGGCTACTACGGCGGCACCCGCTACATGCCGGCGGCAATCGGCCTGCTCACCACGGTGGGAGCGGCGATAGGCGACATCGCCGCCGGACGCGCGTTGGCCCTTGCCGGCTTCGCCTTAGCGCTCGCGGTCGTCGCGGTCGTGCTGCGCCGGGCCGGACTCGCCTGGTCGCTGACAGCCGCCGGTCTGCTGGTCGTGCCAGCCGCCTCCGAGGGCTGGTTCGCAGCCTTCGCCATACGTTTCGATGTGATTGCGATTGCCCTACAGCTTGCGGCGCTTGCGTTGTTTTGTGACGGTCGCTTCGACAGTCGACGCGTCGTGCTGGCCGGAGTCCTCGCCGGCGCCGCGCCCTGTTTTAAGTTGACAGCGGTCTGGGGCCTGGTCGCCGTTGCTGGCTGGTTGCTCGTTCGGCGTATGCCGAAGTCCCTTGCCCGCCTGACTTTGGGCGCTGCTGCGTCTTGGCTGGTCTTCTTCGCATCTTTCGTGCTGGTTCCCGGCAGCCAAGTTCTCAACAACCTGCTCGAGACTTCGACGGGCGAGGACGCGCTGTGGCGAGTGGACCGGTCCATCGGAAAGCTGGCCGCCATCCTCGCCTTCGGGTCGACGACCACCCTGCTGGTGCTGGCCGGCGCCTTGGGTGTCCTCATCTGGGCCGCGGTGTCCGGTCGGTGGACGATCTGGCACGGCGCGTGGGTGCTGGCGGCAGTGCAACTCCTCATCGTGCTGCCCGACCGAGGCATAGACGGCAATCACCTGCTGGATCTCAGCCTCTTGTCGACGCTCGTGATCGGGCTGGCTGTAGCGCCCGCCGCCCGTCAATGGACGGATGCCTCGCGGGCCGCGATAGCGGTCACAATCGTCGCCTACTGCTCACTTGGACTCAACCAGCTGTGGCGACCGGTAGTAACCGACGCCGCCAGCCAGATCAGCGGTCGGGCACCAACGGTCCCGACGGACCCGCTGCAGGGGGTCGTTCCCCGTGAAGCACTGATTCTCAGCGAGGATCCGGCACTGCCGGCGGTACGCGACCAGCGGCCCGTGCTGGGCGATCCCTTTCTGTTCCGTCGCTTGGCCCTGGAATACCCGGAACGGGCGACGGATCTCGTCGAACGTCTCGAGGCTCATGAGTTCGACGCGGTCGTCCTGCTCGACACCCGGCCCGCAGCCTTCTATCGCGATCTGCATCTCGGGGAAGAGGTGTACGAGGCCGTTCTGCGTGAATACCCGGTGGAGCGGCCGCTTCCGGGCTATGTCTTGCGCCTCCCGCTTCGCTCGACGGAGTAGCGGCCGCCGCGAGTTTTTCGACTCGTGTAGCCGTATCGGGCGCCGTAGCCGTAGGCGGCGTCGCCACTCGGGACCGAGCCGTTCGCCACGACGCCGAGGAGGGGCACGTCGAGCTTGCGAAGCGACGAGACTGCGCGCCGGAACCGCTCGCGCGCGGTGGTACCCAACCGCACCACCACCACGACGCCGGTGGCATTGACCGCGAGAACAAGCGCATCGGTCACCGGAAGCACTGGAGGCGTGTCGATCACGACGATGTCGAAGCTGGCTTCCAGCTCGACCAACAACCGGGTCATGCGGTCACTGCCGAGCAGTTCACTCGGATTGGCGATGAGCCGTCCCGCCGGCAGCAGTGCGAGCGAACCTTCCTCGACCAGATGAATCGCGTCGTGTGGCGGAGTACCGTCGGCGAGCACCCCGGCCAGCCCGGGTCCTTCGTGATGAAGATCGAAAGTGCTTGCCACGCGAGGGCGACGTAAGTCGGCGTCGATGAGTACGACGGACAGACCGGCCTGCGAAAGGGCGACCGAAACGTTTGCCGCGACGGACGTCTTGCCTTCGCCTGGGGTGGCGCTCGTGATCACCAGTCGCTTCAGGGACTCTGGCGGACCGGCGAACTGTAGGTTCGTACGAACCGTCCGATAGGCCTCGGCGCGGGCGCTCGTGGGGTGAGTCACCGTCGGAAGGGCGGCTCGATCCAGCTCTTGTGGAATCACGCCGAGAACGGAAAGGCGGCTGTCTTCCTCCAGGTCATCCGGGTCGCTGTAGGTCCGGTCGAGAGCCTCTCTCACGAAGGCCGAGCCGATGCCGAGCACGAGCCCCAGGACTGCGCCCAACTCCGCATCCCGCCTCGGCCGAGGTGACGTCGGCTCGGCTGGCACGCCCGCAGCGTCGATGACCGCAAGGGTCGCCCCGCTCTGTTCCGTCGAGCCGTCCAGGCGGGCAACAACCTCGAGGAGTGTCTCGGCATAGGCGTTGGCGACACCGGCGGCCTTGACAGGGTCAGAATCCGACACACTTATCACAAGGAAGGGCGTCACTCCGTCGGCGCTACCGCCGACGGCCGGGCGACCCCCGCCGGTGTAACCGGCCTCTTCGAGAGCAGCGTCTACGGCGGGCGATGTGGTGGCATAACTCGCGTAGGCCTCGGCCCGGCTCACGGACAGCGCACGGCTGGTCAGTTCGTTGACCAGGCCGCCTTCGCTTGGCGCTGACACGACCAGGCGCGTAGTCGTCGCGTAGACGCGAGTCCGCTGGTCAGACAGCAGATATGCCACGCCGGCACATCCCACGATCGCTATGGCGATGAGGAGCCATCGTCGCCGCAGAACACGCACGTAGTCGACCAGCTCCACGCGTGCTCGTTCCTTCCAGCCGCGGCTCGCGATGCGGGCCCAGCCACGATGCTAATGCCCGCTGTTGCGGTAGGGATTGGAACGGCCGCACTGATCTCGCCCGACAGGACAACGCCGTCCTGGCGACGCGTGCCGTCGCACCCTCAAAAACCACCCTGGCAAGGTGACTCCCATGCCGCCCACGTCGTCGTCGCGCACGACTACTTCACCCAGCGCGGCGGCGCCGAGCGGGTCGAGCGGGGTCGAGCGGGCGATCCGCGCCGCACTGCCCGGCAACCGCCTTGGTGACCACCGTCTGCGACC
>Ga0136611_10000244_pt1 | contig 34149 bp, 36 predicted proteins | sample AntDrymUQ2232306_2_FD_106645 | JGI IMG/M metagenome (GOLD analysis project Ga0136611, IMG submission 106645) | Polar desert sand microbial communities from Dry Valleys, Antarctica - metaG UQ223 (23.06) | ecosystem: Environmental > Terrestrial > Soil > Desert | place: Antarctica: Dry Valley...
ACCGTTTTCTCCACGTCACCGTCCTCCGACGACGTCATCGAAATCCCACGCGCCCTCTTCGACCGCCTCACCGATACTCTGGCGTTCGCCGCCTGAGCCCCACTCAAGATGGACAAAGCCTAGGTTAGTAGCGATGGCTATATGTGAGCCAACCTGACCACCGTGGCATATCCAGTCACTCCAGCCAGAGTTTGGCGCGACTTGCCATCGATGCCAGAGTTGGCGATCACTGCCTACTGCAAACACCTCCATCCTCCGGTCAGGTGAATAGCCAACCACAGGTCTCGAGACAATAATCCCGCCAAGTTCATGCCATTGGCCCCAGTCGCCCCACGGGTCACCCTTAAATATGTGGTAAACCCTGTTGTCGTGTCCTCTAGCGAAAACCTCTATTCTCTTGTCGGAATTTATGCCTACCGCTATATCATGCGTTATATTGCCACCTAAAGAATTGTAAGAGACTAAATGGTCATTCTCGTACCAAGTGTGTACAAGATCTCCATTGCCTGACACAGAGAAAAATTCTGGTAGGCTGTTTGGCAAAAATTCGTAGTGGACTTTGTTTGTGCCACATACTTGCACTAAGGGAAGTACGAGCTCTCAATGAATTATTCCTCTCTTGATGTTCGATATACGATTTGCGTCCCTTCTCGCCCGATTTTCGGCTTCGTCTTTCGCAGCGAGTGATTTTCGTAGAAGTGCATGTTCCGCCTGTCGATTCGCTAAGTCATTTATGAATTTTCTGTCATCCTCAAGCCTCTGCCTTATTTCCCTTGCATTACCATACTGTGGCCAGCCAGGGTCTGGATCCCAACCAAAGAGACCTTCGCGTATTCTTCTCAACTCGTCTTCTGCACTCATAGCGATCCGCTTGTAGCATAGCGGGTGAGCACTCGTCAAGAGGGCGCTGATCGGCGGTGCGCCATAACGGTGTTACTGTCCGGCTATCCGAACCACCCTCTGACGCGCCCGGTTCTCAGGGCCAAGCAAGCGAGCCGGCCTCACAATGTCGATGTCTTCCCCGCCCCTGCCGGCCGCCTCGGTGAGATGGCGATGATCGAAGGGTGGGTTCACACCTCCGTGACCCGAGGTATGCACCCCCGCGTGGCTGACTAATTATCACCCGCTGGAGGCGATAAGCTGATCTGCCAGTGTCCAAGGCCGAGTGGTCGATACACGGGTGAAGCGACGTGCGCCGGGCACCATGGCCGGCGCGGGCGGTTCTCGCGCGGCCTGGCGCACGAGCTAGCTAGAGCCTGTTATGAACTTCTTGAGAGGCAAGAGACGGGTCCACTTGATAGGTGCAACGGGCGTGAGTCAGGCCCAGCCAATCGACGGTGTTCACGTTCGCCCCATAATCAGGCAGCGTAGCCATCCGGTCGATTCGCACCGCTCCGATTGGGTCGCGATGAGAGTTCATAACAGACTCTAGACGCGGCCGATCAGCTCCTGCTGGGCGCGGCCGATCACGCGGTCGAGCGAGTCCCGCGCGTTCCCGTCTGGGAGCAGGATGAGGCGATGCACGCCGAGGGCGGCGTACCGCGCGGCCGTGGCTGCATCGACCGATCCTCCCACGCTGACGCTGATCTCGAGCTCGCCGAGCGCGGCCGGGCGCTCGTAGCGGCGTGCTGCTTCGCGCAGATCTTCCAGGTACCCGGCGGTGCGGTCCGCGTCGAGGTTGAACCCGAACCAGCCGTGGGCCTGCTCGATCGCGCGGCGGAGGGCGCCGGGCGCGTAGCCGCCGACGACGATGGGCGGGTGCGGCTGTTGGAGCGGCGGCGGTACGGCCACCATGTTCTTGAACGACACGAACCGGCCGCTGTAGCTTGCCGGACTGCCGCTCCAGATGGCGCGCATCGCGGCGAGGTACTCGTCGGTCCGCGCGCCGCGCTCCGCCATGGAGACGCCGAGCGCGCGCAGCTCCGACTCCAGCCAGCCGACCCCGATGCCGAAGATGACGCGCCCGCCGGAGAGCACGTCGAGGCTGGCGAGCTGCTTGGCGAGCGTAAGCGGCTCGCGCTGCGGCACGACGATGACCCCGATCCCGAGGCGCACCGTGGTCGTCTGGGCGGCGAGGTACGTCAGGGCGATCAGCGCTTCCAGGCGCAGATCCTCGACGTGCGCGCCGGTGACGGTCGTCGCGGCCGACGACCCGGGCTCAACGGCCGGCACCACGACGTGATCCCCGACCCACAACGACTCGAAGCCGGCCGCCTCGGCGGCCCGCCCGCGCCGCGCGAGCCCCTCCGGGCTGACGTCTGCGCCGCGATGGAACCCGAATATTCCGAACTTGAGCGGACCGGCCATCATCGACCCCCGTGCTCGGCTTGGCTGCCTGAGACCTGAACTTCGCTAGGGCGCGCAGTATTCCGCAACGGTACGTGCCGTGCCGGAGCTGTCCGTCATCCTCGCTCGCCCGGTGAGATGGCGGCTCCGGTTGGGGGCCACGTCGCACTGTAGCGCAGGATGTGGCTCTGCGAGCACTCGCTGAGGACGTTGCGCGACACCGCGATCGTCAGCAGGCGGCCATCCGGCAGCGCGACCTCGGCGGGCGGGTCGTCGGCCGGCTCCCATGTCCGGAGCGAGACCGTCCCGGTCACCGCCTGAGACTGTTCGGCCGGACGGCGCAGGTGGACGTAGGTCATGCCCGCGCCGATCGGCCGGCCCCGGCCGTCGCGGACGACGACGCTGGACTTGAAGACGGCCATACGGATGCTCCTCGCGGCATCGGTCGCGTGTATCGTGTGCCGTCGCTGCGCGACGCTCGTCCGTGGAGTGTATCCCGCGCGCGACGCAGCGAGCTGACAGGGGAGGGCATCATGGTCGCCTTGTACGGACGGGAATGGTCGCGGGCGGAGCTGTCGCGCTACGTTGCCGACATGGCCCAGCTTGGCGGCGTGCGGCCGGTCAAGTTCCAGGACGGCCCCGAGGACGGGGTGCGCGGCCTGGAGATCCGCACCGGGGCGGGCCTGAACTTCACGGTGCTGCCGGATCGCGGGATGGACGTCGGGCTCGCCGAGATCGATGGCATCCCGCTCTCGTTCATGACGGCAGTCGGGTACGCCCATCCGGCCTACTTCGAGGCCGATGGCGAGGGCTGGCTGCGGACGTTTCCCGGCGGCCTGTTCGTAACGTGCGGCCTCGATACCGCCGGCGGGCCATCCGACGATGAGGGCCGGGTCACCGGCCAGCACGGCCGCGTCTCGGCATTGCCCGCGCGGTCGGTGTCCTGCGACGCCGAGTGGGAGGGCGACGAGTACGTCATGCGAGCGCGCGGCAAGCTGCGCCAGGCGGCGATGCACGGCGAGTGGCTCCAACTCACTCGTCAGTACACGGCCCGCCTGGGCGAGAACCGCTTCGAGATCCACGACGTGGTCGAGAACCTCGGGTCGCGGACGGAGCCGCACATGATGGTCTACCACTTCAATACCGGCTACCCGCTGCTGGACGCTGGCGCCGAGTTTCTGGTGAGGTCGCGGCGTGCCGAGGGCACGAACCCGCGCTCCCAGGCCGTCGCCGCGTCATATGCCACGCTGGCCGGGCCGACACCGGATTTCGAGGAGGAGGTGGTCCAGCATGACGTGGAGCCGGACGCGGACGGCCGGGTGACGGTCGCGCTCCGCAATCGCGCACTGCTCGAAGGGCGCGGGCTGGCGCTCGCGATCCGGTTTCGGAAAGCGGAGCTGCCGAACCTCGTCCAGTGGCGCAATTTCCGCGACCGTGCGTACGTGATGGGCATCGAGCCGGCGAACGGCGACATCCGGGGGCGGGCCATCAGCCGCGAGCGGGGCATCCTCGACACCCTGGGGCCGGGCGAGCGGCGCGAGTACCACGTCGAGATCGAAGTGCTGCGCGGCCCGGAGCAGCTCGCGACGCTCGGGTGATGCCGAGCGCGGTGAGAGTAACGTCCGCTCTCCGTGCGTCCGGCGCGGCCGTGTAACGGCAGTCTTTCCGAAATCCACATATCTGAAACAATGCATCCCAAGAGATGCCGAGATCGCATCGTCACGCCACGCGGCGTCCACGGTGCGCGCCGAACCGAGCCGCGACGAGCCAAGAGCCGAACGCCCTGATTCGGCGTTCCGCTCCGAGAGCCAACCCCTGCCGGCGTTCGAGTGCCCGAACGCCACGGTACGGGCGCGCGACATGCGGCCGTTCAGTTGGCGCGCAGATGCGACGCCGGTATGAAGTTGACCATAAGCTCGCGGCGCGCGTTTCGAGGCTGTTGCGGCTCGTGATGCCCTTGAAACATCCGTGGAAATCTGGATAATCAACCGCGATGCAGGCAATTCGCGTCGACAGACGGCGGGCGCCCGAGGTCCGCTGGCCCCAGCACTTGGCGGTCCTTTCGACCCTCGGCCTCCTCTTCGTCTGGGTCGTCGGAGGCCAGCCGGGGGCCGTCGTCCCCTTCGTCGAGCGGCTTCCCTCGCGCTTTCTCGCCCCGCCGAGCGCGCCGGCGCAAGACTGGATGACCGTTCGCGTGCCGGTCCGCACGACGGTCGCGGTCGCGCCGGATCCGCGCGTCGCTCAGGTCACGCGCGGGGACGCCGAGGTGGCCGAGGTTTTGGTCACGGTGGGCGCGAGCGAGGCCATCGCCTCTGCGCCGGTCCGCGGCGCAGAGGCGGCGTGGGTGCGCGCGCAACAAAAGACCAGGCTCTTCGCCGCCCCCGATGCCGGTGCGGTCACCGAACGTGACGTGCCGCAGTCGAGCTATCTGCGCGTGCTCGAAGCACACGACGATTGGCTCCGCGTCAGCTACGCGGGCGACGGCAGCGACCGCGCGGCGAGCACGGCGTGGGTGCATCGCGAGGCCGAGGCGATCTCGGCGGTCGATGCGCCACGCTACGTGACCAGCACCCGAAACGCCCAACTCTGGGGATCCTCTAGCGGCGACGACCATGTCGCCTTCGTGCCGCGCCTCGCGACACTCGAGCTCGCGGACGTCGAGCGCAACGGCCGCGTTGGCGTGCGGGTTCAAACCCCGGACAAGTCGGAGAGCATGCTTGCCTGGGTCGATTGGGAGGTGGTCGCGGGATCGCGCGCGCCGGCCGAGCGCGACCTGCCGTCGCAGCGGTCCTTCTCGCCATTCGCCAACGACGTGCGCCTCGATGTCCCCTACCGCACGCAGCTCGACGGCAGCATCTCGGCGGCGGCGAATTGCGGCCCGGCGTCGGTGGCCATGTCGATGGGATCCTTCGGCATCGGCGTGCCGACGGCGCAAGTGCGCTCGCTCACGAGCCGCTTCATGGGCAGCTGGGATCCGTTTAGCGGGACCACGTTAGAGTCGCTCCGCGACGTGGCGCAGTCATACGGGCTGCAAGGTCTCGACTTGAAGGAGAACGGCCGGTACAAGCGCTGGACGCCGGATGACATTCGAGCGCACCTGCGCGCCGGACACCCGGTGATCCCACAGCTCCGATACCGCTTGATGCCGGGTCGCGAATGGGTCTGGGTCACGTATGACCACTACGTGACGATCACCGGCTTCGTCGGCGACGAGTTCATCTTCAACGATCCGATCTCGCTCAACGGCAAGGGCGAGCGCACGATGACCACGCAGCAGCTCTTGCGGGCGTGGATGAACAGCGACGCGCCCGGCGCGGCGCTGGCGGTCGCCCGCCCCCTCTACTGACCCCCATAGCCCGTAGCCGCACACGGTTCCAAGGCGACGTTGCAGCCTGAGTCGCTTCCTCCTCATCTCATCCGTCGGGCTGACGGCCTTACTCGGGTGGTAATTGATCCGTGAGCGGCACTTGGGAACGTTCAGACGGGTTCGAAAGTTGGCCCGGATGCCTGGGATGCGGCCACTACCGCCGCTCCCGATGCCTTGCCTTTCCTGATGGTATCCCGCTGCCGATTGCCTCGGGCGAGATCGACCACCTCGTCCCAAGGCCAGGTCAAGTTGGCGACACCGTGTTCGAGCCGCTGGACCCCGACGTATTCCGTAGCGAAGGACGTCACACCCCCGTGCGAGCGGCCCGCGTTCGATAGGTAGCACCGTTCCCGCGGGTGGCGTCGCTTCTCAAAGTCGCGGAACGCCGCCGTAGCTCGGTGGAGGGACACGCGCTTCGCGCGAACCGCAATCGCGGATGGTCTCATCGGACGATGCTCGATGCCCTCCGGCACAAGACGCCGGCGACGCGGCTCGTGATGCGCGCGTATGGTCGGCAGACGCGCGGTCCTAGGCGGGCCACGCCAAACGAGCGCCCGAAACCGCGTGATGCGGCCGTTACGTCGAGCGTCCGGCGCCGATATGCTGATGGTCCGCCTTCGCCCCCGTGTCGCTGCGCACGGTCGGCCAGGCGGCCCCCAACATGCAAGCCGATTCCCTCCTTGCCCGCTCCTACTCCATCGTCGATCTCGAGACGACCGGCGCCAGCGCGATCTATGACCGGATCGTGGAGGTGGCGGTCGTCGGGCTTGTGGATGGCGAAGTTGTCGAGCAGTTCGAGAGCCTGGTCGATCCGGCGACCCCGATTCCGCCGTTCATCACGCGGCTGACCGGCATCGGCGACAAGACCGTGCGTGGCAAGCCCCTCTTCGCGGCCGTCGCCGCGCGGGTGAGCGACGCGCTCGGCGACGGCCCGTTGGTGGCGCACAACGCCAGCTTCGACGAGGCGTTCCTGCGCCACGCCTTCACGCGCGTCGGACAGCGGCTGGCGCTGCCCAGGCTCTGCACGCTGCGGCTGGCGCGGCGGCTGGTCCCGCGCTTGCCGAGCTACCGCCTCGACGCCCTGGCGACCTACTTCGGCATCAAGGTCGGGCGGCGACACCGGGCCGGCGCGGACGCCATCGTCACCGCCCACGTGCTGCGTCGCTTGCTGGAGCTGGCCGAGGAGCAGGGCATCACCAGCCTCGCCGAGTTGACCGCACTCCAGGATCGGTCGGTCGGGAAGATTCGGCGCGGCGTGGACGAGGGCGTCATCGCCGCGCTCCCGAAGGGGCCGGGCGTCTATCTCCTCAAGGACGCCGACGGCCACGTGCTGTACGTCGGCAAGTCGATCCACGTCCGGCAGCGCGTGCGCGACCACCTGCGCGGCGGCAGTCCCGACCAGCCCAGGCTGCGGCGGCGGATGCGGCAGATCGTTGACGTGGAGTCGTTCGCAACCGGCTCGGAGCTCGAGGCGCTGTTTCTCGAATCGCGGCTCATCAAGCGCTATTTGCCTGACGCGAACCAGCTGCTGCGGAACGACAAGGACTACCCATTCATTCGGATCGACACGTCGAGCCCGTATCCGCGCCTCGAGATGACGCGCACGCCGCCGACGGAAGGCGGCACGTACTTCGGGCCATTTCGCCGGCGTTCTACGGCCGGCGCGGTCGTCGAGTTCTTGACGGCTCGTTTCGGGCTGCGGACGTGCGGCGACCCGATCGTACCCGGCATGTCCGCGTGCGCGCTGCTCGACCTGGGCAAGTGCCTCGGCCCGTGCGTTGGCGCGGTCGATCGGGTGCAGTACCGGGCGGCCGTACAGGGCGCCGCCGACGTGCTGCACGGCCGCGACGCGACGTTGCTGCCGGAGCTCGTCTCGCGCCGCGACGAGCTGGCCGAGGAGTGGCGCTTCGAGGAGGCCGCCGAGCTGCGCGACCGCGTCCGCGAGCTGGAGCACATCCTCGGGGACCAGCGGCGACTGGAGAGCGTCGCCGAGCGAAACTTAACGATCGTCGCTCCGTCGCTCCGCCCGCGTGCGTGCGAGGCGTTCTTCATCCGGGCCGGGCTGCTCGTCGGGCAGGCGACTATCTCGACGGCCACGCGACCGACGACCGTGGCGCGCGAATTGGCGCTCGCGTTCGCGGGTGCGGCGCCGGCGACGTTCACTCGGGAGAAGGTGGACGAGATGCACCTGCTCGACACTTGGCTCAGGCGTCACACGGAGCGGCTGGTGCTGGTGCCCGTCGATCCGGAGGCGCCAAGCGCCGCCGCCGACGCGCTGCTGGACTCGGTGCGCGCCGCGGTCGGGGTCCAGGCGGCGATGACCGCGCGTTCGGCGCCGTCGTCGGCGAGGAAGGCGGCCATTGGGAGGTCGTCGGCCGCGCGAGCCGCGAACCCGCTCGCCGATGCTCAGAAGCGGCTGATCCCGCTCCCGCTTGTGGCGGTGGAGATCCCGACGTCGGTGAGCGCTTGAGGGGCCCGGAGGATAGGATCCTTGGGCAGGCTCAGCCTATCGCCCTCGAACATGACGTCAGGCGATCCGGACATGTGACGCGCTGGCCGCGATGGTGCTAGCCGACGACCACCGCGCCCGAATCCGCCGCGAGTTGAGCGCGCTCGTCCGCGAGCACGTCCCGCGAATCGTCGGCGGCCCATGAGCGACGCCGACCGCGACCAGTGGAACTGGCGCTACGCAGAGCGCGCCCTCACCTGGGAGCCGAGCTCTTGGCTCGTGTCCATCGAAACCGCGATTCGGCCCGGCGGGATCGCGCGGCGGGCGCTCGACGTGGCATGCGGCAACGGCAAGAATGCGATCTGGCTTGCCCGGCTCGGCTACGCGGTCGATGCGTGGGACATCTCCGACGTCGGCCTCCGTACCTTGCAGGACAGGCTCGCCGAGCTGATGCGAGACGGCGCGGCGCTCGACGTGCGACTCGCTCGGACGGACCTCGACACGGCCACGATCCCGCCGAACACGTATGACCTGATCCTCGACACGTTCTTCCTCGACCGACGCCTATTCCCGCTCTTCCTGGATGGCCTGCGCCCCGGCGGCGTGCTCGTCTTTGAGACGTTCGCGGATCTCGGTGCCACGGACATTCGGTCAATCAAGTCCGAGTACAAGCTCGGGCCGGGCGAGCTGGCGGCAGCGTTCCGGTCGCTCGACGTGTTGCACCACGACGAGGACGCCGAACGCGGTACCGCTCGGTTGTTCGCTCGCCGCCGCTGACCTGCACGGTACCGTCCCCGTGCAGCGAGCGGGCAACCTGCGCACCGCCCTACTCTCCGAGCGGGCGACCTTCCATTTCGAGCAGCGGCTCCTGCAGCAGCTCGATCTGGATGCCGTCGGGATCCTTGACGTAGATCGAGTTCTCGATGCCCTGCTCCGGCCCGACGTACTGGATGCCGTGCCCGTCGAGGCGCGCTCGCGCGGCGGCGAACTGCTCGGGCGTCACCGAGATGGCGATGTGCTGAACGCTCCCGATCGACTCCACGCCCGGTTGGAGGCCGAGACCGGGGAAGTCGAAGAACGCGATCAGGTTGCCCTGGCCGAGGTCGTGGAAGATGTGCGTCGAGCCCGGATAGTCGCGGTTCTCCATGACCTCGATCAGCGGAAACCCGAGCACCTCTTGGTAGAAGCGGATCGTCTGCTCGATGTCGCTGCAGATGAGCGCCATGTGGTGGACGCCGCGCGCGGTAGACCTCGGCCGCTCGGCGCGCGGCTGCACGTAGCGCGCCTGCAACGCCTCGCGGCGCTCGCGCAGGCGCTCGAGCTCGGAGCTTGACGGGGCGGGGCTCATGGGTCACCCTCCAGGCAGACATGCGTGCGGTCCCGCCATGCGTTCTTGAGTCATGTCATCCTGAGCCTGCCTCAGGATGACAGAGATGTTGGCGGCGCTACCGTCGGCATCGAGAATGGACGCAGCCCCTGCCTTCTCGAACGCACATTACTCTCTGCTCGCGAAGTAGGCGACGAGGTTCGACGTCTCGCGCTCACGGAACAGGACGTTCACCCGGAGCCGCTCCAGGTGTTGGTCCAGGGTCTTCTGGCCCTGCTTGACCGTGTGCGTCTCGAAGAACCGCTCCACGTCGCGCGCCAGCTCCGGCGTCGAGAGGCTGGTGATGCCCGCCAGCATGCGCACGTGGGTATTGTCCGGGAACCGCTCGTTGAGGTCGTCCCAGTGCTCCTTGACAAACGTCCAGGCGAGGTCGCCGCCTTCGAGGCTCGTCATGAGCGAGCCGATCAGGAACGGCGCGTTTTGCGTCCGTACGTCGGGCGAAACGGTCATCTGCAAGGTCCGGGCGAGCAGGTCGCGGTCGCGGAAGCCGGCCAGGTTGAACAGGTAGCGCTGCTCCTCCTGAGGCGTCGCGGCGGCCTTGTAGCGCTCCACGAACAGGTCGTAGGTGGCCGCGTCGCCGGTGTGCGACACGATGCCGATGACCGCCGGCGCCACGTTGCGGTCTACCGCCGCGCGGTCGTCGAGATACGCGGCGTGCAGCTCGCGGGCCTTCGCCTGGATGGCCGCATCCTCGCCGAACGTGCCGAGCGCCGAGACGAGCGTGCCGCGAAGCTGCCCGGTCAGCTCGGGCTCGCCGTCCTTCGCCGCCCAGCCGAGCCGCGCGACCGCCGGTCCGATCAGCTCGCGGACGAACGCTTGGAGCGCCGGGCGGCTTGCCTCGGGCAGCATCCGGTTGACGTACTCCAGGCCGCCGATCACGGCCACCCAGACGTTGCGATCGGTCTCGTCCTTGAACAGCGGGACCAGATCCAGGAACTCGGTCGCCGGCGACAGGCCGGCCACGACCGACGCCCAAGTGTCGTTGACGAGGTTGAACCGCTCGACCGGGCTCAGGCTCTCCTGCAAGGCGCCGGTCAGCGTGCGCAGCAGCTCCGGCGCATAGCGGACGCGGTAGAACCCGTTGCCCTGCTCGTTGGCGATGACCCACTCGACGTTCGAGCCGAGCTCCACGGTCGTCTCGCCCTCGGAGAGGAGCACGCGCCGGTTCTCGATGCCGGCGGCGGTCTTGACTCGCAGCATCATCGGGATCTGCCAGCGAGCCTGCGCGTCGTCGTCGGAGGCTAGGTAGCGGAAGCAGCGCTGCTCCAGCCGTATGCCCTTCCCGTCCGACGTCGGCGCGACCGAGACGAGCGGGAAGCCGCCCTGGAAGATCCACGAGTCCATGATCTTGCGCGTCGGCTCGCCGGTCGCCTCCTCGATGGCATCCCAGAGATCGGTCGTCTCGGCGTTGCCGTACTCGTGGGTGCGCAGGTAGCGCTTGATGCCGGCCCGGAACTGCTCCCCGCCGAGGTACTGCTCGAGCATGCGCAGGACGGCCGCGCCCTTCTCGTAGGTCAGGATGTCGAACATGCCCTGGCACTCTTCGGGGCGGCGGACGGTGAACTCAATCGGGCGCGTGCTCCGCAGGCCGTCGGTCAGCATCGCCGCGCCCCGGCCGAGGCCGAAGCTCGCCCAGCGCTTCCACCCGGGCCGGAACGCATCGACCGCGAGCATCTCCATGAAGGTCGCGAACGCCTCGTTGAGCCAGATGCCATTCCACCACTTCATGGTCACCAGGTCGCCGAACCACATGTGCGCCAGTTCGTGCGCGATCACGTCGGCGACGCGCTCCAGGTCGGCGTGCGAGGCCGTCTCGGTATCGACCAGCAGCGCCGTCTCGCGGTAGGTGATCGCGCCAAGGTTCTCCATCGCGCCCGCCGCGAAGTCGGGCAGCGCGATCATGTCGAGCTTGTCGCCGGGATACGGGATGCCGTAGTAGCTCGCGAAGAACTTGACCGCAAACGCGCCCGACTCTAGTGCAAAGTCGGCCAGCTTTCGCTTGCCGGGCACGTAGATGATCCGCAGCGGCGTGCCGTCGACGTCGATCGGCTCGGTCGCTTCGAGGCGCCCGACGATGAACGCCACCAGATAGGTTGACATCTTCATCGTGTCCGCGAACGCCACGGCCTTCTTGCCGGGACCGGCCGGCGTCGAGGAGATTTCGCGGGCGTTCGAGATCGCCATCAAGTCTTCATCGACGACGAGGGTGACCGCGTAGACGGCCTTGAACTCCGGCTCGTCCCAGCAGGGGAACGCGCGCCGGGCGTCGGTGGCCTCCATCTGGGTCGTGGCGATCACGTGCTCGGTGCCGGCGTCGTCGCGGTAGGTGCTGCGATAGAAGCCGTGCAGCTTGTCGTTCAGCTCGCCGGTGAACGACAGCTCCAGCGTCCAGGGGCCGGGCTCGGCCGTGTTAGACAGGGCGATCCGCGCCCGCTCGTTCTCCGCATCGAGCGTGACCGCACCGGCCAGTCGCGCGCCCGAGGCGTTGACGAGCGCGGCCGACGTGACGTCGAGGTCGATCGAATTGAGCAGGATCTCCCGCACCGGCTCGTGGATCTGGACCGCGACGCGCTCCTCGCCGGTGAACGTGAACGCGGCGAGGTCGGGCGCAAGCGTCAGCTCGTAGCGCTCGGGGACGACGGTCTTGGGCAGCCGGTACGAGCTCTCGTCGAGCGGCTCGGCCGCGAGGGTTGCCTGATCGATCACGGAACCTCTCCCGGTCATCTCTATGCGAAGCGTGCGATGAGTATGGCGCATCCGCCGCATCCGAGGGCCATCGATCGCCGGAGTGTCGGACGATGGCGGCAATGCACAGCGTCATTCGTCAATGGTGATATGACCGTCGCTCCTGACCGGAGGCGCTCAAGCTCCAATGTCATCCCGAAGCGTAGCGAGGGATCTCTCGCTCCCGAGCCCGTCACCGTGAGATCCTCCGCAGGCTCGGGATGACAAGCACGTCGATGGATCAACCCTCACGACCCGCGCCGTAAGCCTGCGCAGGGCGACACGCGAGGCGCGGCGCAGGCTGGTGGGGTGTGGCACAATGGCCCGACGGCGTGACGACGCGCGGGGGAAGCATGGCAGTCGGCGAGGCGGCGGTCGGGGAGGCAGTCGAGAGCGAGCAACGCGGCGCGGTCGCGTCCGGCTCGGCGGACGCGAGCGAGACGACGCTGCGAGATGGGCGCGGGCAGCGGCTACTCGGCGCCTTCACGGCGGCGCACTTCTCGCACCACGTCAGCAACAGCCTGCTCAACCCGCTCCTCCCGTTCATCCGCGACAGCTTCGCTCTGTCGTACGCCCAGTCTGCCTTCCTCGTCTCGGCGTTCAGCCTGAGCCTCGGCCTCTCGAACGCCCCGATCGGCGCGCTGGCCGACAAGGTCGGGTCGCGGCCGGTGATCGTCTGGGGACTGGTACTCACCGGCGCGGTGAGCGCGGCCATCGCCTTCGCGACCGAATATTGGCACCTCTTCGCGCTGTTGGTCGTCCTGGGGCTGGTGGCCGGGTCGTACCACGCGCCGGCGGCGGCCCTGCTGGCGCGGGCCTTTCCGGCCCGCGCGCGGGGCACCGCGATGGGGTTCCACATCACCGGCGGCCACCTGAGCTTCTTCGCGGTGCCGCTTGCCGCCTCCTCCCTCGTCGCGCTGACGGGGAGTTGGACGACGCCGTACCTCTGGCTCGCCTGGGCACCGCTCGTGACGGCGGCGATGATCTGGTACGTCGTGCCGAAGGGCTACGAGCGCGCGGCGGGCGCGACCGATCGCTGGGCGGTCTTCCGCGAGTTGAGGTCGGTGCTGCGGACGGTCGGACCGCTCGTCTCGGCGTCGATCTTGTTCCAGATGTCGTACGCCGCGATGCTGGCGTTCATGACGCTCTATTTCGTGGACGTGAAGGGCATCGACAGATACACCGCCGCCGCCTTGTTCGGCGTGCCGCATCTCGTCGGCCTGATCGGTGCGCCGCTCGGCGGCTGGCTCTCGGACCGCATCGGCCGCAAGGCGGTCATCATGATTGGCATCGGCATCATGGGGCCGGCGGTCTTGACGATGACGGTCGTGCCGAACGAGCTGATCCTGCTGCCGTTGATCGTGATCGGCTTCGCGGCGGCGCTGCGCATGGTTGTCACGGAGGTGCTGGTGATGGACAGCGCCCCCGACCACCGCCGCGCGACGGTGATGGGCAGCTACCACATGCTGACGCAAGAGCTAGGCGGGCTGGCGGCCCCGGTGCTCGGCACGCTCGCCACGATCTTCGGCATCGGCGTGGCCTTCGGCGGCTTCGCCATGCTCTTGGCCGGCGCGTCGGTCGTCATCGTCCTGCTCGGCCGCCGCCTCTAGAGACGCACCTTCACTACCACGCGCCGTAGGCGTCCTGGCTCGATGGGCTAGCCTGGCCGGACGGGTGAATCAGGTACACCGTCCCGCCGGAGTGCGTGAGCCAGAGCGACTCGAAGCGAGCGCGGTCGTAGACGCGCCGGACCGACTGCCCGCGACGCGGGTCGGCGGCCGGATCGTTCACCACCACCTGGCCGCTGTCGGTGATACCCACGACCACGAGCAGGTGACCGTCGGTCGAGGGCACCGACGCGTTCGGCAGCTCGCCGGGGCTCCAGGCCAGGCTCGCGACGACCGGCACGCCCGCGCCAATCCAGCGTTCGAGCTGTGCCACCGATGACATGCGGCTCACGTACGCCGCCAGGCCGTCGCGGCCCGCGTAGGCCACGTTGAACGACCAGTTGCCGTTGCCTCTGTAGACCGAATCGTAGACCGCCTCGGCCACCTCCGGCACTGGCCGCGACAGGGACGGGACGCCGAGACGGTCGGCCCAGTAAGCCATCACCATGGTGGTCGAGGTCGGTGAGCACCAGACGGGGCCGCCGTTGGGGTACACCATCTGCGAGCGCTCGGGTACGTCGAGGACGATGCCCCAGGCGGCGCGGTCAGGCTCCAGATCGCGCGCAACGTCCGATGGGCGCGAGGCGACCGCCGCCGCGAGCCTCACCGTCGGCGTGCGCCCCGCGTCGTCCGCGTGGAGCGCCAGCGCTAGCTGGTAGGCGCTCGCCGGCGACGCGAGTCGCAGCGTGTCGGTCAGCAGCCGGCCGTCCGCGTCGCGCTGGTTGGCGACGCTCGCGCGCCGTCCGCGATCGTCCGACCACGCACCGAACGAGTACCAGCCGGTCCACCGTTCGCTGATGCGCGCCCGCACCCGCGCCTCGATCCAGGTGCCTGCGGGAGTCTCGACGTTCCAGGACGGGATCAACTCGGAGAACGGCTCGGCGGTCTCGCGGATCGGACCGAGCACGAGCCCTGACGCGACACTCGCCGCCAGCGTGACCGTCGCGAGATCGTCCGCGCGGTCCAGCGGCACGCCATCGGCGCCGCGCGCCGCGCTCGGGTCGAGCGCCACGCCCGCGCCATTGACGCGCACGCCGGCGCCGGTCCAGTTGCCAAATTCGCCGTCGGCCCCGACCCGCCACAACTCATGGAAGGGCGGCGATGCGGCCGACAATGCGCCCGCCGGAATGAGCGCGGTCGTCATGAGCGCAAGGAGCAGCCAGCCGAGTCGAAGCAACGCCATGGAACCTCCGAGCGAGACAAGCTAATCGCGGCATCCATCAGGGTCAGTGTACGGCACGGATTCGGCTTGAGCGTGGCGGTGAACGGCGCGCTCAGCGGACTAGCGAATCGTCACCGTGCGCAGGGCGATGGCATCGTCGATGCGCGGCGCATCCGCCGTCGGTTGGGCGCCCCCAACTGGCGGGAGCACCGACCCGCTCCCGCCGGCCACCTGAATCGCAAGCATGTAAGATCCCGGAGCAGTCGCCTGATCGACGGGCAAGTCGTGGCGGGTGACGAACGCGGCGCCCGGTGCGCGTGACACGGCGCCGGCGCTCGTGAGCGGCTGTGCCACGCGCAGCGCCGGCCCGCCATCGCGCGGTCGGAGCTCGATGGCGACGGTCCGGCCATCGGCGCCGCTGCCCGCATCGCTCCAGCGGAGGCGAATCTGGACTCGCCGCCCCGGACGGATCGACGCGGCGTCGATACCGTAGCCTTCGAGCACGAGGCCGTCGCCGAAGCTGGCCCCGACCGGCACGCCGCGCCGCGTGTCGTAGAGCCGCGCGTACTCGACGCCATGCAGCGTCACCGTGTGCTCGGGCGCCCAGGCGAGCAGCAGCCCATCAAGGAACGCCGGCGTGTCGCCCGCCTGCACGTTGCGGATGTAGACGGCCACGAAGTCCCACGCCGACGGGTCGGCGGTGGCCGGGTCGATGGGACCGACCTGCCCGCGAAGCTGCGCCCCGAGGACCGTGGTGTAGATCTCGCCCGGCACGCCGACCTTCAGGCGCTCCGCGTCCGGCTTCGCGTTGAGGTGGTCGGCGACTCGATCGAGCCCCTCGCCCCAACCGCTGGCGATAGACCGGTGCGCGGCCGGCAACCCCCCGACGAGCGGGTTGGCGTACGTCAGCTCGTACGGCCACGCCGACACGACAGCCCAGAGTGACAGCGCGCCGACCAGACTCGCGACCCCGGCTGTCGCGGCTGCGTGCGGCCGCTCCGCGCCCGGCCGACTCGCGCAGTGTCTATTCACGCCCAGCCACAGCCCGAGGCCCGCCAGCAGATCGAGGATCGGGAAGATTGGCAGCAGATAGCGGTCGAAGCCCTTGGCGGCCACCGTCATCGCCGCCGCGAACGCGAGCGCCACCACCCCGAGTACCGCCACGGTCCGACCGCGCCCGTCGCGCGGCCCGCACGCGGGCAACAGCGCCAGCCCGAGCAGCATCGCGGGCGTCGATCTGAACACCAGCACCAGCGGGTAGAACAGCAGCCCGACACCGTCGCTGTCTGCCGCCGCCGCGTGCTCGGCGTTGGCGTTCTCGCCTACGAACCCGAACACCCTGGTGAGCGTGTCGGCCGGCGCGACCCAGACCGCCGGCCAGATCGCGCAATAGAGCAGCGCCGCGCCGATGACCCAGACGCCCAAATCCGCCAGCGTCGTCCGTTGCCAGCCGACACCGCGACGGAGACGGGGCACCAGCAGCGCGAGCGGCACGAACGCGGCCAGCGACAGGGCCGGCGACTTCGAGAGCAGCGCCAGGGCCGTCGCCGCGCCGCTCAGCACGACGAGCGCCCGTCCGCCCCCTTCGGCCCGCGCCAGCGCGGCCAGCACGGCCACGGTCATCCAGATCGCGAGCGACGCGTCGATGTGGACGAGCCGCGAGTGCGCCAGCAAGAACGGGTCGAGCGCCAGCAGCACCCCGCCGATGGCCGCCGCGCCGAGCCCGAACACTCGCCACGCGAGCAGCGTCGCCAGGACGACGCCGAGCGCCGTCGCGACGCCGAGCCCGCGTCGCGCGGCGGCCAGGGTGGGCATGAACGCGGGATCCTCGCTCACCTCGCGCCGCGAGACCTCGCGTCGCGAGCCGGCAAGCTGCCCGATGGTGTCCGGGCCGGCGCCGAGCAGCGCGGGCCACATGGTGGTGACGCCGGGGTGCCCGCTCTGGAACGTACCGGCGTACTGCCCGGTAGCCAGCGCCCGCGCGAACTGGGCCGACCGTCCCACCCAGAACAGCTCGTCGGTCGTCACGAACCGATCGGTATCGAGCAGGCGGGGCGGCAACGCGAGCGCAAGCACCAGCGCGATCAGTCCGAGCGCGATGAGTCGCGACCGGCGCGCGGACGCACCACGGCGCTCGCGGGCGGGAGCGGTATCGACAGCCCCGTCAACCGACTCTTCATCCCGAACAACAGATCTGTCATCCCGAAGCGAAGCGAGGGATCTCACGCTGACCAGACTCGCTCTCCCATGCGTGTCATCCCGACCAGCCTGCGACGAACGATGACAGACCTCGTTCTCCACATCGGCGCAGACCTAGAGCGACACGAGCCCGCGCACGTCGGGCCTGCTATTGAGGCCGACGATCGTGTCGCGCAGCTCGGCCGACCGAGGCTCGTACTCCGTGCCGTTGAGCAGCATCGCAAACTTGGCCGCGAGCTCGACATGCGAGAGCGGGTTCTCGGGATCGCCCTTCGGGGTGGCAACGAGCATCGTCACGGCCCGGCCGTCGCGGAGCCGGACGGTAACCTCGGAAGGGAACTCGCGGGGGTACCGCGCGTCGAGGGCCGCGTCCAAGTAAACGGTCATCCTGGCCATCAGATCGCGGGCCGCCGGCTCGACGATGCGCGCGTCCGTGAAGTCGCCAAGCGTGACCGCGCCGTCGATGAGGGCGCGCGCGACGCAGTACTGCACGCTAAACTTCGCGGCGTAGAGATGGGCCGGGGCCGGGTTGTCGGTCAGGTCGATCGTCGAGTGGTAGGCCCCAATATCCACGCCCGCGACGTCATCGGCCGCGATCCCATGCTCGGCGCGCAGGGCCAGCGCGGCGTCGATGGCCGAATGCGTGTGGCGGCACGATGGGTACGGCTTGATCGAGACGCCCGGCAGCTTCCACCCGTCGCCAAGGTCTCGCGTCACGGCGGACGGATCGCCGTCCGACGCGGTCGCCGCGAAGAAACCCTGCCGCCCTTCCAGGATGCGCCGCGCCCCGGTGAAGCCGAGCGCCGCGAGCTCGGCCGCAAGCACGCCGTTGGCCGCCGCGCGGCCGGTGTGCAGGTGCTTCGACATCGCGCCGTCGGCGATGAACTCCCAGAGCCCGCCGGCCTGCGTGCCGGCACTCCCGAGTGCCCAGGTCATCCGTTCGCGGTCGAGGCCGAGCAACCACCCGGCCGCCGCCGCCGCGCCGAATACCCCGCACGTGGCTGTGTTGTGCCAGTGGAAATAGTGGGCCTTGCCGACCGCCTCGCCGACGCGGATCGCAACCTCGTAGCCGACGATCACCGCCGTCAGGAAGTCCCGGCCGGACGCGCCGACCCGCTCTGAAAGCGCCAACGCCGCCGGTATGACGACCGCCGCCGGGTGGATGACCGACGCCCGATCGACGTCGTCCATCTCGACGACGTGGGAGACTCCGCCGTTGTGCAGCGCCGCGACCTGGGTCGTCCGCCCGTCCTCGAAACCGAGCGCGCTCGCGACCCCGATCGGCTGCTCCGCGGTGTGTGCGCGCAGGATGCGGCCGGGCGGCGTGTCCTGACCCGCGATGGCGCAGCCGAGCCAGTCGAGTGTCCACCACGCCGCGTTCTCGCGCACCTCGCGCGGCACGTTAGCGGACCGGGTGGCGCACGCGAAGTCGGCGAGGCGCTCGGTCAGGCTACGCTCGAGCGCGGCCGACGATGCGATCGGATCGGACACGCGCGTCTCAAGGGCCATGACTCCAACTCCGTTCAGAACGTACGCCGGTGAATGTAGCCCGCGCCACGCAAGCGGATGTCACACATCGATGCGGCACCCTCGCGCATGGCCGCGCCGCACGCCGAGTGCAGCTACTCGGGGCGCGCGCGACGGACGGCATTGTGCTGATCTCGCGCATGCGTTCCGGCCATCCCAATACATTGTCAACGCTTGACAGGTTGGCCGAATCGTCATAGACTCGAAGAAGGTTCGGGCGCAACGGGGCCGCCGCCAGCGACCTCGGCGCACTGCTGGGCGTTGGGGGGGTACGTGCCTCATATTCGCTTGACCGGCGCCCGTGCCGCATTGCCGAACGGTATTCGCGACCTTGGACGCGGCTCGATGTCGCCGGTGGCGATGGCGTCCGGCCCGAGCCGCGACCGTGCCGCCCGAAGCTCCGCGACTGACTCGCTTGCTGCCTCCCACCGGCCGATCTCGCCTCGCCATGGTGGCAAGGCGTCGATGGGCCATTGGCGAGTCTATACCACACCCATGTCCACATCGGCAGCGAACCGGCGCGCCGGTGGTCGCCGCCAATCTCGCAAGGAGTGTTCTTGTCGCATGGGTATCCGTACGGTGGACGCGATGACCGTCGTCCTCCAGCTTGGCGAACCTCCGCCTCGTGTGCCCCGGCGTGCCGGACCGGACGATGCAGCTCGTCGTCGGTTCCGCACTCCGGGGTAACCCGAGTCGGATGATATGCGCCATTGCACAACGTCGTGTTGCGGAACGCTTCAAGACGCGGCTATTATGTAAACAGGCGCCAGTCTCCAACGTGTCGTAGTACCGCCGCCAAGCGACGTGGCCGCCTCCCTTGACGATGCTGCCGCGCTCGCACCGAGTACTAGAAACGCGAGCGATGATAATCGACGACCGTTTGTTGAATGACGCAGGTGCGTCGAACGTACGACCCGGATTCGGCGCCGAGACGATCGGCCCCGAAGTCTCGGAGATCGACCGGCTCAGCGAAGAGGCCGGGACGGTGCCGACGGCGGCGGCCGCCGCGAGCGCCGATCAATCCGATTCGGTGATAGATTCGCCCCTCGGCATCTATTTTCGAGACATCGCGCGCATCCCCTTGCTCACCGCCGAGCAGGAGGTCACGCTCGCGAAGGCACTCGAAGCGGGCGAGATCGCGCGGGCGCAGCTCGCGGAAGAGTCGCCCGCCGATGCGCTGGCGCTCTCGTCACTCGAAGAGGCGATCCGCGCGGGCGACGCGGCGCGCCAGACGCTCATGGAGTCGAACCTCCGATTGGTGGTGTCGGTCGCGCGCCGCTACCTCGGGCGGGGCTTGCCGTTCTCCGACCTCATCCAGGAGGGCAGCCTGGGGCTGTCGCGAGCGGTCGAGAAGTTCGACTACCGGCGCGGCTTCAAGTTCAGCACCTATGCCTACTGGTGGATCCGCCAGGCCGTCACGCGCGCCATCGCCAACCAGAGCCGCACCATCCGCGTACCGGTCCACATGATCGACCAGATCGGGCACGTGTACAGCGAGTACCAGAAGCTCCAGCAGAAGCTCGGCCACGACCCGAAGGTGGAGGACGTGGCCGAGGCGATGCAGATCCCGGTCGAGAAGGTCCGCGAGGCGTTCCGTGCATCCGCGAACCCGATCTCGCTCGAGACGCCCGTGGGCAGCGACGAGGAGAACACCCTCGGTGATCTGCTCGCGAACCAGGGTGAAGAGGCACCCTCCGACGTGGCCGAGCGGACGTTGCTGAGTGACTACCTCGACGCCGCGCTCGAAGACCTCACCCCGCGCGAGCGGATGGTCTTGCGGATGCGCTTCGGCATATCCGATCAGCGCCCCCGCACGCTCGGCGAGATCGGCCAGGTGATCGGCGTGAGCCGCGAGCGCGTCAGGCAGCTCGAAGCGGAAGCAATCGCCAAGCTCCGGCGCCCGAACCTCCGGCTCCGCCTGGCGGAATACCTCGAATAGCCCCTGAGCCCGCATGCTCGCGAGAGGGCCGATGCCGCGCGATGCGGCACCGGCCCTCTCGCCGTTCCAGAGCCACTAGCAACGCGCGACCCGCACGTTGAATACTTAGCCCTACCATGCAGGACATCGATGCTCGGACCGTCGAGCGCATCCTCGACGGGCACGTCACCACCATGATCCGGCGCGGCGACGACGGCTCGCTCGCCATGTCCGCCGACAAGTGGCGCCTGGCGGAAGTCACGGACGCCGCGCTCACGTTCCGCGCCGAGCCGCCTGCGCCGCCGGATGTCGCGCCGCACGTGATAGCGCTCGACGACGTGGACCACTTCGCGTGGGATCGCCTTCCCAAGCAGCAGAAGCGGTCGCAGATCCGCGCCTACCTCCGCAACGGCGACGTCGTCACCTTCAGCGGCATGCTCGGGGATCCGTTCGGCCCGTAGTCGCGCCGTGGATCGTCGGCGCCGGTCGCGCCGGCGGGCACCCAGACCGTAGCCGACCGCGTCGCCTACCGCCGGAGAATCGGCCCGATATGTGCCGCCCGCTTTGCTGTGACGACGACGTTACGGTCGCGTGTCCCGCGCGTAATTCGGCCCCACCCCAGCGCGTCCGTGGCGACCGTAGAATGGCATTCGTCGAGGCTGCAGTCATCGCCTCGCGCACGACCCGCGCGGTGAATGGGAGGTTCGCATGCAGGCACGACAGTGGGTCCGACGCTGCATCGTCGTGGCGATGTCCGCGCTCGTGGCCGCGACCGGCATGATGGTCCAGGCCGACGCGGCCCACGCGGCGAAGTCGTCGAAGAAGAAGAGCACGGCGACGGTCGCGATCATGGGATCGGTGTCGAATCCGGCGTCCTGCGAGGGCAAGCTGTCCGTCGATATCCGCTACACGGAGTACGACGGGCGCACCAAGCTCTCCAACCAGCCGATCGACGTGCACGGCAACTTCGTGCTCTACGTCAACAAGGTCAACAAGGGGCAGTTCGAGGTCACGGCGAACGTGATCGGCCACCCGACCCATCGGACGCTGTACTTCGACGACCAGACCGTCCAGGTGCGCCGCGATCGAGACCAGGACATCGAGCTCGGGCGCATGCGCGTTCCAGCGTGCCCGCCATCTGGGACGTAGGTGGCGCGGCTGCCGATCCGCTGATGCACGCGATCGACGGCGCCGGACGCGCCGATGCGCGGCATCGGGAGACGAGCAGGGTGCCGCAACGAGAAGAGGCCCGAGCAGTGCTCGGGCCTCGCTGCATCTCGCCGTTTCCAAGAACTGGCCGCTCGACGGCGCGTCGAGCGGCCAGAGGATCCACGTCCGCCTAGCGCTTGGTGTACTGGGGCGCCTTGCGGGCGCGCTTGAGGCCGTACTTCTTGCGCTCCTTCATCCGCGGGTCTCGCGTCAGGAGACCCGCGCTGCGAAGCACGGGCCGCAACGCCTCGTCGGCCTTCACGAGCGCCCGCGCGGTGGCGTGGACGATGGCACCGGCCTGGCCGGTGTCCCCTCCGCCTTCGACGTGGGCGAGCACGTTGTACGTGCCGATCATGTTGGTCAGCCGCAACGGCAGGGTGATGGCCAACTGATGGGCCGGCCGAGGGAAACGCTCCTCGAGCGACTTGCCGTCGACGATGACATTGCCGGCGCCGGGCTGCAAGAGCACCCGCGCGGTCGACGTCTTGCGCCGGCCGACTGCGCTGAACTGGCTCCGTGAGCCGCCGCGATCCCTCACGCCTTTGCCTCCTCGTTACCTTGACTCGTGGTAGCCCGGCCCCGGCCCGTGGTGTCCTGCTCCACGTCGTCCATGTCGGTCGGCGTCGAGCCGGCCTCGGTGGGCTCGCCCGACGCCTCGGGGTGCTCCGCGACCTCGCGGGCGGCATCCTGCTGCGCCGCCGCCGACTGCGCGCCCAGATCGGACGTGCTCGCGGCCGGTGCGCTCGCGGTGGTTGCGCTCGCGGTGGTTGCGCTCGCGGTGGTTGCGCTCGCGGTGGTTGCGGGCATCGTGCTCATGAGCGCCGAGGCGTTCGCGCTCAAGGTCGCGTCGTCCGTCTGCGTCTCGGTCGGGATCGACGCTGTCTCTTGCGGTGCGCGCTTCGTCTTGACCTTGCCCGGCCCCGGATTGACCTGGCCCGCGTGCGGATGATCCGGCCCCGGATAGACGCGCAGCTTGCCGTACTGCACCTTACCGAGCGCGGTATGCGGCAGCATGCCCTTCACTGCGCGCTCGATGACGCGGATCGGCCGCCTCGCGAGCTCGTCGCGGACCTTGGTCGCGCGGAACCCGCCCGGATACCCCGAATGGCGGTAGTACATCTTCTGATCGAGCTTGGCGCCCGTCAGCGCGATCTTCTCCGCGTTGATGACGACCACATGGTCGCCCGTGTCGAGGTGCGGCGCGAACGTCGGCTTGTGCTTGCCGCGCAGCAGCTGGGCCACCTGCGACGCGAGGCGCCCCAGCGGCACGCCCGCGGCGTCGATCACGACCCAGTCGCGCGTGATCTCCTTCGCCTTGGGCGAGTATGTCTTCATCATTGTGCTCCACCTCCCCGCGCCGTGCCCCATGCGCCCATCCCCCGGGGCACGATCCCCTGGGGCACGCCGGCCGCGCCGCTGCTCAGATGCGTGGGCCGCGCGTCGCGGCCTGCAAGAGTCTTCGAAAGTCGATCGGTCAAAGTGGCCGCCCCACCAGGCCGGCCGCGTCCGGCCTGGCCCGCTGCGGCCGCGTGTGCCTCGAAGTGTGCCGGATACTCGACGCCGACGAACGTCAGCCCGTGCGACGGCGCATTCGGACCGGCCCGTCGTCGATCCGTGGCCTCGACGATCGCGCCAAACTCGTTGCGCCCCAGCTTGCCCCGCCCGACCTGTACCAGTGTCCCGACCACGCCTCGGACCATGTGCCGCAGGAACGCATCGGCGGTAACGTCGAAGGTGAGTGTCGGCCCGTCGCGGTGCCAGGTTGCCCGCTCGACGGTCCGCACCGTCGTCCGCCCCTCGGGCTCGCGCGCCGACTGGCCGGCAAAGCTGGCGAAGTCGCGGCGACCGACGAGGTCGCCGCTGGACACGTCCATTGCCCGCTCGTCGAGGCGGTCGGGCACGTGCCAGGTCCACCGACGCCGCCACAGGTCGGGCACCGCGTCGTTCCAGATGCAGTAGCGGTAGTGTCTGCGCAGGGCACTCCGCCGTGCGTCGAAGCCCGCCGGCATCTCGGCACCCCAGGTGACACGGACATCCTCGGGGAGGAAGGCATTGGCAGCGCGGACGATATCCTGGGCAGCGAGCCGGCCGGTCGTCACAAATGTCACAACCTGGCCCGTCGCATGCACGCCCGCGTCCGTGCGACCGGCCGCCGTGACCCGCACGCGCTCGGCCAGGCACGCGGCAAGTGCCGTTTCCAGCATCTCCTGCACGGTGGTCCGGTCAGGCTGGATGCCGAACCCATGGTAGGCGGTGCCCTCGTAGGCGAGGCCCAGCGCAAGCGTGCGGGCGGCGCGGGGCGTCTCGCTCACGATGCTTGCCCCCGCTAGGGGACGAGCTCCACTTGCGCCATCGGCGCGCTGTCACCCTTGCGGGGCATCAGCTTGACGAGGCGCGTGTATCCGCCGGGCCGCGCGGCGAAGCGCGGGCCGAGCTCGTCGAAGAGCTTGGTCACCATCTTCTGGTCGAAGACCTTCGTCTGCGCCAGGCGGCGATGGTGGATGTCGTTGTGCTTGGCGAGGGTGATGACCTTCTCAACCTCGCGCCGCAGCTCCCGCGCGCGCGCTTCGGTCGTCCGCAGGCGCTCGTGGCGGAGCAAATCGGTAATTTGATTGCGGATCATGGCCAGCCGATGATCGGTTGGGCGGCCAAGCTTCCGCTGCGAAATTCGATGGCGCACGATTCCTCCGCCTCTACTGCTCGTCTTCGTCCGCTTCGTCCGCGATGCGGTCGAACACGAAACCATCGTCCTGGCCGTTGCGCTCGGCCGTCGCCACGTCGCCACCTTCGGTCGCGATGGCCTCGCCGCCCTCGCCCTCGGTCACGAGGCCATGCTCGCGGAGCCGCTCGCGCAGCTCCTCGAGCGACTTCTGGCCGAAGTTCCGCAGCGAGAGGAGCTCGTCCTCGCTCATCTGCATCACCTGGCCGACCTTCGTGATCTGGGAGCGCTTCAGGCAGTTGTACGTCCGCTGCGACAGATCGAGCTGCTCGATCGGCATGTCGAGGATATGACTCGGGATCGCGCCGGTCCCGATCGCGGCCGGACCAGTCCGCCGCGACGGCTGCTGCAGATCGGTGAAGACGCTGAACTGGTCGATTAGCAGGCTCGCGGCCTGGACCAGGGCATCCATCGGCGAGATCGTCCCGTCGGTGTCGATCTCGATGATGAGGCTGTCCAGGTCGGTCCGCTCGCCGACGCGGGTATTCTCGACGAAGTAGTTCACCCGCCGAATCGGCGAGAAGATCGCATCAACCGGGATGGTGCCGAGCGAGGCCGGTTCGCGGCCATCGGAGGACCGGAAACCCTTCCCCTTCTCGATCGTCAGCTCCATCTCGAGCCGCGTATCGGCGCTGTCGAGCGTGGCGAGCTGAAGCTCTGGGTTGACGATCTCGATCTCGCTCGGATAGATCAGGTCGCTCGCGGTCACGATGCCGGGTCCCGATGCGAGCAGGCGGAGCTGGGTCGGCTGGTCGGTGTACGACTTCAGCCGCAGCTGCTTGAGGTTCAGGATCAGCTCGGTGGTGTCTTCCTTCACGCCCTTGACGGTCGCAAACTCGTGGTAGACGCCGTCGATCTTGACCTGCGTGACGGCCGCGCCGGCGAGGGAGGACAGCAACACGCGCCGCAGGGCGTTGCCGAGCGTGAGGCCGTGGCCCCGCTCGAGCGGCTCCACCCTGAAGCTTCCGGACTCTTCGGTGACGTTGAGGGCGTCAACCTTTGCGATGAAACTCTCGACAACCAAGTGAGGGCCTCCCTCCACCCGACGGGCGCACGAACGACCGGCGCACGCTTCCTGTGCGTCGGTCGCCGCGCCGCGTCCTCGGGACCGTGAGTGAAAATCCGTTAGCGCGAGTAAAACTCGACGATCAATTGCTCGTTGACGAGGTTCTCGATTTCGTCCCGACCGGGCAAGTTCTGGACGCGGCCACTCATCGCGGACGGGTCCAGCGAGAGCCAGGCCGGCGTGGACTTGCGCGCGAGACTTTCCTGGACGATCTTAAAGTATTCGAGTTGGCGCGCCTTCGGCAGGACGGCGACCGTATCGCCGGCCTTCACCAGTGCCGACGGGATGTCCGTGCGGCGGCCATTCAGTGCGAAGTGGCCGTGCCGCACGAGCTGGCGGGCCTGCTTCCGCGAGTCGGCGAAGCCCATGCGGTACACCACGTTGTCGAGTCGGCTCTCCAGCACGCGCAGGAGGTTCGCGCCCGTCATGCCCTGCTGCCGATCGGCGACGCCGAAGTGCTTGCGGAACTGCCGCTCTAGCACGCCGTAGATATAGCGCGCCTTCTGCTTCTCCTTAAGCTGATTGGCATACTCGGAGAGCTTGCGCCGCCGCTGGCCATGATCGCCGGGCGGGAAGTTCCGCCGCTCAATGGCGCACTTTGGCCCGAAGCAGCGCTCGCCTTTCAAAAACAGCTTCTGCCCGAACCGCCGGCACAGCCGGCACACCGGGCCTGTATAACGCGCCATCAGACTTCTTACTCCTAACCTACACGCGCCGCTTCTTGGGTGGCCGACAGCCGTTGTGGGGGATCGGCGTGATGTCCACGATCGAGGTGATCTGGAGGCCGGCCGCCTGGAGCGATCGAATCGCCGCCTCGCGACCGGAACCCGGCCCCTTGACGAACACATCGACCTGGCGCATGCCCTGCTCCATCGCCTTGCGCCCCGCCAAGTCGGCGGCGAGCCCCGCCGCGTACGGCGTGCTCTTGCGCGAGCCCTTGAAGCCGGCGGCGCCGGAACTGCCCCAGCACAGGACGTTGCCCTGCGGGTCGGTGATCGTCACCAGCGTATTGTTGAAACTGGACTGAACGTATGCGTTCCCCAAGGGAACGTTCTTGCGCTCGCGCCGCCGACCGCCGGCCGGCCTCCGCCTCCGCTCCGCCACTCGGTTCCTCCCTGTCGCCCGATGGTCACTCGCCCGAATGGCGCCCGAGACCGTCGGAACTCGCTGCCCTTGGGCCTACTACTTCTTCGCCGCGGCCTTCTTGCGACCGGCGACCGTCCGCCGTGGCCCCTTGCGCATCCGCGCGTTGGTCCGAGTGCGCTGGCCGCGCACCGGCAGCCCGCGACGATGTCGCAGCCCGCGATAGCAGCCAATCTCCATCAGCCGCTTGATGTTGAGGCTCACCTCGCGCCGCAGATCGCCCTCGACCGTGAACTCGCGGTCGATGACCTCGCGCAGGCGGTTGACCTCGTCCTCAGTCAAATCGCGCACCCGCGTGTCCGGGTTGATGCGCGTCCGCTCCAGGATCTGGCGGGCCGTCGTCGGCCCGATGCCGTAGATCACCGGCAGCGATGCTTCGATGCGTCGGTCACGCGGGATGTCCACACCAGCGATGCGCGCCATTCGACCCCTCCGTCCTCAGCCTTGCTTCTGCTTGTGCTTCGGGTTGGTGCAGATGATCAGCACCACACCCTTGCGGCGGATGATCTTGCACCGCTCGCAGCGTGGCTTGATGGATGCTCGTACCTTCATGCTCGTCAACCCTCGGCCCGTCGGCCGTCCCTCGGCCGGGGCATAGTGCGCGTCCTGTTCGCTCGGCCCGCTACGGCTCGCCCGACCGGGTGCGGCTCGCCGCCCCCGCCGAACCTCCTAGCGTGCCCGACTGGTGATCCGGCCGCGCGAGCGGTCGAACCGTGACAGCGCCACTCGAACGCGGTCACCGGGAAGGATGCGGCCGACACCCAGCCGCAGGCTCCCAGACACGTGTGCCACAATGAGGCTCCCGTCGCCCAACTCAACCTTGAACAGGGCGTTGGGGAGCACGTCGATCACCATCCCATCGATGTCATCCACGCCCGGCACTCCCGCCCGGAACGCACGACAATATCGCGGGCCGCCAACCCAACCCGAGAGTATATCACAGATCGTGCTCCGCGCCGACAATCCGTCGCCGTAGCGCGTCCATCACTTCGGCGACGGGCAGATCGCCGCGCACCTCGCTCAAAATCCCGGCGTGCCGGTAATAGTCGAGCACCGGACCGGTAGCATCGAAGTACACGCTCAACCGGTGCCGGGCGGTCTCCTCTTTGTCGTCGATCCGCTGGTAGAGCTCGCCGCCGCAGCGGTCGCACACACCCTCCTGGGTGGGCGGGCTGAACATTGTGTGGTAGCTCGTGTGGCAGACCTTGCACAGCCACCGTCCGGACAGTCGGGCCAGCAGCGCCTCCTCGGGCACGTCGAGGTCGATCACCTTGTCGATCTTGCGCGACTCGCGCCGCAGATTGTCATCGAGCGCCCTGGCCTGGTTGACGGTGCGGGGGAAGCCGTCCAGCACGAACCCATTGCGGCAGTCGGCCGCCTGGAGCCGCGCCATCACCATCCCGACGGTCAGGTCGTCCGGCACGAGCTCGCCGCGGTCCATGTAGGACTGCGCGAGCTTGCCGAAGTCCGTGCCGAGCTTCACGGCTTCGCGAAACAGATCTCCGCTCGCGACGTGTGCGATGCCGACGAGCTCCGCCACGGTACCGGCCTGCGTCCCTTTGCCGGCTCCTGGCGGCCCCATCAGCACCACGTTCAACGTCGCCCCTCGCTTCCCCGCCACACCGACGTGGTCGGATACCGATTCGAGTGTCATAGTCGAAGCCAAGCCGCCGACAGGGCCGCGCCATCTCCCGCGCCGCGCCCGACCCCGTCGATCGTCACTTGATGAAGCCCTTGTAGTGGCGCATCAGGAGCTGCGCCTCGAGCTGCCGCATCGTGTCCAGGCCGACGCCCACCACGATCAACAGTGCCGTCGCCTCGAGCGACAGCGTCTGCACGCCGGTGACCGTCCGCACCAGGAACGGCAAGACCGCGATGAGGCCGAGGAACAGCGCCCCGACGAGCGTGATCCGCATGAGCACCTTGTAAAGGTACTCGGAGGTCTTCGGGCCGGGGCGGATGCCGGGCACGAAGCCGCCCTGCTTCTGCAAACTCTCGGCCATGTTCTGCTGCTGAAAGATGACCAGCGTATAGAAGAACGTGAACGCCACCACAAGCCAGAAGTAGAGGATCCAGTAGCCCCACGAATACTGGAGATTAAAGAAGTTGTAGACCTGCTCGGCGAACCAGCGGCCCCACTCGTTCTCGACACCCAGGAAGTAGCCGGCGAGCGTCCCCGGGAAGATCAAGATCGACGACGCGAAGATCAGCGGGATCATGCCCGCCGAGTTAACCTTGAGCGGGATGTGCGTCGTCTGGCCGCCGACCATCCGCGAGCCGCGAATGCGCCGCGCAACCTGGACGGGGATGCGTCGCTGGCCCTCGTAGATGACGACGATCGCCGCGACGGTGATGACCGCGAGTACGACGAAGATGAGCACCGAGGCGATGCTCGTGCCGCCCACCGCGGCCTGCCCGATCTGGGACGGCAGGCTCGCGACGATGCCCCCGAAGATGATCATCGAAATGCCGTTGCCAATCCCGTACTGGGTGATCAGCTCGCCGATCCAGATCAGCAGCATCGTGCCCGCGGTCATCGTGAAGAGGATCGCGACCGTCCCGAGCGGATCGATCGAGAAGCCGAAGTTGCTGATGATCGGCTCCGAGGACGTGGCGTTCAGCAGCTGCGGCGTGCCGTACGCCTGCGCCATCGCCAGCGGCACCGTCAGGAAGTTCGTGAACTGGTTGATGCGATTGCGGCCGGACTCGCCTTCCTTCGAGATCTCCTGAAGCCGCGGGATAACCGGCACCAGCAGCTGCATGATGATCTGCGCGGTGATGTACGGATAGACGCCCATCGCCGCGATCGAGAAACTCGCCAGCGCGCCGCCCGAGAACAGGTTGAGGAAGCCGATGAACTGGTTGTCATCGAACAACCGCTCCAGGGCGAGCAGATTCACGCCCGGCACCGGGACGTGCGCGATGAATCGGAACACCACCAGGAGCCCCAGCGTGAACAGGAGCTTCTGGCGAAGATCCGGAATCTTGAACGCGTTAAGCAGCGCCTGAATCGTGTTCGAGGGCATTGCAGGTTCCTCCGGCCGCTTCGATCTTCTTGCGAGCGGCGGCCGAGAAGCGATGGGCGGTGATCGTCAGCGGTCGATCGATCTCGCCGTTGGCGAGCACCTTGACGTGCTCGCGGGCGTTCTTCAGCAGGCCCGACAGCACGAACGCGGACACGTCCACCGACGCGTTCGCCTCGAACGTGCGCAGATCGCTAACGTTCACCGCGCGATACTCGATGCGGTTGGGATTGTTGAAGCCGCGACGATACGGCAGCTTCCGGACGAGCGGGAGCTGCCCGCCCTCGAAATACGGCGGGACGCCGCCGCCGGCGCGCGCATTCTGGCCCTTCGTGCCCTTGCCGGCGGTCGTGCCGCGCCCCGAACCGAGGCCGCGGCCGATGCGGCGGCGCTTCTTGTGGGCGCCCTTGTTTGGCGCCAGCTCATGCAGTCGCATTGGTAGTCTCCGACGCGCCGGCCGCGGCCTGGCTGCGCTTGATCGATTGCGTGCCCTTCGTGCGCTCTTCGCCTTCGGCAGCATCCTCGACGCGCACGAGATGCCTGACGGCGTACACCATGCCGCGCACGACCGGCGAATCCGGCCGGATCACGGTCTGGTGCATCCGGCGCAAGCCGAGCGCCTTGACCGTCAGCTTCTGCTTCTCGAGCTGACCGATCGTGCTCTTGAGGAGCGTGATGCGGAGCAGCGCGTCGTCGCGCCCGGGCGCCGACGCATAGATCCCCGCCTTAGGATTGGCCGGCATCGCCGTTCCTCCTCATGTACGGGAGTAGGTCGCCGAGCTCCTTTCCACGGTTCTCGGCCACCACGCGGGGCTCGCGGAGGTTCTTCAAGGCCTCCAGCGACGCCTGCGTGAGGTTGACCGGATTCCGGCTGCCCAGCGACTTGGTCAGGATGTCGCGGATGCCGGCCAGCTCGACGACCGGGCGCACGGAGCCGCCGGCGATCACGCCGGTGCCCGGCGCGGCGGGCTTCATCATCACGCGCGCGGCGCCGAAGTTCTGGATGATCGGATGGGGGATGGTCTGTCCTTCGAGCGGCACGCGGATCAGGTGCTTCTTGGCGATCTCGGCGCCCTTGCGGATGGCGTCCGGGACCTCGTTCGCCTTGCCCAGGCCCACGCCCACCGTGCCGTTGCCGTCACCGACGACGACCAGCGCACTGAAGCTGAAGCGACGGCCGCCCTTGACGACCTTCGCCACGCGATTGATCTTGACGACCCGCTCTTCGAGATTGAGACCCGCTGATTCGATCCTTGGCATAGATGTCTCCCGTCGCGGACGGCGCCGCGGGCGCCTAGAGTCGGCACCTTAGAACTGGAGCCCGCCCTCGCGAGCGCCGTCGGCGAGCGCCTTGACGCGCCCGTGGTACAGGAAGCCGCCGCGGTCGAACACGACCGCGGTGATCCCCTTCTCGCGCGCCCGCTTAGCCAGCTCCTGGCCGACCAGCTTTGCGCGCTCGGCCTTCGTCGCGTCGCCCAGGTCGCGCATGGCCGGCTCGACGTCCGTTACATGCACGAGCGTCCGCCCAACCGTGTCGTCGATGATCTGGCCGTAGATGTGAGCGAGGCTCCGGAAGACCGCCAGGCGGGGCCGTTGAGACGTGCCGCTCAGCGTCCGGCGGATGCGACGGTGCCGCTTGATGCGCGCACCGCGAGAATCTGGTCGCTTGAACACGGCGTCTCCTACTTCTTGCCCTTGCCGCCGGCCTTGCCGGCCTTGCGACGGATGACTTCTTCGGCGTACTTGATGCCCTTGCCCTTGTAGGGCTCCGGCGGGCGAATCCGGCGAATCCGCGCCGCCGCCTCGCCGACCATCTCCTTGTCGGCGCCGCTCACGACGATGCGGTTGTTGCCCTCGACGGCCACCGTGACGCCCTCCGGTGACTCGAAGGCCACCGGGTGCGAGTAGCCGACCTGGAACATCACCAGCGCGCCGGTCTTCATCGCGCGGTACCCGACGCCGTTGATCTCCAGGCGGCGGGTGAACCCTTCGGTCACGCCGGTCACCATGTTGGCGACCAGCGAGCGGGTGAGTCCGTGCAGCGCCCGATTCTGGCGCGTGTCATCCGGCCGCTCGACGCGCAACTCGCCATCCTCCTGGACGACGCGCATGCTGCCCGGCAGATCGCGCTCCAGCCTCTTGTTGCCGGCCTCGACGACGATGTGGTTTGCGTCATCAACCTGGATCTTGACGTTCGCCGGCAGCTTGATCGGCATGCGTCCGATTCTCGACATCTTGTTCGACCTCGCTTCCTCGATCGGTGACCGGCCAGTCCCGCGAGGGACTACCAGCCAGGGGCTACCAGATGTGGCAGATGACTTCGCCGCCGACGCGCTCGCGCCGCGCCCGGCCCCCGCTCATGACGCCCCGCGACGTGGAGAGGATCGCAACCCCGAGCCCGCCGAACACGCGCGGGATCTCGGTCGAACCGGCGTAGACGCGCAAGCCGGGCTTGCTGACGCGCTTGATCCCCGTGACGATCGGCTCGTTCTTGCCGACGTACTTGAGGTCGATCTTCAGCTTCTTCTTCGGCGGGTCGCCGTTCACGGCGAACCCCTTGATGTACCCCTCGTCGCGGAGCACCTCCGCGATCGCCACCTTCACGGTGGACGAGGGCATCTCGACGGACGGATGCCGCGCCTGGATCCCATTCCGAATCCGGGTCAGCATGTCCGCGATCGGATCGGTCATCGTCATTGCAAAGCACTCCCATTGTGTGCGCCGGGCCTCACACAGAAGCGTCGCGAGCCTACGCTCGCGACGTCCGGGGGCACGGCAGACGCGCTACCAGCTGGACTTCGTGACGCCGGGAACCTGGCCTTCGAGGGCGAGGCGGCGGAAGCAGATTCGGCAGAGCCCGAACTTGCGCATGAATGCGCGCGGGCGTCCGCACCGCTGGCAGCGGTTGCGTTGGCGCACCGGGTGCGCGACGGCGAATGCATTCGGGCGATTCGCCTTGACGATCATCGAGACCTTGGCCACTGGAACTCCCCTGCCCGAACCAGTCGGGCGGTTGGCGGTGCGGGACGCTCGCGCGCCCCGCATGATTCAATTAACTCAGACCGGTTAGCGTTGAATAGTATCAAGGATTCGCTGCGCGTGCCGCCGTGATTGCTCGGCGGCGCCCGTTCGAGCTACGAACGGCGCACTCCGCGCGGCCGACTAGGCCCGCGCGAACGGCATGCCGAGCAGCTCGAGCAGCCGCCGACCCTCCTGGTCCGTGTGCGCCGAGGTCACCAGGGTGATCTCCATGCCGCGCACTTTGTCGATCTTGTCGTAGTCGATCTCCGGGAAGATGAGCTGCTCGCGCAGCCCGAACGAGTAGTTGCCGCGCCCGTCGAACGAGCGGGTCGGCAGGCCCTGGAAATCGCGGGTGCGCGGCAGCGCCGCGTTCACCAGCCGATCCATGAATTCGTACATGCGCGTCCCGCGCAGCGTCAGCGTCAAGCCGACCGGCATGCCGTCGCGAAGTTTGAACTGCGCGATCGACTTCTTGGCCTTCTTCACGATCGGCTTCTGCCCGGTGATCGCCTGGAGGTCGGCCGTCGCCGCGTCGAGCGCCTTGCTGTTCGAGATCGCCTCGCCGATGCCGATGTTGACCACAATCTTCTCGAGCTTCGGCGCCTGCATCATGTTCGAGTACGAGAACTCGTTCACCAGCGCGGGTCGCACCTCGGCGTTGTAGCGCTCCTTGAGGCGAGGCGGCAGTGCCGCCTCGGCCGTGCCGTTGGAACTGCCATTCGAGTTGCTCGGCGCGGCCTCGCCCCGCCCTCGTCGTTCTGCCATCGTCGTCCCCTCTACAGCTGCTCGCCCGAGCGCTTGGCGAAGCGCACGCGCGAACCGTCGGGCAGCGTGCGGATGCCGATGCGCGTCGGCTTGTCGGATTTGGGATCGACCAGCATCACGTTCGAGATGTGGATCGGCGCTTCGAGATCAACGATGCCGGCCTGTCGCGCCCCCGACGTTCGCCCCGGCTTCATGTGACGCTTCACCACGTTCACGTCGGCGACGACCACCCGGTGCTCGTCGGCCCGAATCTCGCGGATCTGGCCGCGCTTGCCCTTGTCTCGCCCGGCGATCACCTCGACGGTGTCGCCGCGCTTGAGCGCAAACTTCGCCGCGGTCTTGGCGTCGCCAGCCTTTGTCTTTGCCATAGCGTTCTCCATAACTCTGCCGGCGCGCCCCGATCGGGGCCAACTCCGGGACAGCGCGTCCGCACACGCACGGTGGGCAGTCGCCTGCCCGGCGCTAGAGCACCTCGGGTGCGAGTGAGATGATCTTCATGAAATTCTTCTCGCGCAGC
>Ga0136611_10000245_pt1 | contig 34029 bp, 34 predicted proteins | sample AntDrymUQ2232306_2_FD_106645 | JGI IMG/M metagenome (GOLD analysis project Ga0136611, IMG submission 106645) | Polar desert sand microbial communities from Dry Valleys, Antarctica - metaG UQ223 (23.06) | ecosystem: Environmental > Terrestrial > Soil > Desert | place: Antarctica: Dry Valley...
AATAAAAAATTTGTATCTGTTTTTCTCCAGAAACTCTGTGTTCTCTGTGGCTAAAATTTCTTCGGAAAGAGTTTCTCGCCTTTCGTCCATTTGCCGTTTGAAAAGATCGCGTCGGGCGGAAAAGTTTTTTCCAAATCCTTCGTCGTCCAATCAATTTCGCGCGTCTTTTTGTAAAAGTGAAACTCGCCGCTTGCGCCGACTCGCAGAAGTCCGCTCTTCTGAATTAAATAAAAATCTTTCGCGTCGTATTCGTCCAAACCCGAAAAGACGGACAAATCACCGACTTCCCGAATATAAGTCGGCGCGGCTTCATTCGCGCGGCGACGTTCGGCGTTGATCGCCACGTCCGCCGTAAAAGGTTCGGTTTTTTCGGCGAAATTGACGATGTTCGCGCTGCGGAAAATATAATTGTAAAGATCGCCCGAGTCGTTAAACGGGAGATTGTCGTAAATTTTCGCGTCGGCTTGTCGTTCGCTTTTATCAACCAGAGATTTGAGCGCGGCGAGATAAGCGACGAAGTTTAATTTCACAAAGAACATTTCATCTTTGTTATGCAGCGCGCCGGTTTCAATCAAAATCACCGGCGTTCCCCAGGCGGAAATCATATCGCCGAAAGCTCGCGGATTGTATGAATCGTCATAACGTCCGATGTGTCCTTTAATGAATGTTTCCAAAGCGGAAACCATTACCGAGCAAATTCGTTTATTGCGCTCGTGACCGTCGTTCGTTTTGCCTTCGGCGTTTCCCAATACGGCGAGAAATGAGATCGTCGCCTGCTTCGGCGTTTTCCCGACTGTCGTCAGAGAGCCTTGATTATGCAGATTAAAACCGATGGTGGGCGACCATTCGTCGCGCAGCTTTTTTAACAATTTGCCTTCGGGAGTTTCAAGCGCCGCCGCGTCGCGGTTGATGTCAATTGATTGCAGATTGCGCCGTTGAAAAAGCTCCGCGCCGTCCGGGTTGAGCATCGGCACGGCGCGAATCGTCAAATTTTTTTCTAATTCTTTAACCCAGCTTTTGCTGCGGTTCTTCTGCAAATAAGCGAACATATCGAGCAGCGCGGGCGTTGCCGTCGGCTCGTCGCCGTGCATCTGCGACCACATGAAAACGCGCGTCGCGCCTTTGCCCCATTCAATTTGGTAGATTTCGCGGTTGTCGTAGCTGCGCCCGACTTCTTCGATTTTTAATCCGAGTTTTTTTAATTCTTCGAGATTATTTTTCAAGTCGGCGTGACGCAAGTTTGAAGGCGGGATTTTGGAAATGTGCTGCTTGTCCCAATCGGCGGCGAAATCTTTCGCGGTCTGGGCGGGAGCGGCGGCGTTGATCAGGAAAAGAAAAACGAAAATCAGCAAAGCGTGTTTCATAGCAAAAAGTAAAAAATATGTGACTTGTGAAAAGTATGTCTTTACGTAAAAAACGTATTTGCAAAAATATAAATAAGGCGCGAAATTTGCAATTTATTCGTGCTAAATAGAAATATATCTTAATTCGTAACTATCCAAAACCGGCAAAATTATTTTTTAACGGCTGAAGCAGCGGACTTCACTATTTGACGTTCAACCGATACGATTAAGCAAGTATGAAAGAAATAAATGTGATCGGCGGCGGGCTTGCCGGAGTCGAAGCGGCGTGGCAGGCGGCGGAAACGGGCGCGAAAGTTAAACTTTATGAAATGCGTCCCGTGCAGAATACGCCCGCGCACCGCACCGACCAATTAGCTGAAATTGTTTGTTCAAATTCGCTGAAATCCGATGAAATCGGAAGCGCGCCGTATCTCCTAAAAGAAGAATTACGGCGCGGAAATTCGCTCGTGATGCGAGTTGCCGAAGCGACGCGCGTTCCGGCGGGCGCGGCTCTCGCGGTTGATCGAGGAAAGTTCAGCGAGTTTATCACGGAAGAAATCGAACGGCATCCGAATATCGAATTGATCCGGGAAGAAATCAAAACTATTCCAAACGATGAAGTAACGATTATCGCCACCGGACCTTTAACTTCCGATGCTTTAACCAAAGAGATTATGAAGCTTACTGGCGACGATCAGCTTTATTTCTACGACGCGATTGCGCCGATTGTTACGGCGGATTCGATTGATATGTCGGTGGCGTTCAAAGCGGCGCGTTACGGCAAAGGCGGCGACGATTACGTTAATTGTCCGTTCGATAAAGAGCAATACGAAATTTTTTACAACGCGCTTATCGAAGCCAAAAGCGTTCCGCTCAAAAGATTTGAAGATACGAAATGGTTCGAGGCGTGTCTGCCGATTGAGGAATTAGCCCGGCGCGGCGTTGATACTTTGCGTTTCGGCTGTATGAAGCCGAAAGGTTTGCCGCTGCCCGCGACGGGACGCGAGCCTTATGCGGCGGTTCAATTAAGACAGGAAGATTTAATGGCGGACGCTTTCTCGCTCGTCGGTTTTCAGAATCATTTGCGTTACGGCGAGCAGGAAAGAGTTTTGCGATTGATTCCCGGAATGGAACGCGCCGAGTTTTTGCAGTTCGGACAAATTCACCGCAATACTTTTATCAATTCGCCGCAGATTTTGAACGAGACTCTGCAAACAAAAAAACAGCCGAAATTATTTTTCGCCGGACAGATTACCGGCGTCGAAGGCTACGTGGAATCGGTCGGTACGGGCTGGCTCGCTGGACTCAACGCGGTGCGGATTTTGCGAAACGAAAATTTGATAACTGCGCCGCCGAGTTCGGCAATCGGCGCGTTGTGCCGTTATGTTTCAAACGTCGAAACGAAGAATTTTCAGCCGGTTAATATAACATTTGGTTTGCTCGCGCCCGTTTCGCAGGAGCTTCGCAAAAAATATCGCAACAAACGCGAACGGCATAATATCCAAGTCGAACTCGCCTTGAAAGATTGGGACGAATGGCTGAATAGTTTTAGAGAAGTTGCTGTTTCCGCTTGAAATCTATGATACTGCTGGAACTTTTGTATCACGGCTTCCCAAGTTTGTCCGATTGGTTATGGATGCTGTTCGACTTGCTGTTTTACTCGCTGGTCGTTTTAACTCCTTTCATTTTAGGCGGTCTGGCAATTTACGTCTTGAGAAAAAAGAAAAACGCAGAGGATGTTTGAATCAAATGAATTTTTAATCATTTTCGCACTCTTCATCGTGGCGATTCTTTATTCGTCGGTCGGACACGGCGGCGCGTCGGGCTATTTGGCAGTGATGGCTTTGCTTGCCGTTTCGCCCGCCGTGACGCGACCGACTGCTTTAGTTTTAAATCTTTTCGTCGCCTCAATCGCTTTCATTCAATTTTACCGTGCTAAACATTTCGATTGGAAAATTTTCGCGCCGTTTGCCGCTGCATCAGTTCCGATGGCTTTCGTCGGGGGAATGATTCAACTTCCGACTGCTATTTACAAAATAGTTTTGGGCGTGGTTTTGATGCTGGCGGCGATTCGTCTGGCAATCAATTTGAAGACCGTACAGGAACCGCACGCGCCGCAAGTTTGGCTGGCTTTACTAATCGGCGCGATTTTAGGTTTGGTTTCGGGACTCGTCGGAGTCGGCGGCGGAATTTTTCTGACACCGATTTTGTTGCTTATGAATTGGACGGAAATGAAAAAGGCGGCGGGAATTTCCGCGTTATTTATTCTGGTCAATTCTATTTCAGGACTTTTGGGAAATTACGCGCAGGTTATGAAACTGCCGACAAGCGTCTGGCTTTGGATCAGCGCGGCAATCGGCGGCGGAATCATCGGTTCGACTTTGGGAAGTTACCGGTTTAATTCACTGACTCTGCGACGCATTTTGGCGATTGGTCTGCTGCTCGCGGGCGCGAAGCTGATTTTTACTTAAAATAAAAAAGCCTGAGTTTATAAACTCAGGCTTTGAAACAATCTTTTGTTAAATATTTAGAACGGAAGCGGAAACGGAATTCTACTGCGCCAATCGCCGTTATTGCCTTGTCGGTTGCGACGATTATTACGATTGTTATTGTTGTTGTAATTGTAAGCGTTCGCCAAAACATTCAAATCCTGGCTGATGCGGCTCCAATCATTCTGGATATTTCCGTTCAAACGCGCTCGGGAAATTGCGCGGTCTAGTTGATTGCCCAATTGCAAAACGCGCTGCGCTTCGTCATAACTATTCTGATAGTCACCTCTGCCGTCGTATTCACTATCGAGGTTTTCCGCCGCGTTCGCAAAATCTTCGGCTAATTGATTCAGACGATCTTCACGATTGCGGTCGTCATAACGACTTTTGTCGAGTTCGCGGTCGAGTCGTCGTTCGAATTGGTTGCTGCGGTTTTTCAGGTTTTTGATAGTCGCCTGTAAATTACGATTGTTTCTGCCGCCACCGCGATTGTAATCGTCGTTGCGGCGATTATCACGACGGTCATTACGATAGTCGTCATTGTCGCGCCATTGCGCCGATGTGACGGCAGGCAAACTCAAAATCAGGAGAGCGAAAGCAAAAACACCAATTAAATTTCTAAAACGATTCATAAAAGTTTCTCCTCAAGAAATAATTCTTTTCGCAACGCTCCTTATTTTGTGACTTTCGTCAAGCGTCGCCCGTCTTATGATTGGCAATGACTGTGCCAATTGATTGAAACGCGCCGCAGAAATAAAAAAGCCCCGCGTTTGCAAGACTTTTATAATTGATTGCTAAATTCCAAATTTGACGAATAAACGAAGTCGTTTGTCAGATGTTCCAAATGGTTAAAAAAGTACACCGGACAACGATTGACTGCAATCAATCGAACCCGAAAAATTAGCAACAACGCGCCGCCGTGATTTAAGGAATCTAATTTCGGTTTCAGCTAATCGCGCCTGGATAATTTGCGTCCGCCGCAATTTTTGGAAAATAAACTGTTATGTGCGATGGTTTCTGTCCATTCACTTGTCAGTAAAAAATAAAAAGGCAGTCGCTTGACCGCCTTTTTAAACTTTGAATTTTAGAAAAATCAATTTCCCAGAGCCTTGCCCGCGTTGATGCGTCCGCCGCTTTCGACTTTGCCGTCGAGCGCAGCAAGTTTATCAACCGATTTTAAAACTCTTTCGCGTAATTTTTCGACCGATAATTTCGGCTCGCTCGCCAAAATCAAAGCCGCCACGCCCGCGACGTAAGGCGTTGCCATTGAAGTCCCAGACGCTTCGCGATAATCGTCGCCGAGCCACGTTGAAAGAATATCTCTTCCCGGCGCGGCGATGTGGACGGTTTTTACGCCGAAGTTTGAAAACGAAGCTAAATTATCATTTCTATCTAAAGCCGCGACGCTGATGACGTTTGGCAAATTGTAATTTGAAGGATAATGCGGGCTTCTGTCGTTGCTCGTGCCGTTGTTGCCGGCAGCCGCGACGAATAAAATTCCTTCTTCGCCCGCCGCGCGTATAGCATCTTCCAACGCTTTTGAATACATCGTCGAACCCCAACTCGCGTTGATGACGCGAACATTTACACCATTGCGTTTGCGGTCAATCGCATAATTGATGGCTTCAATCGCGTCTTTGGTCGTGCCGAAACCCCCGCGTCCCATAAATTTGAGCGGCATAATTTTAACTTTCCAATTGATTCCAGCGATGCCTTCGTCGTTATCGCCTTCCGCGCCGATAATACCGGAACAATGAGTTCCGTGTCCGTTCTCATCCATCGGATCGGAAAGATTGTCGGCAGCGTTAAAACCGTACGCGTCATTAAATGTGCCTAGCTCGTCGTCTCGATATTGCGGAACACTGTCGGGACGAAACCACATATTCGCAGCTAAATCCGTATGTTTGTAATCAACGCCGCTGTCGAGAACCGCGACGACGACATCGCTGCTGCCCTGCGTTTTCAACCAGGCTTTGAGCGCGGCAACGTCGGCGTTCGCCTTGCCGCCGTTTTGTCCGCTATTATTCAGTGCCCACTGCTCGCTAAATTTCGGGTCGTTTGGCATAACGGGAGTCGCGTCACTCTCGCGCAGCAACGCGTCGGAGGTCGAGAATTCGGTCGGTTCGTCGAGTTTGATTTCGTAGTTCGGTTCGGCATATTTCACTAAACCGGACATTTGCGCGTATTGCGCGGCGACTGTTTCTGCGCTCGCATTGTCGAGATCGTCAATGGCGATAAGACCTTTGACCGCTTCGATTTCATCTTCGATGCGGTCATTGTTCTTTTCGGCGATTCGTCTTATTTCCGCCAAACTGACATCGGAATTAAATTTAACCAAAACTTCCGGCTGCCTTTCGCCAACCGAACGCTTGGGCGCAATCGGTTTCGGCGTTGTTTTAACAGTATGAATTCTTGAGAAGAGAGGCTTTGACTGCCAAAGCCTGAGTTGTCCCAAAACCGCCGCGAATGCAATTAAAATGACGGCGATGGTCAAATGTATCCAAAAATTATTACGATTCATTCTTTAAACTCCTGTCGGGTAATGTTAATGGCTCCTTTGTCATCGAGCGCGTCGGATTTCCCGTTTGTTATCTAAACTCTGCAAACACTTCAACGATTCTCTTTGGATTCGTGTTTTTCGTTACGACGAGATTTGTCTCCGGATTGATTGCCGGGTTTCTGGATGTCGGCAATCTTGTAAATCGGGTCGCCGTTTTTATCCACATCCGGTATTTTTGCCAATCTTTTCTTTAATTCTTTGTCTTCCATAATTTCAACTTTCTCCACGAAACTTCGCGCGAATGACTTTCTTATACGGACGATTGTTTCACGATTCGATTATATGATTTGTTCCGTTAAAATCGCTTAGACGCAGTTGATATTTGTCGGCGCGGTATTCATATTTTTTACCGCCGCCTTCAAGATTTATCTGCCAGCCGCTCGAAATCATCTGCGCCGACATTTCATCTGCGACCGGTGCGCCGAGCGACATATCGGGGAAATCTTTTTCGCTGACGGAGACTTCTTTTATTTCTTCTTCAGCAATGCCTAAACGTTTCGCTAAGTCGGCTTTCGCCCGTTGAACTGCGCTGTCTTTATTAAAACTCATTTTTGTTTCTTTATTTGTCGGATGATAAATAAATTTTGCGCTTCTTTCGCCGGTTAGTCAATTAAGAAAATATTACTCAATTGAATTTCCACCTGTGGAAATTTTTTAGAAAATCAGTTAAATAATTTATTTTTAGAAATTTACCTGCTTTGATTCCCTCTAAAATAAATTCTCGACAAAACTTGTCAATGAATCTGAAATGCGGCTATAATGAAATTTAATTATCAAGGGGCGCGTGGAAGCGTTTCCATTCGCCGCCAACAATTTATCAAAAATCAGTATCCGACATAAATTTAGATGCAAAAAGGCTGTCAGCCAGACAGCCTTTTTACTTGGCGTTTATTCGATAAAAGCACAAAAACCTCGATCAACGCCGGAACGATAAAAACCGCGCACGCCGCGCCTAAAATCGCGCCGGTCAGAAACCGCGATAGATAAGTGTTTTCCCAAATTTCGAAAACTCCCAGCAGCCAATCAACTGCCATCGGAACCATCGCCGTAAAAAGCCAGAACCGCGGAAGCGGCTCGTTTTCTTCAATTGAGCGCAAAAATGGATAAATAATAAAGCCGAGAAATAAGCCGAAATAAACGCCGAAACAGCGCGAACAGACGGCGAAAGCGTTTTCGTGTAAATGAAATGAGCGCGTCTGATTTTGATGACAAAGATAGCTGAAAAAATTATAAATCGGATTTGAAATGCTTGAAAAATTGTTCAACTCGGCAAGCGGCGCGAGGACAATCAGAAAAACCCAAACTGCAATAAGAGATGCAAACGCGCCCCAGAGGAAAAACGCTCGCCGACGCATTTGAGGAGCAGCATTTTGCGGAACGTAATTTTCGATTGCTTCAGGCATTAAGAGTTAGATTTAGCCACAAACAAACACGAAAGAACACGAAACAAAATTAGATCTTTTCGCGCCGTTTCGTGTTTGTTCGTGGGTGAAAATTAAAATCTGATCACTGCGTCGGGTCCGCCTTCGACGTGAACCGTATCAACGAAACGGATGTTTTTCGTGTCGGTCGTCATCACTACCGAATGCGTGCGCTTGCCCGCGCCGAAAAACCTCACGCCGCGCAGCAATGCGCCGTCAGTTACGCCGGTCGCGGCAAAAATAATTCTTTTTCCGGGCGCGAGGTCGTTGGTATCGTAGATTTTGTCCGGGTCTTTGATGCCCATTGATTGCAGGCGTTCCATCACTTCTTCCTGCGGCGGCACTTTCGATTTGTCAACGCCTAATCTTTCCGGGTCAAAGACGAGCCTGGCTTGGATTTCGCCGTTCAAACAGCGCATCGCCGCCGCCGTGATAACGCCTTCGGGCGCGCCGCCGATGCCCATCAGCGCGTGGATATTTGTTCCGGCAACCGCCGCCGAAATTCCCGCCGACAAATCGCCGTCGCTAATCAACCGGATTCTTGCGCCCGCCGATCGAACATCATCTATCAATTGTTTATGACGTGAACGGTCAAGACAAATCACGGTCAAATCGGCAATATCGCGGTTCAGTGAACGGGCAATCGCCTTCAAATTTTGTTTGACCGGCGCGTCAATATCTACCGCGCCGCGACACGACGGTCCGACGACGATTTTGTCCATATAAATATCCGGCGCATTTAACAGTCCGCCGCGTTCCGCCGCCGCGAGAACCGCGATGGCGTTGTTCGCGCCAAGCGCACACAGATTTGTGCCTTCGAGTGGGTCAACGGCGATGTCAATTTCGGGAAATGTCGCCTTTTCTTCGTCGCTAAAATCCCTGCCGCCGAGTTCCTCGCCGATATACAGCATCGGAGCTTCATCGCGCTCGCCTTCGCCGATGACGATTCGCCCGCGCATCGGCACGGTGTCCATCACTTCGCGCATCGCTTCGACCGCCACGTGGTCCGAATATTTGCGGTCGCCTTGTCCCATCGTTTTCGCCGACTCGATCGCCGCCGCTTCGCACACCCGCAAAAAGTCTAAAGATAATTCTCGCTCTGATTTTAAGTTTTTCATCTGCTTTCCTTTATCGGTAATTTTACGAACAAATGTTTCGCTTTATGAGAGGCATTCTAACACTTGTCTAACGTGCTTTGACAAGTTATGCTTTTCGGTAACACGTTTTTATTTTACTTTTCTAGAGAACCAAGGAGATTTTTCAAAAAATGACGTATATCGTAGCCGAGCCGTGCGTAGAATGTAAATACACCGATTGCGCGGCGGTCTGTCCCGTCGAAGCCTTTCACGAAACACCTGACAGACTTCTAATTAACCCCGATACTTGTATTGATTGTGATGCTTGCATACCCGAATGTCCGGTCGAAGCGATTTTCTCGGATATGTCAATCCCGCCGGAATACACCGACTGGCTGGCGATAAACGCCGAAGCCGAAAATTACCCGATTATCAGCACGAAAATTCCCGCTTTGCACGGCGCGGGCTGTTCGGGACCACCAGAGTAGAATTTAAGTGAACAAAAGCCAAGGAAATTTACAGGGATGACAGGATAATTGGGATGAAAAAGACAAATACTATTTTGATTTATCCCTGGTTATCCTGTCATCCCTGTAAATTTCCTCTTCTTATTTCCAACGAATGCCGACGCGCAAATTCACGGGCGAGCTAACTGTTCTAACCGGCGTTCTGCCGATTGAATAACGTGAATTGAAAAGGTTTTCGATGCCGACGAAAACTTGCAGATTCTCCTTAAATTTTCTCGCCGCGAAAGCATCAAGCTGAAAATACGGTTCGAGCCTAAACAAATTCAAATCATCGTCAAACTGAGCCGACGAAGCGCGACCTTGGAGCGCGAAATTCCAATTGTCTTTCGCGTAGCGCGTCTGAAAATTGAATTGATGACGCGCCACTTGCGGAATGAACAAATTTTCCAGATTTCGGTTGGCTGGAAATTCGGCGACGCGCGAATCGGCGAGCAGATAACCGACGGACAGATTGAACGCGCGAATCCGCGTTTCAGTTTCAATCTCAAACCCGCGCGTCCGCGTCGCGCCCGCGTTCTGCCTTTGGCGCGTGATTAAATTCGGCGCGACGGACAAAGTGACGTTTGAAACCGGCTGCGAAACCTGCGTCCAGAAAAAGTTTCCACGCGCATAAAAGTTGTTTCGATTGAAGCTCGCGCCTGATTCAAAGTTCAACGCTCGCTCGGCACGGAGATTTTCGTTGGGAAGCGTGATGACGCTGCCGACTCGAAAGCCGCGATAAAGCTCGTTTAAAGTCGGGGCGCGGAAACTTTTTGAGCCGACCCAGAAAAACGAAAGCGTATTCGTCGCTTGAACGAGCAGGGAAATCTGCGGGCTGAAAGCCGTTTCATCGCGGTCTGGAAAATTGAAGACGTTTGTTTGATTATTTGAAAGCGTGCGCGTCGCGCTCGACGCGGCGAAGTTTTTCCACGAATCAAACGCGCGCTCGCCGCCAAAACAAATCTTGAACCGATTCGGGCAAAATCCTGCACGAAAAAACCGATTGTTCGCTCGCGTCCGCCCGCGCCGGAAAGCGAAGCGGTTCTGCCGTTAGAAACTCCGACTTCATCGCTCGCGCCGCGCGCTTCTCTGGTTTCAAAACCGACGATAATGGTTTGATTTTTCGTAACGACGGCGGACGCATTCGCCGAAAATCCAATGTTTTGCGCCGGAACGCGCTGAACGCGGTTTAGAGTTTCGCTGTTTCTGTCCGCGCTGACGGCGGAAAATATCTGATCGTAAGTTTGATTTCCGCCGTAAACGCGCCAATCGAATCTGAGATTTGAAATCTGAGATTTGAAATCTGAGATTTGCCAATCGCCGCCAAGAATAAACTGCCTGAGATGCGTCCGGTTAGTTTGCAATCCCGTTCCGTTGGTGCGAACTTCGCCGAAGTTGGAAATCTTGAAAAAGACGTTTGCCGTTTCATTAAAACTTTTTCCGATTCGCGCCGATAGATTTGAGTTTCGTGCGCCGGCGTAAACGTCGGCTCGCCCGCGCACTCGCTCGTCAACCGTCACGTAGCCTTTCGTTTGAAAATTCGCCGCGACGAAATCCGCCGTCCAGCCGCCGCGCCGAAAACCGAAAAACGTCGAGCCGGAAAACGTATTTTGCGTTCCGCCGTAAACTTCCGCCGAGAAGTTAAAGTCTTCTTCCGTCAGGCGCGGCAAGATATTCACCGTTCCGCTCAACGAATTATTTCCGTAAAGGCTCGACGCGCCGCCGCGCAAAACTTCGACGCGCTCGACGCTAATCGGCGAAACGCGACTCCATTGAATCCAGCCACCGAAACTGTCGTTGAGCGGAACGCCGTCGAATAAAACAAGGCTGCGACTCGCGCCGCTCGCGCCGACTCCGCGAAGGGAAACTCCCTGTGCCGTCGGATTGGTGTGGCGACTTCCCGCGCGGCGAAAAAGCGAAAAGCCCGCGACTTGCCGGAGCGTATCGTCAATGGTCGGCGCGGCAGTCGTCTGAATTTCGGCGGCGGACAGCGTGACGACGCTCGCCGGTGTTTCGCTCAATCGGGCTTCGGTGCGATTGGCGGTGACTTGAACTGTTTCGCGCAAAGATTCGGGCGCGAGCGTAAAAACGGTTTGGGCAAAAAAATCTAGCCTTTTGGCAAATGTCTGACGTAACATAGAAAAGTCACGCGCTTCCACGGTGAGCTTAAAACCTTCATTTAAATTCGCTTCGCACGCAAATTGTCCTTCCGCGTCGGTTTGACAAACGGAAATCGCGCCCGAGTTTGAGACGATTTTGACCCGCGCATTTTCAATCGGCGAATTAACCGCATCAACCACTTTTCCGCGCAGAAAGCTCTTAACGATTTCCTGCGAAAGTATTTGAGAAAAACAGAGAAAAAATAAAATTATCAGAAACGGAATTTTCATTGAGTTTAAAGTTATTCGCCCGCGCATTATCGAAATCAAGAATAACTCAAAAAATATATTACAGATTTTTTGCTTCGCCTCACTTTCAAAGTGCAATGTCAAATAAATATGCTGGACAATTTCGGAAAAAATTCAAAATCGGCGGACGGAATTTTCACCCCGTCCGAAAACTCGCCGCGCCGGAAAGTCCTCGTGCTGTTCGGCACGCGTCCCGAAGCAGTTAAACTCGCGCCCGTCATTTCCGAATTAAAGGAGACGAACTTTCAAACCGTCGTCGTTTCATCGAGCCTTTTCTCAAAATTTTCAATATCAAAATTGATTACGACTTGCGCGTGATGACGGCGAATCAAACGCCGAACCAAGTTACCGCGAAAGTTTTATCTCTTTTAGATGCGGTTTTGGAGCGCGAGAAGCCGGAAATAATTCTCGTGCAAGGCGACACGACGACCGCCTTTGCGGGCGCGTTCGCCGCGTTCAATCGGAAGATAAAAATCGGTCACATCGAAGCCGGCTTGCGTTCGGGCGACGCGCTAAGTCCGTTTCCCGAGGAGTTGAACCGGCGGTTAATCTCGCAATTGACGACACTTCATTTTTGCGCGACTGGCGGAAACAAAAGAAATCTGACAGCCGAAGGCATCTCTGAAAAGAGTATTTTTTTGTGCGGCAATACGGTGGTTGACGCTTTGAATTCTATTCTTGAAAAAGAGCAGCCGAGCGCGAAAATCAAAAAACTGCTTGACGAAACGAACGGTTTCAAGCGAATTCTTCTGACTACGCACCGGCGCGCGAGTTTCGGCGAAACGATGGCGGGAAATCTAAAAACTCTGCGCGATTTCATCGAACAGCGAACGGATGTTTGCTTGATTTTTCCCGTTCACCCGAACCCGAACGTGAAACGAATCACCGAAAAAATTCTGGCGAATCGGGAGCAAATTTTTCTGCTCGAACCGCTTAATTACTTGAATTTTGTCGCGCGTCTCAATCGGCGAGAAAACTTATATTGCTTACGATGTTTCGATAGGCAATTGGGTGAAAATCAACGCAATGGTTTATATCTGCGCGGCGGTGACGATTGAAGACAGCGTGATGATTTCCGCCGCGACGACTTTTACGAACGACCGTTTCCCGCGCGCGACTTTTCCCGATTTGAAAACTTTGCGCGGAAGCGAGCCTGACGAACACACTTTGCCGACTTTGGTCAGAGAAGGAGCGACCATCGGCGCGGGTTGTATTATCGGAAACGATTTGACGATTGGACGCTGGGCGATGGTTGGAATGGGTTCGGTCGTGACAAAATCAGTTCCCGATTTTCATCTTGTCTTAGGTTCGCCCGCCCGCAGTGTCGGCACGGTCTGCAAATGCAGACAGCTTTTTCATAAGTTTGATGAAATATCAGAAAGGCGAGAATTTGAATGTGTTTGCGGTTTGCAGTACGAAATTGAAAATCGTTATGTGAAAGAATTATCGTAATCAAATTATGATATTGCTGCCCAAAGATTTAATTGACGCTGACATAATCAATTTTGTGAATGATTTCGTGAATCTACTGGCAGAAGAAAAATATGTCGAAGCGTTTGAGGTGACTTATCACGATTCCAAATATAAGATGTCGCCTGAATTGATTAAACAATTAATCGAACGGTATGGATTCATTGATGGCGTTGTAAATGAGAGTTTTCGGGTTACGTCTTTAGACAAAATGAAAGGTCAATCGCCAAGAGTTGATATTATTTGGTATGCCTCTCTTGAAAATGAAAAACCTAGGGAAATAGGAACCATTGATTACGACTTACCGATTAACGGCGAATGGAGTGACTTAACGGCTATCTTTTATATTCACGAGCTAGAAAACGGAATTGCTCTTTCGATTTATGATATTCACGTCCTTTGATTTTCAAGTTTGACCAATGTCTAAAAAAATTGCCATCATCGGAAGCGGTTTTCTCGGTTTGACGCTCGCTCTGCGTCTTGCCGAAACTGGCGCGAAAGTTACCATCTTTGAATTCGCGCCGGAAATCGGCGGATTGGCGAGCGCGTGGCAAATCGGCGATGTGGTTTGGGACAAACATTATCACGTTACGCTTTTGTCGGATTCTTTTACGCGGAAAATTGTTGAAGAAATTGGCTTGGGCGACGAGTTCGAGTGGGTTGAAACGAAGACGGGTTTTTATACTGACGGCAAACTCGTTTCGATGTCGAACAGCGTGGAGTTTTTGCGATTGCCGCCGCTCGATTTGATAAGCAAATTTCGTTTGGGCGCGACGATTTTTTACGCTTCACGCGTTAAAGATTGGAAAGCGTTGGAGAAGATTCCGGTCGAAGATTGGCTGACGAAACTTTCAGGCAGAAAGACGTTTGAAAAAATGTGGAAGCCTTTGCTCAAAGCGAAATTGGGCGAAGCGTATCGGGAAACTTCCGCCGCATTTATCTGGGCGACGATTCAAAGAATGTATGCAGCCAGAAATTCCGGATTGAAACGAGAAATGTTTGGCTACGTGCGCGGCGGTTATGCGCGCGTTTTGGAAAAATTCTGCGAGCATTTGAAAGAGAAAGAGGTTGAGATTTATTTGAACACGAAAATTACAAACGTCGAAAAACTTGCCAACGGACAGATAAAATTAACCGCCGAAATTGCGAAGGACGCGGAGAAAAAAAGGACGCTTGCGAAAGAATTATCTTTAGCGAAGCCGGGAAATTTTCAGACGGAAAACTTTTTTCAAAATTCTGCGCCCTCTGCGTCGTTAACGGCTGATTCTTTTTCGAAATTTGATTCGGTAATTTTAACTTGCCCGTCGAATGTCGCCGCCAAAATTTGTCCGCAGTTTTCCGAAGACGAGAAGGCGAAATTTGAAAATACAAAATATCAAGGCATCGTTTGCGCGTCGGTTCTAATGAACAAATCTCTATCGAATTTTTATGTCACGAACATCACGGATGAAACGCCGTTCACCGGCATTATCGAAATGTCCGCGCTTGTTGATAAAAAAGAGTTTAGCGGAAACGCGCTCGTTTATCTGCCGAAATATGTCGCGCCCGATGATGAATTGTTTGAAAAATCGGATGCGGAAGTTGAAGATGTGTTTTTAACTGCGCTGGAGAAAATGTATCCGCATCTTTCGCGGGCTGACGTGAAAGCTTTCAAAATCTCGCGGGTGAGAAATGTTTTTCCCATACCGACTTTGAACTATTCGGCGAATCTGCCGCCAGTCGAAACTTCGCTCCGAAATGTTTTCGTCGTCAATTCGGCGCAGATTACGAACGGCACTTTGAACCTGAACGAAACCGTGCAATTGGCGGAACGATTCTTTAAAAAATATTTCGCCGGTTAGATTTTTTAGATGTTCGATTTACAATCGAACAATGAAAAATCTCGTTTTTCTCGCGCACGCGGGCGCAACGCTTTATCTGGTCGGCGTAGTTTGGACGGTGCAGATTTTGGTTTACCCATCAATGGCGAGCGTCGGCGCGGGTGATTATTCGGCGTATCACAATCTGCATACTTCGCGCATTACGCTGGTCGTCGCGCCTTTGATGATTATTGAACTGCTGACGGCGATTTATTTTGTTTTCGCCGACTGCGAAACAGTTGATTCGCGTTATTTCTGGTTCGGATTGGCGTTAGTTTTGATAATCTGGAGTTCGACTTTTTTCCTGCAAGTTCCGCTGCACGAAAAGCTCGCCAAAGATTTTTCAGCCGACGCGCAGCAGCGTCTGGTGTGGACGAACTGGATTCGCACAATCGCCTGGACTTTGCGCGGCGCGTTAATTTTGTGGATGGTTTGGCTGAAAATAAAATGAGTGAAAAACCGATTGCAAGTTTGTCCTTAGACCTCAACAACAAATGGTCGTAGATGAAAACGCACGGCGACGCGAGTTGGAAAACCTTTCCGACTTATTTGGATGTGGTCGTGCCGCGCACTCTGCAATTCTTTAAAGAGAGAGATTTGAAGATAACTTTTTTCATCGTCGGGCAAGACGCGGCACTGGATAAAAATCACGAATCGCTCGCCTTGATCTCTGAAGCGCGCCACGAAATCGGCAATCACAGTTTTAATCACGAACCGTGGCTTCATCTTTATTCAAAACAGGAACTCGTAACGGAATTCGAGCGAACCGAGGAAGCGATTGCCGCGATTACCGGTCAAAAATTAATCGGCTTTCGCGGTCCGGGATATTCTTTGTCGCCGACGGTTTTGGAAGTTCTCGCCGAACGCGATTACGAATATGACTGCTCGACGCTGCCAACGTATGTCGCGCCACTCGCCCGCGCGTATTATTTTTTCAAATCGCCGAAAATCAGCAGTCAGCAGTCGGCGGTCAGCGGTCGGCATTTACACGCTGATTTTTCCGCATCTGGCGATTGTTCTGCCGCTCGCCTATTTTTTGAACGTTTGGGCTGATGAAGCCTCGACGCTTTACACAACGCAAAACGGATTTATGGCGGCTCTCCGAAACGCGCTGTCGGATGAAAAACAAGCTCCACTTTATTTTTGGCTGCTGAGTTTATGGCGCGGAATCAACGATTCGATATTTTTCGCGCGGCTTTTATCAATCGCCTTTTCGCTTTTGGCGATAAAGTTTTTTCACGATTTGACGCGGAAATTTTTCGATGAAAAAGCGGCGTTTTTCGTGATGGCGTTTTTCGCGCTTCATCCGTATTTGATTTGGGCGAGTCTGGAAATTCGGGTTTACTCGTTTGTAATTTTATTGACAACTTTACTGCTCGTATTTTTTCACGACGGATATTACGAAGCGAAAGAAACTTCTCCCGCGCTGTTAGCGCGAAATACGCCGAGAAAGCCGCAAATTTTATACGTCTTAATTTCAATCGTCGCGCTTTACACGAATTATTATCTCGGATTTCTGCTCGTCGGAAATTTTTTCGCTCTCGTTATTACGCGAAAATGGAAGGCGGCAAGAAATTATTTTTTGCAAATGATAATCGTCGGCGCGGCATTTGCGCCTTTAATGTGGGCGATAAAATCACAGCTCGCCGTCAACACGAGCGGTTTTCAAACGGGAAAATCACTGACCGAAGGTTTGCAGATTATTTGGAATTTCGTTCTCACGTTCGTTTTGCCGACCGAGATTTTTCCGCCGGAAGAAACAACAGCAATCTCGACTTTTCGCGTTTGGCTGGCGCGCGCGACGGTTTTAGCGACAATTATTTTGCTCGTCAGAAATCGCCGGAAGTTAAACGAGAACATCATCGCTTTCGGCGCGACGACGGCGACAACCAGCGCGTTTTTGCTCGCGGCTTATTTTCTGCTCGGAACGATTTACGTCGAAATTCGTCACGCGGCGGTTTTGTTCGCGCCGCTCATTTTGTGCGTCGCCTTAATTGCGAGCGGAATTCTATTGCCCGAACGCGCCGATGCGCGGAAGAAAGAAAACGGATTGGCGGCGGGAAAAATTTCCGTTGTTTTCTTAGCGATCATCGTAGCGGTGTTTTTCACCTATTCGATTTACACGCTTTACCCGAATCTGACGAAGCGCGGCGATTGGGCGCGAATCGGTTCGTTTTTAAAACAAAATGAAACGCCTAATCAACCGATTATCATTTTCACCGCCTTCGACGCGCTGGCTTTGCCTTATCATTATCAAGGCGCGAACCGTATTCTGCCCGACGAGAAATTTTTCGATTGGGAATTGGAAGCCGAACCGGGAAGCGCCGATGCCTGGGGCAAACAAACGGATTTTATTATCTCGAAAATTCCAGCAGAGACAAAAGAAATCTGGCTCCTGACAAACGAGAAATGCAACGCCGGGCAATCGTGTCTGGCTTTGGAAAATTTCGTTGAGGCGAACTACAATATTATTCAGGAAAAAAAATTCTACAAAGAAACCGTTCGTCTATTGAGGAAAAAATAAAATGATTGAAGCGATTGACCCGAAATCTACCGAAAAGCCGCTCGCCCGGTGCGTCGAATGCGACCGCGAAATGGAACACTATAACGTCTTCCTCAGCCCGACGAATGAAGAAAAAGTCGTTTGCTGGGAATGCAAGGGACGCGAGGAAAAAGGCTTTTTCGCCAAGCGTGATTTTCGGCGCGGCGGGCGCGACGGATTTATTCCGCGATAAAGAAAAAGATTAGCTACGAACAAGCAGGAAAAGACACGAAAATTTTTACAAAAATTCTTTCGTGCTTTTTCGTGTTTGTTCGCGGCAAAAAAAATTATGGCAATCAGAAAAATCATCGAATATCCCGAAAAAGTTCTGGCGGAAGTCGGCAAACCCGTTACCGTTTTTAACGAGGAGTTGGAAAATTTGTGCGCCGATATGTTCGAGACGATGTATGAGGCGGAAGGCGTTGGGCTGGCGGCGCAGCAAATCGGGCTGGCGTTGCAGCTTTTCGTGATGGACTGCGAAGGCATCAAACTCGTCGCCGCCAATCCTGAAATAATTGCGAAGGAAGGCGAGCAATCGAACCCCGAAGGCTGTTTGTCAATTGGCAAAGTTCCGGCGGTCGTTGTGCGGGCTGAGAAGGCGACTCTGCGGGCGCAGGACGCGAAAGGCGAATGGTTCGAGCGCGAGGCGACCGGATATGCGGCGCGTTGTTTTCAGCACGAAACCGACCATTGCAACGGCAAACTTTTCATTGATCATTTGCCGAAAATGCGCCGCGAGATGGTTGTCAAGAGATTCCAGAAAGAGAAGAATTGGAAGTGAAATCTACTTCAACATTTCGCATCAAAATTTTATGAAAAAATTTATTTAGTGATTGTCTATCGCTTTTCTGTTTTTATTGTCAAAAGCAAAACGGCGGCGCAAATCGAAACTAACGCACTCGTTAAAAATGCCGCTTCCGCGCTGAATGTCGTCCAAATCGCGCCGAAAATAATCGAAGCGGGAAAAACCGTAATGCTGAACGCCAGATTGTAAAATCCATAAGCCGTGCCGCGTTTTTCCTTCGGCACTAAATCCGCGACGAGTGCTTTTTCCACACCTTCGGTCATACCGAAAAACACGCCGTAAATCAAAAACAAAGCCCAAGTTTGCCACGCCGCATCAACAAAAGCGAAGCCCGCGTAAACGAGCGCGTATAAAATCCAGCCCGCGAAAATCAAAGTTTTGCGCCCGACTTTATCGGATAAATCGCCGAAAATTAGAGAGCTGAAAACTTTGCTCAAATGCAGAGCCATCCACAAAAGCGGCAAAACGGCGGGCGCGATTCCGGCTTGCTCGGCGCGGAGCAGAAGGAAGGCATCGGTCGAATTCGAGAGCGTGAAAACTGCGATGACGATTAAAAATCGTTTGAAATTGCCGTCGAATTCTTTCAGGGAAAGTTTTATCGGCGTGACGGCAATTTCCGCTTCCGGTTTCGTCTGTTTGATTTCTTTGACGAAAAAGACGATGACGAACAAACCGATGACGACGGGAACGGAAGCGAACAGAAAAACCTGTTGATATTCCTGCGCCGTCGGGCTGTTGGTGTCGGCGGCAAAATAAGAAAGCAGAAAAAAAGCGACAATCGGACCGATGACTGCGCCTGTGTGGTCGGCAGCGCGGTTGAATCCAAAAGCCAGTCCGCGTTTTTCTTCCGGCACGCTCGCGGCGATAATCGCGTCGCGCGGCGCACCGCGAATGCCTTTGCCCACGCGGTCGGTGACGCGCACAAACAAAACCTGCTGCCAACTGCCGACGAACGCCAGCAGCGGGCGCGTGATGCTCGCCAGCGAATAGCCGAGAAAAACGGGCAGTTTGCGGCTGTCGAATTTGTCGCTCAAATAGCCGGAAAATAGTTTGAGAAACGAGGCGACCGATTCGGCGAAACCTTCAATCAATCCAATCGCAAATGGCGACGCGCCCAATGTAAGAGCGAGAAACGCCGGCAGCAGCGGATAGATTATATCGCTCGAAGTGTCGTTGAGAAGGCTGACAAAGCTGAGGGCGAAAACATTGCCCGAAAGATTTTTGTAGCGGGCGAAAAATCGTTTGAGTTGACGAAACATTTATCAAGGCTTAGCGAGATTTTTTGATGGTCGTGGGTTGTTTGTCCGAACTATGATTCGTGCCGAACCACCACAGCGAAACTCCGCCGACCGCAGCAATCAGCAGAATCAGCGCGACAATCGCCGCGCGAATAGCCATCTTTAAGGCGCGTTTCAGCACGAAAAACGTCACTGCCGCGACCGCAATCAAAAATACTACAAAAACTATCGCCGCTATTACCATAATCTTTAATTCGACTTTTCTTTTTCGTTCAGGGCTTTTTCGATTTTGTCTAAATCTTCTTCGCTGAGAGATGTTTCCCGCGTCGGCAGGCGAAATTCTTCGTCCGCCCACCCGCCGAAGTCTAACAGCTTGCAGCGTTCGGAACAAAACGGGCGAAACTCGTTGCCGGTGAATTCGGTTTCGCGCAGGCAGCTTGGACATTTTACGATTGGCATAATGATATAAAGACAAATTTTATCACAGATAAAGCGCGGTTAAAATACACCGAAACGCGCCGACCGTCTTTCCCAAAACATAAAAATATAACTTTCCGCAATCAACAAATTTTTCATTTATACGCGTCTCTCTTGAAATTAACATTTGTTTTACACAAATTATCTGCTATATTTTTGCCCAACTCTTTCCGAAATTCAAAATAACATAAAGGAATAAATTTTATGAGTGCAAATGCAGGAACGATAGGAAACATCGGCGCGGCGGACAATGCAGGCGCGATGGTCGGTGAAGATAAACATCCGAAAGGTCTCTATGTGCTTTTTGGAACGGAACTGTGGGAGCGGTTTAGTTTTTACTCGATGCTCGCGCTGTTCACGCTTTATTTGCGTGACCCGGTGGAAGGTTTTGGCTGGACGGCGGCGCAAGCCACGACGCTTTACGCCAATTATTTAATGTTTGTTTACGCCAGCCCGCTCATCGGCGGTTTGATTGCCGATAGAATTACGGGTTATCGCAAAGCAGTGATGATCGGCGGATTTTTCTTTATGGCTGGTCACGGGCTGCTTTCGATTCCCGCGCTGTGGGCAGTTTATGCCGCGCTCACTTGTTTGGTCATTGGCAACGGATTTTTCAAACCGAATGTCTCGACGATGGTCGGCAATCTTTACCCGGAAGGCAGCAGTTTGAAAGACCGCGCCTACAACATTTTTTATATGGGCATCAATATCGGAGCTTTTCTCGCGCCGATTGTGATGGAAATCGTCAAATCGTATTTCGGTTTTCACGCCGCGTTTGCCGTCGCCGCTTTCGGAATGTTAATTTCGGTCGGGATTCTCTGGTATTTCAAAAATCACGTTGAACAGCCAGGTGAATTAGCCGACAGAAAACGAAACCGGGAGACGGAAAAAGCGAACACCGCCGCGACTGCGGTTGACGCCCCGCCGACTGGCATCAGCGACCAGGAACGTGATGAAAACGCTCCTCGTTCAGCAAACCAAACTCGTCAGGACACGATGAACGCCGTGCCGAATTGGAAACGCATTGTCGCGCTCATCGTCATTTTTGCCATTGTCATCGTCTTTTGGATGGTTTTCCACCAAAACGGCTCGACGCTGACTTATTGGGCGGACGACAACACGGCTTGGAGTGTTTCCGGCACGATTTCAAATTCGATCAACGCTTTTTGGGTCGTAACCTTGACGTTTCCGCTCATCTGGTTTTGGGGTTATTTGGACAAACGCGGTAAAGAACCGGCGACACCGACGAAAATGGCATTCGGAATGACGCTCACCGGACTTTCGTTTTTAATTTTATATTACGCGGCAACCATCGGTGAGAACCGCGCGCCGACGGCGCAGGAACTCGCTGGTGGCGAGTTCCGCATCAACGAGCGCGTCGTCACTAATCTCGGTGCGCAGGGCGTGCCGAAAGACGTTCTGGATAAAATCGTCGCCGCCAAAGACGCGGACGGAAAAAATCTGATTTACGGCGTAAAATTCTCTCCGAAAGAGGACGCGGCGACCAAACAAATGGTTTCGGGCGAGCAGCAGTTGATGACCGCGCTCAACATGGTCGCGCCCGGACAAGCGGCGCAATACCGCGAACCGTTTTTGCAGCGCGCGCATCTGTTTCGCGTCTCGGCGTTCTGGTTGATTTTTGCTTACGCGGTCGTAACGCTCGGCGAATTAATGTTATCGCCGATGGGTTTGTCGCTCGTCTCGAAAGTCGCGCCGATTCATCTGCGCGGGTTATTGATGGGCGGATGGTTCGTGGCGACGGCAATCGGCAACAAATTAACGCAAATCGGAATTTTTTGGGACATCTGGCTGCAATCAACATTTTTCCTCGTGCTGGCTGGAATGGCTCTGGTGATGGCGGTGGTTTTGTTTCTCTTGCTTAAGCCTTTGAAAAGAGCGATGCCGGGCGTTTAGATTTTTATCCCGGCGATTTATAAAATGCGCGGCTTGAGATTGTGGATAACCTCAAGCCGCGCATTTTTTCCGAAGAAAATAAAATTGCTTTCGCCGAGAGCATCGAAAAGGTATAATTGATAAGCGGTCGTCTCAATAAATATATTGACCGTTTTCATCAAACCTCTTAAAGTCGTTCACTTTGAGAATGGAAATCAATCGAGAATACTGATTTATTTATTGAAGTGAGATGTTCGGCAAATTTCCATCATCAACTTTTTGATTTGAAATCTCATCTATCCCAATTCCCAAAAGCAGATAAAAGCATTATGAATTTAAAATTTCCCGCATTACGCCTTGCCGTAATCTTTTTATTTACAATCTCCTTCGCGGTTTCATTTGTTCGCGCCGACGGCGAATACGTCGGACAGTTTGACACAAAACTTGTCGCTCACACGGAAAAAACCGAAAGAGTTATTTTCAAGCCTGTGTCGAGAGACAGTTTGAGAGGCAGCAAAGTTTCTGGCGAAACGGTTCATCTGACTTCCAGCCGGTTGGTCAATCCGCTCGGACCTTCGCTCGTTTCGATTCTGGTCGAAGAACAAGATGCCAAACCGATGATATTCGTTGACCTCAACGCCGATAACAGTTTCGGCGACGACGAGAAATTTACTCTGCGGCGACAGGAAACCGATAATCCGTATCTTTGGATAACGACGGTCAGCGTGCCGGTCAAAGACGGTTTTTTTACCGCCTGTCCGATTTACATCCGCTACTTTAGAGATTATCAAACCGACAAAATGATGACTGCCGACCGTCTGATCGAACAGTCAACCGAAGTCCTCGCTCGCGGAACGGTTGATGTCAAGGGCAAAAAAGTTACGGTGCAATACGCTTATAGTTTAGAGGATAAAAAAATAACGCCGAACATCGGCTGGCTCGGCGTTGACACGGACGAAAACGGCGAAGTTGATATGAACAATCTTTCGCCCGAAGCCGCCCGCGCCGACAGCGAAACGATTGTTTTCCGCGTCGGGCAAACTTATCTTTCGACGAAAAAAGCCGATGTCGGCAAAAATCAAATCGTGATGCGCGAGCATCAGGCGAAAGATTACAAACGAACCGAACTCGCCGTCGGAAAAGAAGTGCCTGATTTTTCGTTCGTTGATTTGGACGGCAAAAAGCGCAAGTTTTCCGAATTTCGCGGCAAATACGTGCTGCTCGATTTCTGGGGTTTTTGGTGTCCGCCGTGTATGAAGGAGTTGCCGTATTTGCGAGAGGCGTATAAACGTTTTCAATCGAGAAATTTTGAAATCGTCGGAATGAACACCGACCAATTCACGCCCGATTCAATCAAGAAAAATCTGGAGCAAAATGGTATGATGTGGACGCAGGCGCGGCACGACAGCTTTTTAGATTTGAAAGATTACGCATTTAGAATAGAATCTTTTCCGACGACTTTGCTGATCGCGCCCGACGGGAAAATTCTTTCGCTGAGCCGACAGGAAAGAGGCGAGCCGGATTTGCGCGGCAAAGATTTGCTGACGACGCTCGACGAAATACTGCCAAAAAAATAGTTATGGAATTGTTTCAAACGCTCGGCGCGCAGGTCGAGCAAACTTGGCGCGATGTCAATTACGACGAAAGCGTTTTCCCGGCAATCGCCGCCGAAGCGCTGGACGCGGCGAATCTGCCGGGCAAGGTTTCGGCTTGGGAAATTATCGAATGGACTTTGGGGCAAACAGTTCTGCCCGAACAGCGTGACATTCGCGGTAGCTTCGGCGATCCGCCGATTACGCTTTACAATAGCCCGCGTTTTCACATTGATGTGTATTTCTGGCTCGAAGGCACGACCGCTATTCACCAACACGCTTTCTGCGGCGCGTTTCAAGTAATGCACGGATCGAGCATTCACAGCCATTACGAATTCGAGTTTCGCGAGCGTATCAACATCTTCGCCGAACTCGGCGAGATGAATCTGAAAACAGTCGAATATCTTGAAGTCGGCAAAGTGCGCCAAATCGCAGCCGGCAGACAATATATCCACGGACTTTTTCATCTCGATCAGCCGTCGGCGACTATCGTCGTCCGCACATCTCGCAGCCCGATGAATCTGCCGCAGTTCTCATATTATAAACCGTCGCTGGCAATTGACCCGTTTTTTGAAGAGCCGAACGCGACGAAAAAAATCCAGTGTCTGACCGCGCTCATCCGCGCTAATCATCCCGACACCGACCGGCATATCGGCGAATTGCTTGCCGAGTCAGACTTTCAAACCACGTTCACGATTTTGTCGAAAGTGCGCGGGTTTTTGCAGGCGAATCAGTTTGAACAAATGTTCAATACCGGCGCGTCCGAAAAGCGTTTTGACGCGCTTTTGGAAATCGTCAAAAAACGGCACGGCGCGCGGGCGGAAGTTTTTCCGAAAGTCTTCGAGCATCAGGAAAAAGTCGGCGAAATCATCAAGCGACGCAATTTCGTCAAAGAACCCGAACACCGTTTCTTTCTCGCTCTGCTGATGAATGTCGAAGGAAAGGAGCGAATTTTGTCTTTGATCAAAGAGCGTTTTCCCGAAGCCGACCCGATTGAAAAAATTCTCGATTGGACGCTTGATCTGGCGCAGACGCGTGTTCTCGGCGTGAACATTCCAAACGCGCTCGGCATCGCTGATTTCGGAAATTTGGATTTATTTATTCTTGAAAATATGTTGAAGAATAAATCCGATGAAGAAATTCGGGCGGCTCTGCGGGCGGAATATCCGGCGGAGAACCTCGAAGCTCTGGAGCAGAGTTTAGCGGAAAAAACCGAGCGCATCCGGCAGTCAATTATTTTCGAGTCGCTTCTCCAAACGGCTTGATTAAAATTCTCCCGTTTGCGAGAAAAAAAACTTTACACTAAACTAATAGAGTTTTGCCCTTGTAGCTCAATGGTAGAGCGCGCGGCTCATAATCGCTAGGTTACAGGTTCGAGTCCTGTCGAGGGCATTCACAAATTTCATCGAAAAGGCAGTCGAATTTCAGGCTGCCTTTTTTATTTTCAAAACTTGTTGTCGAGAGATTTATCCATTGGCGAGCCGGACAAACTGCGACTGCCGAGCCATAAACAAATCGCCGACAGCAAACAGGAAACCGGACAAATGAGCAGCGCGTAACCCAAACACAGCAACACGAAAGATTTGTTTGAAAGGAGCGTTTTCCAATCAGCTTTTGAACGATTCGTTTCGGCAGCGGCAATGTTTATATTTTTTGCCGGTTCGCGCAAAAAGAAAACCAAAATGCCGAACAAAATTCCCGGAAAGTCGACGAGCATAAACGCCGTCCGTCAGCCGAATTGTCCCAAATATCTGCCCAAAAGCGCGGCGACTTTCGCATCAATGGCGATGCCCATGGACGTTGATTCTCCATTTGGATTTCTACGGCAAAAGCATAATTTTTCCTTCTCCGGTGACGACCGTTTCGCCGTTTTGATTCGTGCAAACGGTTTCAATCGTTACAATTGGTTTATCCTCACGGATATTCGTCACGGTCGCCGTCGCCGTCACCGTGTCGTCAATATAAACCGGCGCGACGAAACGCATCGTTTGCGACAGATAAACGACTTTGCGCTCTTTGAATTCGTAGCCAAGAACGGCGGAAATCAACGCGCCGGAAATCATTCCGTGCGCGATGCGCTTTCCGAACTGCGTAGTTTTAGCAAATTCTTCGTCTAAATGAATCGGATTGTAATCGCCCGACAGTTCGGCAAATGCGCGAACGACGGCATCGGTGATTTGTTTGGTGGTGGAGAAGCTATCTCCGATTTTTATGTCCATAATTTTTTATTCGATAATAATTTCGTCAATGAAAATAAAGGCATCGTCGCCCGCGCCCGGATGCCACGCGGGAATTTTGCCGAGATTGTAGGCTTTGACGCGCACGAAACGCGCCTTGGTCGGAGCGATTGTTGGCAGATAATCTTTAAATCGTTCAGTCATATCGTCGGGCGCGACCTCGGTTTTTATTTCGGCAAGTGGCGTGAAATTCGCTCCATCGTTCGACGTTTCAAATTCGACGCGCGTCGGCATCCAAATCCACGAACGCGCATTTTGCAGAAATCCGCCGCCGATTCGTTTAATTTCCGTTTCCTCTTGCAAATCAATAACTGCGACAAAATCCTGCGCCTGATAGCCTTGCCATTCGCCGGACGAGAAATTTAAATTGCCGCGAATGCCGTCAATCAAACCGAAATCGCCGCTGCCCGTATATTGACGGTTATATTTTGACAGGATGTCCGCCGCTTTTTCAAACTGCGCAAAATCATTGATGTTCTCGCCGAGCATCCGGCTCAAATCGTCGTTGGTTAAAACTTTTTCAGGAACATAAACGCCCGTTCCTTTTATAAATGCGTTTCGCATAAATTATCAGGTCAGGCTCGCTCGCTGCTGCGGGCGGTTCTGACAAAACTCTCGCACCAGACGATTAAATTCGTCAGCGTTTTCGATGAAAAACAAATGGCTGCCGTTTTCGATGATTTTTAGAGTCGCGCTTGGTAATTTATTCGCCATCCAAGTTGGATGCGGCTTGCAGTTGAGCGGAATAGACGGCTTCGGCAACATCGTTTGTTTGAGGCATTCGGCAGACTCGCTCGATTTCGTCGGCGTGTTCGCGGTTGAATTCCTCGGTGTGGAAAGCGGCAGTTTCGTTTGAACCCACGGCGGAAACAAATTTATTCTGATGGTCTTTTCGGTTGAAAGGGTCGAGCCTTTTCGCTTATTCTAAAATCAAATAAATGCTTTCCACAAACAATAAATATGAAAAAAATTAAATGGTTGTTCGTCGCTCTCTTGGTTTTTTCTTCGATTGCTTTCGCGCAAGAGAAATTATTAACAATTGACGACATTTTCGGTGATGCAAAAACTCGCGTGGCATTTAGCGGTAAACCGACCGTCGGCGTACGCTGGCTGGTTGACGGGACTTCTTATTTTCAAACGCAGCCGGGCGAAGACGGGCAAATCGGGTTTTACCGCGTTGACGCAAAAACCGGAAGCGCGACGCTTTTTTACGACGCAGCGAAACTCAAAACGGCTCTCGCCGCCGCCGGTTTGAAGGCGGACGATGCGGAAAAGTTATCCGGTCAAACGGGTTTTAATTTTAACCGGGCGCAGACGGCGACCTTATTAAATTGGAACAGCGATTTATATTTTTACGATTTAACGACGGGCGCGGCAAAGCGTTTGACTAACGATGCGGCGGCAGAAATGGAAGCTGATTTTTCGCCCGACGGAAAAATGGTCAGCTTCGTGCGCGGCAACAATCTTTACGCGGTTGATGTCGCCAGCGGCAAAGAAATCCAACTGACGAAAGACGGCGCAGAGAAATTTTTCAACGGGACGCTCGTTTGGGTTTACGAAGAAGAGCTTTACGGGCGCGGAAACAAACGCGGCTATTGGTGGTCGCCTGATTCGACCGCAATTGCCTTCCTCAGAACCGACGAAACGCCCGTACAGAATTTCGTCGTCGTCAATCACGAGAAAACTTATCAGACCATCGAGAACACTCCGTATCCGAAAGCCGGCGCGCCGAATCCGACGGTCAAATTAGGCATCGCGGAAATTAAGAACGGAGCGGTGCAATTTGTTGATACGGCTAATTACAAACCGGAAGATTTTTTAATCTCACGCGTTGATTGGTCGCCCGATTCAAAGCGCGTCGTTTATCAAGCGCAAAACCGCGAGCAGACTTTTCTCGACTTAAACGCGGCGGACAGAAATACGGGACAGACGACGACGCTTTTCAAAGAATCTTCGCCCGCCTGGGTCGAAGTCATTGATAATCCGAGCTGGCTCAAAGACGGCTCGTTCGTCTGGGAATCGGCGCGTAGCGGCTGGAAACATCTTTATCATTTCGCGGCGGACGGCAAACTGATCAAACAAATTACGAGCGGCGATTGGGAAGTGCGCGATTTTTACGGCGCGGACGAAAAATCGGGTTACGCTTATTTTTCAGCGACTGCTTTTAACACGACCGCGCCGCAAATTTATCGCGTTAAACTCGACGGCTCAGGTTTGCAGAGAATCTCGACCGGCGACGGTTCGCACACGGCTTCTTTTAATAAAACTTTCACGCACTTCACCGATACTTACAGCGACGCGACCACGCCGTCGCAAACGCGCCTTTATAAATCGGACGGAACGCTCGAACGGATTATTAACGAAAATAAAGTCGAAGTTTTATCCAAATACAAATTGAGCAAACCCGAATTTTTAAAAGTTAAAACGCAGGATAATTTTGAACTCGAAGCGATGATGATAAAGCCGACCGGCTTTGACACAAGTAAAAAATATCCGGTGATGACGTTCGTTTATTCGGGTCCGCACGCGCCGCAGGTTCGCAACAGTTGGGGCGGCACGACGGGAATGTGGTATCAGATGCTGGCGCAGAACGGCTACGTTATTTTGGTGATTGACAACCGCACCGCGTCGGGCAAAGGTGTCAAAAGCGAATACGGACTGTATAAAAATTTCGGCGAAACCGAACTCAAAGATTTGGAAGAAGGCGTGAGTTATTTGAAATCTTTACCGTATGTTGACGGCTCACGCATCGGAATTTCCGGCTGGAGCTTTGGCGGTTATATGACCGCTTACGCCTTAACGCACAGCAAAAATTTCAAAATCGGCATCGCGGGCGGCACGGTTTCCGATTGGTCGCTCTACGATTCGATTTACACTGAGCGGTATATGGGAACGCCGCAGACGAATCCCGAAGGCTACCGAAAATCTTCGGTGCTGACGGCGGCAAAGGATTTGAGCGGAAAACTGCTGCTGGTTCACGGCGTGATTGACGACAACGTGCATCTGCAAAATACGATGCAGCTCGCCCTTGAACTACAAAAAGCCGGCAAGCAGTTTGACTTGATGCTCTACCCGACGGCGCGGCACGGCGTGACGAATCCGCTGCAAGTCAAACATATGCGGCAGATGATGACGGATTTTATTTTGAAAAACCTTTAAGAATTTAGCCACGGATGGACACAGATAAACACAGATTAGAAAAGATTGTCGCAGGAAATTTATCCTGCCTTTGCCTTAAAAATCTGTGTTCATCAGTGTTCATCTCTGGCTGGCTTTCTTCTCTACCTCAAAGCAACCAATTCAAAAACTCACCGCATCACACCGGACAAGTTTCACAAAAAAACTTCTCAAGCAGCAAATAAAACTCGGAGCGAAATCGAATGAAAGGAAAATTCTCCCTTGCGGTTGTCGTGTGTCTTTTTTTAACCTTAGCGGCGCACGCGCAAAATGATTTTCGCCTGAACGAGGCGGCAACCAAAGCGTTTATCAAAAGCGGCGAACTCGAAACGCAGCTGGTATTTGAAAACAAATCGGCAGCGCTTTCGGCAAACATTCGGCTCGAAATTTTAGATGTCAATGACAAAATTTTGGCGCAGTCAGGCGCGCAGGAAACTTTTCGGCGCGGGCAACAGACGGTTTCGATTTCGCTGCCGTTTTCTTACGCGGAAAATTCAAACGATTATCTTTGGTATCGGTTGCGTTATTCAGTTGAAACGGCTGATAAATCGGTCGGCGGCGGCATCGTTTCGCTATCGGAAATCACGCCGGAGATTTTCGATATTCGCGCGGCGGCGAGTGAGCGAATTTATTCGGGGATGAATTACCGCGTGCGCGTCCGCGCTTTTCAGCTGGTGACGAACGCGCCCGCGCGAGCGGTGAAAATTCGCGGCGAAGTCGCGCTCGAACTCAAGACGGAAAGCGAGACGGACGAATTAAAAATCAAAGCGTCGGGCATCACCGACAAAAACGGCTACGCGCTGCTTGATTTCATAATTCCGCCAAACGCGAATCTTGACGACGCCAACGTGACGATTACGGGCGAGAAAAACGGCGTTACGCGCGAAGCCGAGAAAGATTTATACGCGCCGGAAACCGAATATTCGGTTTTTCTGAACACGGACAAACCGATTTACCAGCCGAATCAAAAATTGTCCGTGCGCGGGCTTTTTCTCAGGCGCGGCGCGGATGGACAGGCGACAAAAGCCCTCGCGGGCGAGGAACTCGAATTCATCGTCAAAGACGAAGACGGCACGGTTTTGTATCGTGAAACGGTAACGACTTCGCGCTTCGGCATCGCTTCAATTGGCTGGCAAATTCCCGAAAACGCCAAGCTCGGAGATTACCGCGTCGAACTTGAAGCCAATAAAGATTTAAGTAGCAACCAAATTTATTTCCGAGTTTCGCGCTACGATTTGCCGAATTTCGCCGTTGCCGTCAAACCCGACAAGACATTTTATCTGCCCGGCGAAAATACGGCGGAAATCGTCGTGTCGGCGGATTATCTGTTCGGTAAGCCCGTCGCCAAAGGCACGGTGAAAGTCGTGGAGGAAAAGAGCCGCGAGTGGAATTATAAAGAGCAGAAATGGACAATCGAAGAAGAAAAAAGCTATACGGGCGAAACCGGTGCAGACGGAAAATTCGTCGCTCAAGTTGATTTGACGAAAGCGCACGCGGATTTGAGCGATACCGAATACCGGAAATTTGAAGATTTGCGTTTCGCCGCGTATTTTACCGACCAGACGACGAATCGAACCGAGCAAAGACGCTTCGACATTCGCATAACCAAAGAAGCGATTCATCTTTATCTGGTCGGCATCGAATCTTATGACGACCAAAATCCGTCGCTGCCGATTCAGTTTTACGTTTCGACGTTTTACGCCGACGGCGCGCCCGCCGCCTGTGTCGTTTCCATCGAAGGCAAATACAAAGACGAAGACAAACCGCAAACATTAACGCGCCTCGAAACGAATTCGCTCGGCGCGGGACGAGTCGAATTCGACGCGCCGAAACGCGCCGACGACATTTACGTTGACGATTTGCAAATCAAAGTCACAGCCGTTGACGCGAACGGCAGACGCGGAACGCACGAAGAAGAAATCGAGATTGACGCGGACGAAAAACAGATTCGCCTTTTCACCGACAAAGCGATTTACCGAACGGGCGAGCCGATTAAAATCAAAATCATCTCGACGGAAAAAGACGCGGATGCGTTCGTTGACATCGTTCGCAATCTGGCGATTGTTGAATCGAGAACGGTGCGGCTGCGAAACGGGCGAGCGGAAATCGTGATTCCTTACAACCCGGAGTTCGTCAATCAATTAACCGTCGCCGCGTATATTGACGACGACGGCGACGAGATAGAAACTTCGCGCGGCGTAACCTATCCGCGCCCGACTAATCTGCGGCTCGATGCCGCGCCCGCGCAAAATTCGTATCGCCCGAATGAAGAGGCGAAAATAAATTTTTCGGTCTCATCGGCGGGTAAAAAATCTACGGAAGAAACCGCGCTCGGCGTGGTCGTTTTCGACCGCGCGATTGAGGAACGCGCCCGAACCGACGCGGATTTCGGCGACTCGCCGCTCAATCAATTCGGCGCATATTCGTCGCTTCTCGACGGCGACACAACCGAGCTTGATTTAACCAAACCGGTTTCCAAAGACGTGCAACTGCGAGCCGAACTCGTGCTGTCGAGCGCGCAATTTAATTTGAGTTCTTTTGAGAGCGACGAATATAAAACGAACTTGAAAAGCGTTTTTATCAAGCATTTCGACCGGCAGTTTCTACCGATTGAAGCGGCTTTGAAAAGTGTTTACGCGACGAACTTTGAACATCCGATTGACGAAAATTCTCTGCGGCAGATTCTGTCGGAAAAGGGAATTGATTTCGTCGCTTTGCGCGACCCCTGGGGAAATGATTATAAAGCGTTTTTCACGGTCGAGCGTGAGGAGAGTGTCTTGACGATTAGATCGGCGGGCGCGAACAAATCGTTTGACGACGCAGACGACTTTGCTCTTTTGCAAATGCGGTTCAAGTATTTCACGCGAATCGGACAAGCGATTGACCGCTCCGTTGCTAATTATCATCAGGCGACGAAGCGATTTGTCCGCGATTATGAAACGCTCCGCAACGAATTGAAAAAACAAAACATTGATTTGGATGCGCTGCGCGACCGATGGAACAACTCGTATCTAATCGAGTTCGGCGTGTCGGGCAGATTTTACACGATTAGTTTGACGAGCGGCGGCGCGGACGGAAAAACCGACGATTTATACAATAATTTCACGGTTTGGACTAACCGGACGGATTATTTTGCCGAAACGGAAACGCGTCTGCAAACGATTTTGTCGAACTATGCCACTGAACGTAAATCTTTTCCGAAAGACGAAAACGAATTCAAAGTCATTCTTAAAAATGGCGATGTTGATTTCGACGGGCTGCGCGACGGTTGGAATCGCCCGTTGAAATTGAAACTTGAAACCTTTTCTCGCTACGCCGACCGGATGAAAACCGAATCGGTAGCGATATACGGCGAGCAGGCAAAAGAAAAAACTACGATTACGCCAGTCACGCAGCAAATCGCCGTTTTCCGCGTGCAGAACGCAGGCGCGGACGGCGCGTTCGGCAATTACGATGATGTGACGCTGACGACGTTTTCCGGCGTGATTTCTGAACAAACCAAAGCGGACGCGAAACCGATTGAGTTGAAAACCGAAACGATTTTCACGGGTGGCAAAGGCGCTGTGCGCGGAACGATTACCGATCCGACGGGCGCGGTTGTGCCGGGCGTGAAGATGACGGCGACCAACGAAGAAACAAAAGCCGAATTTGAAGCAAATTCAAACGAAGACGGTGTTTATATTTTGAAAAATCTGCCATCGGGAAAATATACGATACGAACTTCCGCCGCTGCTGGATTTTCAACTTCAACTGTCGAAAACGTGCCGGTGCGGTCTTCAACCTTAACGGAATTAAATTTTACGCTGAATGTCGGCGGAGTTTCTTCGGTTGTTGAAGTTACGTCGAGCGGCGGCGATTCAGTTAATTCAACTTCTTCATCAATTTCAACCAGTCAAATTCAAGCACTACCGATAAACGGAAGAAGATTTTCAGAACTTGCGTTACTTAAACCGGGCGTAAGCGAATCAAAAAAAGTTGAAAAAACAAATAAAGATGCTGCAACAGTTCTCGAAGAAAAATCTACGCCGCGTCTGCGCGAGTTTTTCCCTGAAACGCTCGTCTGGCAACCGGAACTGATTACCGATAAAAACGGCAAAGCCGAATTGAAATTCAGGCTCGGCGACAATATTACGACCTGGAAACTTTACGCGATTGCATCGAACGCGAAAGGAGAAATCGGCATTGCCCAGCAGGAAATCAAAGCGTTCCAGCCGTTCTTCGTTGACTTAGAGCCGCCGAAGTTTTTAACTGTCGGCGACGAAATCAGTTTGCCCGTGCAAGTCAGAAATTATACTGACGCAAAACAAAACGTAGCGGTCGAAATGACGAAAGCTGGTTGGTTTGATTTTACGAATCAGCCAACGCAGCAAATCGAAGTCGCGCCGAATAATTCGCAGAACGCGGTTTTCGGATTCAAGGCGAACGCCGTTATCAAAGACGGCAAACAACGAGTGACAGCAATTGCCGATAAAGATTCGGACGCGATTGAAAAGCCCGTTACGGTTCGACCGAACGGCGAGGAAATCGTGCAGACGAAATCGGAGATTTTCCGCGAGTCGGTTTCGTTTGACGTGGATTTTCCGGCGAACGCTTTACCGCAGACGCAGAAAGCGGAACTGAAAATTTACCCGAACCTGCTGGCGCACGTCGCCGAATCAATCGAAGGTTTATTGCAGCGTCCATACGGCTGCGGCGAGCAGACGATTTCTTCGACGTATCCGAATTTAATGGTTTTGAAATTCGCGCCGAAAGAAGGAAAACTTCGCGCTCAGGCGACGAATTATTTGCAGAAAGGTTACGAACGACTGCTCAGTTATCAACAGGCAAACGGCGGTTTTTCCGTGTGGGCGCAAGACGCGCCCGATGTCGCGCTGACGGCTTACGCGCTGCGGTTTTTGACGGACGCGGACGAGTTTATCGAAACGGATGAAGATGT
>Ga0136611_10000246_pt1 | contig 33961 bp, 37 predicted proteins | sample AntDrymUQ2232306_2_FD_106645 | JGI IMG/M metagenome (GOLD analysis project Ga0136611, IMG submission 106645) | Polar desert sand microbial communities from Dry Valleys, Antarctica - metaG UQ223 (23.06) | ecosystem: Environmental > Terrestrial > Soil > Desert | place: Antarctica: Dry Valley...
TATTAGACATCTTTCCAAAATAAATTAAGAGGAAGCAAACTTGAGATGACGAGTTGAGAGTTTCAAATTGACAATCGCTGAAACCAGTTTCCAAGTTTTCTCATAGTTTTTATGTTTCCCGCGATATTGTTCTTTGCAAATCCGAAATATCTTGCATTCCCGATTGCGATGTTCAACGACAATTCGTTCCTGTGCCAATTGCCGATTATACTGCTTTTGTTCTCTCGTCAATGGATGATGCTTTGAGGCTTTATGCGGAATCTCCGAGTTCGGATATAGCTGCTTGATTCCAAGAAAGCCTTTATCAACTTTGATGCGGGCATTCTTGTTGATAGGCAACTTGCTCTTTTTCAATATCTTAAAATCGTGTGTCGTTCCGCGCGCACTTCTGACGGCGAGAATTAAACCGGTTAAAAAGCAGACTATTAACAAGGTTTTTATCGTGTGTCGCTTTTTTTTCCTGAATAATAAGACTTTTGCTTTTTTAATGGACGCTCAAGTTCCTGTTCGGTCACATCGGCAACAATTTTCAGGCTCTCGGTGGTCAATGATTTATCGTTTGGCAAATCAAGAGCTTTCATCAATCTTTGGCTGATAAAAGTATATCGTTTCTGAGCATAACTCTCGCTCATTGAAAACATTTCACCTAATTGCAGGAAAGTGTGATATTGGCGAAGATAAATCAAAGTCAGCAGAAGCCCGTCGGCAATTGTCAAAGAACTTTTCAAGCCTCGCTGACGCATTGGCTTTTGCTGTTTGTAACGAATTATTTCGTTTTCAAGTTTGTCCAGAATGATTTGAAACGTCCCGTAATTGACTCCGACCAGTCGGGTAAATTCGGCAGGACGTTTCAGCTTATATTTCTCAAACACGCTCATTCTTCTAAGTTTAGCAGAATGACCATTTATTTAGGAAAGTTGTCTATTGATTAACCTTTCGTTTCTACCCTTTTGCCTTTTTAATTTCTTCAACTAAAGTCGGCACGGCTTCAAACAAATCGCCGACGATGCCGTAATCAGCGATGTCGAAAATTGGGGCTTCTTTATCTTTGTTAATCGCTATAATTGTTCCCGCGTTTTTCATTCCGACGATATGCTGAATCGCGCCGGAAATTCCGAGCGCGATATAAACTTTCGGTGCGACGGTTTGACCGCTTGAGCCGATTTGCCGGTCAATCGGCAGCCATTCGGCATCGCATATCGGACGCGAAGCCGCCAAATCCGCGCCCAAAACGTCAGCGAGTTGTTGCGCTACGGCGATGTTTTCCTGCGATTTGATGCCGCGTCCGACGGCGACGATAATTCCCGATTTTGACAAATCAACCGACGCTTTTGCTTCTTGAAACGGTTCTTCCGGCGACATTCTGATTTCGCCGACCTCAACTTCAATCGTTTCCGTTTGCGCCGTGCCTTTTTCCGCATTGTCGCCCCGAAACGCGCCTGACTGGAAAGTGACGAAATACGGCGCGTCGCCTTCGACGGTGACGTCGGCATCAAGTTTACCCAAGAAAATTCGGCGCGTAAAAGTTAATTTTCCGCCGTCGTTCGTGTAACGAATGCAGTCGCCGACGAGTTCTTTGCCAAGCCTTGCCGCCACTTTCGGCGCGAAATCGCGCACTTGATAAGTATGCGCCATCACGACGAACTGCGGATTCGTTTTTTCGATAATCCGTTGCCAGGCATCGGCGTAACCGTCAGGAGTATATATATTTAATTTCTCATTCTTCGCTACGATGACTCGTTCCAAATCATACTGCGAAATCTCCTGCGCCAACGCGCAATCTTTATCGCACGGAATTACAGCCGAAACTTTTAATCCTAATTCTTTTCCGATGCTTTGCGCGGCAACAATCGCTTCGAGCGAAATTTTATTTAGTGTGCAGTCTTTGTGTTCAATGAAAACTAAAATGCTCATAATTTTATCAATCGTCGGTGTATAATTTTTAACCTTATTCGTCTTTTATTCAGCGATTTTGGATTAAATAATTACTAGAGGACGCGCACCTCCGTTCTCAACTTCTCGACCAACTCAACCGCACCCCGTTTTGCGTCGCCATCGCCAAGCATCTGCGTCTGCTTAGTTTTGAGCGGCAAATAAACTTTATCAATATGCTGCGCCGCCGCGAAATTTTCGATAGAGGGCGAAACTTCCCGAATTTCTTTTTTCTTCGCCGCCATAATTCCCTTGAGCGACGCGTAACGAATCTGCGAAATACCCGACTGAATCGTCAAAAGCGCGGGCAATTTGTATGTGAACCATTGATACCAACCGCTTTCGAGTTCGCGTTTCAATCGAAGATTTCCGTTGAGATTTGAATGGTCAACTTCGATAACGATGGTAGCGTGGGGAATTCCCAAAAGCTCCGCCAGAATTACGCCCGTCTGTCCGTAGCTCGCATCGTCAGATTGTAAGCCCGTGAAAACCAAATCCGCGTTTTCGTCTCGGATCGCGTCGGCGATGGTCTTGGCGATTTGATGCGGCGATAAACGATTTTCGTTTTCGTTGATAATGTGAATCGCGCGATCCGCGCCGCGCGCCAGTGCGTCTTTCAGAACGGTTTTCGCGCTTTGCGCGCCGAGAGTGCAGACAATAACTTCGCCCTCGCCTTTCGCTTCTTTCAAACGCAAGGCTTCTTCCAAAGCGTATCCGTCGGATTCGTTCGTCTGATGAGAAATTTCCGACTCGTCAATCCACTTTTCATCTCTGCCAATCCGCAAAACCGCGTCTTTATTGGCAACCTGCTTCATTAATACAATGATTTTCATAACTCTTATTTTTAAGGCTAATTGTAAAACTTTTCTATCAAATATTAAAGCCGCAAATGAATGATTATTCATTCATTTTTCAAAACACGGCGTTTCGACTTATCGAATCTAAAACGCTGTGAATTATTCCTGAAACCGCTTAAAAATCAAACACGCATTCGTGCCGCCGAAACCGAAGCTGTTTGACAGCGCGTATTCAACTTGAGCGTGTCGGGGTTCGTTTGGAATATAATCTAAATCGCATTCCGGGTCGGGGAATTCATAATTGATAGTCGGCGGCAAAACATTTTCATGCAGCGCGAGTATCGAGAAAACCGCTTCGATGCCGCCCGCCGCGCCGAGCGCGTGTCCGGTCAATGATTTAGTCGAACTGACGGCGAGTTTGTATGCGTGTTCACCGAAGGCTTGTTTAATCGCCATTGTTTCAAACTTGTCGTTATAAGGCGTGGAAGTGCCGTGTGCGTTGATATAGCCGATTTGTTCGGGCGTGATTCCCGCGTCTTTGATTGCTTTGAGCATCACGCGTCTGGGACCTGAACCGGTTTCGTCCGGCGCGGTAATATGAAACGCGTCGCCGCTCATTCCATAGCCGACAATTTCGGCATAAATTTTCGCGCCCCGCGCCTTTGCAAATTCTAATTCTTCCAAAATAATGATGCCTGCGCCCTCGGCGCAAACGAAGCCGTCGCGTTCAGCGTCGAACGGACGCGAGGCTTTTTTCGGGTCGTCATTGCGCGTTGACAAAGCTCGCATCGAAGCGAACCCCGCGATTGACATTGGCGTGATCGCCGATTCGGCACCGCCGCAAATCATCGCGTCGGCGTCGCCGCGTTCAATGTAACGAAAGCTGTCGCCAATGGCATGCGCGCCTGCCGCGCAAGCGGTCGCGGTCGCGGTGTTCGGACCTTTCGCGCCGTGCCGAATCGAGACGTTTCCAGCCGCGAGATTGACGATTGACTGCGGAATAAAAAACGGCGAAACGCGGTCGGGTCCGCCGGAAAGCAATTTATCGTGTTCACGCTCAATCGCCCAAAAATCGCCGATTCCCGAACTGATATAAGTTCCAATCATCTCGGCATTGGAATCGTCAATCACCAAACCGCTGTGCTTGATAGCTTCGTCTGAAGCGGCAATCGCAAAATGCGTAAACGCGCCCATTCGCCGAGCTTCCTTTTTCTCAAGAAAATTCAGCGGGTCGAAATCTTTGACTTCCGCCGCGATTTTAACCGAGTATTTTTCCGTATCGAATTTTTTTATATAATCAACGCCGCTTTCTCCGCGGAGCAAAGCCGCCCAGGTCAAGGCGACATCGTTTCCGCACGGCGTAACTAATCCTAATCCGGTGACAACTACACGACGTTTCATATTAAATGAGAAGTGAAAGGCGAGAAGTGAGAGATGAGATGTTTTCTCACCTCTCACTTCTCGCCTTTCACTTGATTTTAAGCATTTTTGTGCTGTTCGACATAAGCGTAGGCATCGCGGACGCTTTGAATTTTTTCCGCGTCTTCATCGGGAATTTCGATGTCGAATTCCTCTTCAAAACGCATTACGAGTTCGACCAAATCCAGCGAATCCGCGCCTAAATCCTCAATAAAGCGGGCATTTTCCGTTACTTCCGCTTCGTCAACACCTAATTCGTCAACAATAATTTGTTTAATTTTTTCTTGAACTTCTGACATATTATCTCCTCTTTCTTTTATATTGTTTCTAAAGCAATTCTCAAACTTTTAGAATCCTCGACGTTCAAACAGCGAACGTCTCGGTTAATTTGTTTAATCAAACCCGACAAAATCTTTCCTGCGCCGACTTCGACGAATGTTTCTACACCGTTTCCGATTAACTTTTCAATTGATTGCGCCCACCGAACGGGTTTTGAAACTTGTTCGGTTAAGGCTTCGCCGACGTTTTCGCCGTTAGTATTCGCTTGCGCGGAAACATTTTCAATAATCGGAACGCTCAAATCAAAAAAATTAATTCCCTGTAAATCTTTCGCCAATCTTTCCTGAGCGGGCAGCATCAATTCACAATGAAAAGGCGCGGAAACATTCAACTTTATCGCCCGTTTCGCGCCGCGCTCTTTTAAGATTTCAATGGCGCGGTCAATAGCTTCCGCGTTTCCGGCAATCACTGTCTGCAACGGCGAATTGATATTCGCCGGACTGCAAACTTGCCCGTTCGCGGCTTCCCGACACGCGTTTTCAATCGTTCCCAAATCTAAACCCAAAATCGCCGCCATCGCGCCGGCTCCAACCGGAACGGCTTCCTGCATATAAGTTCCGCGTTTCCTCACCGTTTTCACGGCATCGGCAAAACTCAACGCGTTTGCCGCGACCAAAGCCGAGTATTCGCCCAAACTATGACCGGCAACAAAATCCGGCATTGGGAAACCTTGATTCTCCATTGCGCGAAACGCGGCAGTCGAGACTGTCAAAATTGCCGGCTGCGTGTTCGCCGTCAAAGCTAAATCTTCCGCCGTTCCTTCAAAACACATCTCCGATAAGTTAAATCCAAGCGCGTTGTCGGCTTCTTCAAAAATCTGTCTGGCGACGGGAAAATTATCGTATAAATCTTTCCCCATTTCGACGCTTTGCGAACCTTGACCGGGAAATACGTAAGCAATCATATTCGGTTCAAAGTTCAAAGTTCAAAGTTCAAAGTTCGATTTTAACTTCGAACCTTGAACTTTGAACTTTGAACTAAAATCTCATTAGCGTTCCGCCCCACGTCACGCCGCCGCCGAAAGCCGTCAGCAAAACCAAATCGCCTTCCTTAATTTTCCCCGATTGCAGACATTCGTCCATCGCAATCGGAATCGAAGCCGACGAAGTATTGCCGAGTTCGGCGATGTTTGAATAAACTTTTTCTTCGGGAATATTTAAGCGAGAGGCAACGGCATCAGTGATTCTTTGATTTGCCTGATGCGGAATTACAAGATCAACATCGTCAACCGTATAACCGGCTTTGTCGAGCACTTCTTTGGAAATCTCCGCCATCGAACGCACGGCGATTTTGAAAAGCTCGTTGCCCTTCATCTTGAAAAAATGGTCGCGGTTATCAATCGTCGCGTATGACGTGCCGAGTTTTGTACCGCCGCCGGGCGCGTAAAGCTGCTCCGCGTAACGCCCGTCGGAGCGTATTTTTGTGGCTAAAATCCCTTTGCCTTCTTCGACCGGCGCGAGAACCGCCGCGCCCGCGCCGTCGCCGAAAATGACGCACGTCGAGCGGTCGGTGTAATCAACGTATTTCGTTAAAACTTCCGCGCCGATAACTAGGGCATATTTGATTTGTCCGGTGCGAATCATTGATTCGACCATTGTGATTCCGTAGATAAACCCCGAACAAGCCGCGAAAACATCCATTCCCGCCGCGTTTGTCGCGCCGATTTCGGCTTGAATTAACGCGCCGGTCGAAGGCATTATCTGGTCGGGTGTCGTCGTCGCGCAGACGATAATTTCGATGTCTTCCGCTTTCAGACCGGATCGCTCTAACGCTTGCTGAGCCGCTTTTACACCGAATTGCGAGGTGTATTCATTGTCGGCGGCTTTATGGCGTTGTTTGATACCGGTGCGAGTGGTTATCCAATCGTCCGAAGTATCAACGATTTTCTCTAAGTCAGCGTTGGTTAAAACGCCGCTTGGATAAGCTTGTCCCATTCCGACGATGCCCGCATTATTTCCCATTGAAAGTTGAAAGAAATTCTATTGTTGAATCATTTGTTACTCAGTCATTAAAAATAATTTAATGTTGCAATGAATAAAATGATTCGATTCGGTATTATTCTTTTTCTTTGACTTCGATAATCTGACGACCTTTATACATTCCGGTTTTCGGGTCAATGCGGTGCGGTTTCATCGCTTCGCCCGATTCTTTATCAATATAAAACTGCGGCACTTTCAGCGCGTCATGAGCGCGGCGTTGGCGGGTACGTGATTTTGAATGTCGGCTTTTTGGATTTGGCATAATTTCCTCTGATTTTAACGGTAAATGAATTAGTTAATTATGGTGCCGGCACATCAGCCGACTAACAATCAATAGTCAAACATTCACAGTTACTTTAAATTTTTAAGAGCCGCCCATCTCGGGTCAATCTCTTTTTCCTCACAATTACAATCTATCAGATTTCGGTTCGCGCCGCATTTCTGGCAGAAACCCTGACAATCTTCCCGGCAAAAAATTTGTTCGGGCAAGTTTAATACAATCTGTTCGCGGGCGAGTTCCGTCAAATCAATTTTATCGCCTTCATAAATCGAAACTTCAAGGTTATCGAGATTTATTTCCGCTTCTTTTTCCTGCGTATAATTTTCGGCAGTAACGAAAGCCGCGCTGAACAATATATCTAAAATTTCCTCAGCCGGCTGCAAACATCGGCTGCACTCGATTTCCACGACCGCGTGAATTTCCCCCGCAACATCGGTTTGTGCGATACCTTTTTTTATTTTCCCTTGCACCCGCGCAACGTTTTTCACGCGTGTCGTTTCGCTTTCCAAATCAATCTGCGTCGGTTCAATCAAAAAATCAAACGAAGCACGCGTGTCTTTAATTGTCGTCAAATCAACAATCATCACTAATAGAGTAAACTTTCCGTTCAAACAGCGCAAAAGCAAAGGATTTATTATAACCGCTGACTTCTTCGTGTCAACCGCGACAAGTTGTAAAATCTACATTCGCTTAAATTCTGGAATTAACCCCAACTGCTTCGTCAATTGATTTAAAACCTTTCTCTTTTAAAATTCTCGCCAATCCGAGATTCACATCCCGGGCAAAACCGATGCCCTGGTAAACAAAACCCGTATAGGTTTGAATCAAACACGCGCCCGCCGCGATTTTTTCAAACGCGTCCGCCGCCGTAAAAACGCCGCCGACTCCGACGACCGGCAGCTTCCCTTTGGAAAATCTATGAATTTTTCGGATAACTTCGTTTGAAAGATTTTTAAGCGGTTTTCCGCTCAAACCGCCGCTTTCATCCGTTTTTGTCCTAAGATTTACTCTTTTAATCGTCGTGTTGGTCGCAATAATCCCCGATAAATTCAGCCGCAAAGCTATCTCGACAATCGCTTCGATTTCGGCTTCCGATAAATCCGGCGCGATTTTGACGAGAAGAGGAACGCCAGCATCCTGCTGACTTTTATCGTTCTTTCGCTTTGCCAACGCTTGATTTCGTTTTTGCAATTCGCTCAAAAGCTTCTCCAAATTTTCCGCTTTCTGCAACTCTCGCAAATTTGGCGTGTTCGGCGAAGAAACATTAATGGCGATGTAATCCGCCACCTCGAAAGCCAAATCGAAACTCGCCAGATAGTTTTCAATCGCCGCATCAATCGGAACGTCTTTATTTTTTCCGATATTCACGCCGAGAACGCATTGCGGATCAACTTTTTTCAATCGCTCGACGACGCGCCGCGTTCCTTCATTATTGAATCCCAAACGATTTATCAACGCTTTGTCTTCGGGAAGCCGGAAAAGTCGCGGTTTCTCATTTCCCTGCTGCGATTCGTAAGTGACCGTGCCGACTTCGACAAATCCGAAACCGAGCGCGGCAAGTTCATTGACCACTTTTCCGTTCTTATCAAAACCCGCCGCTACGCCGAGCGGATTATCAAACGTCAAACCGAAGCGTTCGAGTTCAACGAATGCTTCGCCGCCGAATCGCTTGACTGACAAATTTTGCGCCAAACTTGAGCCGAGTCCGATTTTCAACAATTCAATTCCAAATTCGTGCGCCGCTTCGGACGGCAATTGGAAAAGCATTGGGCGGATTATTTTTTGATAAATTTTCGACATCGGCAATCGGATAAATGTTAAATGATAAATCGCAAATGTAAAAATTCTAAGCGTTAAACTTTGAACTTTGAACTTTGAACTTTGAACTTTGAACCTGTCTTTGTTACGATTTGCCGGAGCATTTATGGCAGATAAATACGGATTAGTTGAAAAATCGCGCATTATGGACAATGCGCGAATGAAACGCGCCCTGTCGCGTCTGGCTTCAGAAATCGTCGAAGACAACCAAGGCGCGAAGGATTTATACATCGTCGGCATCCGTCGGCGCGGAGTTCCGATTGCGGAAAGACTGGTCGAGAAAATCGAAGCGTTAGAGGGCGAGCGTCCGGTTTTCGGAATTATTGACATCACGCTTTACCGCGACGATTTATCAACCGTCGGCGCGAACCCGATTGTCAACCGCACGGAACTCGACACCGACATCGAAGATAAAAACATCATTCTCGTTGACGACGTGCTTTACACCGGCAGAACGATTCGCGCCGCACTCGACCAATTGATGGATTTCGGTCGCCCGCGAAAAGTTCAGCTTGCCGTTTTGATTGATCGAGGAAAAGAACACCGCGAATTGCCGATTCAAGCGGATTTCATCGGGAGAACCGTGCCGACGAAAAAAAGCGAGATTATCAAAGTGATGCTCAAAGAGTATGACGACGAAGAAGCCGTTTGGATTTATGAAAAACCGTCAGAGTAATTTTTTAAAGCAAGATTGAACGTCTTGCTTTTTTTGTAAAAAACAATGAACAAGCCGTTTCGCCGCCGCGACCTTCTGGGAATCCGCCATCTTTCCGCCGAAGAAATCGTCGGGATTCTGAACACTGCCGAAAATTTCCGCGAGATAAATTCGCGCGAGATAAAAAAAGTTCCGACTCTGCGCGGCAAAACCGTCATCAATCTTTTTTTTGAAAACTCCACGCGCACGCGCACTTCATTTGAACTCGCCGCCAAACGCCTGTCCGCCGATGCGGTCAACATCAGCATTTCTTCGTCGGCGATTGCCAAAGGTGAAACGCTGGTTGACACGGCTCTCAATCTCGACGCGATGCAGCCCGACTGCATCGTCGTCCGCCATTCGAGCGCGGGCGTTCCGCACCAACTCGCCAAAGTAAGTAAAGCGGCAATCGTCAATGCGGGCGACGGCGCGAACGAACATCCGACGCAAGCACTGCTCGACGCGATGACGATTCGCGAACGCAAAGGAAATATTGACGGCTTGGAAGTCGCCATCGTCGGCGACATTCTGCATTCGCGCGTGGCGCGTTCCAACATTCATCTGCTCACGAAACTCGGCGCAAAAGTTCGCGTCGCCGGACCGAAAACGCTTGTGCCAAATGACTTTCAATATCTCGTCGAAAAAGATTTACGGGTTTGCCCGAACATCGAAGAAGCCATCTCCGGCGCGGATGTCGTAATGATTTTGAGGATTCAAAGAGAACGGCAAGACTCGGCTTATTTCCCGACTTTGCGCGAATATGCGATTCATTACGGCTTGACGCAGGAGCGTTTGAACTTAGCAAAATCCGACGCGATAGTTCTGCATCCGGGACCGATGAATCGCGGCATCGAAATTTCTTCGGACGTGGCGGACAGCTCGCGTTCTTTGATTTTAGACCAGGTGAAATACGGCGTTGCCGTGCGAATGGCGGTTTTGTATTTGGCAACCGGAGGCGCGGCGAGTAATGGATAATTTTGTATGAAACTCTTAATCTCTAATGGTCACTTAATTGACCCAACTGAAGGACAAAACAGCGGAAAGAATCTTCTAATCGAAGACGGAAAAGTCGTCGCTTGGCTAAATCAAAACGAATCTGTGCCAGAAGACGCGGAGGTTTTTGACGCGACAGGTTTGATCGTCGCGCCCGGATTTATTGATTTGCACGTTCACCTACGCGAACCGGGACAGGAACACAAGGAAACGATTGCAAGCGGTTGCGCGGCGGCGGTTGCGGGCGGCTGGACGAGCGTTTGTCCGATGCCGAATACTTCGCCGATTAACGACAACGCGGCAATTACGCGATATATGATTGAGCAAGCGGAACGCGCTGGCTTGGCAAATGTTTTTCCCGTCGGCGCGATTACAAAATCGTCGGACGGCGCGGAACTCGCCGAGATGGGCGAGATGAAAGCGGCGGGCGCGGTTGCCGTGTCCGACGACGGACGACCCGTTCCGAATGCGGGAATGATGCGGCGGGCGATGGAATACGCGAAGGATTTTGATTTGCCGGTCGTTGACCATTGCGAAGACAAATCCTTGTCTTCCGGCGGCGTGATGAACGAGGGAAAAATGTCTTTGCTTTTGGGTTTAAAAGGAATGCCTGCGCTCGCCGAAGAACTCGACGCGGTGCGCGACATTATTCTGGCGAAAGAAACCGGAGCGCATATTCACATCGCGCACATCTCGACCAAAGGCGCGATTGAAGCCGTTCGCCGCGCGAAAAATGAAGGAATAAATGTGACGTGCGAAGTAACGCCGCATCATTTTACATTGATTGATAAAGCTGTCGAAGGTTACGACACGAATACAAAAATGTCGCCGCCGCTGCGGAGCGAAGAACATTTAGAAGGGATTCTCGAAGCGATCAAAGACGGCACGATTGACGCGATTGCCACCGACCACGCGCCGCATCACGCCGACGAAAAGGCTCTCGAATATGACCGCGCGCCGATGGGAATTACCGGGCTTGAAACGGCAATCGGATTGGCTTTTAACGAACTTGTTCACAAAGGATTGATTGATTTGGTTAGGTTGATTGAACTTTGTTCGACAAATCCGGCGAAGATTTTCAAATTAAAAAATCGCGGAGGTTTGCGGGTCGGTTCGATTGCCGACATCACGATTCTCGACCCGGATTTGAACTGGACATACAAAGTTTCCGACAGCAAATCAAAGTCGAAAAATTCGCCGTTTGACGGTTGGGAATTTCAGGGCGCGGCGGTTGCCGCCATAGTCGGCGGAAAGATTGTTTACCGCCGGGAAATTAAGGAGAGCTAAATTATGTTGAGAAAATTTTGTTCGATGGGATTATTATTTTGCGTCTTTACGCTGACGATAAATTTTACTTTCGCCCAAACTGCTGAATCGTTCGACTTAGTTATCGTCAATGCCCGCGTCGTTGACGGTACAGGAAACCCTTGGTTTCGCGGCGACATCGGAATCAAGAACGGGAAAATCGCTAAAGTCGGACGCATTGATTCATCAGCCGCCAAGCAAACGATTGACGCACAGAATAAAATCGTCGCGCCCGGATTTATTGACGTTCACGCGCACGTCGAAGGGATTTACGATAATCCGACGGCTGAAAATTTTGTGCGGATGGGCGTAACTTCGCTCGTCACGGGAAACTGCGGCAGTTCGGCAACCGATGTTAAAGGATTCTTGGGAAAAATCGGACAAACGCCTTTAGCGGTGAATCTCGGAACTTTAATCGCGCACGGTTCGGTTCGCGCCAAGATATTGGGTTTGGATGATCGCGCTCCGTCTGCCGACGAACAATTGAAAATGAACGCGCTCGTCGAGCAGGCGATGAAAGACGGCGCGTTAGGTTTGTCAACCGGTTTAATTTACGTGCCGGGAACTTTTGCCAAAACCGTAGAAGTCGTCGAGCTTGCGAAAGTCGCGTCGAATTACGGCGGCGTTTACGCCAGCCACATCCGCGATGAAGGAACGGATGTCGTCAAATCAATCGAAGAAGCCATCAACATCGGCGAGCAGGCGAAACTGCCCGTCGAGATTTCGCATTTCAAAATTTCCAGCAAAAAACTTTGGGGGACGAGTCCGACGACCATCGGTTTGGTCAAAGCCGCGCGCGCGCGCGGCTTAACTGTTACGGTTGACCAATACGCTTACACGGCTTCGTCAACCTCGCTCGATGTACGGCTGCCGAATTGGGCGGTCGCCGGCGGACGCGAAGCGGGCAGAAAACGTCTTGCCGACACGGAAACGCGGGCGAAAATCGTCAAGGAAATGAAGGAAGATTTGAAGAAGAAAGATTTCAAGGATTACAGTTTCGCCTACGTCGCCAGCTATCGCCCGAACCCGGAATTTAACGGTAAAAATATTGCCGAAATCACCAAAATAGCAAAAGGCAAAAACAAACTCGACGCGCAGATCGAGCAGATTTTAGAGATGTATGCGGCGGGAGGCGCAGCGATGGTTTACCGCGTGATGAGCGAAACGGACGTGCAGGATATTATGCGTCAGCCGTTCACGATGATCGCTTCCGACAGCGGCGTGCGCGAATTCGGCGCGGGCGTTCCGCATCCGCGCGGCTACGGCAATAACGCGCGGGTTTTAGGCAATTACGTCCGCGAATTAAAAATCATCACTTTAGAAGACGCGATTCGCAAAATGACATCGTTGCCCGCGCAGACTTTTAATCTGCGCGACCGCGGTTTAATCCGCGAAGGTTTCGCCGCCGACTTGGTGATTTTTGACGACGCTAAAGTCGCCGATAAAGCGACGTTTGAAAATCCGCATCAATATGCCGAGGGTTTTCAAACGGTCATCGTCAACGGCGAAATCGTTTTCGACGGCAATCAGATGACCGGGAAAAAAGCGGGGCAATCGCTCGCGGGAAATAATTTTTGAAGCGGGGGAAATTTTCTTTGCTAAAATTCATAAAGATTCTGCAATAAATTTTCAAGGGAGAATAATTAAATGGAATTGCTGTCTGACCCGTCGGTTTGGATCGCGTTTGCGACTTTAACCGTTTTAGAGCTTGTTCTCGGCATTGATAACATCGTTTTTATTTCGATTTTGGCGGGCAAACTCCCCGTCGAACAACAAACGCGAGCGCGTTATATCGGGCTGGCTCTGGCTTTGATAATGCGCGTTCTTCTTCTGTTTTCGTTAACGTGGGTTATCGGTTTGACCGCGCCCTTGTTTACGGTTTTCGGTCAGGAAATATCGGGGCGCGATCTTGTGTTGCTCGTCGGCGGTTTGTTTCTGCTCGGCAAAAGCACGCACGAAATTCACGGCTCTCTGGAAGGCGAAGAAGGTCATCAGTCAACAAAAGTTTATCCGTCGTTCATTGGCGTTCTTATTCAAATCGCTCTGCTTGATATTGTTTTCTCGCTCGATTCGGTAATTACGGCAGTCGGAATGGTTGATAATCTCTCGGTGATGATCGCGGCGGTCGTCGTCTCAATCGCTTTTATGATGGCGTTCGCCGGGACAATTGGCGCGTTTGTCCAAAAACATCCGACGATTAAAATGCTGGCGTTGTCGTTTTTGATTTTAATCGGCGTAACGCTCATTGCCGAAGGTTTAGACCAGCATATTCCGAAGGGTTATATTTATTTTGCGATGGCGTTTTCGGTTCTCGTTGAGATTCTGAATCTGCGTCTTCGCAAATCCAAAACCCCGCCGGTTCATCTGCACAACCCTTACGACGACCAGGAAGAAGCCAAAGCTCTGGAAAACGCTTGAAAGCAGAAAGAGTGTGAATTTGATTTTTTCACACTCTTTTTAATTCCAAAAAGAATCTAAACAACAGATAAAAATTCTGCCGTAAAATTATTTTTTCCATTTAATTTCAATTTCCATTTCCTCTTCGCCGTCCGCGCTACGTTCGTATTCAAACTCGACTGCAGCAAACGGCGGAACGTAAATGCGTTCGCCCGCAATTTGAATTTCAAAAGTCTCGTCCTGCTCAAGCGCGTCGGCTAAACGCCGCAGTTTGGCAACAACTTCTGTTTTTGAATAACTTTTTTCTACTTCCATTTCTTCCGGCATAATTTATTCTCCTTGTCGAATTATTTTATAAAATCTTCGGGTAAATCAATTTCAAAATCAAGCCGCCGCTGTTCCGTCGGATGAAAGAAGGAAAGTTTATAAGCGTGGAGGCACAGTCGCCCGAATTCGCGTCCGCCGCGTCGTTCGTCGCCGACAATCGGATGTCCGATGTGTTCGCAATGAATTCGCAGTTGATTTGTTCTGCCCGTCACCGGCTGTAATTCGAGAAGAGTCATATCGGCGTATCGTTCTTTTACCCAAAAGCGCGTTGCCGCCGTTTTGCCGTCGGCTTTGATGTTCCAATGTTTTGTTTCCTCAAAACGTCCGATTGGCGCGGAAATTTCTCCCGAATCTTCTTTGACAACGCCTTCGACCAGTGCCAGGTATTTTTTTTCGACCAGTTTCCTTTGAAAATGATCGGACAAAACCTGGTGGGCGCGTGTTGTTTTGGCAATCAATATTAAACCAGAAGTTTTTTTGTCGAGACGATGCACTAAACCGGGACGGACGATTTTGGATTTCAAACTGCGGATTTCGGATCGGTCGTCCGAAACATTCTTTTCATCGTTTCTTTGCAACAAAACTTCCTGATTTAAATAATGCGAGAGCGCGTTGAGCAGCGTTCCGTTTTTATCTCGGTGAGTCGGATGAACCAGCATTTCCGGCGGTTTGTTGACGAGCAAAAAAGATTCTTCTTCATACACGATGTCAAGCGGAAACGCTTCCGGCTTCATTGCCGTTTCCCTGTCCAAATCAACTTCGATTTCGACGAAATCTTTCGTTTTCAGAATGATGCCGGAGTTACTCGTGTAACCGTTGACTTCACAATTTCCTTCTTTTATAACCTCGCGCAGATACATTTTGCTCAACGAATAAAATGTATCGAACAAAAAATCGTCGAGCCTTAGCCGGTGAGAATTCGCATCAATTTGAAAATAAATCTTTTTTTGCATCAGAGAATTTTAGCCGAGTTTTTCGTTGACGAATGTAAAAATCCCGGTTGCCACGCTGACGACAAGAAACGTCGCAATCGCCCGGATTACCGCGTCGGATTCAGTAAATTGCCAGATTGCCAGAATGCACAAAACGGTGCAGACGACCAGCGAAATCGTGATGATCGTAAAAGCGATATTGCGAACCAATTTCGGTTTGATAACGCCTTTCGGCTCGCCCGCAACTTTTTTCGACTCGGCGAATCTGTCTTTTTCCATTTCTCGATTATAACAAACTTATCACCGCCCACAGCGAAACGAGCGAAATTAGAATCCATAACAAAACGCCCAACACCAGCGGTTTAATGCCGACTTTTACGAGAGTTTCCTTTGACAGCGACGCGCCGATGAGAAACAAAGTAACGGTCAAACCGGCTTTCGCCAGCATCACGAGCGAATCGAAAATACTCGGCGGAAATTCTCCCGGCATATATGTGCGGACGATTGTCGCCAGGAGAAAAAAGAAAATAAACCAGGGAATCGCAATTTTGGCTTTCGCCGAGCGATATAAAAATGCGAAAAGAAGTGCGACGGGCGCAATCCACAAAGCGCGGGCGAGTTTGACGGTTGTCGCAATCGCTAACGCTTCCGCACCGTAACTTTGCGCCGCGCCGACGACTGAACTCGTGTCGTGAATGGCAATCGCCGCCCAAACTCCAAACTGGTTTTGTGAAAGATTCAGCCAGTGTCCGATGACCGGAAAAACAACGAGCGCGAAGGAGTTGAGAATAAAAACCGTCCCGAGCGAAACCGAAATTTGCTCGCCGTCAGCGTCAATGGCGGGCGCGACCGCCGCAATTGCGCTGCCGCCGCAAATCGCCGTTCCCGAAGAAATCAGCGCGGCGGTTTTCTCATTCACCTTCAATAATCTGCCGACGAGATAACCGATTATCAGCGTTCCGAAAATCGTGGCAATCGTAAAAAGGATTCCCTGTTTTCCCGCTTGATAAACGGCTGTCAGATTCATTCCGAAACCGAGCAGCACGACCGACGCTTGCAGCAAAATTTTCGTATATTTGACGGTTTCCTTGGCAAATGGATTGCCGACGGTAAAGGCGAAAATTAAACCTAAAACGAGAGCCAGCGGCGGCGAGGCGAACGGCGTTAAGCAAACAAAAATTAAAAGATAAAAAACGATTTTTTGCCAGAGCATATTAGATAAAGTAAAAATCAGAAAAATACTTCAAACGAAAATTCTCTTGCTTTTTACTTTTGCCTTTTGACTTTATTTTGCTTTGCCTTGATTGGCGATGGCTTCCTGCGCGGCTCGAATCGCTGCCTGGTCGCCGAGATAATAACTTTTCGTCGGCTTTAAATCTTCGCCGAGTTCATAAACGAGCGGAATGCCCGTCGGGATGTTGCGATGGACGATGTCTTCGTCGGAAATCGTGTCGAGATATTTCACCAGAGCGCGTAAAGAATTGCCGTGAGCGGCGATTATCAGGCGTTTGCCTTCTCGAATTTTCGGCGCGATTTCCGCTTGATAAAACGGCATAACTCGCTCGACCGTGTTTTTTAACGCTTCGGATTTCGGGAATTTTCCCGCTTCGATTCCCAGATAACGCGCGTCTTTGCCGAGCCAGCGCTCGTCGGTTTCGAGCATCTCCGATGGCGGAATGTCGTAGCTTCGGCGCCAGATTAAAACCTGTTCTTCGCCGTGCTGCGCGGCGGTTTCCGCTTTGTTCAAACCTTCGAGCGAACCGTAATGTCGCTCGTTCAAAAGCCACGATTTCGTTTCGGGAATCCACATCAAATCCATCTCGTCGAGAATTATCCAAAGCGTTCTGATGGCACGTTTCAAAACCGATGTGTAGGCTTCGTCAAAAATATATCCTTCTGATTTCAAAAGTTTTCCTGCTGCATGCGCCTCTTCTCTGCCTTTCTCCGAGAGGTCAACGTCTTTCCAGCCCGTAAAACGATTTTCCTTGTTCCATTCGCTTTCGCCGTGTCTGATTAAAACTAATTTGTGCATAATGTTAGATTCCAAAGTCTAAATTCGAGATTATTGAACAATTAAACTTGATATTTAAATTTCACTCAAGTTTCAAAAGGCAAAAGCGGCGCGAAAAAACTCGCCAACGCTTTTGCCTATTTACTTTTGCCCTTCGCTCTTAAATCGTCCACTGATCGTGGCTAATGCCGACGAGATACCAACTTTTGCCCGATTTCTCGAAGACCAAACGTAATGATTTCCAATCTATTCCGTCGTTTTTCTTTGTTCCGGGAAAATGATACTCGACGAATTTTCCGTTCGGATACGCCTCCGCGACGTTGACCATCGTATTGCCCTGTTTGACGATGCGGTTATAACCGACTTTCGGCGCGCGGGCGAAATCTTTGTCGTATACAAACTTTTTGTAATAACCGGCGAAATTCAGTTTGATGTCGTCCCCCGAACCGTCGGCTTGTCCCCAGACATAAGCGGGAAGCGTGTACATTTTCACCACGTCTTTTCGCCGAAACGTCAAATCCTTTTGCGTGTCAACGTTCCCGTATGGCGAAAATCGCACGCCCTTCGTCGGATGAACGTAAGTCGCCAGCGTTTGGGCGTCTTTATTTTTGAGCGCGCGCAAAACTTGTTTGGATTTTGCCAAAACCTGCGCTTTTTCAGTTTGCGCGTGCGCCGAAAAAGCTAAAGATAAAAATGTAAATGCAAGTAATAAAAATTTTGTTTTCATTATTTTTTCTCCAAATATCTTATCGGATTTTCCGCCATATCAGAACGCGCCTTTTAGAATTTCTTGCGCTTCGCCGACCAGATAAAGTGAGCCGGTAATTAAAATCAGTTCACCTTCTCCGGTCGCTTTTTTCGCCGCCTCAATTGCCTCTTGGACTGTCGGCGCAAGCGTGACATCTTTTCGCTCAAAATTACCCGGCACAAACTTTAGAAGTTCCGAAGTTTGCGCCGAACGCTCGTTTTTCGGCACGGTTAAAATCAATCTTTCAGCCCTCGGAAAAATCGTTTCGGCGATTTCCGGCAAATCTTTGTCTCGCATCGCGCCGAAAATCATCGTCACCCGCTGTTTGATAAATTCGTCGAGATAATCTCGCAGTGCTTTCGCGCCCGCGACATTATGCGCTCCGTCGAAAAGTATTGAACAAGTGCCTGAGTTAACCCAAAACTCTAATCTGCCTTTATGTTCGGCGGTTTCCAGACCGTTTTCGATGCTTTCTTTTGTAATCTTAAAATTAAAATCACGCAGGTTTTCGGCGATGCAAATTGCTAAAGCCGCATTTGTCCATTGATGTTTTCCCTGCATCGAAAAATCAACTTTATAATTATTTTCTTTGGTCGTAAAAGACAAATAAAGCAAACCGCCGCCTAAATCTTCAACCAGTTTTACATTCGGAATCGCCCAGATTAGATCAACGCCGACCTCACGACATTTTCCGTAAATCACATTCTCGGCTTCCTGTTTTTGCGGCGAAACAAATATTCTCGTATCTTTGCGGATTATCGCTGCCTTTTCCGCCGCAATTTTCGCTAGAGTATTTCCCAGTATCTGTTGATGGTCGAAATCAATCGGCGTAATCGCCGCGATTTCCGCCCGCGTCGCCGTCACCGAATCGAAGCGACCGCCCAAGCCTGTTTCCAAAATCGCCAATTCAATTTTAGCTTCGGCGAAAGCTGAAATGCCGATTGCCGTCATCTGCTCAAAAAACGTCGGCACGGCTTCGAGTTCTTTTTCAGCGACTAATTCTTCCGCGATTTCTCTGACGCGCGTCGCGTGGCGGGCAAAATCTTCTTCGCTGATTTCCGCGCCGTCAATTTTTATCCGTTCGGTAATCGAGATTAAATGCGGCGAAGTAAAAAGTCCGGTTTTGATTCGCGCGCGGCGGCAAATCGCGTCGAGGAAAGCGCAGGTTGAGCCTTTGCCGTTCGTTCCGGCGACCTGCACTTTCAAAAAATGTTTTTCGGGATTGCCGAGCGCGGCGAGCAGGTTTTCGGTTGAGGTCAAACCGAGTTTCATCGCCGTTATTTCATTGCCGAGATTGTATAAATACGCAAGCGATTCGGGGTAATTCATCGAGAATGGAAAATTAGTGCGTCGTGGAAAATCATTTTTCGGTTTGCGGTTTTCGGTTTTTCGTAACCTCGTCGTTCATCATAAAATTGAGCAAGCGAATAATCGTCTGACGAATTTCCCGGCGGTCAACGACCATATCAACCATTCCGTGTTCGAGAAGAAATTCCGAACGTTGAAAACCTTTCGGCAGTTTTTCACGAATCGTCTGCTCGATAACGCGCGGTCCGGCGAAACCGATCAATGCCTTCGGTTCGGCGATAATCACATCGCCGAGCATCGCAAAGCTCGCCGTTACGCCGCCGGTCGTCGGGTCGGTCAAAACTGAAATGAATGGAAGCTGCGCTTCGTGAAATTGCGCCAAAGCTCCAGAAATTTTCGCCATCTGCATCAGCGAGTAGGTTCCTTCCTGCATTCGCGCGCCGCCCGAAGCGGCGAAGATCACTACCGCGCCGCGCGTTTCCAACGCGCGTTCAATCAGGCGCGTGATTTTTTCGCCGACCGCCGAACCCATCGAGCCGCCGATGAAAGTCATATCCATTGCGCCCGCATAAACGAGATGTCCGCCGACTTTACCTTTCCCGGAGACAATCGCTTCCGGCAAACCCGATGATTCCTTCGCCTGTTCAATGCGCTCCTTATAAGGCTTCGTGTCAATAAATTCGAGCGGGTCGGCACTCATCACTTCCTCGTCGAGCATTTCGTAATCGCCTTCGTCAAACAAAACGTCGAGCCGCGTCCGCGCGCCGAAGCGAAAATGATAGCCGCAGTGCGTGCAGACCTGGAGCGATTCTTTGAGTTCGCGTTTGTAAAGCGCGTTGTCGCATTCGAGACATTTGACGAAGATGCCTTCGGTTTTTACGCGCCGCTCTTCGTCGCTGGTTTGTTCTTCTATTTTAGGATCGTTTCGCTTAAACCAAGCCATAACTGTTATTAGATTGCAGATTTGCAAGTAGAAGATTATCACAAGCCGGAAATTTGTCTAAAGCGCGTAATTATTCAAGCGCGGAAAACCAATTGTTTCTGCATATCATCTGTGTTAGATTCGACCACATAAAATCAAAAGGACATTTTAATTTATGAAAACGTTTTTACTCTCGCTTCTTTTTTTATTCTCTACTATCAACGCTTTTTCAGCCGTCAGAACCTGGGACGGCGGCGGCACGGACGGCAATTGGACGACGGCGGCGAATTGGGTCGGCGATATCGCGCCCGTCGCTAACGACGATTTGGTTTTTCCCGCAACGGCGGCTCAATTCGCTACGAATAACAATTTCTTTTTCTTTACTGCCTTCAATTCGCTGACTTTTCAGGGCGGAACTTATACGGTCAGCGGAAATCCGTTGGTTCTGCGCGGCTTAGACGTGACCGGCGGGACGCAGGCGATCAACACGGCAGTTTCTGTAACCACGCCGCAAACTTTCAACGTCTTCGCCAATGCGACAGTCACGCTTGCCATTTTATCAATCGGCGGCAATCAAACCTTGACGCTCGACGGTAACGGCAATTATGGATTCGGTCTGATTTCCGGCACGGGCGCGATTTCAAAAAACGGTTTGGGCGCGGCTTTAATCGCTTCGGCTAGCGGTTTCACCGGCGCAATTACATTAAACAATGGAATTTTAGCTGTAGATGCGAACATTCCCAATAGTCCGGTGACAATCAACGGCGGAATTATCGGCGGAGAGTTCGGTTTCAGCGGATTCGGCGGCACGGGAACAGTCGGCGCGACCACCGTCGCCAATGGCGTTATCAGCGCGGGAACGCTAACCTCGCCAACCGGAATTTTAAACATCAACGGCAATCTGAATTTTACGGCGTTCGGAAATTACGTCGTTAAAATCAGCGGCGCGTCGCCCGGAGCGAACGGACACGACCAGTTAAATGTGACGGGAACCGTAACGCTGAATAATGCTCGCCTCGTTCCATTACCGTTCGGAACTTTCCGCCCGGCAATCGGCGATTCTTTTACGATTATAAGAAACGACGGCACGGACGCAATTAACGGAACATTTCTCAACGCACCGGAAAATACTGTTTTCGGCGGCGCGCTCAACACGGCTTTCCGCATCACTTATCAAGGCGGCGACGGCAACGATATCGTCATCACACGCGTCAACCGCGCCGCGTTTGACTTTGACGGCGACGGCAAAAGCGACATCGCTGTGTTCCGCCCGTCAAACGGCATCTGGTATTTGAACCAATCAACCGCCGGTTTTCGCGGCGTTCAATTCGGCGCGGGCGACGACCGCATTGTTCCGGCGGATTACGACGGCGACAACCGAACAGACATCGCCGTGTTCCGCCCATCAAACGGAACGTGGTATCTGCTTCGCAGTTCCGACAATACTTTCTTCGGCGTGAACTTCGGCGCAACTGGCGACGTTCCTGTGCCGAACGATTACGACGGCGACGGACGCGCTGACTTCGCTGTCTTCCGCCCGTCAAACGGAACGTGGTATCAATTGCGGAGTATCGCCAATCAACAATTCGCGCAGGCTTTCGGGCAAAACGGCGATGTGCCGCTCGTCGGCGATTTCGACGGCGACGGTCTCGGCGATCTGGGAGTTTTTCGCGGCGGAAATTGGTTTTTATTTGAAAGCGCGACGAGTTCTTTTCGCGGAGTCGCCTTTGGCTTTGCGACCGATAAACCCGTCGCGGCGGATTATGACGGCGACGGCAAAACCGACATCGCGGTTTTCCGTCAATCAAACGGAACCTGGTATTTCCAAAACAGCGGAAATAGTAATGCGGTTTCGGCGGTTCAATTCGGAACGGCGGAAGACATTCCGGTAGCGGCGGATTATGACGGTGACGGCAAAGCGGATGTCGCCGTGTTTCGCCCGTCAAGCGGAATTTGGTATTTGAACCGTTCGACTGCGGGCTTTACCGGCATCGCATTCGGACAAAACGGTGACAAGCCGATTCCGAACGCTTTCATTCCATAAAATTTGAAAAGAAGATAGCCGCAAAAAGGCACAAAAAATGCAAAAAAGATTTACGATTTCTTTTGCGTTTTTTGTGCCTTTTTGCGGCTATTCACTTTAAAACTTCCAGCATTTCCGCGTGAATCAAATTATTGCTCGCGCAAATCGGGGGTTTGTAGATGCTGAATTTCGAGTCGTCATAATAAGAAACTCGACCGCCGGACTCTTCAATTAAAAGAACGCCCGCCGCTACGTCCCAGGCGTGCAAGCCTTCTTCCCAAAATCCATCGAAACGTCCGCAGGCGACATACGCCATATCAATCGCCGCCGAGCCGTCGCGTCGGATGCCGCGCGATTTGTAGGTAAATCCGGTAAAATGTCTGGCGAAATTTTCGCGTTCGCGCGCGTCGTAGGGAAAACCCGTGACGAGCAGCGCGTCTTCTAATTCCTCAGTTTCAGAAACGCGAATCGGTTTGTTATTCAATGTCGCGCCCTGCCCTTTTTCCGCCGCGAAAAGCTCGTCGCGCGTCGGGTCAAAAGTCACGCCGATGACAATTTCGCCGTTCTGTTCGAGCGCGAGCGTGACGCAGAAACACGGATAACCGTGCGCGTAATTCGTCGTGCCGTCGAGCGGATCAATTATCCATTTCCACGCGCCGTCGCCGCAGGCAACCGCTTCGCCGGATTCTTCCGCCAGAATCGAATGCTTCGGATAATGCGAGCGAATTTTTTCGATGATGTGTTTTTCCGAAGCGAGGTCGGCTTCGGTGACGAGATTGATGTCGCCTTTTTTTGAGATGTTGATTTTGCGCCCGAACTTTTCGAGCAGAATTTGTCCGGCTTCACGAGCCGTTTCAATAGCGAAATTGAGCATTTAATTTTTTATTTGCGAAAATAAATATCTACGTAATCCGTCACTTCGTCGCACGGATTAGTCATTTCCTGAAGCCGCCAGTATTTTCGCTTCCCCGTAACGGCGAAAGTCATCTCGCCTTCGCGTTTGCAAGGCGCGCCGCCGTTGTTGTGGCTGATTCGCATTTCGATGGTTCCGTCGAATTTGAAATCCTTCGCATTGATTTCGGCAATCACGCCGTCAATTTTGACGTAATCGCTGCCGCCGCGCTGTTTCTGTTCGCCCTTCAAATAATAAACGCCTTTACGATTGATGACGTTTGCCGCGCCGAAATAATCCCAACTGATCCACTGCAAAGACAAAAGATGTTTTCCGAGCAGCATTTTCCCGGCGCTCGCGTCGTTGACGACAGTTTTATTCTGCGCCGCGACTGAGAAATTCAGCCCGGCTAAAATCAACAAAGTTGTCAAAATTATCTTCTTAAACATTTTTCAGCTTATTTGATGAACTTTTCGCTGACTCTCAAAAACTCCTGAATCTGCGCGTCCCAGAATTTCCAATCGTGTTTGCCCGGCAGTTCGCGGAATTCGTGCGGAATTTTCTTCTCTAAAAGCGCAGTTGAAAACTCGCGGTTGGTGATAATTAACCCGTCTTCCGTTCCGCAATCGAAATAAATGAACGGCAATGCCGATGCTTTGTCAGCAGGCATTTCGCGGACGATTTTGAAAACGTCGTTTGCTTTGCGCGTCGGCGAATCTTCCGCGCCGTAAACGCCTGTAATCGAATCGGTCAAAGCCTTCCAGCCGCTTCCGAGCATTTTCTCGGTCAGCGAAGCCGCCTGCAATGCGCCGCTGAACGAGCCGACGAGGACGAATTTTTCCGGATATTTCAAACCGAATTTGATCGAGCCGTAACCGCCCATCGAAAGTCCGGCAACGGCGCGATGATTTCTGTCGGCTTGGGTGCGAAAATTTTTGTCAGTTTCAGGAATTAATTCTTGAATAATATAACTTTCATATTTGTCGTTCGAGACTGTCGAACTGTCAGAATACCAACCGTTGTTTCCTTCAGGCGTGACAAATATATAATCGTATCTCGCCGCGTATTCGACGAGTTTTGACTTGTCCGTCCAATTGTCAAAATGTCCGGTCAACCCGTGAAGCAAATAAATTACAGGATAAAATTTCGGCTTGACTGTTGTGTTTTTGTCTTTAAGTTTTCCGTATCCTTCCGGCAAAACCACGCGATACGACATCTCACGCGCCATCAACTTGCTGGTTAATTTGTGGTTTTCAACATTGGCTGGAAGCGCGGCGGATTTCGGTTGAGCCTGTTGCGCGTAAGCTGATGCCGACAAGCACAAAGCTAATACCAACCAAATATATTGCGTCAAAAATCTATGTTTAGTTGTTTGCATCTACGGTAAAATCTCCCTCTATCTGAAAACTCTGCCGAACCAGCCTTCGTTTTTATCTTTGGCGGCGATTTGCGCGAGTTCGCCCGCGTCGAGCCACACGCCGGTGCATTTGCTGCAAACATCAATCCTGATACTATCAAAATCAGTTTCGACTAATTTACCGTCGCACTTCGGACAACTCAAATCACCGGCTTGAGTGTTTTCCGCGCTTAATTTTGACTTCATTTTTTCAATTAGTTCCTGCTCCTGGCGACGGAAATATTCATTCTCCAACGCTCGTCCGCGGTCATCTAATTCTATTGGCATAATCGTTTCTCCTAAAAAAATTGTTGTTAAGAAAGTAGCAAACAAATGGCTATCTTCCAAACTTTGCGGTTCGGTTTTTAAGATTGAATTTTACTGGCTTTAAAAAAGTGGAGGCTTCAGACTTAACCGCAACACAAGCTGAAATTGCTGCCGTTGCTCGATTCCTCGTCTAGCGGAGTTCACAACTCAAACCTTGTGCGGAGTCTGAAGCCGTATGTGATTTAGGATTTCAAATTGAAACAATCTGAAATCCTAAATCGTTCTGGCGGAAAGGGTGGGATTCGAACCCACGGAACCCTTTTGAGGTTCACTACATTTCCAATGTAGCCAATTCAACCGCTCTTGCACCCTTCCAAATAATTTATTTTTCACCAATCAAAAATCCAAAATCAAGTGGCGGAGAGGGTGGGATTTGAACCCACGGTACCGTTTCCGGCACTCCGATTTTCGAGACCGGTGCACTAAGCCACTATGCGACCTCTCCGCAAATATAAATCTGCTTTTATATTGTTTTGGCGTCTCTTTTAGCGCGAAAAAAGTTACGCATTAACTTTCGACAATCTTCCGCCAACACGCCGGAAGTGATTTCGATTTGATGATTCAAAGAACTGCTGTTGCAAAGCTGAAAAACACTTTCCACCGCGCCGAAACGCTCGTCTCGCGCTCCAAAAATAAGCCTTTTGATTCGTGCGTTGACGAGCGCGCCCGCGCACATCGCGCAAGGTTCTATCGTCGTATAAAGCGAAGTTTCCGTCAACCGATAATTGCCGATTTCCTGCGCGGCGCGGCGCAAAACTAAAATCTCCGCATGCGCCGTCGGGTCAGAATCCGTGATAGTTTGATTTCCGCAGACGGCAAGCAGTTTGCCGTTTTTGTCAATCAAACACGCCCCAATCGGAACTTCACCTGAGTTCTCCGCTGCGACCGCAGCTTCAATCGCCTTCCGCATCCAAAATTCGTCCTGCTCAAACATCAGAAATCATTTTAGCTGATAAAAAGCTCAAACAAAAAATATAGGCATCCGAAATCAAACTGTCAAGGTGGACGAAGAGGTTAAAAATCACTTTCAACACCTTAAATTTCTTGCTTTCAAAGCCTGAAAGTGGTAAATCTTATCTGGAGCAAAACGCACCCGCGCTGCTCATCGTCCGCATCTTTCCCAGGCAAAGAGCTATGAAAAACGAAGTTCGGTTTGAACGCGAATCTACCTCCGATTCAACCGAAGAGAACAACCAGTCAGGAAACGGAAACGCCGATTTTTTATCACTCGCCGAAGAGGTGCGCGCCCGCAGCCAGAAGCCGAAAACCACGCCGCTGCAAATGCCGCAGAAGCTCGCGCCCGCCGAATTCAACACGGCGATGGTGCATTTTTACCGCGGTGAGGTTCAACGTTCGAACGTCTGGCGCACACGGCTCGACACAACAACAAACTGGGCGGTTATCACCGCCGGCGCGACGCTTTCTTTCGTTTTCAGTTCGCCTGACAATCCACATTTCGCCATACCGATAAATACGATTCTTGTTTCGATTTTTCTTTTTATGGAAGCACGTCGTTATCGTTATTACGAGGTCTGGGCAAACCGCGTGCGTATTCTTGAAACCGGTTATTTCGCGCCGATGCTCTCGCATCAGACGATGCCGCCGGACAAAGAATGGGCGGAACATATTTCAGCGGATTTGCTCACGCCGCATTTTACCATCAGCGAATGGGAAGCGGTCGGCAGACGACTTCGCAGCAACTATTTGTGGATTTTTGTTCTTCTGGCGTTGAGTTGGGCATTAAAAGTTTATCTGCATCCGTTTCCCGCGCCGAACTCCGACACATTTATAAATCGCGCTCAAGTCGGTCTGGTTCCCGGCTGGCTGGTGATTACAGTCGGTTTTGTTTTCAACACGATGATGTTTTTCTTCGCCCTCGGCACGATAAAACTGCGCGACGCTTCGAGCGAAGTTCTTCCGCTCGAAAGTTTCGAATGGCATCCGCTCCGCCAGGTTTCCGACTGGGCGGGAACAAATCTGAAACGCCGTGACCCGATTCGCCGCGCCAAAAAAGCCCGTCAGCGCGTTCGCTCGATTCACACTACCGAAACATAAACAAAAATTTTCGATTTTGTTCTTGCTTACTGAGCATTGACAATTTGCAGAAAGACACTTCTTATTTTTTAATCAATCATTTTTTTGCTTGTGTCGCCGGCGAATATGAATATAATACGGTCATTCAAATAGTGTGGCGTCAAGATTTATCATCCTTCTTCAAACAAAATAATCGTATGAAGACAAGTAATATTCTTTTAGTTTCAATCGTTACGGGTTTATTTTCTCTAACTCTGTTGACGCTTGCTCAAGAATCCAAAATCAAGTCGGTAGAGTTTAAAAAAGTCGTCGAAAATCAATTAAAAATTTCTTACCGGACGAGTTTGGAAAAAATTTGTCCGGTTGATTCCGACCCGACTGCCGAACGAATTTTTAAAGAATACGGCGCGATTTTCATCTCCAGCGGCACGATGCTGCCGGGAAAGTGTATTTTCACCAGCGATGCTGAATTACAGAATTATCAGGTGCGCTTGAAAAGCGAAACGGCGAACATCGGCGGCGTACAGATTCAATTGCAAAAGTCGGCGATGGAAGCATTTCTCAATGCGCGGCGGGAAGCGGCGACAAAAAATCTGCAAATCTCGCCGCGCGGTGGTTCGATTGCCGCTAAACGCTCGTTTCAAGATACGGTTCGTTTGTGGAATTCACGTTTTTCTCCGGCTCTTACGCACTGGGTCGGTCAGCGAAAAATCACTTCCAAAGAAGCCGCCGCCGCGAGAATTTCTGATATTCCTGAACAGGTTAAGAAAGTTTTGGAATGGGAAAAAAAAGGTTTGTTTTTCAGCAAAGATTTGACCAAATCAATTCTTTTTTCAGTTGCCGCCCCCGGTGCTTCGCAGCATAATTTCATGCTCGCTCTCGATGTCGAGCAATTCGCCAACAAGGATGTCAGAAAAATCCTTGCCGAAAACGGATGGTTTCAGACTGTGAAAAGCGATATGCCGCATTTTACTTATCTTGGAGCGAGAGAAAGTGAATTACCGGCTTTAGGACTTAAATCGGTGAATGTCGGTGCGCAAAACTTTTGGATTCCGAATTATGCGGATGAAGAATAAATCATCTCAGTAAAATGTTTTGGATTTGTAAAAATAAAAGTGCCGGGTTTTCCTACAGTTAAAAACCCGGCACTTTTTTGATTTGTTTCGTTCATTATTTCATTCCCAAAGCCGCCGGATAACCTTTTCCTTTAAGCGCGGCGATGTCAAATGAAATTTCTTTTTTCCCTTTGATGTTGCGGGTAACACTCGCATCCTTGGAGTTTGAATTGTTTTTCGAGTTTGAATTGTTCGTGTTAGTTACATTAGAGTTAGCGGAATTACTGATTGAGCCGCTATTGCCTTCGACCGGATTGCCGCTCGCATCAATAGCCATCTGCTTCAAGCCCACCAGAATTTTCTCGCGTTCCGGCGCCGCCAAAGTGTCCAAAGAAACGCCGTAAGCCTGCAAAACGCGTTGTAGATTTTCCTCCGTATTCGTGCCTCGCTCATAAACGTCGCGGTAGATTTTCAGCTTCCCGTCCTCGACGACAATCGTTTCGTAACGCAGCTCGACCGGAATTGGCTTGTCCAGTTTGACGTTCTTAGTTTCAGTTTTCTGTTTTTCGTAATTTTTTACGTCTTCGGCAGTCAGAGAGAGACCTGAAATCTTCGCCAGTTCTAAAGTAAAATCCTGTACTTGCGGATTGGTTAAACCCACGCAGCCGTGCGATGCGAATCCGCCGAGTCGAGCCGGCGACTTTCCACCGTGAATCAGCGAAGGCAAACCGATAGGAATTTTAATCGGACCTAAAGGATTTAATTTGTCACCGGCGGCGACGGTTTTTCCGGCTTCGACTTTACCTTTTACCCAAGGCTCGTCAGGCGGTGTCCAGGTCGGATTGAAGATAATCGTGTCCGCTTTCCGCATTCCGCTTGGCAGCGGAAATTCGGGATAGCCGATGCCGATTTTGTAAGATTTGACGAGTTTGCCTTCATGAAAAACATCCATTCGGTATGCTGGAGCATTGACGACGATGCGCGTGTCGGTCGGCACAGAATTCGGTGCGGCAGTCGAACTATTGTCGTTGGTTGCCGTTTCGCCGTTCGACCAGCGCTCGCGCACAAAGTCGAAAAACTGCACCGTTTTTTGTTCGCCCAGCATTTCCCGAATCTGCCGTCCAGCACGCTCCATCGCGGCACGGGTCGAACGCGGATTCCCATCGTTCGCTTCGTCTTCATTCAAATTCGTTACCGCTTCGCGCGACAATCTTTTCAAGTTATCAATCTGCTCGTCAGTCAACTGAATTTTCGATTTTAACTCGCCTGCGAAACTCTCGTCCGCGCCGAACATCGCGTCGAGAACCGGCAAGGTAATAGGCATTTTCGCCGCCATTTCTTTATTTTCGACCGGCGCGTTCGTCGGCGCGATATTCGTGTTGGCGACCACTGTGTTGGAGTTAACGGCGACGTTGACATTAGTTGATGTTGACGGCGGCACTTCGCAGCCGATCGAAAACAAAATCACGCCAACCAATAGAACGGCGGCGGACACTTTGGCAAGACCCAATTTTTTTATTTGAAAATTCATTTTTTGTTGTAAATCTATCGTCTTCATTTAATACGTTCTTTTCAAAAACCACTCGGCACGAAGCAAAATTTATGCCTCGAATGCAAATCGTTTCAAAAGAATGAATTTTGTTCAGAGTTGCCAAGGACGTGTGATTTAGCGGGGAAATTCGATGCCGTCTTCCAAAAGAGGATACGGATTTATATCAGTGCCTTCCCAATATTGTTGTCCGTCGGTGATAGTAGCAATAGTGAAATGCAGATGAAAATTGCCCGCGCCCGCGTTTCCCGAATCGCCGACGTAACCAATGACCGTTCCGCGGGTGACGAAATCTTTTTCCTTGAGATTATCGGCGCGTTTTTGCAGATGCGCGTAATAATAAACAAACCGGCGGTCGCTGCTGTATTGGTAAATCGTGATGCCGCCGCGCTCGCTGTCAAAAAATTTGGCGATTTCCCCGTCGGCGACGGCGACGACCGGCGTGCCGGGCGCAGCCATAATATCAATTGCATTGTGAACGCGCCCTTCGGAACGAGCGTCATTAAAAGTATTCTGAAGCTGTTCGCGCTTGATTCCGGCTACTGGGATCATCAAGGCGTTCGGAGCGGCGGGCGTGTTATTATTTACTGCCTGATTAACATTATTTTCAACCGGCGTTGGCGCAGGAGTCGGAGGTTCGATTGATGGAATTGGCAGAACCGTCGGAACGGGCGTTTGCTCGGTCGGGTCGCCGACCTTTACGACATCGTTTTGCGACGCGTTGAGATAAGGATTAACGAATTTTTCGAACACGAAAAGTATCGCCAGCGCGTGAACACCCAGCAAATATAAAATCAGAAAAAGTTTTTTGATTGTTCCGAAAAGTCTTTTCACTTTCCGCATTCTAGGTCTTTAGGACAATCACGGCAAGAAAAATTTTACAAATAACCGATCTATCAATTGTCCGGCGAGGACGGCAAAAAATTTATGATGAACAAAAGCATAGAAAACAAACGTGAATCGCGCCTAATTAAAGCTCATCTGCCGACAAACTTCAAAATTCCGAGAGATGTCATCGGACAAAGAATTTTCAGAGAATACGGAGCATTATTCGTCGCCGGCGGCGGAGCGGTTGCACCGAACGCGGCAATTTTCAAATCGGAAGCGGAAGTTGAAGAGTTTCAAGCGAGCGTTTCAACCGCCAGAGAAATCGTTGGCGGTTACGACATTGAACTACAAAAAGCGGCAATGGGATCACTGAAAAACGCGATTAAAGAAGCTGCACAAGTTAACTTGACCATCACACCGCGTGGAGCGGACGCGGCGAAAAGAAATTACGCCGGAACGGTCGAATTATGGGCAAGCCGCGTCAATCCGGGCTTAGAACACTGGATTGAGCAAGGGAAACTCGATGAAAAGCGAGCGGCAAAAATTCGCGCTCTGTCGCCGTCCGAGCAAGTGCCGGAAATTTTCAAACTCGAATCAAACGGAATATTTTTCAGTAAAAATTTATCGAAATCAATCATTTTTTCGGTCGCGCCGCCGGGAACTTCGCAGCATCTTTCGATGTTGGCTTTGGACGTTGCCGAACACAATGATTCAAGAGTGCGCGAGGTTTTAGCCAACCAAGGATGGTTTCAAACTGTCGTTTCAGACTTGCCGCATTTCACATTTTTGGGCGTTGCAGAACATCAGTTGTCGGGTTTGGGTTTGAAAAAAGTTTCCGACGGCGGGCGTTCTTTTTGGTTGCCGGATTTATAAACAAAGAAATTTAGCCACAGAGAAACGCAGAGTTTACAAAGATTTTTATGGTTGATCTTAAAAATTGATTTTTTCTCTGCTTTTCTCTGTGTTCTCTGTGGCTGAATTATTGTCCTGTAAGTTTCTTGCCGCCCGCCAGATTTTCGGCAGTGACAAGATTTTCTGTGAAAAAGTCGTTGAAGCGCGGCGCGAGAAAACATCGTAATTCTGCCGTTCGATTTCGTCTAAAATGCGGCTGTAAATTCTGGCAGCCAGCAAAACCGTAAAACGCGAATCTTTTTCAAGCAGAGCAATTCCCTTTTCCCCGTTTCGATAGAAATCTCTGGCGCGGGTGATTTGAAATTTCATCATTTCGACGAAATTCTCGTTCATTTCGCCCGCGAAAATTTGTTTCTCCGAAACATTGAACCTTTTCAAATCCTCCTGCGGCAAATAAATTCTACCCATTGCCGCATCTTCTTTGACATCGCGCAAGATGTTCGTGAGTTGCATCGCAATGCCCATCGCTTCGGCATAGCGAAGCGCGGATTTGTCAGAATACCCCAAAATTTCTGACGACATCAAACCGACGGTCGAAGCCACGCGGTAGCAATAGACATAAAGTTCGTCGAAAGTTTTGTAGCGTTTGATGTGCGTGTCCATCAAAACGCCCTGCATTAATTCGAGCGGCAAATTTTGCGGAATTTTGTAAGTTTTCAGCAAATCGCTCCAGGCGGTGAAAACCGAGTTTTGGTCTTGGTTATTATCCGAGCCTTCTGCCGATTGCTTTTCGCACGCGTAAACCTGTTTAAGTTTATGCTTCCACTTCTCGACGGCTCTAATGGCTTCGCTTTCGCCGCCGTCGCCGATTTCGTCAATCTCGTCGTCAACGTGGCGGCAAAAGGCGTAGATCGGATAAACGGCTCGGCGTTTCGGTTTCGGCAGGAATTTGGCGGCAAAGTAAAAACTTTTAGCGTGAATTTTGGTGACGTTCTCGCAGTATTTATAAGCTGATTCAATTTCATTCGACATTCGGATTCGCTTTATTTAAGTTTTCCTTTCTGCTAAATAATCGGTCAGTTGAATCAAACAAGTTCGGGCTTCGCTAGAGGGGAAATTTTCAATCAAAATTCGTTTGGCTTCTTCGATTATCGTTTTCAATTTTAACTGCGCCGCATTTTGCTCCTGAATCGCGTAAGTTTTACTTTCCGTGAAAATCGCCACGTCTTCCTCTAAATCAATTAAATCGTCGGAAAGCTGGTAAGCGTCGCCGAGGAGTTCGGCAAAGCGCGAAAGCTGCGCCAGCTCGAGATAATTCGCGCCCGCCAGAATCGCGCCGACGCGTAATGCCAAACGCATCAAAGCCGATGTTTTCAGATTTCTGACCGATTCGGATTCATAACCCGTTCTGTCGCTCGCGCCCGCGCCTTTCGCCAACGCCAAATCAACCGACTGCCCACCGACCATTCCCGACGCGCCGACGCATTCGACGATTTCGGCATGCGCCGTCATCGCGCGTTCAGGCATTCCCGTATGATTAACGAAAACCAAGCCGTAAGCGGCGTTGAGAAAACCAACGGCGACCAGAACCGCCAAACCTTCACTAAATTCTTCGTGCAGCGATCTTTTCCCGCGCCGCTCCACCGCGTTGTCCATACACGGCAAATCGTCGAAAATGAGCGAACTCGTATGAATAAACTCGACTGCGCACGCCGACGGCACAATCAAATCCGTCTTTCCGCCGACGAGTTCCGCGCCGAGCAACGTCAGCACGGGTCGCAACCTTTTCCCGCCCGAAAACAAAGCATATTCGACCGCCTCATTAAATTTCGTTTCGATGTTCGCGGGCGCAAGCGGCAAATGTTCGCGCAAAGCGTTTTCGATCTGCGGTTTGTGCCGTTCGACGTATTGCCACAATTCTGTAAATTTTTCCGTTTGTTTTTCCATTAACAGCCCGTGATCGAGAAAGCCGCTACTTTTTCTACCAATTTCCCCTTTTTAGCTTTTGAGGAAAGAAATAGATTTTTATATTCGACGTTATCGTGAAAATACAAGTCGAAATAGAAATCGGGTTTGTTGTCTCGATCTAAATCTCCAACAAAATATACACTTCCCAAATAATCTCCTTCCTCAAAACTCTTTAAAGAATGTATGACTTGTGATTTGCCATCACCTTCAAGGATTAACGAAATAATGTTTTCGCCTTTTTTATTAACGCCGCTTTTAACACGAAGATTATATTTTGTTCCTTCGAAATCGTATTCTTGAGAAAAATTTTTCTTTAAAGAGCTTGCATCGCTATATTCATCTTCTGCCAAATCATTTATGTTCATCCAAAACAAACTCTTGATCTCGCCTTCCGTGAGTTTATTCGAGCTTTTTACCAAGAATAACGGTTTACTAACTTCATTCACACTCACACTTTTCCCAGTTTTCTGGTTCGGCTCATCAATTATGGGGTCATTGACGCGCTTAACGATGATTTTGGTCGAACGCAGAATATATCTGTTGCCTTGCCTAAATAATCCCAGCCAAATTTCTCCAGTTTTTGCGTTGATTTCATCGCCGTGAAACCCCTCACCCGTCTCCAAAAGTTTTGTCTTAAATTTCGATTCGTAATCTTTTTCCCAATCATTGTTTTCTTCAACTACTTCCGGTTCAGATTTAACTTCGATCTTCGGCGAGGAAAAATTCACCTGATTGACTTGAACAGTTTTAATTTCCTCAGCCCCATTTTCCATTTTCGGAATCACATAGAAAGCAGTGATGCCGAACAAAAATGTAAGTAAAAAGATACTAATAAA
>Ga0136611_10000247_pt1 | contig 33913 bp, 40 predicted proteins | sample AntDrymUQ2232306_2_FD_106645 | JGI IMG/M metagenome (GOLD analysis project Ga0136611, IMG submission 106645) | Polar desert sand microbial communities from Dry Valleys, Antarctica - metaG UQ223 (23.06) | ecosystem: Environmental > Terrestrial > Soil > Desert | place: Antarctica: Dry Valley...
ACTTTTTAGTGGAGGATACTCGTTTAGGTGACTTAATGACTTTAGATGTAACTTTAGTTGGACTAGATTTAGGTCTAGTTGGTTTTTTAGTTTGCTTCATGCTTATGCCTATATTAGTTGATTCTATATTATTACTAAAATTAAGCAAAGACAATGATTTTATCAAAATTACCAAATTGTAATAGTATTAAGAAATGACAAAATTTGATTATTTTGCTATTGCAGCACTTGTTTTAGCAATTGGCATTAATAGCCTAACGGTTTATCTGCACAAAAAATATCGGGTTTATGACCGCTTTGGCCACAACGCATTGACTGTGCATAGTACGCTCATATCTATATTTTGGGGTGGGTTTATTGCTACGGAGTTTTTGGCCAGCAAATCGACTTGGCGGACAGCCCTGGCCTACCCTGTCTTGGGGTGGTTAATTATGGCTGTTGCGCTGACAATATTTATCCTGGCCCTGCGCCAAATTGGCTACCGGGCATTGGCTAATGGTAACTTTTTTGGCCAGCCGTTGCGCGCCTTAGGTGGTATCTACAAAATGGTTCCAGAGCCGATTTATGTTAGCTACAGCCTGTGGTATGCCGGTATTGGGCTGGTGACATCGTTGAAAGTATTTTTTGTGTTAGCAATTGTTAGTTTGATAGGGCTGGTAGGCTTGGAGGCCTGGGTTGAGCGGCCAAGTAAGGGCTAAAAATGTCTTTTTTGTGTGCCGTTGGCTTTATATTTTAGTGTATTAAACAATAATTTGTTTTTTATGAACAAAAGTGTATAATCAAAATATAAATTGTGCATAGCATAAAGGATTATTATGAATAAAAAGTTGTTATTAATTTTTGCCCTTAGCTTATTAGGGTTAACTGTTTTCAATGTCAACAAGACAGAGGCAGCAGTACCGGTTTATCCGTCTGGAGAATTGGCTGTGCACAGGTTCTACAACACAAAAACCTTGACCCACTTTTATACGCCTGACGAAGACGAGGCATTGAGGGTTCAGCAAAGCTTGCCTGACTTCAAATATGAGGGCATCAAATTCAATGCTTTCAGCTTTCCGGCTGATGGGAGAGTTGCTGTGCACAGGTTCTACAACACAAAAACCTTGACCCACTTTTATACATCTGATCAGAATGAAGTTAATGTAATCAGGGCAACCTTACCTGACTTCAATTATGAAGGAATTTCATACTATGCTGACGCAGTAGCAAATACCGCGAACGGAGGGACAGCAGTATACCGCTTTTACAACACCAGGACACTCACTCACTTATATACGGCCGACTTGAATGAAGCTAATATCATTAGAGCGACAGCACCCGATTTCAATTATGAAGGACTTAAGTATGGCGCTGCAACCAGCCGTTATTTTGCAAATTGTACTGATGCCAAGATGGCCGGTGTAGCGCCACTTTTTAGAGGTCAGGTTGGTTATGGTAATCATCTAGATAGGGATAGTGACGGGATAGCCTGCGAAACGGGAACTCTTACGACAGCACCGGTTGTTCCAAGCGTTTCAATTTCGACCGATGGATGTACGGTTACCGCAAGTGGAGCACCTGGCTTGAATTTTGAATACGGCGGCCATGATGGCACAGGGACTAGCGGAGCTTCCAAAACCGTAATACTTCCGCCCAGTGGCACATTTTCGGCATCAACTGGCGGAGTTCAGGGAATGACTTCTTTTGGGTTGATATATGACAACGGCGATGAAGTAGTAGCATTTGAGGATGCTATTATTCAGGCAGAATCCTGCCCCGAGTTGTAGTTTTTAATAACTGTTGTTGCTATGCTGATATTTAGATTGGCTATCCACATGATCGGCTAGCAGGAGCTGACCAACTCTAACTCTTTGACCGTAGACTGCCCTTTATTCATTACTAGGCGTTTGGTCGAAATGACTCTGTAGGTACTGCAAATGCTTGTCACGGTACTTGTGGAACTCCGATTTTTTATAACCAATCCGCTTTATAAATGTCGTAATCTTTTCGGAACCAATAAAATGCGGCATCATAACGTAGGCTGCCCCTTTACTGTATAGCAAGCTGGCTTGGGTGGCGGTTTCGGCCGAGCATATTAAAACGGCGTTCGGGTTGTTGTTATGGATCCAGTGGGTCAAAAATTCATTAGTTTTGTAATCCGAAATGGTCGATACGATTAATTTTGCGTGGTCGAGGCCGATTTCTTCAATCAGCTCTGGATCGGTGGCGTCGCCGTATAGCAAATGTACTCCTTGCTTGTCGAGCAGCTCAATGGCATCCGGGTCGTAATCGACCACAATAAAGCGTTTCTTCATGGCCTTGAATGTCCGGATAAATTCTTGGCCGCCCTTGCGGTAGCCAAACACCACGATTGAATAGTTATGGGCTTCCCCGGCCTGCTCAAACCGGATAATTTTGCGCTCAAACAAACGTAGGTAATGCTCTAGTTTAATGTACAGTTTGTCGTCGTATTTCATAAGATAGGCAGAGGCCGCGAAAGTCACCAAAGCTGTTACCGATACGACGGCTTGGACCTGGGCCGACACAACGCCCGACGCGACGGCGGCCACCACAAACACTAATGAGAACTCACTGACCTGGCTCATTGATAAGGCTGTCTTGAAACTAGCTCGTTTGGTGTAGCCCAGCAACCCCATGCTTACCATGACAATAAATGGTTTAAGAAGTAGAACGATTAGGCTAAAAATAATAGCTGGCACAATAACACTGGTAAGATTGACTGAAGTCAACGACTGCCCCAAGACGATAAAGAATATTATGACAAAGAAATCGCGCAGCGGTTTTAGCCGGGATGACATTTCCTGAACGTACGGCGCCGATGCAATCGCCATACCGGCAAACAGTGCACCGACCTCGATTGAATAGCCGGCTAGCTCGAAAATATAGGCAAAGCCCAGGCCCCAGGCGACGGCGAACACCAGCAAAGCCTCTTTGGAGGTTTCCAGGGTACGGGTCAGTTTGGGCAGCACAAACTTGCTAATTAAGTACAGTGCCAGCAGTAATAGTACGCCACGGGCGATTAAAAATATGATTGATTCCAAATCGTGGGTTTTCTGGCCAGCCAAACCAATTTTAGCAAGGGTAGAAATGATGTCCTGAACGATTAAAATACCAATTGCTATCTGGGCGAAAAGCCGGGTAATCTCGCGCTTATCGCTCAAAACTTTAACGATAATAATGGTGCTGGATAGCGCCAGCGCCAAACCAATGACAAATGACTCCATAGCCGTAAAGCCAAACAGCTTGGCTGTAAATGCACCAACCAACGTCATAAAACTGACCTGGATAACAGTTATCACCAAAATTGGTTTTTTTAACCTGGCAAATACCTTAGTGCTAAACTCAAAACCGACAATAAACAATAGTAATGCAATACCGATACTGCTCAGGCTGGCCAATATTTCGGAGGAGCTGTTATCTTTTAGTAGTAAGGGGCCGGCAATCGCGCCGGTTAGAATATGGCCGATAACCAGCGGCTGTCTCAAAAAATGCATAATTAGCGAAAGGAAGGCCGCCAATACCAGCACCAAACTAATATCACTAAAAAAATGCAGTTCGCTCATGGCCGGGACCCATTATGGTGGCCACCCAGTTGGACCAGGTGGTCTTCGCGGTAAGCATCAAAGCTGTTGCGGTTGGTGCCGTGGGTTTGAATAAAATCATTCAACTGGTCGGACCCGGCAATATGGGGCAGCATGACGAAAGATGCGCCCATGGCGTACAGCTCGGCGGCTTGGTTGTGGTCGTCGGAATAACAGACTATTAAAACGTTGTCGTTGCGGCGCATAACATACTCGATCATCGACACGTTTACGGTGTGGTCGCCAATGGTATTGACAATGAGTTTGGTTTTGTCGATGTTAAGTTCGTCTAACAGCTCTGGGTCGGTAACGTCGCCGTACAAGTATGGGATTCGTTTATGTTTGAGCTCGTCAATAACCTCCGGGTCGTAATCGGCCACAATGTATCGCTGGTGCATTTCCTGGAACGTTTTAAGAAATTTTTGACCACCTTTGCGGTAGCCAAACAAAATTAGTGGGTAAGATTCGGGCCGGGTAGCCTTTTCACTAGTCACGTCACGCTCAAACATATGGAGGTTGCGCTCCAGACGGACGTAGATCCAGTTATCATATTTCATGAGGTAGGTCGAAGCCGCGATGGTTATAATAGCCACCAACGTAATGACGGCGCTTAAACGTTCACCAACCAGACCGGAAGTAGTCGCCAGCACGACTAAGATAATTGAAAACTCACTGATTTGCGATAAATTTATACCGGTTTTAAAACTGGTTCGCTTAGTATAACCGAGGGCACCCAGCGAAGCCATCGCTGCCAACGGCTTAACCGCCAAAACAATAAATGAAAGAACCAGAGCCGGCACTATGCCAGCCATTAGATTGTTGAGCTGCAACTGCTCGCCCAAGCTTATAAAGAACAGTATTACAAAAAAGTCACGCAGCGGTTTGAGCCGAGCGCCAATCTGGTGGGCATACGGCAAATGAGCCAGGGCCACGCCGGCAAACAGCGCCCCGACCTCGGTCGAAAAGCCGGCCGCATTGACGGCTGCCGCCACTCCGAAACCCCACGCCAGCGCGAACAAAAACAACAGTTCCTGTGAGCGAGCCACGTAGCGGGTAGCTTTGGGCAGTACTTTGGCTCCCAAAAAGAACAATACCGCCACCACCAGAAAACCTTTTACAAACAACAGTCCGATATCGATCGGCGTCAACGCCTCCCCTGACCGGGCAACAATAAACAACAGTGCAAAAGTCGCGATGACATCTTCGACCAAAATTACACCGATGGCAATCTGGCCGTTTAGCCGGTTGAGCTCTTTTTTGTCACTCAACACCTTGGCGATGATAATTGTACTGCTAAAGAAAAGTGCCAAACCGGTAATAAAAGCCTCGGTCCGGGTAAAGTCAAACGATAAGGTTACCAGGTAGCCGAGCGTTCCAATTGTCGTCAGAGTGGCCATGGCCGTCAAAAATACCGGTTTTCCGAGCTTTTTAACTACCGTAATGCTCAATTCTAGCCCGATGATAAACAGTAGTAACGCAATGCCGATTTCGCTGTAGGCTTCGAAGGCGGCTTGTTCTTGTATGAGATTCAAAGCAGCCGGGCCAACGATTATACCAGTCAATATGTGGCCGATAATAAGCGGCTGCCGCAGGGCTGTCATAATAATGGCCATCACGGCCGCCAGCACAATGACCAGGCTTAGCTGGGTGAAGATACCAAATTCCACTACAGACCCCCGGTTGTTTTGTATTTTGTAGTGTTATCACACATTGTTTTAAGCATACCAAACGTAAGCGTTAATTGCTAAACTTCAAATAAACTACATCATAATCTTCATAAAATATATTTATATGCTATTGTATGTTATATGAAAGACCCTGGCACTCCTGTTTTTTTAGCCGAAGACCGTTTACTAAGTCATTTGCATGAAGACGGACTGGAAGCGGCAAGGCTTGAAAACTATCATCTTGCTCACTTAAAATTTGACGATGTAAGGAAGTATGCTATTAAGTATCGTCTAGTAAGCACCGATGAACACGTCCAGTACGGACGAGTCATGCGTGACGACGGTTTGACATATATGAAAGAAGCATTAGCTAGTCAAACGCCATTTTTACTTTATTTAGCCGCTCGCAGGTTACAAGATTCGCTTGCCGCTACAGGTAGCTCCGTAAGTGGCGAAATTGAGATGAAGTTTGCTAACGCAGGACCCCACGAAACGCCCAAACGCCCCCGCCGTGAATTACTGGCCGAACACGGTATGACTTTATCGACACTTGGTCGAGTGGGAACGGTGGCTTTGGTTGTGAAATATGAACCGCCCGAACCCATAGGCACAACAACCAATTATGGATTGGCACATGACATATTAAAAATTGGGGGTAACGGCTATTATCGAACATCTAATGCCATGGATGCGGCCAGGCAGGAGCGTATCAGCCGGCGGCATCCCCATACTATGGTTTGGATTGGCCGGGCAGCCTATGGTTTGGCATGGACGGCCGTACGGGATAGGAGAAATTTTATTGCCGCCACAACTATGTTTGGATCGCGTGCTAGGAGCTTAAGGAGCCTTGCCGCTACCCGTGAGTCAGTCTTGGCTCAACCATAAATATTGACAACACATCTACGTCAACTACTTGTGCGCCATAAAACCGCTGCATTTATTACACTAGCGTCACATCAGCCATAAGCATATAATACTAATCAGCTATGGGAGTACTGGTACCAGTTACCTTTCCACTCGCAAGCTTATATAAGCCCTCTCTGGTAGTCATACTTCGGTCCCTGATTCACCTCAAACATCAATTATAACTTCTTATAGTTCCGGCAACTTGAACGGTTTGCCTGTAGCTTAGTTATAAAAACCCTATCCTAAAAACTCCGTTCAGCTGGTATTAGCAATCCAGTCTTCTCTTTATAAACCTTTTTTACCTGGAGTTTACTTATGAATAACCTTTCCAATGGTGTTGTTGATGTTACCGCCTACTACTTTGCCGATAATGCCCGTAAATGTTTTCCTAAACGGATTGAGCGCAACGGTCAATGTTTGGCCTTACTGGAGTCCGGTATGCGCTGTATAGTGACCCGCGGCCAACAGATTGTCCAAATATTTACCATGACCGATGGCCGCCAGCAGTATCGGCTGCGGTTTGAGCCGGAGGCCCGGGTATGGACCCTGCTGGGCGTTGTTACTTGCCCTCGCTAAAAATAATTTACTTAAACTACTGCACACTTAATATCATTTGGAGAAAAAAATGGAAAACCCTAACTTACACAATGACGATCAATTAATTTGGGCTTTTGCGGCCAGCCCCAGCCAGGCGCGAACAGGTGGAGCTGCCATGCGATTGAGCCGGGCCACGCCGGTAGTAACGGCTTGCTCGCGCCAAGCCCGAGAAATGGGTGTTCGCAGTGGCATGCGTTTACAGCAAGCCCAGGCGGTACTACCCGATTTGCGGGTGCTGGTTTATGGGCCGCAGAATAACTAGGCGGTCGTATTCTATAAAAAACCACGCTCATTTGGGCATGGTTTTTTGGTGCACTAACACGTTTGGTTTTAAAACATGGCTTCATGCGGCTTTGTTGGATTATTTGACAGCAGTAAAGTCCGGCAAAGCTAAGGTCTTGGTATTTGCCACCCGTCCCATGTCGCGGGCTTCCCTGTCGGTTATAGGCGGGCATGATTTGTCACACAGCTCGCCAGTTGTTGACGCACTGCCATAGAGCATATCCCCCTGACGGCCGATTACGCTATCCAAGGTTGATAAATAATTTAATAAGTTTGGGTCTTGGCTGGAACTGATCAGTCGGCGGAACATTTTCATGCGTTCAAGTTCGCCTTGCAATGAATCAGACCGATCGGTTTCCGCTCCTGCAACTTGGGTTGAATCGCCACCTTGTTTTGATGACTCCAGGCCAACGTTATCTAGCCGCTCGTGACGCCTAAGTACTATTAAAGTCATAGATAATTCCCCCTAAAGTTACGTGCATTTATTATGAAGCCTGTAGTGCTTAGTGCGCAGTTAGATATGTTACTTACAATTTGATTGCTTTGTTGACATAAAGACAAAATAGGAGTATAATAATTGTTATGAAAAACTTATATGCTAAGGAAACTGCCGGTAATCCAAACACAACATTCAGTGATGCGCAAACTGAAGATAAGTTGGATTAGAGTCGATTGATATGTTTGGCAATAGAAGAGAAATCGAATCGTTACGCGCCATAGTCGGGCACTATGAAAGCTTGAAACATTTAGAATTAGCCGAAGCGCTACAGGATAAGGTTGATCAACAAATCGCTGCCGGTGCATCAACCGATGCGGTTGATGAAGTTCTAGCATCTATACAGGCGGAGACCATGGCTAAGGTATTAGAACAAAGGCTTTCATCTATGCCCGCGGCCGAATTTTTTGGATTGTGCCGGGAGGTGACGGGTGAGGCTATGGCCGTTGATGCTCTAGCCCGTATAGCGGCTGTTCGTAACCGGGCCGTTGAGCGCCAGGCGACACTTGACGAGATAACCGAAGAGGCTCGCGTATACCGGCGCCTGGATCTGACCCGCTTGCCGGTCGGTCAAATTGTGGAGGTTGGATTTTTTGATTCCTCGTTGCCCATAGAGAAACGTCATACGTCTCTCAAGGCTTCGCGACGGATTTTGGGCCGAGTTGACAACCCAGACAGGCCCAATGAATTAACCGTTCTAATGGACAAGGCTAAAGACCGAGACGGGCGCCCATATTGGATGACTTCGCATAACCAACTGGCTGATTTTAATATTTTTAAATTTGGCACTCTTGTTGGTGAGGGTGAGTTCAGCCCGACGGTTACTTTGGACGCTGCCGTAGCTGTCGAGCGACCGGACCCCACGAACAACTATTCAAAACGTCAAATTACCAAGATGTTCCAGACTGAGTTTGGTTATCTGGTAACTATTGATGGTCAACAGTTACTGGGGCGGTTGGATGCAAACGGGTTAACTGGACTGGTTAAGGAGCATGCTACCCAGGCAACCTAGGCCTACTGCCGGTTCAACAACAACTGCAAATACTCCGTGCTGTTAAACGGTATCTTTTGCTTGACGTTGCGGACGCCTTCCAGGGCGGAGGCGTAGGTCACCGTAAAGCCGCCGAACTTTTCGTTGACGGTGTCGACGGCTTCCGTTAGCCAGACGGCCTTGTTGATTTCGTCCAGCAGGCTGACCTGATTGCGGCCACTGGGAGCCAGTTTGTAGCAGTACAAACCGACGGTAGCGACGACCAAGTGTTTTTGGCGTTTGTTAAGTAAATATAGGGCTTTGGTATAGATATCCTGGTCGCTTCTAAATGGGGCCTTAAAAAGCTTTTTGGCAGCAAATGTCTGGCCATTTTGCAGCCGGGCCCATACGCACAGGCCATAGGCATCAACCCCCCGGAAGCGCAGCTTCATACCGGTTGTTTGGCACAGGTATTGGAAGCGCGGCAGCAGGTGCTCGTCGTCGGCCGTCCGGATGTTCAAAACGTATTGCCGGCCGACCATGCCGAGGTTGGTTTCGCGGTCATCGGTTTCGTAGCCGCGCAGTTTGTGGTACCAGTCGTTGCCTAGCACGCTTTTGAAAACTCGTTTGCGCAACAATTCTTCTGGCGCGTCCAGGAACTGTAGCGGCGTAAAGATATTGTTGGCGTTTAACCGGGCCTCCATTTTTTGTTTGATATAGGGCAGCTCAACTAACCGTAAACCAGCGTAAACGGCCCGTACGTTGGTGTGGTCAATAATATCCAAACCGTCTGGCTTGTGCAGTCCAGCCGCTAATTTGGCCTGCCAGATGTTGGGGGCGACACCAATGTTGCAGCGCATCCAGGTGCCTAGCTCGTCTTGCAAGCGCTGTTTGATTTCCAGCCCGATCGCTGCCATTGATTGATGATGAACGGTGCCGAGCGTGCCATGAAAATCCAATAGCCCCTCGTCAATACTTTTCATCTTGTACTTGGGGGTGTAACTTTGCATGATGCCGATTAGTTTGTTGTACATGTAGCGGTATTTGGGCGGGTCGGTCTCGATCATTACAAAATCTGGGCACAGCGCCCGAGCTTCTTGCAAGTTCATGCCGGTTGTGATGCCAAGGGCTTTGGCCTCGTACGAACAGGCGATGACGCAGCAAAAGCGGCTCATCCGGTTGGTCACACCAACTGGCCGGCCACGTAGGTGCGGGTTGGCTTGTTGCTCGGTGGTGGCAAAGGCACTGTTGAGGTCGATATGCATTATTTGGGGTGTTTCGGGGTTGAGGGCTAAGCTAGTGCGGGATTGCATAGTTGCCTTCGGTAATGCAGATTAGGGTCCAGACCAGCCGTTCACAGTCTAGCTCCAGCCGGTAATGGGCGCTGTCACTGGCCAAGTCGAAAACGTGAATCATACGGTCGCCCCGGTTGGTCGGGTGGCGCAGGCCCAGCTCGGTAAATTTGTGCCAGGTGCCATCGTAATGCATTTGCAGTGGCTTGCAGTATTGTCGCTCCAGCCCGCTGGCCGGAAAGTCGGCCACTACCCTGACTCGTTGGTTGACGTATATTTCGCCGCCCAGGCCGGAATAATAGTGGTCCGACCGGGGATTGCTTGAATAAGATTTAGCTGTGCTCATATGACTACCCATGTTTTTAGATTGATCAGTAAGTTTACAGCGACCGGCTGTAAGCGGTATGGTTTTTTGGATAAAGCCGTCAGTTGCCTGACCAGGCCTGGAGCCATCGCCTATGACAGCGAAGACCGGGTAGTTATAGGTCTGTATGGAGGAATGATTGCTCAAGCCCGTACATGACTAATTAGTATTATACGCTGGGTGGTCAAATTATATTACCGACCATAAGCGGATTATTTCGCTTACAACTGCTAGCAACTCGGCTATAAATAATGGTGTAGCATAAAGGAGACAAGTGTCATGCTGAACAAAGTTGTTGAATACATTGTAGTCGAGGCCGATCGGGCCGACGATATCGAGGCTCTGGTCAACCGTAATATAAAGCAAGGTTACGTGCCGTCAGGGTCGCTTATGGCTCACGACAACCACCTGCTCCAAGCTATGCTTAAGTTTGGTTGATATTTAACCTAACTGATTGACGAACTCAGTTACTTGCCGAGGTGTCATTTCGGCTTTGATAATGTAGCCGTCGGCTTGGGCTTCGACCTCGGCCCGGTTCTGCTCGCTCTGTTCTAGATTGGTCGTAATAATAAGTTTACCGCGTAGCTGTTTGCCGGTTTCGGGGCTATGTAAACGCTTGAGTACTTCTAGGCCGGTCATAGTAGGTAGCATGATGTCCAGCAATATAATATCGTATTGGTCGGTCAAGATAGCGTTAAGCCCGTCTTCACCATCAATTACGACCGTTACGTCATAGCCGGCCTTCGATAAAGCTCTGACATACAATTCGCTGATGAAATGTTCGTCTTCTATGCACAGAATTTTTTTGCCGCTACCCGGTAGCGCGTTTGTATCAGGCTTCATAAAGGTATTCTATCATTTTGTTAGCGCCGATATAGTGAATGATTTTTTATCCAGCCATGAGGTTGGCGCACAATGTCGCTATCACCAGCTTTCATTTCGGAAGATAAGCGGTCATAGGGCAAAATTGTAAAGCCAAATGTACTCCCCTGGTCAACCTTTGAACTAGCCCAAATCTGGCCGCCGTGAGCCGTCACAATGGCTTTGCTGAGGTATAAACCAAGCCCAGTACCACCGATTTGAGTTCTGGTGCGGTGGTTTCGGTAGAATTTTTCAAACAAATTAGGCAAAACACTGGACGGTATGCCAACGCCATGGTCGGTAATAGTGGTTTCGATTAAGCCATCACTATTCTTGTAAGTTTTTAAGGTGATGTCATTTGTTTCACCGCTGTATTTTAGGGCATTGTCTAAAATATTGTTGAGCACTTCATACATGCTGGTTTTATCGATTCCAACTGTTGGTAAGTTGGGTTCAATTTCGCAGGTAATATTCTTATCGAGTATTTTGGCCCGTAGTAACATGTTTTCAATTCCTTCATTAACAGTTTCCTGCCAATTTTCTTCACTCAGGTGGAGCGCTAATTGATCGTCCTCTAAACGAGCAACATTTAAAATATTGTGCACAAAACTAGTTAATTGGTTAGCGCTGGCCTGCATTTTGTGCATAAAACCACGCATCTCGTCATCCAGTTTGTCGCCCAGCTCTTCTTCAAATACTTCGATGTAACCCCGTAAAATGGTCAAAGGTGTGCGCAGCTCATGGACGGCCAGGGCAATAAAGCTCATTGCCTGATCGTCTTGATTGTATTGGGTTGTGCGGTCAAAAAGAGTCACAATGACTTCGGTGCCGCTAGGGTTGTCGCGGTTATAAAAAGCCGCGACGTCGCATTGATGCAATAGTGAGTTGTCGGCCTTGAAGCGGACTCTCACCCGTTCCCAGTATGCACTATCGGTTAGTTTGTTATCTTGGACGTCGGCCAACCAACTTTCGAGGGTTAGCTCATTAGGGAATTCTAGAAGCAGGTTTTCAAATAGTGGCTTGCCAAATAACTGGCTACTTTCGATCCGGCAATACTCGAGGGCTTTCAGGCTGGCATTGGTAACTAGCTGCTGCTTATTAAAGACAAATATTGGTAGAGGCATGTGGCTCAATACTGAGGAAGCTTGGACTAAACTGTCACGGTGTTGGACGAGTTGTTCATTATCCTGCTGGCTGGCAAATTGGTAAATTTGGAGAGTTAGCGATTCGACCATCTCACGTCCGATTTTAATATCGTTAAGATTGGGTGCAACTGAATTATGCTCTGGTGCGACGTGTAAAATAGCACTCCAAATCATTTGTAAAGGTTTGAGCGCAAGCGCAAGCGTTAAATACGAGAACAGCCAACTAGCTAGTATTATAAAGGCCACCACCACGGCAATCATAAACAGGATGGGTAGGTTGCTACGGCTGATGTACCAAGTTAGCCCAGCAACCCCGGCAAGTGATAATAGGTAGAAGCTGGTTGTAATTAAACTTATTTGATTTTGGAATTTCTTGAGATGGTTCACCGGTGGCCTGCGTTACGGCTTGTAAGTTACTTTATTGGCGGCCGAAACGGCGGTAATCCAGGCTTGGCCGGCATTGAGACCCAACGGCAAACCATTGGCGTCACCAAACTTGATTTGGCTGGTCGGGCTGGATTTTTCCCAAACGCCTTCTGTGACGCTGCCATCTTGGAAAATGTATGCTTTGCCATTACCAACTGTTTGGTAGTTAGAGTGAAGCCCGTTTGACTGGATAGCGTATGGAACGACCAAGCCGATGACAACTTTGGGGTTGAGCTGGGTTTTGGTGACTTGGTCAATATGGGGCTGGCCAGCCAAAAGCCGCTTATAACTATTGGTTGGGCTGTCGTAATCGTAAGCAACGTTATAGAGGGTGCTGGAAATGGCCAGATTAATGCTTTTGGCGGTTGGTGCGGCCGACGGCTTTTCGGCCTTACGGACAAAGCCGGTGTAGCTGCTGGCGGTGAAACCTTTGCTAGCTTGAAGTTCAAGTAATTTAGCCCGGCTGGTGTAAACATTATGGGGTGCGAAGCGGTCTTTGGATCTGGTATAGGCTGAGCCATTAGAATATTGGTCCAAATCTTTGAGGCCGGCCGATTTAATGAGTGCCAATGCTTCTGGGCTGCCGCCAACATGAGCAATCGAAGCATCAAAGGCTTGCATCCAGTTGAGGTAATACGGCCGGACGGAACGCACCGGGCCAATCGCTTCGGGCTGTGTTTCCTGGTAGAGAGCCATGAAGCGGGTGATGCCACCTTCGGCAATAGCTTCAAACACTACCCCAGCCTGGTTAAGTCCGGATTGAGGACGGGCTTCCCGGCTGTTTTCGATCACCACGGCCGTAACTGGCAGTTTATTTAGGGCCTCAGTTGTGGGTAGGCCACTTAAAGTTGAGTAGATTACCGGTGCCTGAGCGGCTTTTTTGGCAACTGGTGGTTGGGGCCGGGCTGTGACTGGAGCAGCTACCGGCCGATTTTTAATAACAATAAAAGCCGCGACTGACCCGCTTATCAAAAGTAAAAGCGCAGCTATTAATATTAAGATAAGCTGCTTGCGGCTTAACCGACGTTTTGGTTTTGAAGTTTTAGATAGAGGTCGTGACAGTGGCCGAGTTGAGGCTAATTGGGTGTTGTTACGGGATTCGGCGGCAGCCACCTCCTCTGGGCTTTTAAAACCAGCTGGCTTGGGTGCGACCGACTTTAGTTGCGTAGTTGGACGCGCAGACTGATTAGCCGGACGGGAACGTGGTGGTAGTATCCCATCAATCATAAGCACTATTATAACAGGCTTATGCTTGTATTGGCTAGACTAAAAACGCCCCTATCTGTTGCTCAATCCGGCTCAGGCTGACTTCCCTGCCCAATACGTGCATGGTTTCGGCCAATCCTGGGCTAGCCGGCGACTGGGTGGTCGCAATCCGAATCAGGCTGAAAAGGACGGCTGGTTTCTGGCCGGTAGATGCCAACAGGTCGTTTAATCGATTAGTTAAGTCTGGCGCGCTGAAATCACTGGCCGAAAGATTGTCGTAAGCTTCTCGTAATAAGGCTTTTAATTCTGGAGAGTCTATTTTTTTGAGCTGCTTGTGGTTGGCTATTAAACTGTCGTCAACCGGCAAATCATCAAAAAAGAAGGCCGTCAGTTCAGGTATCTCGGCCATATACTTCAGTCGCTCTTGAATTAACCCAAGCACCTGTAGTTTGTATTGTCTGGTCTGGTTTGCGGCATTGGCCGGCCAGTAAGATAGGCTCAAGTCATAGAGTTTGTCTAATTTTAACTGTCGAATAAACGTCCCATTAACCCACAGTAGATGTTGTTCATCAAAGCGCGCACCACTCCTTTGGACTTTGGCGAGCGTAAAACTTTTGGTAAGGTCTTTCAAGCTATAAATTTCTTGCGTAGTGCCGTCGTTCCAGCCTAGGCCAGTCAAAAAACTAGTCATTGCTTCAGTTAAAATACCTCGATCACGGTATTCTAGGATTGGCAAAGCGCCTTCGCGTTTACTGAGCTTACGTTTGCCGTCCGCTCCCAATACATTCGGAACGGTAGCAAAAATAGGTTTTTCAATACCCAGGGCCTCGTACAGATTGAGAAATTTTGGCATACTGGAAATAAATTCCTGAGAACGAATGACATGGCTGATACCCATCAGGTGGTCGTCAATAATATGGCAGAAATTATATGTTGGGAAGCCGTCCGATTTGATAAGTATAAAATCATCTATCGCTTCGGCACCGGCCGACAAATCCCCCATCACTAAGTCATGCCAGTGGTAGTCCTTAGGGGTCGAAAGCAGCCTTAACGGTTGGCTGCCGTCCCACTTTGGGGGGCTAACTGGCCGGTGCTGGCGGAATAAAAATGGCCGTTTTTGGTCTTTGGCTGCCTGGCGCATGGTTTCAAGTTGCGCTGGGGTGGACGGATCGGCATAAGCTAGACCGCTATCGGCTAACTGCTGGCCCCATTGTTTATAAATCGCCAATCGTTCGCTCTGGCGGTACGGCCCAACCGGTCCACCAATGTCCGGACCCTCGCTCCACTCAATTCCAAGGTATTTCAATGAATCAATAATATTTTGACTGGCACCGGCAACTTCACGGGATTGGTCGGTGTCCTCAATTCTTAGTATAAACTCGCCGCCAGCAGCCCGGGCGGTCAGCCAGGCAAACAAAGCCGTCCGGATGGTTCCGGCGTGCAACGCGCCTGTCGGACTGGGGGCAAAACGGGTTCTAACCTTCATGTTAGCTATCAGTATACAGGATTAATTAGTCTATAATTTAAAGGCTTTTAGCTAAGTTCAGCAACTGGTCGCTACTAAGAGTTTTGCTGCCATTAATCTGATACCAGATTCCGCCGTCTACCCAACTGGCATTTCCGGCTTCATAAACGTAAATTGTCCGGCCGTTGGATTCGACGGTTTGATAGGATTTGCGATTGGATGCTATAAAGTTGTCTAGCAGCGCCTGGCTATTCCAGTTTGAGCTGCGCTGGACGACTTGGTAACTGCGGTCGTCGCTGTTAGATTTGTAGTCAATCTTTACCTCACCCGGCTTGGATTCGATTGGTCCGGCAATACTAAACCCGGCCGGTTGGTAACCCGGCAGGCCTGCTCGGACGCCGGCTCTACTACTAGCTAATTTCATCGATATCACGGGTACGCCCTGGTAAGCAGCCAATGAGCCGACTATTACAAACAGCAAACTGACGCTAGTAAAAGTTAACGCCCGCCGGCTCAGGTTTAAACGGTTGGATATTTTATCCAGTTTACCGGGTAGCTGGTGGGCGGGCTGGGTGTGGCTGTCGGAGGCGGCCATTGCTTTCTCAAACAAGCTGTTGGCCTGGGTAGTTTGTTTTCGGAGAGTTACTGGGTTTGGGGTGGCCTGCGAAGGTGCTGGCGCTACTGGCACGACCGCGGTTTTGGCTGATGATATGGGGCTGTTACCGAATTTGCTGACTAAAGCGCTTTTACTAGTATGATCGGCCCGAATTGCCCGTCCAATACTAATATCTGTAGTGATAAGGGGCTTATGATGTGGTTTTGTGATGCCGGACATACTTTGCATGTTTTTGGTTGCTAGCGGACCGTTAACGGAGTGCAGGCCCGGTGTTTTAAGTGGCTTTTTTACAACGTTGCGCATTAGGGTTTGGGAACGCTGTGTTTTATGGTGTACGGCCTTGGCCGCGGTGTGTTGCCTGGCTGCAGCCGGTTTGACTACAGTTGCAGTTGGTGCTGAAACCGTTTTGGTTGAAAATAACTGACCGGTCAACGCATCATATTTTTGACCGTTCAACTCGATTAAATGCTGGCGTTGAGCCATTTTTTGTATCCCTTTTTAACTGCTTGCTTGGCTGTACTTGTCTTACTGTCTATCTTACAACTAATGCTTATCTATATGCAATATCAAAATTAAGATGTTATGAATAAATGTTTGACGTATAATAGCAGTATTAACTATGGATTTTCTCGACCCCCAAAAAAAACGTGACCACCGCAATAAGCTATTTGTCGGTTATGGACTGATGGCTATAGCGCTGGCGATTGCCACTACGATATTGGTTTACGCGGCCAATGGCTATGGCTTTAACCGACAAACCGGCGAGCTTATTCAAAATGGCCTGGTGTTTTTAAATGCCCAGCCCAGCAGCGCTAATATCAAAATTAATGGCACAGACCGGGGGGCAACTGGCGCCCGATTAGTTTTGCCGGAAGCCAAATATTCTGTGGAATTAAGCCGGTCCGGCTACCAGTCTTGGAAGCACGATTTTACACTTGAGGGCAATCAGGTCTTACGCCTGGCCTATCCGCGCTTATTCCCGCAAAAACTGGTTCAGTCAAATATCCGGGCTTACGAAGCCGCTCCTAGTTTTGTGAGCGCCAGCCCTGACCAGCAATGGTTAGTATCGCACCAGCCAGCCGCTTTCAACCAATTTGAAATCATTAATCTAGAGGCCGATCCAATTGCACCATTAACTATTAATCTGCCAGAAACGGTGCTGGTAAGTAAACTAGACAACCAGTCACTGGCCGTCGTGGAATGGTCAAAAGATAACCGGCATTTGCTGTTAAAGCATACATATACGGACGGTGTAGATTTTATTGTGATGGATAGGCAGGATCCAGCCTTGAGCGTCAATCTTACCCAGCGCTACGGCCGGCAGTTTAGCGACGTCAAGCTTCGTGATATGCGGTTTGACCGGCTGTACGTTTACCAGCAGGACGGCGGGTTATTACAAGCTGCTGAGCTAGGTGTAAATACTTTGCTTACCGACGTCGCCAACAATGTCCTGGCATTTTATCCTTACCAAGGCGATATTGTCATGTATGTTACTAATGAAACTGCCCCGCCCGGCCAGGTAGTAGTTCGTATAAAAAGTGACTTAGCAGAATTTAAATTGCGCAACCTGCCCGGCGGTACGGTATATCTGTTACAGATAGCCGAGTTTGACCGGCAGATCTACCTTGCGGTCGGCGAGCAAGCCAGCGGCAACACCTACATTTATAAAAACCCACTTGATCGGTTAAAAAATAATCAGTCCATTTTGCCCCAGCCTTTCCAGTTGTTAAAAGTTAGCGGTGCGGAGACGGTTAGTTTTTCCAATAACGCCCGTTTCTTAAGCGTTCAAGGCGGCAGTCGGTTTGCAATCTATGACTTTGAAACAGAGCAGCAAATCAGATATGACAGTCTGCTGTTGGTACAACCGGGTCAAAAAGCAACCTGGATGGACGGCCACCGGTTGCTGGTAAACAGTCAGAATAAGTTATTTGTATTTGATTTTGACGGAACTAATAAGCGAGATTTAGGGCCGGCTATCGAGAGCCATAATCCGGCCTTTAATCAGGACTACACGGGTCTATATAGGCTTAACTCAACGGTTGATGGTCCAACCGTATTGACGCGTACCGAACTGACTACTCCGTAATTAGCTAAAACCGACTTGTAAAACGGCTCCAAAGTGAGGGTGAGTTGCTCGGCAATTCGGCGGTCTCTGTGCTGGGGAGTTGACTAGCAGGCTGGCCGGTGGCAGTACTGGTGACGTTGCTATTGGGGTCCGGGCTAATTTGCTCGGCTAGCACCACTAACCGGTTAAGGCTGGTCCCTGGCGGATCGCAAGTGATCAGAGTAAAAGTCGCCGCTTTATCTGTTACCGGATTGAGTACGGAAACCTCAGTTGGTGGCACGATTCTTTTACTAAAAACCCGGTAGACGTATTGCTTGCTATCTTTTTGAATAATGAATGTATCGCCGTTGTCGAGCTTGCTGAGTAGCACAAAGGCAAACTTATACTTGCCTTTGTTGAGAATATTATTGGATGAGTGGCCAAATATCACGCCATTACCCTTTTCGCCCGGGTTTGAAGTATTGGCATATTTGACAACACCCCTTTCTAGGCCCTCCTGAACGGTTGATTCCTCGATGGTTGTAACGTCATATACGACCGGAATCTCAACATTTATTTTAGGGATTATGAGTAGCGGGTCAGGCCCGGCCGTCAAACTACTTGGATCGATGACGATTGGCGTAGCGCTGACACTCCGGCTCGGGGTTATAAATGGCGCAATAAAGCGTTCGTTAAAGAAGCCGAACAATAGGAACACGACTACTATACACCCGACGGAAGCTCCAAAAATCAAAGATTTAATGTTTTGGCTCCGACTGGGCTTACGGCCGGAGTGCTGAACTCGGCTAAGCAAGTCATTTTTAATGTCAGCCACGGTCCTGGTGTCGTCTGGTTTGGGTACCATTACATTTTTGAAAGGAACCGGTTGGGGTGGTAATACCGAGGCTGGTTCAGGTGGCTGATTAAAAGTTGGCCGATCTACTTTGTCGTGGTTAGAGTAGAATTCACGCCAAACTATATGTTTTTGATCATCCGGCAAGCCGAGATAGTAGGCGTGCCATTGGGTCTGAATTTCGGCCAACGACTTACCCGAAGAAGTTAATTGGTGCATAAATTGTTGATGGACCGAACGGTCTGAGATTGCTTCGACTTCTGTTTGCTCATCGGTGGCGTCGGGTTCGTTGGCGTATAAAGACGCTAATTTAGTCCGGATCAGGTCAGCCGCCGCGTTGCCGTCACCAATTGGCTGCAAGGCAACGGACTTAGTCGGCAAAGTATAACTTTGAGAATCATTAGTTAGGTTTTGATTTGTAATATCTGGATTGGCCATTGTAATTTGCTAGCTTTAACAGATATAAGTATAGTACAATAACGCTTGTCTTTCCAGTAAGTCATCGGTAGTAATATAAGGGCGAGTGGCGGAACTGGTATACGCGCACGACTCAAAATCGTGTTCCTTACGGATTGAGGGTTCGATTCCCTCCTCGCCCACCACAAGAAACTTTATGTACCCCTCACTGATGGTTAATCAACCACCATTGAAGTCGTAATAGCCTTAAAATTATCGCCCGGGTTCTGTATTTGCCACACGCTGGCCGCCGTAGCGGCCTTGGTCCGCCACACAACATCAACGGTTTTTGTGGTCGATACTTGCCCGTCAATTGCCACTATAATTGTATCTAGGTGACGGATGATTAATGAGACCGCGTGTTGGCTGGTAATTTCATGTAACTCATCAATCAATTGAAGCAAACTCATATCGAGAGTAATCGCTGTTTTGAAGTGCGCGTTGACGACTAGCCGTTGTAAATCGGCCATGGTCAGCACCAGTAGGCTATTTGGACGGTTCAATACTATTGATGGCGTGCTAAGAGCGTAGGCGGCGGCATCTTTTGCCAGAGTCACAAAACCGATGTATTTGGCTAGGAAGCGCTCCAATAGGATAGCCGTTTCGCTATTGCGGCCCAAATCACCGGGCAGCAACACGCCGTCGGCCCACGCGGCACAATCCAACAACTCCGATAGACTTTTGAGCGCTAAACTGCCGCTCGGCGTACTGGGTGCAAACTCGCCACTCTCCAATATGGGACCGATTGATTTTGCAATCGCATTTGGTAGCAATACCCGGGCCGTTCCAATACCACCTGCTAGAGCGTAATTGTAGGCTTCGGCCGGGGCTTTAAACCCCATGGCGTTGCCGCCGACTATCAAAAGTTTACCGGCATTGGCTTTATTTTCCGGCCGACTCCACAGCATTTCGCCGTAAAGAGGCTGGCCGGGCAATTGCTTATGCCAGTAAGGTCGCTCGTGCATGTTAGAATACCCCTTTATAATCACCTTATAGTAGTATATTATAGGCTTTCTTATGGAAAAGTTATCATTTCGTCCAAAAAAGTATCCGACCTGGCGGACTAGGGCTCTTCGGCGGGCCTTGGCGGGCAGTGCATTAGTGCTTGCAACCGGTTGCGCCGCCGATCAGCCTGATCAGGAAGCACAACCGCCGGCCGTTTTCGAACCGGCTCCGGTCGCCCCTATATCTCCGAGCCCGGTCGAATCGTTGCCATCACCGTCAACCACTCAAACCAATGAGGCCTGCGGTATTGTGCCCGTATTACCGGGTACCCGGTTAGAGGCAAGTAATTTGGATGATGTCCAAAAACAGCTCGATACATTAAGGTTGGCGCTGGCACCAAGCGGTACAGTTGGTTTTCGTGATCCGGATCGGGCGCTGTCGTTGCTGACCAATGCCAAAATTGACCCGGAATTTGCGGCTAACTTTGCTGCTGTTTTAGACAACCCCGTAGCAGCCGATCCAAATTTTAAAGCTGAAGATATGCGTGATTCGCGCGTTGATTCAACCCTAGAATACTGCGCGCCAGCCGACCCCACGGCCGATCCGATATTCTTGACCCAAGAAAGCGCCGCTATCCACAACCGCCAAATCCTAGCTCTCGGCCAGGCTCTGGGAACCGGCCTAGGTGAGAAACTGACAGATCAAACCAGTGCTTATATCCGTCTGACAATTCAAAGAATCGAGCCGTATGCCCAGGAGTTAGTCGATAACACGGCTGAGTTCATTCGAAGCCCTAATTAGTCCTTTAGCGACAGGCTTATCGGGCAATGGTCCGACCCCATCACATCAGCGTGTATTGCACCGGCTTTTATTTGCGGCTTGAGCGACTGGCTGGTAAGGAAATAATCTATCCGCCAACCGACGTTGCGAGCCCGGGAGTTCGCGAAATGGCTCCACCAGGTGTAATGCCCGTTGCCTTGTTTAAATAAACGAAAGCTATCAATAAATCCGGCGTCTATAAAAGCCTGAAAGCCACCCCGTTCTTCGTCCGTAAAACCTTTTTTGCCTCGGTTTGGTTTGGGGTTGGCCAGGTCTTCCTCGGTGTGGGCAACATTTAAATCGCCGCAGACTATTACTGGCTTTGACGATTCCAGCTGCTGGCAATAAGTTTTAAAAGCCGGGTCCCAGGTTTGCCGGAGCGGTATCCGGCTCAAATCATCTTTAGCGTTTGGGGTGTAAACCGTAACAAGCCAAAACTTCTCGAACTCAGCCGCTATTACCCTCCCCTCCAGGTTTGGGTCACCATAAATGTCGCCGGTTAGTTTATATTGGTCAATAATTGCCTGAGGCAGGCCGTCGACAACCTGGACGGGCTTAATACGGCTAAATATGGCTGTGCCGGAGTAGCCGGCTTTATCGGCCGAGTACCAGAATTGGTTGTAACCCGGTAGCTCTAAATTGACCTGTTCCGGCTTGGCTTTGGTTTCCTGTATGCATAAAATATCCGGCTGATGATCGGTTAGAAATTTCTGGAAAGTACCCTTTTTAAGAACTGCCCGGATACCATTGACGTTCCATGAGTAGATTTTCATTAGTTGCGGGATTCAATTTTGCGAACGATACTATCGACGTTGCGGACGTCGTTGTTAGTGTCGTTGCTGACCTTTCGTAACTCCGAAACCTCACGTCTGATTACTTCCAAATCGCGCTCTATCTCGGTCATTTTATTTAGCAAGGCAGTATTAATTTGCTGGTTCTGTAAGATTATTTGTTCTAAATCCACGGCTGTTCTCCTGATTAGTGTTCGTTCGCACCGGCATAACCCAGAGCGATGATGTAAGTATAGAACATGCTATACTAGCCAACAATGTATAAGCGCATATTACTTAAACTTTCGGGTGAACAGTTGGCTGGTAAATTTGACACAGGTATAGACGCCGAGCTAGTTGCTTGGATGGCCAACCAAATAAAACCGGTTATGAACGGCGGTACACAAGTATTGATTATGGTTGGAGGTGGTAATTATGCCCGTGGCGCCCAATTGGCCGGGCATGGCATCCGCCGGGTGACGGCTGATCATATAGGAATGCTGGCGACACTGATGAACGCCCTGGCGTTGACTGATATATTTGAAACTCAAGGTTTGCCGACTCGATGCTTATCTAGTATTTATGCCGAGCAAGTCGCTGAGCCGTTTGTGCACCGCTTGGCCAGCAAGCACCTTGAGGCCGGCCGGGTTGTTATTGCTGCCGGAGGTATTGGCCGGCCATATATGACGACCGACACGGCGGCCGTATCGTTGGCCCTGGAGCTAGATTGTGAGGCGGTTTTGAAGGCTACAAAAGTCGACGGCGTTTACGATAAAGACCCAAATAAGTTCAGTGATGCAATAAAATATCCAAATCTAACGTACGATCAGGCTGTATCCGATGGTGCTATTACTGTCATGGACAAAGCCGCCCTGGGGCTGGCGATGGAACACAAGATGCCTTTAATTATCTTTGACGCTATGACCGACGGCAACATTGCCCGGGTGGCCAAGGGTGAAACAATCGGTACAATAGTTACTTAGTAGACAAAAAAGAACCGCCTATTTTGGACGGTTCTTTTTGCTTAGTAGCAATTGCCTACTAGTTGTTGAGGCTTTCCTTAACAAATGTTCCACCACCTTCAAGCGTAGCTGTCAGGGTGTACTTTCCGTCAGCTGTTCCGGCTGCATCAGGAGCGACGGCATAACCGTAAACGGTAGCCGTGGAAGTGGCCGCCAAATCGTTGCTGGTGCCTTTAGGGTCTTTGGTCGCATCAAGGTCTAAGCCTTTAAGCTCGTTTTTGATAAATGCATCGCCAGCGTCATTCATTTGAGCTAGGGTTGGGTATACGCCATTTTTTGCGTAGTATGCCTCTAGCTGGCTGTGAACTGCCTTGATGTCGGTTGTGCGCTCGGTATTGCGGCCTTTTTGTTGTATTCCGGTAAAAGTCGTAATAACTAATGCTGCCAAAATACCAATGACAACGATTACGATCAGCAGTTCCACGATTGTGAAGCCTGACTGCTTATTGAACTTAGACATTAGAGGTGCCCACCCTTTCTAAAATTTTGATTTATTATTAATACTTTTGAATTGTATTACAGCTGTCGTCAAAGCACAAGCATAATCTAACGGCGTGACGGAACACACGGGGTGGCCATCACAAACAAACGTTGCGTATTATCGGGTTGGCTTCGTCCCTCAAATAGTTCAAGAACTTGATAGTTGGCTTTGGTTAGCTGTGCGCTAAGGCCTTCAGCAGTCCAATAGTTATAATAACGAGCTTCTCCCATTTTGGCTTCTGTCCATTCTTCCCCATCGCCTGGTTTTACGCTAAAAGCCAACACACCGCCCTTACTCAAACTATTTCTAACTTTATGTAACGCCACTTCTGTTTCTTCGCCGGTTAAGTGTAGCAATACGGCGTTCGCAAACACCATGTCGTAGGGGCCACCCAACTCATCATGAACCAAGTCCAATAATCGGGCGCTATGGCCCTGTTTTTGCATATAATCAACAAACGTCTGCGCTGCGTCCGTCCGCTCCACGCTGTAGCCGTGCGACTCAATATAATCGGCGTCCCGGCCAAGTGCACTACCCAACTCTAGTACCCGACCGTTGGGGGGTACTAGAGCAAGTACACGGTTTAGCCAGCCTTTAACTGGTTCCATAACCTCCGGGTTGGCTAAATGAGGGTGACTTGCCAGGTAGCCCTCAGCACCAGCTATTTCGTAGGAATGGAGTGTGCCTTGATTTTCTTGATTCTCGGACATACTACCATTGTACTTCATCCTCCATCCCCTCTATTTTTATCTGTCTTTTCTATCATATTTTTTATAAACTGGGCTGTTTGTTTTGGTTCTTCAAGCGGTAGTTGGTGTGTGGCGTTAAGCAGCTTAACTTCAATATCCTTGCAACAGATTTTGATTGCTTCGAGGTTCGTCGTTTTAGCAACCGCGTCTTGACTGCCGAATACTACAAGCACGGGTACATTAACTTTTTGTAAATCAGCTAATACATCCTGATTTTCTATAATATTCTCCATGCTCCTGGAGTATGAAAACCAAGTATGCCTGGTAGCGTCAGTGGCGACGTCCTTTGGCACGTGTTTGAAATACAAAGGTACCAGTATTTGAGCCAGAGGCCGTAGCATGCACATTGCAGAACAGATTATGCGGGCTGTCGGCCCATAGTACATGAAACGCGGTACAATATTGGACTGGGTGATCTCGCGCTTTGCTTGAATGGCATTTTTGTAGATTGGCATACTAATTAACACCAGACTACTTACTCTGTCAGGATATTTGGATGCTAGACTAAGCGCTAACAGGGCCCCCATTGAATGACCGACCAGAGTAATCGGCGTTTTAATACCAATTTTATCTAGCGTTCCTAGGATGTAGTTAATATGATCATCGCGGTCATATTTTAAGATGCTGGGTTTGGGCGAACGACCAAAGCCAAGTAGATCAAGGGCGATCACATGGTGGCGATCTTTTAGCAGTTCCATCTGCTCTTGCCAGTACAAGCTAGAGCCCAACATGCCGTGCAAAAATACAATCGGCTGGCCTTTCCCGGCCTCGCGGTAATAAAGTACTTTACTGATGGTCGACTGCCCTTTTGTTAATAACCCATAAATATAACCCGAGGCTTATTATGAATATGAAGTACCAGGTTATGTTTCGGCCGGGTATAAAATGCGACTGGATATGCAGCAAAAAGAAATCGGTCCAGTTTGTAGAATGTGCAATATTAAAAACTGAAAATAATATGTCTGGAAACATCGCCAATAAGTGCGCTAAAAGTAGCCAGAGCAGAGGTAGCTTGACGGCTTTACGGGTACGCCAGGTTATGATGGACATAATAATCAATGCCACTGATACTCCAAGAAAAAAGTGGGTAAACCAGTGAAAACGGGCATCGTGCCCTCGATATGACGAGAAAAGTAATAACTCAGCAGTAACGTAGGCAATTACAAATAGAGCCCAACGAATATTTTGTAGTTTGAATAATCCGATCATGGGGTAGCCCTTAAGATTGTCAGCACCTCGTCCAACAGGCCAATATAGTTAGGGTCTAGCGTTGGGTAGCGAATCAAACCTTTGCTGTCCACGACTGCGTACCCAACTGGATAACCGCCGTCATTCGGCTGGTTCAGTTTATAGGCCCGCGCCAAACGAGCGTTTTTATCTGAAATAACTGGCAGCGGTGATGCCATTTGTCCGGCTGAGTTATCGACTACTAAAGCAATATCGGTATTTTTTAGTGACCCCTGCAACTCTTTGAGCTTTTGTAAATCTTCTGCCTTCGGAATTTGGCGGTCAAAGAATATGACGGCTCGCCGGCCGTGACCAGGAATGTCTTGTGTTACTTTAGGTGCTATAAGTGCTTGTTCGGCATCAATAAAGCCTGGTCGCTGCAAGGCTGGATCTGGGTCGGCCAGAGGGTCATATACAGACCTCGAAAGCAACAGTGCCATCCCCATTACCAATACACTCAATAACCACACGGCAATCAATTTTTGTGATTGTTTGGAAGGTTGTATCACAATTAAATTATACTCTGTTGTGGTACTTTAATTGTTGTAACTGCACATATCATAGACGCGTCCTTACAAGCAAAAGCGAGCTAAGCACGACCGATACAGAGCTAAACGCCATCGCCAGACCGGCTAACGCTGGATTAAGTGTCAAGCCAAAAGAGCTGAATACCCCCGCCGCGATCGGGATGCCACTAAGGTTATAGACAAATGCCCAGAATAGGTTTAGTTTGATACGTCCAAAGGTCTTTTTGCTTAGTTTTAAGGCTCGTGCGACATCAAGCAGATCATTTTTGACCAGCACGATGTCACCACTTTCAATCGCCACATCGGTGCCTGAGCCCATTGCAATCCCCAGATGAGCGGTGGCGAGGGCGGGCGCATCATTAATACCATCTCCGACAAACGCTACCTGGCTTTTTGTCTGTAATTCTAAAATTGCATTAGCTTTGTCGGCTGGCATTACTTCGGCAATTACTTGGTCGATGCCGACTTCTTTGGCAATCGCTTCTGCCGTCGCCTTATTGTCGCCTGTTAGCATAATGGTTTTGTAGCCCTGTGTGCGGAGTAAGGCGATGGCAGCTTTGGAGGAAGGCTTGGGCGCGTCCTGGATGGCGATTAAGCCGAGCAATTTGCCACTACTAGCCACCCCGACAACCGTTTTGGCTTCAGATTGCAGTTGTTGCCAGTTTTTTTCGATTTCACTCGGTATGGTGATATTGTTATCACGCATTAAATCCGCCGTACCGACAAATGCTTTTTTACTGCCGACAACTCCGCCAATACCTTGCCCGCCGTAAGCTTTAAAACTTTTTACTGCGTCCAACTTCAACTTTTGGGCAGCTCTCAAGACGGCTTTAGCAAGTGGGTGCTCGGACTGCTGCTCAAGGCTGGCCGCAACGCTCAAAACAGTTTTACGCTCACCCACAACATCGGTAACGACAGGTTGGCCGAGCGTAATTGTGCCAGTTTTATCAAATACTACAGTTTTGATGTTCTTGGCTTTTTCAAGCACCTCGCCAGACTTAATCAGGATACCCCGTCGGGCCCCCATCCCCACTCCGACCATAAGGGCGGTAGGCGTGGCTAGCCCCAGCGCACATGGGCAGGCTATGACGACAACCGTAACAGCAAACAGTAGTGCTGTAGTTACTGAAGCACCAAGTAATCCAAACCACACATTGAACGTCAGGACACTAAGAACCAGCACCACCGGTACAAAGTAGTGGCTAATGCTATCGACTAGCTTTTGAATTGGAGCCCGACTAGTCTGGGCTTGCTTAACTAATTCTACAATCTGACTGAGTAATGTTTCGCCCCCCACCTTGGTGGCTTTGAAGCGGAAGCTGCCGGTTGTATTAATACTGGCACCAATCACATTATCGCCAGTTTGTTTGCGGGCTGGCTTGCTCTCGCCAGTAACCAGCGATTCGTCGACGTAGCTTTCGCCGCTGATGACTTGACCGTCCGTTGGTATCTTTTCACCAGGCTTGACGATAATTACATCGCCGACTTTCAGTTCGGCTAGCGATATTCGGACTTCTTTTTTATTTCGGACTACCAGCGCGTCTTTAGCCTGCAGGTGTAGCAGTTTTTCTACTGCCTGGCTGGCACGGCCTTTGGTAAGCTCCTCAAACACCTGCCCCAGCAAAATGAAGACGATCAGTAAAGCGGCAATTTCAAAGTAGACATGTTCGCCCCGGGATAAGGCGTAAATACTGTAGAAATATGCAGTTAGAGTACCAATTGTAATCAAGGTATCCATGTTGGCTTTGTGATTTTTGAAGGCCGCCCAACCACTGCTATAAAAGCGCGGCCCGCCAATCAGCATAACCGGCGTCGTCAAAACAAAGGCTGTCAGATCACCCCCTGGTAACCTTCCAAATATCATCATGTATAACAGCGGCAGAGTGAAAACCAGGCAGGTAAAAAAAGTTTGTCGAAGGCTTAGGCTAAACTTTTTCTTAAGGCGCTCTTTCGAATGAGCCACGCCAGCCGGGCAACATTTCTTTTTTTGGCAACCTTGGCAATTATTTATATCTATACCGCAACAGCAGGTAGCGTCTGCCTTGGTCATGACGAAACCTCAATCTTGCCAAAAAACATGTGCATACCACAGGAGTAGGTAAAAGTACCGGGTTTATCGGGTTTAATAGTAAAAGTATACGGTTCATTGACTGGCAGTGCGGCCTGCTTGCCAAAATCGGGTAGCAAAACTTCGTCGAAACAGCTCGATGCGCTTTTGCGTAAGAACGTAAGTTCTGCTGGCATACCAGCTTTTAACCGAATCACCTCCGGCTTGTATCCACCCTCAACCAGTATTTGTATCTTTTGTACCCCGCCTTCTACTGCAGCATCGACTGCTTCACTTTGGTGATTTCCAAAAAACCACCAGACAATAGTGCCAATGAGCGCGGTTGAAATGAGGGCGGTAATAATTTGTTCCATGATTTCTCCCTTATATACTTTCTTTTATGGGAACGAAGGCTTGGCTTTTCCTGACAAGCTGAACGGTTGAACGGGTAATTAAAATAATACCGACAATATTGATGAGCGTACTTACGACAATACCGGTCGTGATACGAGCTGAGCTAAAGACAGCACCGCTTCCCGCCAAAGCCGCGATGAATGGCGCGAGCAACGAACCGCCACAGGCTACGCAGTGCGAACCGATTAGTGTTACCACACTAGCGCTACCGGTTTTGGCCAACCCTTTCTTGCTTTTGCGTTCGCGGAACAAGCGAACCATAAGCAGGATATTAACGGTAGCCAGGAACGAAAAAATAGCCAAAGACAGTGAACGCGGATCATCAAGATTAGCAAGAGTATTAGCAAAAGACTGAAACACAAAGCCAATTTTTTCGGCGAACGTCAAAGTCGGATTTGAAAGAATATAGCTGAATAGATTCAGGCTTATTAGGTAAGTAAACAGCCACAGCGTAGCGACCCAAGCCGGTAGCAGCCAATACCGGTACGGTTTGGCCCATATGATCTTAGCTATGTTTTTTATATCTTTCATTGTGATGCCAAATGAGCTTGTGTTAGTCCGGTGAGGAAGATAATTCCTAGATTAGATTCCATATATTTTTCCATATATTAACGAACTTTTTGCCATGATTCGCCTCCGTCAGTTGTTTTGTAGACTACATTAGCTCTGGTCAAAGCATAGGTTACTTGTGGGTTCTTGTTATCATTAGCAATCTGTAGAACAATGTCATCGCCCGCACCTATTTTGAGGGTTTTCCACGATTTTCCACTATCACTACTTTTTGCCAGGCCAAGTTTTTCTGAAAAGCTGATCCACTCCGTAGTTTGCGTTTGGTTGATCGCCAACACCGTAACGGCTGCGCCGCTAACATCGGGTGCAGCGTCTGCCCAGGTATTGCCCTGGTCGGAGCTACTCATAATCCCGTCCGTAGTTGCGGCGTAGACAGTATTTGCATCTACTGGATCGCTTACTAAGCTAATGACGTTGGTTAGGTTAGTGTCAATCTGCTCCCATTTTTTACCGCCATCTAGGCTACGCTGTAACTTGCCAGCATACGAACCATACGCGAGGTTTGGATTAACCCGACTGACTGTCATGGCATGGAAATCAACCGGACCGTTAATGCCGTCGCTAACTTTTTGCCAGCTCTTACCTCCGTCGCTGGTTTTTTGGAAGCCGATGTTGCCACCGCCCTTCGGGTGCCCGCTGGTAAAGAAAGTGTTGGAATCTGTCGGGTGCGGCGAGAAGCCCATGTAGTCATCTTTTTTCGGCCCGACTTGGTAAAGATCTTTATCGTTTTGCAGCATGAACAGACCATTGTGAGTAGCAATAAGCAGTTTTTTGGGATCGTTGACATCAACTGCCAGGCCGTGGGCGTGCTGGAACGAATCAACTGGCTTTAGATATGATTGTGTGTTCTGGGGATCATTCTTGGAAGTATTCTTGTCAGTCGTGGATATAAGGCTAAAACCAGCAACCGTTACAACTGCTACCAATCCGACGATCCATATATTTTTCTTCGACTTAAGCATGGCTCGACTCCAGCTGGGTAATCAAGTGTTGTGTGAAGGAGTTGTTTTGCAATTGATAACGTACTGTCTGGGCCACTTTTGAGCTTTCAACTATGCCAGCTAGCTTTAGCTTAGTTAAACAGCGCGAGGCTGCCGAAACAGACAAGCCAACTAGCTCAGCTATTTCACTAACCGATAAATTAGGATGGTGACGCAGTAAATAACAAACCTTCATAGCCGATAAATCTCCGACGGTGTTGTGCCTCATAGCACATTGGCGCACCAACTCGGAATCAGCTAATTCTTTAGCAATTTTCTCGTTCTTGCTTGTTTGCATATGCTAATTATAGCGTGTACTTGCACGTTAATGCAAATACACTCACCCTTTTGGCGCTGCACTTGAGTACATATTTTAAGGGTATGGGACGGATTTGGAGATTATTCGTGGCGGAGGGAGAGGGATTTGAACCCTCGATGGGTTGCCCCAAACCGCCTTTCCAAGACGGCGCCATAGGCCACTAGGCGACCCCTCCAGGTTGATGCCACCGCCCTATTATACGGCTTTCAGGCCTTAAATTTGAAATTACATCAAATAATGACTTGTTTACCCCGTAATAAGAGATGTAAACTATAGCTAATGCCTTTAATAGAATTAGACGATGTCAGTAAAGTGTACGGACTGGGCGATGCCACCGTGCTGGCGCTCGATGAAGTTAACCTGTCAATCAACGCTGGTGAGTTTGTGGCCGTCATGGGACCGAGCGGTTCTGGCAAGTCAACCCTCATGAACGTGATTGGCCTGTTGGACCGCCCCAGCCATGGCACCTACAGCTTGGAAGGCCGAGCGGTGGCCCGGTTACGGCCCAACCAGCAGGCTAAAGCCCGCCGCGATAAGGTTGGTTTTATTTTTCAATCGTTCAATTTACTGCCAGCTATGACTGCCCTGGACAATGTTGCGCTACCACTGGCTTACAAAGGAGTCTTTCAGACTAAACGCCTCAAAACAGCTTCGGCTATGCTCAAACGGGTTGGGCTGCAGGAGCGGGAGTATTTTATGCCGCGCCAGCTCAGTGGCGGCCAGGCCCAGCGGGTGGCAATTGCCCGGGCGTTGGTCAATAACCCCAGCCTGATAATTGCCGACGAGCCGACCGGTAATTTGGACAGCGCCGCCAGTCGGCTGGTGATGGAACTGTTACAGGACATCCACCGGGCCGGCAATACAATTTTAATGGTCACCCACAACCCGGAACTAACCCGCTTTGCCAGCCGGGTGGTATTTATGCACGACGGTTCGATTGTCAGTGACGAGCAATCAGCTATTGGCGAGGTAGCAGCGGGTGCTCGCCGGAGTATGTATTTTATGCCCCGTACCACCGAAGACGACGATTTAGCCGGCGTGTCGGCCTTGATGACATCTGAGGCCAATGACCGAAAACCGGTTGCCGTTCAGTCCCGGCAGGCTAAACTCAAAAACTACAAAAAAATTAAGCGAGCCAAGGCCAAGCGATGATAATGCTCAAAAACAATATCCGACTGGCGTTTGCCTCAGTTCGTGGTGCCAAATGGCGCAGTTTCCTGACTATGCTGGGGGTAATTATCGGGATTGTTAGTGTGGTCACCATATTTTCGCTGGGTGAAGGTATCCGCCGTCAAGTAGCTGATATCAAGAACCAGTTTGGGGGCGATTTGATAGTGGTTCAACCGGGCCGCAAAGTAGTTAATGATAACGAGGTATACAAAAGCATTACGGCCATTACCAGCCCTCTGCAAGGCTCGCTAACCCAAAAAGATTTAGATAGTATCAACCAAGCTGCGGCCGGTGCAACTGTAGTGCCACTAACCAGAGTTGGCGCAACGCCGCGGATCAATGATAGTAACTACTCGGCTGGGCAGGTCTATGGAACGGATGAAAAACTACCGCTTGTTTTAAACCATAAAATTTTATTTGGTAGTTTTTTCAAAGCCACTGACCTTAACAAAAACTCGGCTGTCATTGGTATGACGGTCGCCGAAGAGTTATTTGGTGAAACCGTACCGGTTGGCCGTTCGCTACAGATTGGTGACCAGTCTTTTATTGTCCGTGGCGTGTTTGAGGACTTTGTCAGTAGTCCGCTACTGCCCGAGCAAGACTATAACACGGCAATATTTATACCGCTTGTGGCGGCGCAGAAGTTAAATGGCGACCAGTCCAATATCCGGCTAGTATACGTTAAGCCCGGTGATCATCCCACGGCAACTGTGATATCTTCCCTGCAAGATAAATTGCGCCAAAATTATGCCGGCCAAGACGACTTCAGCGTTATGACTCAAGCTCAAAATTTAGCCCAAACCGACGCTTTTATTGCCGCCCTGACTGGAATTATCAGTGCCATCGCCGCTATATCGTTGTTGGTTGGTGGTATTGGGATAATGAATACGTTATTAGTGACCGTCAGTGAGCGAACCCGGGAAATTGGCATAAGAAAAGCGATTGGAGCTACCAATCGCCAAATAGTCAGTCAATTTTTAACGGAGTCAATAATTATAAGTTTATTAGGGGGAATAATCGGGATTGCAATTTCCGGCATCGTCAACTACGTAATTCGTATTACCACCGACCTTACCCCAGTAATTTCGTTAGAAGTAATTGGCCTTACGAGCGCCGTGATTATTCTGATTGGAGTAATTTTCGGTGTTACTCCAGCCGTCAGGGCTGCTCGCAAGGATCCAATTGTAGCTTTACGGGGCTACTAGCTATGAAGGGACCGGCGGTTGCCGGTAAATAGACGGACTACAAATAGTAATACCACGGCTCCGAAGATAGCAATTAACATGCTGCTGATGTTGAAACCGGTTATACCTTTTCCAATTGTATTTTGGGCAATGAATCCACCAATAAAGGCACCGGCGATACCAACTAAAATGTTAGCTATTGCTCCCATTTTGGCATTGGTTCCAGCAATCATTGATGCAATCCATCCGGCTAAAGCTCCAAAAATAATCCATAGTATAATATTCATAATTAATCCTCTCTATTCCAATTATTAAAATACGGTTTGTCAGCGGCTTCGGTTCGAAGCTTGGCGTCGGTCTTGTCTAAATTCTTATTGTCGGCTTGACTAGTTTGATCTGGGGTTGATATGGCACTGCCGATGCGGTCTTTCATATCTTTGGCAGTGGCAACCTTTTGGTTGACATTGGCCCGGGCGGCTTCAATTTGTTTGGTAGCTGTTTCGGCCACGTTGTTAAAGCGCTGGGCTACTTCGGCCCGGTTTTGTTTACCAGATCGAGGCGATATCAGTAGTGCCGTCAGTGCTCCTGCCAAGCCTGCTATCAGCACTAAGCCGATTGAGTTCTGGGTATGTTCAGTTTGCTTCATGTCTCCTCCTTTTAGCTGAAATTTTATTCACATTAATATATTAACAAGGTATTTGAGGCCCGCGCTGTAAGCTATTTAACAAATTCCCTTGTTATAATCAGTTCATGAACATCATAAATATTGTCTATGTTGGCAAAAAAACCTCTCCTATCTATGCTCAATTAATCGACCCATACGTTAAACGCCTTCAGGCTGACTATAAAATAAACTGGCGTATGATAGCGCCTGATCACGGTACCGAGCAAGAATCCAAAATAGTTTTGAGCGTTATTAAGCTAACTGATTTTGTAATAGTACTCGACAAGCGGGGACGTATTATAGATAACCAATTATTAGCCTCTAAGCTGGAGCAAATAGCAACCTCAGGGCGGCAACTTACATTTGTAATTGGGGGTGCATACGGCTTGAACCAAGCAGTATTGGACCGAGCCGATTTTGTTTGGTCATTGTCGGATTTGGTGCTAACTCACCAAATGGTAAGGTTAATTTTGATTGAGCAAATATACCGCAGCCAGGCGATTATTCGGCAACATCCGTACCATCATGAATAAATAAGGCCGAATGATTTAGTCCTCTTGTTCGCCGACTAATGATTCTTTTATTTGCTGGTTAGCATTAAGTTCTTCTTCACTGTCAGTAGCTACAAAACCTAGGTTTATTGGGTTAGTATTGTCATGAAAATTAGTCATATTACTCCCTTATGGCTGATTATATTATTTCACTGTCCGGTTTTGGTGTTGGCTTGCCCTTGCCGGTTTCTTTTGGCTTGGGCAGTTTAAAAGTAATTGTTTTAGGTATATGTAACAAGTGTGAACG
>Ga0136611_10000248_pt1 | contig 33903 bp, 27 predicted proteins | sample AntDrymUQ2232306_2_FD_106645 | JGI IMG/M metagenome (GOLD analysis project Ga0136611, IMG submission 106645) | Polar desert sand microbial communities from Dry Valleys, Antarctica - metaG UQ223 (23.06) | ecosystem: Environmental > Terrestrial > Soil > Desert | place: Antarctica: Dry Valley...
GAATAAAACCCAGCTGACGGGAAAAGCCTTTTGATTGGTTTCGAGTCGTTTCGCCATATCCTCGCCGGAGATATGTTCCATCACCAAATACTGCGTTTCTTCTTCGGTAAAATGATCGCTGACTTTCGGCAAAACCGGATGACGCAATCTGGCAAGCGTTCGCGCCTCGCGCTCAAAAGCGTTGCCGAGCGTTTCATCATCCGAAAAAAACGTGCGTTTCAAAGCAATCGCGCTGCCCAAACGTTGGTCAACCGCCAGATAAACTTCTCCCATTCCGCCTTTGCCAATCAGATGCACAATTAAATATCGGTTTTGAATTAAAGTATTCGGTGCTATCGGTTTCATTATTTTTATTGTTTTCGCTTTCTTATAAAAACGGTAGTCCGCCGGAAAAGTTTCTTTAACTGAGATTGACCGCCGATTTTGATGATTGAAAAGCTCTGCAAATTCGACTTTATTGAGCGGCGATTAATTTTTCCTGCGGCAGCAACGCCGCTTGTCCCTCGTGTTGCCAGCACCGACCGCCCTTTTTCATACGCCGCGAACACATCGTCCCTTTTTTGGTCGGCGCGCCGCAAAAATAAACTTTTTCCGGCGGTGCGCTGGTTCGCGGATCAGATTGTTTGAATTTCAAATCCGATTTTAATATCGCGGTCGGCAATTTAGTTTGCGCGGCGGAATTGCTCGCTTGCGGCAGCGATCGAACGCTGCCGTCAGTCGGAATCTGAGCGATTGTCTTTTCCCGCGCGGCATCGCCTTTCCGATTTACCTCAGAAAAATAATGCGGCGCGATGTTCAACTGTTTTTCCGGTTTTTGGAAATAACTTCCTATTCCGTAAAGCCCGAATAAAAGTCCGACTCCAACCAAAATCCGCGGTATCCAATCATAAATGCCCAACTCAGTCTCACACAACGGGCAGAAACGCCGGCTTGTCCAAGGCTTCCAGTCAATCCTGTCAATTTTCTCCCCGCATTGACAGCAATGTTTCGGTTTATAAGGCATCATATCTCAACTTTATTCAGACGAGGTTGTAAAAATAAAAGCGGCGGTTCTTTATTCGTATCGGGCTATAAGGCATTATAAACCAAAAATCTTTTAATGTTAAGATAAATCTGACAGTCAGAGCCGGTGCAACCGCTTTTTATTTTGATGCGTCTGATTATTTTAGATTTCATTATGCGATTCTTAAAGGCTATTTTATTGTTGTCTCTTTTGATTCTCAGTTTTCTGACCGTCGCGGCTCAGGATGACGAAATTATCAAGATTGATTCTTCGATTGTGCGCCTCAACGTCGGCGTGGTTGATCAGAAAGGCAGACCGATGACGAGTTTGAGCCGGGAAAATTTTACGGTTTACGAGGACGGCGTAAAGCAGAATATCATCAGTTTTGAACCGACGGTCGCGCCATTTTCGGTCGTAATGATTCTCGATATGTCCGGCTCGACGCTCGGATTTCGTGAAACCATCCGGCAGTCGGCTTTTCGATTCGTTGACGCGCTCGCGCCGGAAGATCGCGTGGCGGTCATCGAGTTTTACGACAAGGTAAACTTACGAAACAATTTCACGACTGACCGCAAAAAAATCGCCGAATCAATCGTCGCTGCTAACGGACGCGGCAAAACTCAACTTTACAAAGCTCTCGACGTGGCTCTCGAAAAACTCGCCGGCGAAGGCAAACGCCGTAAGGCAGTTATCGTTTTAACCGATGGCGTTGACACTTCCACGAGAGACAACGACCGCAGTTTTTTGGAGAAGTATAAAGGAGCAGAAATCTTGACCGCCATCAAACCGGAAACCAGCGAAACTTTAAACCGTATTTTGAATAAGTCCGACGCGCAGGGCGTGACGATTTACCCGCTCGCGCTACCGACCGGCGACCCGTTCAAACTCGCCGACCCGACACCGATGCAAATAGCAATGTTCGCCGCCGCTCGCAGTCGGTTGGAAATTTTAGCTAATAGAACGGGCGGAACGCTTAACACCATTAATCGCCTCGAAGAAATGGGCAGACTTTATGCGGCAGTGGCGGCGGACGTGCGCGCGCTCTATACGGTCGAATATCAACCGACAAACGCCAAGCGCGACGGCAAATGGCGCGAGGTAAAAATCGAAGTCAATAGCCCGGAATTGATTTCTAAAACCAGACCTGGCTATTTTGCGAAATAAAAGGTCAGCGATTTTAAAAAATAAAAAGAGTAACGACTTTGTTTCTCTTTTCGCATAATCATATTTGGGTCTTGAAATTTTCTCGCGCTATACAAAAATCAGCAAAAAGAATTGATACTTGGAAAAAAAATCAATAAGCCATATATTGTTCGATTACGGGTTGAAGCGTATTGAAATCAATAGGCTTTGAAATCAAGTCGTTACATCCCGCCTCGATTGCGCTTTTATAAAATTGATTGCCGTGCGCTGTTACGGCGATAATAGGAATTTTAGCTGTTCCGTCAAATTTCCTGATTGCCTTCGTAGCAGTTAGCCCATCCATCACAGGCATTGAAATATCCATTAAAATCAGGTCGGGACGATGTTCTGAAACACTTTTTACCGCTTCGCTTCCATCCGCCGCTTCAATAACAAGAAAACCAAACATTTCAAGCACAATCTTCAATACGTGGCGAGAATCCTCTGTGTCTTCGACCACTAAAATTGTTTTTTGCATACGTTCACCCAGATTGAAATAAATACACTTATCCTTTCTCGATTTATGCAAGAGCAACTTTAAGTCCCAATTGCTCAAAATGCTATTTTTATGTGATTTTCGGAAGTCACGCAATTGACCGGGATGCTTGCGCTCCGGTCAATTGCGTTAAACCCAAAACCGGCGAAGTTCGTTTGACTGGCACTTGGCTGATACATTGTTGAGGAAGCCAGGGACGGCTTATTTATGCTCGTTCTCAATTACTGATTCGCAGATTAAGATTTGATAAAAAGAAAGATTACGAAATTAATTTGAGAGTGATAAAAGAAAAAATCGTGGAGAAATAAAAATCGTTCACGATTTGGCGCAATTCTCAAGTTTCGGTAATAAAGCCTTTGACCAAAACCTGTTAGCGGTTGATGACCGCTTCGGAAAATCGTTCCATTTCTTCCAACTGCGGACTGCATTGCAAGAGGAGAAGATTAACACCGACGGCTTCAAATTCGGCGACGCGGTTCGCAACTTTAGCCGGCGTTCCGATTAAACCCGACCGCAAGCCGCGATTCGAGACCGAATAATCTTCGAGGGAAACCTGCTGTTCGAGTTTCGTGTTTGCCAGCCAATCCTGATAATTGCCGTAGCCCGCCGCCGATTGTTTGACATCGGTTATCCGCTCCAATTCTTTTTTCACTTCCGCGTCGGAATCTCTTACAATCGCGTAACCGGCAACGCCGTAAATCATTGGCGGCAAGTTTAACTTGTCGCGCCGCTGTTCCATATCATCTATTTTCGTCTTTACCTTCGCCGGTTCGTCGCCGTGCATTACATACGCGTCGCACAATCCGGCAATTGTATCTTTGGCTTTCTCAGATTCGCCGCCCGCGTAAATAATCGGTTTTTTGATTGGTTTCGGCTGCATCACGGCATCTTCGATTTTGTAATAATCACCGGAAACCGAAAAATGGTCTTCTTTCCAAAGCCGGTCAACAATTTCGAGCCATTCGGCAGTTCTCGCGTAGCGGTCGTCATGTTCGTCAAACTGCACACCGTATTTTTTCGCTTCGCCAGCCCACCACGACGAAACGACGTTTAAAGATAGACGATTGCCGCCGCCGATGCGGTCAATATTAGCGGCTTGTTTCGCCAAAAGCGCGGGATTATGAAAAGTCGGGCGCACGGCAACCATTAGTTCGAGCGTGTTTGTGATCGCCGTTAAAGCCGCCGCCGTTGACCACGCATCGAGCGAAGGCGCATCAACGCCTTTGATGTCGTTTAAATTCAGTTCGGCGACAAGCGATAAATCAAAACCGATTTCTTCCGACCGCTGCGCGAGCTTTTTCGTGTATTCCCAACTCGCTTCCATTTGCTCATTCTCGACGTTTCTCAGCCAACCGCCGAAGACCGGCATCCAATATCCGTAGCGCATTTTTCAATCTCCTGTTCTAAAAAATCAACTAATCTTTCGTGCGGGTCAAACCCGATTAAATTCGGCGCGTCGGCGACAAAATTTGACAAAGCGTTGATGTCATAAAATAAAGGATCGCCCGTGCGGTCGTCAATCATATATTCGACACCGCCGACATCAATTTTCGCCGCCGCGACAATTCGCTCAACTGTTTCGATAATCTCAACAGGCGGCTCGAACGATTCGATTTTTAAACCACTCGTCGGCGCGTCAGTCAAACACATTTCGCCGATTTCGGAAATACCGCTTTGTATCGCCGCGTCTTCGATTTGGCAAATTTCCGCTGGACACAAATTGAAATTCTCGCCCTGCGGATAAATCTTAATCGCGTAAAGAAATTTGCCGCCGAGCGTCTCGACGCGGTTGATGTGTTCGCCGCGCTTCGGCACGAATTCCTGCACGAGCGCGGTCGAATCAATTCCCAAATCAATCAGGTTTTCATCAACTGCCGTTTCCAAATCACGGGGCTTATCAAATTTGATAATTCCAGCGCCGCGCCCGCCGATATTCGGTTTGACGACGATTGGAAACTGTAAATCTTTCGCGGCGGCAATCGCTTGTTTGGCTGAATTAATAATGCGCGTTTTGGGATATTTTATTCCGAGCGAATCAAACAGCGCGGACTGCAAGGCTTTCGAGATTTCAATTTGAAATGCGTCGTAGCCGTTGACGACGCGCACGCCAGCTTTTTCCAAACTCGCCAGCAATCCGCGCGTGTAAAAAATTGCGTTGCCGTGTCCGCGCAGATAAGCCGACGCGCTCATCCGATTGAAAACAAGTGCGTATTTTTCAGCGAAATTTTCATTCGGATTATAAGCGTGACGCGCCGCGTCAATTTTTTCAAATGGAATTACGCGCTGTTCGAGTTCGGCGAAAAGCGGGCGAAACCAGTCTGGGTGTTCGTAATAAACGGCGATTTGTTTTTTGTTCATCTTAAGTTTGAAATGGAAAAAAGCCGTTGGCTTATTCCGTTCGCATAAATTTTAACTTGTTTGAATTTTAGCACAAAACTAACGTCGGCTTAACGATGAGCAACAGACTGAAGCGGAAGCCCACACGAAGTGACAAACGCTTTTCCAGAATCAGCATCGCGCGAAGATGTCCCGCGCCGAAGACCACCGCCGATACAACCAAAACTTTCTGGAACACACGGAAAAAATAAAAAGACAAGGTGAAACTTCAAACCGCTTGAATGATAATATATTTGTAAATTTTCGGAGATGTAGATTCGCAGACACTATTTTGCCAGATACTTTAACCCAGCCCGACACGAAATTTTTAAGCGAAGGCGTGCGTTCGATGTTTTTTTCGACGATTGCCTTTGCATTGGCGAATGTTTTCGTCAAACAAGTCGCGCATCTGCCGACGATGGAAATCGTCTTTTTTCGGTGCGCGTTCGGCGTTCTTTTTTGTTACATCGGATTGCGAAAAGCGAATGCGGATTGGCGCGGCTCAAATCGTAAATTGTTGTTGATGCGCGGACTTTTCGGCACGACCGCGCTTTATCTTTTCTTCGTCACGGTGCAGAACATTCCGCTCGCGTCGGCGATGACGATTCAATATCTGTCGCCGATTTTCACGGCGATTATCGCCATTTTTCTGCTGAAGGAAAAGGTTGTCATCGCCCAATGGATTTTCTACGCGCTGGCTTTCGCCGGAGTTTTGTTTATCGGTCAATTCGATTTGCGCGTGTCGCTTTTCTTTCTCGCGCTCGGTATCGTTTCGGCGTTTTGTTCGGGTGTCGCTTACAACTTGGTCAGAACTTTGCGAGCGCGTGAACATCCGCTGACGGTCGTTCTACATTTCCAGCTCGTCGGTTTAATCGCCGGATTCGTCTTCACCGTTTTCAATTGGCAAACGCCCCGTGGTTGGGATTGGCTGTCTCTTTTTTTGATCGGTGTGTTCTCGCAGTTCGGACAGATTTTTCTGACCAACGCGCTGCAAAAAGAGCGAGCGGCGAGCGTAGCAATCGTCAATTATACGGGTTTGGTTTACGGACTTCTCATCGGCTGGTTCGTCTTCGGCGAAGCGCAAACCTTAGAATCTTTGTCGTGAATGATTCTGGTAGTCGGCGGCGTCGTTTTGAGCGTCCTTTACAGCAAGCGGCGGCGAGATATTGAAAGTATCGAATCAACCGCGGCTTAAAAGTCGAGATTGAAATTTTAGGTTAAGTTTTTCGTATTTCGACTTGAAACCTGAAATCTAAAGTCCGAAACTTAATTTATGTTCAAAGAAAAAGTTTTAGCGTTGATTTTGGCGGGCGGCAAAGGCGGGCGGCTCGGACTTTTGACCAATGATAAGGCAAAGCCCGTAATGCCGTTCGGCGGCTCATACCAATTGATTGATTTCGCTTTGAGTAATTGCGTCAACAGTCAAATCTCTGATGTTTGGGTTATCGAACAATACGAATTGCATTCTTTAAACGAACATCTCGCCAACGGCAGACCCTGGGATTTGGATAGAACTTACGGCGGGCTGCAAGTATTGCCGCCGTTTGAAAATGATTCGGACAAAGACGGTTTCGCGCACGGCAACGCCGACGCGATTTACCGGCACGTTGATTTTATCAGCGAATTTAATCCCGACATTCTTCTTGTTCTCAGCGCCGATCACGTTTATAAAATGGATTTCCGCGATGCAATTGAAACGCATTTGCGGAAAAAAGCGTCGGTCACGATGGTCACGACGCGGCTTCCGAAAGGCGAGTCGGCTTCGCGTTTCGGCGTGGTTGATACCGATAAAAACGGGCGGATTGTCAAATTCGATTACAAACCCGACTCGCCCGAAAACGATTTGGTAACGACGGAGATTTTCGTTTACGACGCGCGGCTTTTAATTAAAACTCTCAAACATTTGAACGAGAAGGAAGAGAAAATTAAAGATTACGGACACGAGCTTCTGCCGCATTTAGTTGCGGAGGGAAACGCTTTTGAACATCGGCTCGTCGGTTACTGGCGCGATGTCGGGACGATTGAAAGCTACTGGCAAGCGCAGATGGATTTGCTCGACGAGAAAGAAAGATTGTTCTTTGACGATGATCACTGGCGGATTCTGACGCTCGCCGCCCAGCGCGTTCCGGCTTTCATTTACAAATCGGCGGACGTGACGAACAGTTTGATTTCCTCCGGTTCAAAAATCAGCGGAGCGGTTTCGCGTTCGGTGTTGAGCGCGGGCGTGACGATTGAAAAGGGCGCGGAGGTTTTCGATTCAATCGTTCTGCCGGACGCGATAATTGAAAAAGGCGTGAAAATAAAGCGCGTCATCGTTGATACGGGCGTAAAAGTAAGCCGGGAAAAGGCGGCGAAAATCGAAGCAGTCAGAGGCGCGAACAAAAACGCAATCGTCGTCGTCGGGAAACGCAAAATTCAAAACGCACGTGAAATCGAAAGTTAGATTGCAGATTATCAAAACCTGCAAATCATTCGACGTATTTTTGACGAATGACGCACAATTGTCGTCATCAGTTTATCTTCATAGCAGATGCGTCCGTCAAACGGCGCGGCGGTGAATTTAGTGAACATCTTCCGAATAAAAAAAACAGGTCAATGGTTTATAAACCATTGACCTGTTTTTTAATGCCGTAACTTACTAATCGTCGCAATGCGACGGTCCGCCCAGCGCGTTGCCTTTATTATACTGATCCAGAATTGCCGTCAGCATACTGGTCAAGTCAGGAGATAAATATCCACCACCACTACCACCAACCAGGTTTCCGCCAATAAGCGCGTCGGCAGCATTAATAGCATTTCGTACGTTTGTCGGCACACTTGCCCCAGCCGCTATATTGAGTTTGGCGGCGATTAGCTGATGCGCCAGAGAGATTAATCCGTTGCCTCTAACTGGCTCTCTGAAAATTGAAAGCAACTGTTCTTCGGTGTAAGAACGTGTTCCAAGCGTAAGCGGACCCGCCCATTCTTCTTCATGATTCTTCCAATAACCTTGCGTTAGTGTGCAGCCCGTTATCGCCGGAGGTGGCGGTGGCGGTGGCGGGACAGGGACACACCGCACTTGGATATTGGCAGCATGGAAAGTGCTTGCCGCTCTCAAGTTGAAAGCTACCGGTTGTGCAGTATTAATTGCCGTGAAGGTCGCCGTTACCGGACTGAACGTGCCGGGCACAAATGGCGGAATCGTTACGGTCGCATTGGTCACACTGAGAACCGTAAATGATTGTAGTCCCGTTCCGGCATTGACATGATCAACCGTTACAGAATTCACGCCACTGGTTACGCTAAAAGAGGCGAGACCGCCGGGAAAAAGGTTACCCTCAGTAACCGTTGTCATTGGCGCGATGTTGCAATGTTGCGCCGAGACAGCTAAATTTGCTAAACCAAGAATCATTAAAGTAAGCACGGCAAGTAAGGACCTGCTGAACACTTTACTTACGCTATTGTTATTCATTATTTTTGACATATTTTCCTATTTCCTTTTAATTAAGATTTAATCTTCGTTACATTGTAAGATTGTTTGCTAGGGTAAATTCATCCAAAATCCCAAAAGAGATTGAACAAATTATCCTAAAACTTCTCATTTCTGCACCTTAATCTAAATTATAGATGCAGAGATTTTTCCTGTGTTAGTGGGATGTTGTGAATTATAAAACTGTAAAAAACATCGTGCAAGGGACATAACTCCCTAATTCAATTAGCATTATATTGTTATTTAGGGGGTCAGAACGTGGAATAAAAACCTTCCTTATAGTGTAATTTGTGAGTTGTGACCTGGCTATTCAGACAAGAATTCAAAATTTACGAAGTCTATTTTAAATGCCGCTTTGCCAATGAATAAAAATGAACGAACTGCTCGACTGGTTTAAGGAAAATTATAATCCAAAAGTGAAATCAACTTTTTGTCCGGTCTGGTCTTCGACAAAGTGAGACATTTACAGTAATTTTCTTGTAAATACTGCAAGCGACAAAATTAATAAACAGAAGGTAAATTAGAAATATGACCGCTTCGAGCATAAAGGCTGTTGTCCTGACGGTCAGCGATTCGCGCACAGAAGCGACGGACATTTCAGGCGTGACTTTGGTCGGATTGCTGATCGGCATCGGCGCGGAGATCGTCGAAAAAATCATCGCCTCCGACGATTATGAAACGCTGCGCCAAACGCTTTATACTTTGACCGACCGCGATGACGTAAATCTAATCGTCACCACCGGCGGCACCGGCTTGGCGGCGCGCGACAATACGCCCGAAGCGACCCGCGCCGTTATCGAACGGGAAGCCCAGGGAATTGCCGAAGCGATGCGCTACGCGACAATGAAAAATACGCCGCTGGCGATGCTTTCGCGCGGCGTATGCGGAATCCGCAAATCAACTTTGATTATTAATCTGCCCGGCTCGCCGAAGGGCGTGGTTGAATGTTTTGAAGTTATCAAACCGGTTCTGCCGCACGCGATTAATCTTTTGGCGGGACAGACAAAACATTAAGAGTTTAGCCACGAACAAACACGAAAAAGCACGAAATTAAATCAAATTTTTTTCGTGTCCTTTCGTGTCTGTTCGTGGCTAACTTACTTCTGGATTGATTTCTGAACGAACGCCGAAGCGTCCTCTTTTAATTTTCGTAGAGAATTTTTTTCGATATACATCATATGTCCGGCTTCGTAATATGAAACGGAGATGTTTTTTCTCAAAGTCGGGTCGAGATTCATCGCGGCGAGCGTGTATTCGGTGGCGAAATACGGCGTTGCCATATCGTAGTAACCGGACGCGACGAAGATTTTCATATACGGATTTTTTTGCATTGCGCTTTGCAGATTTACTGCCGTATTTGCGTACCCGTTATTGACGTTCCAGTTCCACGGCGCGGAAATTCCGCCGCCGAGAATGTAATATTCCAGATCGGATTTAAAGTTCAAATCACGCCGAACGTAATCATTAAATGCTGCCGTGTACGGCGTGCGAATCGCGTTCATACTCGGATCGGTCTCAGGGTTGTCGGTCGCGGCGTTGCGGTCAATGCCGGTAAAACGGCTATCGAGTCTGCCGGTCGTGCGGCGTTGGTCGCGCAGCAACTCCTTATTAAATGCGCCCAGATCAACGCGGAAATTACTTTGCTCGACGAACGCTCGATTTAAGCCGGAATAGTTGCTGAATTTCTCCGCCAAACTTTGTCTTTCCGGCGCGCTCATTCGGTCGCTTCGCATTAAGGCAGGCGCGTATTCGGTCATCGCCCAATTTTCCGATTCACTCAAAACCTGTTTCAAAGGTTTGCTCTGCAAGTTGGCGGGCAGGCGTTTGTGATACCACGCCGTCGCGGTGTAAGACGGGAAAATCAGCGGGTAAGTGACATCGTTGCCTTCGGCAAAGCGAATCGTCTGAAAATTCAAAACGCTGGAGACGAGCAAGATTCCGTTCAACCCGATTCCGCGCTCGAACAGATGATTCGAGAGTCCGGCGGCGCGAGTCGTGCCATAGCTTTCGCCGACCAGAAACAGCGGCGAACTCCATCGCGCTTCTCTCCCCAGATACATTCGGATAAATTCGCCGATTGATTCGACATCGCCGTTGACCGAGAAAAATTTGCTTGCGATTTCCGGTTTCGTTGCCCGCGAATAACCTGTGCCGACCGGATCAATAAAAACTAAATCCGTTTCCGTCAGCCACGTTTGTTCATTATCCAAAAGTTCATACGGCGGCGGCGGCATTAAACCGTCATCAAGCATTTTGACGCGTTTCGGACCGAGCGCGCCCAGGTGAAGCCAGACTGATGCCGAGCCGGGACCGCCGTTGAACGAAAACATCAGCGGGCGATTTTTCGCAACGCCCGCGCCGTCCAGGATGTAAGCCATATAAAAAATCTTGGCTTCCGTGTCGCCCGTCTGCGCGTTGCGAATCGGCATAAAACCGCTCGTAACCGTATAATTTAATTGCCGATTACCGACGCGAATCGAATGTTTCATGATTGATGGCGACTCGTCCAGCATTTGCAAAATCGGCATCGGCGACGGTCGCGGAGACGGCGTTTGCTGCGGCTGAGCCGTCGCTGTCGGCGGTATCTGGAAAAGAAGAAAAAATGATAGGAAAATTGTTGATAACATATTTTAGATAGAAAGTCGGAATATGGTCGGCAAGAATGCCGGCGTTCCGTTTATGATTCGGATTCGATTCGACTCAACAAATCCGGCTGCTCGCCTTCAAACTTTAAGTAACGCTGTCTGTCTTCGTCGGAAAAATTGACATTCATTTTCAGATTTCCGCAATGGACGCAAGCGTGCGCTGAAATCTCACGCACGCCGATGCCGAAAACGGCTTTCCACATCGAGACTTCAAGTGGTTTAAAACTGAATTTCATTCCGCCCGATTCATCAAGAATTTTCCCTTCGATTAGGTTTGTGCTGCCGCACGCGATGCAACTCATTTTTGTTTTTTTTGACTGTGACTTTCGCCTTATCTGATTGTTTCGCTGACGATATTTCCGTTAATCATCGTTCCCGTGCAGTGCGTCGTATATTCAAACGGATCGCCGTCATACATTGCCATATCCGCGTCTTTGCCTTTGACGAGCGAGCCGATACGCGAATCGAGACCAAGAATTTTCGCCGCGTCAATCGTCACGGTTGCCAAAGCATCGCGCATCGAAAGACCGTTTGCCGCCGCTGCTCCGGCTTCAAATAAAACGACGCGCGTTTTCGGAACGTAGCTTTCGTAACCGCTTTGCAGCGCGACGACAATTCCCGACGCTTTTAATTTCGACGCGGTCGTCATCGAAAGGCTTTCCAACTCGCCGCCCGCCCGATACATCGTCGGGTGAATGATAACCGGAAAACCCGAAGCCTTAATTTCGTCAATCACCATAAACGCTTCTGCCGCGCCGTCCAAAACGATTTTGATATTGAATTCTTTGGCGATTCGGAGAGCGGTCATAATGTCCTGAGCGCGATGCGCCGTCACCAGCAGCGGAATCTCGCGGCGAAGAACCCGCTGCATCATTGCGCCGCGCAATTCGATTGGCGGTTTCGCGTCGGATTTTTTGTCTTCGTCTTGTTTGCGGACGGCTTCCGATGCTTTGATCAATTCGGCGCGGAGCATCGCGGCTTGTTTAGCGCGCGTGCCGGGCGAGCGTCCGCCGCTAACGTTCGCGCTGTCGCCGATGGTCACGGCAATCATCGCCGTCGGAACAATCGTCGCCGAGTCAGCCGTTTTGCCAACAGTTTTGGCGATCATCGTTTGACCGGATACGAGCGCGCCCGGCGCGTGTCCGGTATGAATTGTCGTTACGCCGAATTCTCTAACCCATTCGATTAATTTTTCCTGCGGGTTATACGAATCAATCGCGCGAAGTTCCGGCTGCATCGGCGAACTTTGATCGAGTGCCATCTGGTCGTGCGGCTGATTCATATAACCGTTCAGCCCGATGACCGTTCGCGCGTCAATCAAGCCGGGCGTGACGACTTTGGCGGAAATGATGCGGTAATTACTCGGAATTTTAATTTGCGCCGCTGTGCCGACGGCTTCGATTTTTCCGTTATTTACCAAAACCACGCCGTTCGCAATCGGCTCGCCCGCCATCGTCCAGACGGTTTCGCCTTTGACGGCAATCTGCCCTTGCGCGGTGATTACAGAAACAAAAATTGAAACCACAGATAGCCACAGATAAACACGGATAGAAAAAAGATTTCTCCCTGCTTTTGCCTTTTTATTTTTTACTTTTGCTCTGAAATTCATTTCCCGCCTCCCAAATCTTCGTCGAAACAATCAATGTGAATTTCTTTATCGTTGCTCGCGCCGTAACCGCCCGTTGCAATCAACAAATCTTTCGGATCATTGCGGTTGAAAACCCGTTTGCCTTCGACCCAAGTTTCCGTAACTTTCGTGTAAACGCTCAGCGGGTCGCCGGACAAAATGATAAAATCCGCGTCTTTGCCGGTTTCGAGTGAGCCGATGCGCGTCTGCAAATCGAGCATAATCGCGTTCGCCATCGTCATTCCGTAAAGTGCCTTTTCTCTGGACATGCCGGCGCGAACCGCGAGTCCGGCAGATCGCAGAAAATAACGCGAATCGGTGATGTAATCGTCCGTGTGAAAACCGACGAGTGCGCCGGCTTTCTCTAACGCCGCGCCGTTCGTGTAACTTACATCCAACGTTTCGAGCTTTCCGCCCGGCGAGTCAATCAAGATTACCGAAGAGGGAACTTTCGCGCGTGCGATTTCGTCGGCGACTTTCCACGCTTCGGAAACGTGCTGGAGAACGACTTTGAAACCGAACTCTTTTTGCAAACGCAGGACGGTCATAATGTCGTCGTGGCGATGAGTGTGGAAATGCACGACGCGCTTGCCGTCAAGTGCTTCGACAAGCGATTCCATCGCCAAATCGCGCGGCGGAAGTTTCGATTTGTCCGTTCCGGCGCGGCGAATCTTTTCGCGGTAATCCTGCGCTTTTGTAAATTGTTCGCGGACGAGCGCGGCGGATTTCGAGCGCGTGCCGGGAAAATTGCTGGTGCCGGTTCGCAGCGCGTTCGTGCCGTTGGCAAATTTTATTCCGCCCGCGTAAACACCGTTTTTATCGAAAATCAAAAGATCGTCAATCGCATTCGCATCGTCGCGCAATTTCAAATAAAGCGTCTGCCCGCTGTTGAGATGTCCCGAACCGGGCATCACATTAACCGTCGTGATGCCGCCCGATTGGGCGCGCTGGATTCCCGAAGAGCGAACGTTTACCGAATCGAGCAGCCGAACTTCCGGCTGAATCGGGCTTGAGCCATCCGCGCCCGAACCATCACCGATATGACTGTGCGAATCAATCAAACCGGGCATAATCGTTTTGCCCTGAACGTCAATCGTCACGACGTCCGATGACAATCGAACGGTTCGCGCGTCGCCGACCGCAGTGATTTTTCCATTTTGGATCAGGAGAATTCCTTGTTCAATCGGCTGCCCGACAATCGGAATTATCTTCGCATTGATAAACGCCGTCGGTTTTTCCTGAGCCTCAGTTCGATTAAAGCACAGCAGAAACAAACCGATATAAATCAGAGATTTTTTCATTTTTGGTTTTCCTCTTAAAGTCAGAAAAGAAGTGCAAATCTAAGTTGCAACGAAACCTCGTCGCGTGTCAAGAATTCCGGCAAGATAAAATCTTTTCTCAATAATCTCATTGTCGAGAGAAGGCATTATTGACTAACCGCTTTTAATTATTCGTTGTTTGTGCGAAAGATTTGCCCGGTAAACCGGAGAACAGCGAGCAGCACCAGCGAATAGTTAGCTCGCTCGTTTCTATTCTTGATTCACGATAATTATTTTAATAAATTTGCCGCTTTTTTGAGAAACGCCTTTTTGTTGACGGGCAGCACAACGCAAAATGTCGTGCCGCTTTTGTCGTTTGAAGAAACTTCGATTTTGCCGCCGTGCGCCGTGACGATTCCATAACAGACCGCCAAGCCTAAACCCGTGCCTTTGCCCGGTTGCTTGGTCGTAAAAAATGGGTCGAAAATTTGTTTGAGATTTTTTTGATCAATGCCGCTGCCGCTGTCGGCGATTTCGATTGCAATTTCGCCGTTTGAGTCGGAAGTTTTAATCAGCAGTTCGCCGCCGTCCGGCATCGCGTCACGCGCGTTGAGAAAAAGATTTAGAAAAACCTGCTGCAACTGATCATGGTCGGCGAAAACCTGTGGCAGGTCGCGCGTCAAATCTTTTTTCAGGCGCAAATTTTGAAAAGATTTATCAAAGCTTGCCAGACGCAAACTGGTTTCGATAATTACGTTGACATCGGCTGTGCTTTTGGCGGCGGGACGCACCCGCGCGAAATCCATCATATCTTTTGTCACCTGCGTGATGCGCTGAATCTGCGTGGAAATCAGTTTGAGTTTTTCGCCGGTTTCCTCGTCCAGATTTTTTTTCGCCTGCATCATTTGGATTAAAGAAGAAATCGAGGCGAGCGGGTTGTTGACTTCGTGCGCGACTCCGGCAGAGAGCGTTCCCATCGCGGCGAGCTTTTCCGTGCGGATGAGCTGCTCGTTTAATTGGCGAAGCTGCTCGATGTCGTTCGCCATTTTGCGGCTCATTTCATTAAAGGATTCAGCGAGCAGACCGATTTCGTCGTTGCTGCTTCGCAAATCCACTTCCGTTCCGTATGCGCCGTTCGTCACCTGAACGGCGGCGACCGTGATGGAAGCGAGCGGGCGCGAAAAAGTCCGCAAGATTAAAAGCACGAGCAAAAGGTTTGGTACGAGCGCGGAAACAATGCTGAAAACCAGATATTTGCGCCACGCTTCAAACGTCATTCCGTCCCGGAAAGCCCACCAGACAATCGGAATTTGAAAGATGATAAAACTTAAAATCGCAACTGAAGCGATGCTCAAAGCGATTTTGTAGGCAATCGGGAAAAGCCGGAATTGATCGAGCGCGGTTTGCAGCGAAAAGAGTTTAAAGTTGGAAATGGCGTAAGCGTAAATCGTCACTCCGGGCAAAACGAAAATCGCGCTGTAAGGCAGAAAATCGTAAATGCCGAAAAAGGGCAGAACAATGTTTGCCAGCGTTTTCAAAACGCCGGTGATGCCGACCGCCCAGAGAATCGCGCCGATTTGCTGACCTTTTTGCGCGCCTCGATATTCTCGAAATTTACGAAAAAGAACGATTGCGCCGCAGGCGAAAACAAAATAAACATAACCGACGAAAACGTAAGCGAGCGGCGCGAGGTCTATTTCGAATTGATTATTGATGAATCCGACTTTGCGCCATAAAAGCCCGAACGCGGCGGCGGGAATCAAAATCAAACCCGGCGCGAAAAGGATAGCGGCGCGTCGGCGCGGCGTGCGCGAATTGTCGGGAAACACCCAGGCGAAAACGACCAATGCGCACTGCATTAAAAGCGCGATGATAAAACTCGCCGAAGCCCACCAGCCGGAAGAGACATTAGCGTCGTGAAAATTCCAAAAAATTAAATCCTTAATTGTCCAGAGCGCGAGAAAAGCGATAAAAGCGGCGAATGTTTGATGAGCGCGATTGCGCGGATCAGCGACGAAAACGTAGAAGCCGAGCGCGACCAGTAGAAACAAAGCAAATAAATGGAGCAGCACAAGCATTTACTTTACGTTTTAGCCCGAAACGGTTGAAAAAGTAAAGCCGGATTATTTGTGTAAATTTAACCGCCGCTGATTTGCCCGGTTAAAAATATCGCCCGTCTGTAAATCCGCCGCATCCTTCCTATTTTCGCTCGTGTAAAACGGATGCTAGGCAGTCGTCTCGATAGTTTGTCCGACCGTCAGCGGACAGCAATTAGAACTGCCTGTCGCAACTTTGTATTTAGCGTCAATCGTCTGCATTTGGCTTTCGGCTTGATATTGATTGTCGGCGAAAATATTTTGGAATCCGTTTCCTGATACTGCACACAATATTCGCGGCGATTGAAAGTTCCGACGATTTCATATTTGACGCTAAATCCGGCAAATGCCTTTTTTAAAGTTTGCGGAATGGTCAGACGTTGAAAAATGCGCAACTGACTTCTTTGAGTCAGAAGCCAAACATGCAGGTTTTATAAGTTTTATTTACTTACAGGAGATTTCGGAAAAATTTAATTGTTGTAAGTTCGATTAAACTATTGAGTCCAGTTTAATCGAACTTTTTTGCAATCACAAATCAAATTTTTCAGTCGAAGATTACAAGCCGAGGATGAAAGCGGAGATAATGAACGTGATGCCGAAGGCAATCGGCAGAAAATGCTTGAGGTCAATTTGGTCGCCTTTTTTCAGCGAACGGTGAAAAAGCGTGAAGACGGGCAAAGCGATGCTTCCGACTAACGCGCCGAGAGCCGCGCCGAAAAACGCGCCGACGACAAAAATAATAATTCCGCCCGCGCCGCCCGCCATCATTCCCCAAAAAATCCCGATGAACGGAAGAGCCAAAATCATTTGCCGCCACGACCATTTTTCAACTTCGCAAACAATTTTTGCGATTAACTTGCCCGAAAAATAACCGACAATTGCCGAAATCAAATTGACGACGGCAACCACGCCGAGAATCCAAAAATCTTCGCCGCGAAAAATTCCTTTTTCAGAAAAAAAACGAATAAACATCGCCATCGGCGGAAACATTCCGAGCAGCAATCCGAAATATGCGAAAGTCTTTTCCGCCGACAGCGGATTTTCCATCAGCGCGGCAGCAGTCTTTTCCTGCTCCGAGCGAAATATACTTTTCTCGCGGGCGGTTTCGGCGTTCGCAGCAAGCAGCGCGTTTAGTCTTTTCTGCGTAAGTTCATTGTCCGGTTCAAAGTTTGCAGGCGCGGCGAAATTGATTGAGCCGGTGATGGTTTGTGTCTTTCGGGTTTCCATAAATCTTTCTCCGATTTTACGACGTTGAGACGTATTAGAGTTTGCTTTGAACGCGCGAAGATTTCTTCAAGATTGTTTTCCGCTTCGGTGTCGTTCAAAAGTCGAACGAGATTGATTGATAAAGATTCGAGCCTCGTTTCGCCGGAATCAGATTCGAGCAGTTGACCGATTAAATAAAAAAAATCTCTTCGCGCCCGGCTTTGATGAAAGGAAAGTCGTTTTCGGTTGCGTCTGTTAAGGCAAATTGAGCCGAGTTCGACATTATTTGTATTTGAAATGCGGAAAATTTCTCGCTTGTATTCGGAGGTTTTCGTCTCATCCGTTTGCGCGGTGAGAGTCAAACCGGCGTAACGCTCGAGCGTTTCACGAAATTCATAAATGGAAATTTCCAGATTGCTTGCCAGCAAAATTTTTTCCATTCCTTTTTGAACTGATGAAATTTCTTTTTGCCGTTTTGAATCCACCAAATGCGTTTCACCGAAATTAAGAACAGATACGTTAATATTCACGCTGCGTTTCAAAAGAAGCAAAGCGAAAGGCACCCAGAAAAGAAAAGTTAGAAATGTTTTAAGCTCAAGCGAGCGCGTATCGGTTCGCATTCGATTTTTTAGAAAATAATACACGCCGAACGGTGCGCCGCAGGCAAAATAAATTATTAAAAGGTCAAGCAGATTCATCACAGATTGGATTGAGCAATGATTATGCCGTCAGCAGGACGCTTATTTCGCCCAGCGGCATTTCATTTGTGAGAACTGTAAAACAAAGGCGGCATAAAAATAATGGAACTAATGCGAGCGATGAATCGTTATAAAGAAATTAGCAAAGCGCAAAATTTTTTATATCGCTTTGCAGATTGCAAACTTTAATTCGAGATAAAAATTAAGTTGCGAAAAGAATTTTATTCATCGTCTGATTGCTGGCACCCAAGTTGCAGTGACAAAAATTGGAAGATCTAATTCAGTCTTATCAGTATCGGATTCATACATAAAGGAAGATTAGAGAAATGACAGCGAAGGCAAAAATAAGAGTTATCAAAAAAAGCGAAGTGAAAGTCGCTGAAACACCCGTCAAAATTGAAAAGAAAAATAATCAGGCAGCGCGTGAAATGGTTTCGACCGTCACCAATTGGGTCAGTGAATTTCAACAGCGTCGTCGTGACGAAACCAAACAAGCCATCGAAAAATTCTTTTCAAATCGTCCGCAAACCAACGGCGTGTAAATTTCCATTGTTCATACGATTTTGATTCGGCGTATTCGATAGTCTTCCAAACATAAATTATAAAAAAGGATAGTCATTTATGACTGTCCTTTTTTGTTGACTGCGATGAACTCAAAATCCAAAAGCCGCTTGGAACTCACGAACGAATTTTTGTGTTAAACTGCTAAAAAGCTTGAAAACATCAAAAAATTATGCAGGGAAAAGTTTGTATCATCACGGGCGCGAGCAGCGGAATTGGACGCGCCGCGGCGCGACTGTTTGCTGAAAACGGCGCGAACGTAATCGCGCTCGGCAGAAATGAAAAAGAATTAAAAATTCTCCGTGACGAGGTTCAAACGGAAAACGGAATATTGAAAATTCAACTCGCCGACGTGCTTGAGGCGACTCAAATCGAAAAAGTCGTTAACGATTCGGTAGAAACCTTCGGTCAAATTGACGTTTTGGTGAATGCGGCGGGCATCATTTTGAACGGTTCAATCGAAAACACGCCGCTTGAAGATTGGGACAAAATGATGAACCTCAATCTCCGCGCGGTTTTTTGTCTGACGCAAAAATGCGTTCCGCATCTTGAGAAAACGAAAGGAAACATCGTCAATGTTTCGAGCGTCGCCGGACTTCGCGCTTTTCCGAATGTTCTGGCTTATTGCGTTTCCAAAGCGGCGATTGATCAACTAACGCGCTGTTCCGCGCTCGAACTCGCCCCGAAAGGCGTTCGCGTCAACGCTGTTAATCCGGGCGTGGTCGTCACCGGTTTGCACAAACGGGGCGGAATGGCGGAGGAAGATTATCAGGATTTTTTGGAACGCTCTAAAGCGACGCATCCGATTGGTCGAGTCGGCGAACCTTCAGAAGTCGCCGAATTGATTTATTATCTCGCATCAGAAAAAGCGGCGTGGATCACCGGCGCGACTTATGAGATTGACGGCGGGCGGGCGCAAACCTGCGCCAGATAACTCGTCTCGGTAAGTTAGAGATGAAACTGCAGCTTCTGCCCAGCACCTTTGACGAAAACGGGACGGCTTCGCCGCGCCAGCATCTTTCGTGTTTCGTCGTTGACGACCAGGTGGCAATTGACGCGGGCAGTTTGGCGATGGCAGCCACAGCCGTTCAGAAAAAACAAATCCGCGACATCGTTCTAACACACGCTCACCTCGACCACATCGCCGGATTGCCGCTTTTCATTGACGATCTGTTTGCCAATTTAGACGCGCCCGTTTGCGTTCACGCTACGCCGGAAGTCATTGAAACGCTTGAGCGCGACATTTTTAACTGGGCGATTTACCCGCGCTTTTCCGAACTTGAAAATGCGAACGGAACAGCAGCGATGAGATACGAGCCTTTCGCCGTCGGCAAAGAGTTTTATATCAAACACTTGCGCTTCAGAGCCGTCGCGGTCAACCACAAAGTTTCGACCGTCGGATTCATTGTTTCGGACAAACAAATGAAATTTGCCATCAGCGGCGATACTGCGGAAACGAGTGAATTTTGGCAAGTTTTGAACACGGAAGAAAATCTTTCCGCGCTTCTAGTCGAATGCGCTTTTCCCAACGAACTCGAAGAACTGGCGCAGATTTCTCATCACTTGACTCCGAAAACTTTGAAAAAAGAAATTGAAAAATTCAATCGAAAGGAATGCTCGGTTTACGTTATTAGTATCAAACCGATGTATCGAGATGAGGTCGTCCGGCAGCTTAGCGGACTGGAAATCGAAAATCTGCAGCTCCTCGAAGTCGGGAGAGTTTACGAATGGTGAAACGCTCTCTGCATTCCTGAAACCGGTTCATCGTGGACGCGGAAGCGAGTTTAGTTGAATAAAACTCGACTAAACTCGCTTCCTTTTCACATTTAACCTATTAACCTTTAAAGGACTTTCAAGCGTTTTCCGCTTCCATCAAGGTCAGCGCGGCGATGCCCCAATTGGTCACCGCGCCGACGATACCAAATTTAAATCGGATATGTTTGAATTCTGCAATTCGCGCCGCAGTTTTTGCGTTTCGCTGTTTTCGTTTCTCGATAATTTATTCATCTTTTCCTCCTGATTTTTTATACAATAATCGCCAAGCCAAAAAACCGCCGACCAAGCCGCCCGCCGTCAGTAAGATGTTTTTTTCCGTCGGGTGCGTGGACAGCCAAGTGATCGGGTCGCTTTTTAGTTGCTCGTCGGAAAAGCGTCCTTCAACCGTGTCAAAGTTTCCGAGTGGCTCGAACAAACTGCCGGCGTATTCGCCGTCTTGCGCTTCGTCGGATTTTTGTCCGACGAAGCCGATTTTCTCCGTCACCCAGTCGGTCACGCGCGGCGAAAATCGTTCGGCGAAAACCACGCCTAAACCCGCGCCGCCCGCGACCAAATCCGTCACGGGATTTTCGGCGGCGTAGAGAATCGCGTCCGAGACGATTTGCGGATGATAAATCGGCGGCACGGGGCGCGGCTTGAACGGCATTTTGTTGCGTCCTTTGTCATAAATCGGTGTGTTGATAGCGGCGGGCAAAATCTGCGCGACCGAAACGGGAATTTCGTCGTGCGCGAGTTCGACGCGCAATGCCTGAACGAAACCGTTGATGCCGTGTTTCGATGCGCCGTAAGCCGATTGATACGGAACCGTGCGCCACGCTTCGACCGATGAAATATGAATTAACGCGCCGCCCGATTTCTTCAAATAGGGCAGCGCGGCTTTCGCGCCGTAGATTTGCCCCAACAGATTGACTTCGATCAAACGCTTGTATTCTTCCGGTTCGGTTTGCTCGACCTTCGCAAAAATAAACGCGCCCGCCGAATGAACCCAGGTGTCGAGCCTGCCGAATTTTTCGACGGTCGTGTCCGCCACGTTTTTCACCTGCCCGAAATCCGCCGCGTCCGCGATTTGATAATATGCTTCGCCGCCGCCGGTTTCGATTTCTTCGACCAGTGACTTCAATCCGCTCTCGCTTCGTGCCGCGACGACGACTTTTGCGCCGCGCTTTGCAAAATCCAGCGCGGCAATTCTGCCGATACCGCTTGACGCGCCGAAAACGACGACGACTTGTTCATTGATTGGTTTTAATTTTATTTGCATTTTTCTTCCCTTGTTCGTTGATTTTTGTAAAAGTTTCGTCCGTGAAAATCCATTCCGTATTATTGATGAAAATAACATCGCGGTTGAATGTGCCGTATAAGAGAATAATCTGTTTGTTGTCGGTCGGGAAACTCATAAAATTTGCCGAATCTTTTGGAAACCAAATTTATCACAAAATCACTCTATCCATAAAATGACGGATTTGTCTTTGAAGCCGAGGGTTTTCATCTCAAACCTTTTAGCAAAACCGCGTCGTGTTTCCATCTGCCTTGTGCCACGGCGAAACTTGCTCCGTCCGGCGAAAGCGCGAAGAAATTTATTTCATCGTCGCCCAAGTCGGCGATTTTTTGCGGCGTTTCCGCGTCGAGCGGTTGAAGCCAAAGAGTGTGATTATCAAGTTCATAGTCAGCCAAAACAAACGCCAAATTTTTCCCGTCAGGCAGCCAAACGAGTCCCGGCATTCCGGCTTCACTGTCGGCAAATTTATCGGTATATGTAAAAGTTTTGATCGTTCGTCCGTCGGCTAACGAAACAATTACTATAGACGTTTGCTCATTCTGCCTTTCGTCAAAAGCAACCCGCGAGCCGTCGGGCGAAAAAGCAAAGCGGTATTTTTCTTTGTTCAAAACTAATTGCTCCTCTTCGCCGCCTTTGGTTGAAACGCGCCACAGCGTTCTCTGCAAACCGTGATGATAGTAAATCCAGCGTCCGTCGGGCGAAACAAATATCGGATAACCGCCTTCTCTGAAGGTGATTTGCGTCTGGTTGCTGCCGTCGTGGTTCATTCGCCAAACCTGAGCTTTGCCCGTGCGGTTTGAAACGAAAAATATCGAATTGTTGTCAGGCGAAGAAACCGGCGCGAAGTCGTCCGCCGCGTCATTGGTTAATTGCAATTCTTCGCTGCCGTCCGCATTGACGCTCCAGATTTCGTCGCTGCCGGACATCGGCGACGAAAAAATAATTTTACCGTTCGGGGCGAATCCGACCGTCGTCGCGTCCGCCAAAATCCGCTTGTCCGAAGAATTTTCTCTGTTGTAGAGAAGCAAATTGAAATCCTCTTTTGTTTGAGTTGTAACTATTACACCGGCGGCTTTGTCCAAACTCAAACCCGAATAACTTTCCGAATCCTTCGTCAGCGGCGATGCGTCGCCGGTCGCGGCAGAAACTTGCCAGAGGCGAAAGTTTTTGTTGGGAGTTCTCGATGCGGTAATCAGCAAACCGCCTTGATTTGACAGCCACGCCAGGGATTTGATGTCGAAAAATTTCTGCGTGGTTAGCTCGCGTTCCGCGCCGCTTTCGATGTTCACTTCGACTAAACCAAATTCGTTCGCGGCATTTCTCGAATGTCCGACGGCAAAAGCGACGGTTTTTCCGTCCGGTGAAATTTTATTGTCTCCGATTCTCAACGGACGCGGGCGCGATACGAGTTTTCTTTCGTTACCGCCATCCGTATCGGCAATCCACAAAGAGCAATGCTCATCCTCCAGAAAATAACAACGAACAAAAGAAACTTTTCCGCCGTCGGGCGAAACGCTTATCCAGCCTTGTGTTTCATCAACGATTTTAGTCGGAATGCCGCCAAAAGCCGAAACGCGATAAATATCGAGTTGTCCCTCCGCGTTTCGCGGGCGGCGGGTGAAGTAAAAGAAATTGCCGTCGGGCGAAAAAGCGAGTCCGCCGTAAACGTCGTTGGACGGCGAAATTATTTCGACGTTGTTGGCGGATTCGAGTTGTCTGAGCCATATGCTTTGCTTGCCCCGGATTCCATTTGTGTAAACCACGTTTTTGCCGTCCGGCGAAACGACGGCGTGAAAAACTTTTCCGTTCGTCGAGAGTTTCTCGGAACTGAACGAGGCGGATAAAACGGGCGCGCCGGCTTCGAGGCTTTTGCTTCGAGTAAACCAAGAGTTAAGAGAAACTGTAAAGATAAGCAAGACGACGACCAAAATCAATCCGGCTAAAAGATACGCATAATTATTGCCCTTCGCTGCGTCGAGCGGCGTTGCGGGAACTAATTCGATATTTAGAATTCGTCCATTCGATTCTTCGGGCGCAATTTCGTGAGCGGGTTCTTTCGATTCATTCTCGTTTGCTTCGCGCCGCCAGTCTGCTAATTCAACGACCGCGCCGGAGCGTTGCGGTTCGCTTCGATTAACCGGATGCGAAAATCTTTCGGGCGCGGCGGGTTTGCCATTTAAATGTGGCTCAACCGTTTCATCTTTGATGCCTGATTGTTTGTCTTGCGTCTTGACGCGCCGCACCTCGGCGATAAAGCGATAACCGCGACGCGGCACGGTTTCGATAAATGTCGGTTTGCTCGCGTCGTCGCCCAGAGCCTTGCGAAGCATTTTGATATTGAACGTGAGATTGCTTTCCTCGACAAAGCGGTCTTGCCAGATGCGCTGCATCATCTCGTCTTTTTCAATTGTGTGTCCCGCGCCTTCAACCAGCACGCAAAGCGTTTCAAAAACCTTCGGCGTAATCGGAATAAACTTGCCGTCGCGTAATAAAACCTTTTCCGAAAGGTCAAGACGGAAATCTCCGAAGTCGTAAAAGTCTTTTGTTTCGAGCGACATAAAAGCTCTCATAAATTTCTCACCGAAATCTCAGACATTTCTCAAGACAATTTTTGCAAAGCCGATTTAGAGTCGGATTTATCGAAAGATTTGAGCAACTATAACACAAATCTCAGACGCTCTAAAGAAAATTTCTAAAAATACTTAAGGAGACCAATCAAATGACCTACAAACAACTTCTAAATTGTCTTTTGACAATCACCATTCTGCTTTGCGCTCTGACCAATGTTCCGGCGCAGGAAACCGAACTGCAGGAAACGGATCTGCCCGGCGAAAATGTCGTTTTGCAATGGAATCGGGTTTTGCAGGAAACGCTCCGCACGCCCGGAGTGCATCCGGCGACGATTTTTCAGACGCGCCCTTACGCGATGATGCACGCGGCGATATTCGATGCTGTTAATTCGATTGACGGCAGCTACACGCCTTATATCGCGGACGTTCGCGGCAGCCGACTCGCTTCCAGAGATGCCGCCGCCGCCAAAGCCGCCCGCGATGTGCTGGTCGCTTTGTATCCAACGCGCCAAGCGATTTTCGACGCTGAATATAATACTTCGCTGAACGGCATTCCGCCGCTGCGAGCGCATCTGGGCAGCCGGGTTGGAAGCGAGGCAGCGGCAGCACTGCTGGCGGTTCGCGCTAACGACGGCTGGGGTGTCACGCCGCCGCCATACGTTTTGCCGCCGACTCCGGGAAACTGGCAACTCGCGCCGGGCAATACCGTAGCGACATTTACGCATTATCCGGGAGTTCTGCCGTTTGCCATCGGTTCAGCCGCACGTTTCGTGTCGAATCCGCCGCCCGCGATGACGAGCGACGAATACGCCCGCGATTTTAACGAAGTCAAAGAAATCGGCTCGGCGACCAGCACGACGCGCACCGCCGACCAAACGAAGGTGGCGCAGTTGTGGGCGGGCGTGAACACGACGCCGAATCTACCGTTTCATGTCTGGAACAACGTCGCCCGCACCGTCGCCATCCAGCGCAACAATACGACGGCGGAAAACGCGCGCCTGTTCGCGCTGCTGAACATCTCGTTGCACGACACGCTGCAAACGACGTTCGCCGGTAAATTCCAATATGGTGTGTGGCGACCGGTGACGGCGATTCGCCGCGCCGACGAGGACGGCAATCCGAACACCGCGCCGGATGTCAACTGGTCGTCGCTGATCGGCAACCCGCCGTATCCAACTTATCCGGGAAACGTGGCAGCAGCCGGGACTGCGCCGGCGACGATCCTCGCCCTGTTCTTCGGGCGCGACGATATTCGTTTCCAACACACGTGGGAAGGCGCGGGCGGCGCGACGCGCTCGTATGCCGGATTTAACCAAATGGCGAACGAGGCAGGACGAAGCCGCGTCTATGGCGGCATTCATTTCGAGTTTGACCAAATCGCCGGACAATCGGTGGGGCGCAATGTCGCCAATTTCGTGTTTCTGAATTTTATGAAACCGCGCCGCTGCGACCTTTAGACTACGGCTGACATTTATAAATTGCCACTAGTGTTCAGTCAAGTTTAAGTTGACGGAGCGGGCAAACGCGCTGCGTTTTCCGGGGCTTTCCATATCCAAACGACTTTGCCTTGCTCGGCGTTTACTCTTTCTCTAACTTGAACAACCTTTTTTCCAACTCTCGAATCGTTCGCGCCATCTCGCCCAAACGACGAAACGCGGCGATTGAGCGCAGCCAGTCACGGTTGTCGAAGGCGGGAATTCCCGACAGAATTTTTCCGTTTTCGACATCGTGGCTCGTCGCGGATTTAGCCGTGATAACCGCATCGTCGCCGACGCGCAGATGTCCGGCGATGCCGACTTGTCCGGCGAGAACAACTCTTTTTCCGATCACCGAACTGCCCGCAAGTCCTGTTTGAGCGCAAACGAGCGCGTCTTCTTCAATCGTGCAGGAATGTCCGATTTGGACGAGATTGTCAATCTTCGCGCCGCGTTTAATTCTGGTTTCGCCGACGGACGCGCAATCAATCGCCGTGTTCGCGCCGATTTCCACGTCGTCTTCCAAGACAACATTTCCGGTTTGCGGGATTTTCAGCCAAGCCTTATTTTCGTCTTTCGCATAGCCGAAACCGTCCGAGCCGATGGTCGCGTTGTTATGAACGATGCAGTTCGCGCCGATTTCGCAATTTTCACGAATCGCCGCGCCCGAATGAATTAAGGAATACGCGCCGATTTTCGCGCCGTCATAAATCGTCACATTCGGATAAATTTTCACGCCGTTCTCGACGACGCAATTTTTCCCAATCGAAACGAAAGCGTCAATCGAAACGTCCGGCGCGACTTCGGCGGTTTCGTCAATCGAAGCCGAAGCGTGAACGAACGGCGCAAACTTCGGTTCGGGATTAAATAAACGCAAGGCTCGCGTATAAGCCAGATACGGGTCTTTCGCTCGCAGAACAGCGACATCAGCGCGTTCGATTCGTTCAGTTTCGTTTAAAAAAATCGCGCTCGCCCGGGTGTCTTTGATCTGCGGCGTGTATTTCGGATTTGCCAGAAAAGTGATTTCTCCGCGCCCTGCGATGTCGAGTCCCGCCGCGCCGACGATTTCCAGATCGCCGTCACCGTTTTCGATTACGGAAAAAGTTTTTTCTGATAGCGTTGCTAGTTTCATACATTATAAGTTAAAGTTGCTTTGTAAAACTTAACACCAACCCGTGCGGGTCGGCTCATTTTTTCTCACTAACCCAACCTTCAACTACAAATTACCAAATTTCAAAAAAGGAAGCATTATGAACGACAAAAACACAATCCAATCCGAGAAAAAATACAGTCTCGAAGAATTTCAGAATGTTGAACGCCGGAGCGCGACCAAAAGCGAATTTTTCGACGGTAAAATTTTAGCGACCGCCGTTTCAAACCGCGCCAATAATTTAATCGCCACCAACACGACGATTGCCATCGGCAGCCGCCTTCAGGGACAGAAGTGCGAAATTTACGTGAATGATATGCGCGTACATCTCGATGCCAAACATATTTCTTATCCCGATGTCGTAATCGTCAGCGGCGTTCCGGCGTTTCTTAATGATCAATACGATACTTTGCTGAATCCGACCGTCGCGTTCGAGATATTTTCAAAAAATACGAGTTTTCAGGACAAAACCGAAAAGCTCGAATGCTATCTGGCAATGGACAGCATCCGCGAATATCTGCTGATCAAAGAAGACGAAATGCGCGTCGAGCATTATTATAAGCAAAATCCCAAACAATGGATCTACCGTATCTACGACGCGCGGGACGATATTATTTCGATTGAGTCAATCAACTGCAAAATTTCTCTGGCGGAAATTTACGCGCAGATAAAATTTGGTCAAGCTGAAGTCAAATCGCAATCGGTAAACTAAACAAAATCACAAATGAGAAACGAGAAGTAAGAATTATGAGATTTTAAATCTCATAATTCTTACTTCTCGTTTCTCATTCATAAAAGGTTCACCGGATCAATCTCAACATTTACAATTTTCAAATCGCAAAATTTTTCCTGCGCTTCGTGAACTGCAAAGTCGAGCGTCTCGCGCAGCTTCGCGCGGTTTCGCGCTTTGACTAAAATTTGCAGACGATGTTCGTTTTTCAGTCGTGCTAACGGCGCGGGCGCGGGACCTAAAACGATGCAATTTTTTTCCGCGTTCGCCCGGTGCAGACATTCGCGCAGAATTTGCGCGTTGTCGTGCGCGTAATTGTAATTCGGATGTTTGATCAAAATCGAAGCGATGGCGACGAACGGTGGATAATTCAGATTTTTCCGAAATCGGATTTCTTCGGCGTAAAAATTATCGTAATTCTGCATTGAGGCGTGGCGCAGCGCATAATGTTCAGGGTAAAAAGTTTGAATCAAAACGCGCCCGGCTAAACGCCCGCGCCCGGCGCGTCCGGCGACTTGCGTCAATAATTGAAAAGTTCTTTCGGCGGAGCGAAAATCCGGCAGCGCTAACCCTGCGTCAACCGAAATCACGCCGACCAAAGTGACGTTCGGATAATCGTGACCTTTGGCGAGCATCTGCGTACCGACCAGCATATCAATTTCGCCGCGCGAAAACGCCATCAAAGTTTCCTCGAATGATTTGCGCCTGCCGGTCGTGTCGCGGTCAATCCGCGCGATTTTCAAGTTTGAAAATTTTCGCCGCAGAATATCTTCGATTTGTTCGGTTCCTTCACCGATGAAATACAAAAATTTGCTTTCGCACGACGGGCATTTGCGCGGCGTTTTCTCGCGGTGATTGCAGTAATGACAAATTAATTTCCCCTCGCGTTTATGAAACGTCAGCGTGATGTCACAATTATTGCAGCGAATTGTTTCGCCGCACGAGCGACACAAAACGAATTGCGAAAAGCCGCGCCGGTTCAGCAAAATAATTGATTGTTCTTTTTTCGAGTGTGTTTCCTCAATTGCTTCGAGCAACACCGGGGAAAAAATCGTGTCTTTGCCTTCCGCTTTGAAAACCTCCCGCATATCAACGAGTTCGGCGGTTGCTAACGGACGGTTGCCGATGCGGTTCGGCAAAGTCAAATAATGATATTTGCCGTTGTGCGCGTTGTGAAAAGATTCGAGCGCGGGCGTTGCCGAACCGAGAACGACGACGGCATTCGCGTAATTGGCGCGGACGATGGCGACATCGCGCCCGTGATAAAACGGCGATTCGTGCTGCCGGTAGGACGAATCGTGTTCTTCGTCAACGATGACGAGTCCGACATTTCGCAGCGGCGCGAACACCGCCGAGCGCGTCCCGATGACGATTCGCGCCGCTCCGCTTCTGAGCCTGCGCCATTCGTCGAAGCGTTCGCCGGTTGACAGATTCGAGTGCAGAATCGCCACTTCGTCGCCGAAAACCGCGCGTAATCTTCGGGAGAAAACCGGCGTTAAAGCGATTTCGGGAACGAGCATCAACGCGGATTTTCCTCGCTCCAAAGTCGTCTTCATCGCGCGAATGTAAATTTCCGTTTTGCCGCTGCCCGTCACGCCGTGCAGCAGAAACGATTGATATTTTCCCACTTCGAGAGCCGCTGTTATTTCCTTTAAAACCGAAGTCTGTTCGTCGGTCAAAGTTAAATTTAATAATTCCGGTAAATCAACTTTCGCCAGCGGATCGCGCCGAACTTCCTGTACGAAAACTTCCAGTACACCGTGTTTCGCCAGCGTATTTATCGAAGACGCGCTCGCTTCGGCTTGCTCGATTAAATCGGTAAAGCTCGCTTCGCCGTCGCTCTTTAAAAGAGTTTCGACGATTCTCGCTTGCGCTTCGGTGAAAGGTTTTTGAGCCGGCGCGTCAGCTTCGGGCGGCAAAAGCCTCACGGCTTTGCGGCGTTTCGGTTTAACCTGCGTCGTTAAAGTCCGGTGAAAAACACTTGCCCAGCCCGCTTTGATTATTTCACGTAAAGCGCGCTGCGATTGCGCCGCGCCGAATTTTTTGGTCAGTTCACGGCTCGAAGTTTCATTGCGTTCGATTAAAAAATGTAAAATCTGCACTTTTACTGTTGTCGCCGAAGAAATTTTCAAAAGCTCGTCGCGCCCTCGCGCCGTTATCGAATAAACCTGTTCGGTCGTCTGGTTGATTCCGGCGGGCAATGACGCTTTCAAAACTTCGCCCCATGAAGCCGCGTAATAATCCGCCGACCACTGGGTCAGGCGAATAATTTCTTCGGTCAAAAGCGGTTCGCTGTCGAGCAGTTCCAGCGCGTCCTTAATTGTTTCCTCTTCAATCTCAAGTTCAGGACTGATTTTCGCGTGAAGCGCCACGGCATATCCGGTCAGTTGACGTTTGCCGAACGGAACTAACAGCCGCGCTCCCAATTTGACGTTTTCCTGAATGCCGACGGGCAGACGATAAGTAAAAGTCCGGCGCAGCGGCAAGGGAAGCGCGACTTCGACAAACACGGGCAAGGGAGAATCTTCGGTGAATTTGGAAACGGCTGTATTCGGCATTTGGAAAAAAGTATTCAGGCGGGTTGTGAAACATTTTCTATTTTTGCCCGCGTAAATAAAATGATAACGTAAAGGGAACTTTTTACGAAAATAAGAATCTAAATATCAAATCTGGAACACGGAGTTTGAAATCTGAATTTATTTTATGGATACGTTTTTACAGGAAAAAAAAGAAGAGAAAAGTCGTTTGAGCGGCGTTCTCGTCGCGGCGGTGTTGATCGCGGCGGCGGTTGTCGCGGGCGGATTGTGGCTTTTGACTTTTCAGCCGAACCGCGAAGAGCAGCAGCAGCAGCAGCTCGTCGGGGCATATCTGGAAGGCACGCCGGAATTTGACGGCTACACGAAACAGTTGGTTATCACGACCGATTTCGACCGCACGACCGAATCGCCGCTCGGACTCGGCACGGTTCAGATGTCAATTCACGGAACTATCCGCAATAAAGGCGCGAAAGCCATCAACGGCTTGGAAGTGACGGTCGGCGTGGTTGATAAACAGAACAAAATCATCAAGGAAAAGAAAACGATGGTCGTCCCGAATCAAGCGGAAACCTTACAGCCGAACGAAACAATCTCGGTCTTCGTCCCGATGGACGGCTTCACCAAAGAAGACGACCGCGCTAACATCCGCTGGAAAGTTTCGGCGATTCGGTTTCAATAAGAATTACGAATTGACGAAAATTTAATAACATCCGTAATCCTTAATTTGAAATTCGTTATTGTTACCTCGGCGGGTTAACATGGAATGTGCAGAAATCTTTTGGCTGCTCGCCTTCAGTATAAGTTTTCGGTTGTTTGTTCGGGCAGTTAATCGTTGCCCGCGATCCGGTCAGCGGGCAAACCATTATTGTGATGGTGTGAATGAATTTGGAGTTTGAATTCTCGTCCGGCGGCGCTGTAGCGGATGGACTGCTTTTTTGCTCTTGTTGCGCTTCCTCCCAAGTCGCAAACGGCGTTTCGCTCGGTGTCGGCATGGTTAACTGCTCTTCGGTTAAGCCTGCTTCGTCGGTCGGCAGCAGAGTTTTATTGGGAACCGTTCCGCCGACGAAAAGCTCGACGCGGCGAAATTCTGCCGGAACTTCTGTGACGTAAATCTCTTTTTCTTCCGGCACGGTTTCGAGCGAAGTCGTATCGCCTTCTTTCTTGACAATAGTCTTTTGGGTTTTCACCGCCGTTTCCGCTTCAGCGTCAGTCAGTTCGCGCAGCAGATTGCCGGTGCGCGAATCAATCTCGGCTTTGCGGATGGAGGCGGGCATCTGCCAATCGCCGTTCCATTCCGGGTGCAGCCGCAACGCTTCGCGCATAAAATCCGCCCAAATCGGCATTGCTGAATCAGAGCCTTTCATTCCTAAATCGTCGTTGTCGTCAAATCCGACGTAAACCACACAGACGATTTCCGGCGTAAATCCGGCAAACCAGCCGTCGCGCGAAGTTCCGGTTTTTCCCGCGAAAGCCGTTTTGCCTTCGACGTTTTTGAAGCCCCACGCTTTGGCTTCCGCCGCCGTGCCGCGATTTATCACATCCTTCATTATGTCGTTCAAAATGTAGGCGACATCCGGCTGCACGACGCGCTTTCTTTCGGGCGCGGGCGCGTTCAAAGTTCTGCCATTGCCGTCGGTGACGCGGCTGATTGCCATCGCGTTGACCGTTTCGCCGAGATTGGCGAACATCGTGTAGCCCGTCGCCACTTGCAAAGGCGTGGCTTCCGCCGTGCCGAGTGCCATCGAAGGATATGCTTTTTCGACTTTCGGCAAACCGGCGCGGTGCGCGAGATTCATCACTTTGCCGATGTTGAGTTCCATTCCCAAATCAACCGTAATCGTGTTTTTACTTTTCACGAGCGCGTCTCTTAAAGTCGTTTCCTTGTTTGAGAACGCGTCGCCGTAATTGCTCGGCGCGTAGCTGTCGCGCCCAAAGGTGAAAACTTTTTTCTCGTCTTTGAAAATCGTCGCGGCGGTCATCACGCGCGAGTTCTGCTCGTAAGCGGAATTGATCGCGGCGGCGTAAACGAACGGTTTAAAAACCGAGCCGGGCTGCCGCTGCGCGTTCGTTGCGCGGTTAAACTGAGTTTCGAGAAAGTCGCGCCCGCCGACCATCGCCACAATCTCACCGGTTTTCGGACGAATAGCGACGAGGGCGGCTTGCAAGTTTCCTTTCGGTTTTTTCGGGAAATATTTATCCAATCTTTCGAGCCGTTTGTTGACGATTTCATACGCGACGCGCTGCAAATCCGGGTCAATCGTCGTGTAAACGCGCGAGTGCTGTAAAGTTTCCGGGTCGGTCGAAATCTTCGGCAATTCTTCAACCGCAAACTGCGAAAAATACGGCATTCCCTGTAAATCTTTGCCGCTTGAAATGCGGTGCAAGTCTAATTGAGTTTTCTTTCCCTGATCGGCTGTTTCAAGAGAAATTTCGCCTGCTTCGCGCATCGAATCCAGAATCTGATTGCGCCGTTCGGTCACTCGTTCGAGATTTTTATAAGGATTGTAACGATTCGGGCTGCGAATGATTCCGGCAAGAAAAGCGGCTTCAGGCAAAGAGAGCGCGGAAACGTCCTTGCCGAAATAAGCGTTTGAGGCTTCGCCGACGCCGTAAATCGAAACGCCCGTCTGCTGTCCGAGATAAATCTGATTGGCGTAAAGCGTGAAAATCTGTTCTTTCGTCAAACGGGTTTCGAGGATAAAGGACATATACGCTTCTTTTACTTTGCGCGTTAAAGTTTGCTCGTTAGTCAGCAGCAGATTTTTGACGAGCTGCTGCGTAATGCTTGAACCGCCTTGATTGGCAATCGGCGAATTGTCGTTTTCCTTTTCATATCTGCGCCACAAAGCGCGGGCGATGCCGCGAAAGTTCACGCCGTAATGTTCGAAAAACGCGCGGTCTTCCGTCACGGTAATCGCTCTAATCAGATGCGGCGGCAAATCCTGAAACGTTACGGCTTTGCGTCTGCCGTCGCCTTCCGCCGCGACGGAGCTTAAAATTTTCGGCTCGACGTATGCCTTCTTTATTTCCGTCTTCGCGTCTTTGTCGGTGATCGAAGCGACGGATTTGCCGTCTTTCTTAAACTCGACCGTTAAATCGGGAAATTTTTTTTCGCCGTCAATGATCGCCGTGATGCCCGGTTCGATTTCGACGCGCTTTTCGCCGATTTGATAACGACTGCGCGAGGCATCGGCTTGCTGGTTTTTCTCAATGTAACCTGCCGATTTCAGATAGGCGATCAAATCTTCCGGGGAAATGTTTTCGCCTTCTTTCAAAGTTTTCGGCGCGGAATAGATGCCCGCCGAATTGGTGAAAACTTCGCCTCTGAGCAAACTGTCAACGCGGTCGGAATACTCGAACCAAAAATAAGTTAAGGTGAGAAAAACGCCCAACAGCAAAATCAGAGAAGTCAAAACGGTTGCCGGATTGAAAATTAACCGAATGATTCTTCGGAAAAAAGACCGCGGCGGCGCTTGATAGGCTTTGCCCGGCAATCGGCTGCGCCAATTTTTCGGCGGCATTTTCGATTTACGGCTTTTAACTTGAATCTGATTTGGCATTTTTGAATTGTCTTTTATGATTAGTGAGATTTCACTTTGCGCGGTTGCCTGGTTAAATACTATAAATTTTCGGCGCATCGTGTCTAGCTTTATTCTTTGAAACACGCAGGTCAAAACCTTGCACTTTCAGTGCAAGACTTTCAGTAATTTCCGCTAAAATCTATTCGAGGATAGCGAAAGATGAAAGAAAACCGAAAAGGCTCGCACACGA
>Ga0136611_10000249_pt1 | contig 33888 bp, 35 predicted proteins | sample AntDrymUQ2232306_2_FD_106645 | JGI IMG/M metagenome (GOLD analysis project Ga0136611, IMG submission 106645) | Polar desert sand microbial communities from Dry Valleys, Antarctica - metaG UQ223 (23.06) | ecosystem: Environmental > Terrestrial > Soil > Desert | place: Antarctica: Dry Valley...
CTTGAACCCGGCGAGGTGTTCGTCCACCGCAATGTCGCCAACATCGTCGTGCATTCCGACCTCAACGCCCTGTCGGCGATCCAGTTCGCGGTCGAACGGCTCAAGGTCGAGGACATCATGGTGGTCGGCCATTACGGCTGCTCGGGCGTGCAGGCCGCGCTGGAAGGCGCGCGTATCGGCCTGGCCGACAACTGGATACGCCATATTCAGGACGTGCGGCACCGCCACCGCGATCTGCTCGACAGTCTGGCCGATGGCGTTCGCGCCAACGCGCTATGCGACATTAACGTCATCGAGCAAGTGGTGAACGTTTCGGTCAGCACCGTCATGGTCGACGCCTGGGCGCGCGGCCAGCAAGTCAGGGTTCACGGCTGGGCTTTCGGCGTGCACGACGGGCTGCTGCAGGACCTGCGAATGTCGGTGTCCGGCCCGGCGGAATTCGACAGGCTCTACCAAGACGCCATCGAAAGTGTTCAGGCCAGGTGGCACGAACATGCGGTGCCCGCCTAGAAAATTGGCAATAAGACAAAAGGAAAAACCCCGGAAAGGTAGCAGCCGATATGTTTCCCCAGCTGCTCGACTCGACCATTGCCTACGACATCGCGAAAGCCATGATGGACGGATTCAACCGCCATTACCGGCTGTTTCGCACCGAATCGGCGCGCGCCAAGCACCGCTTCGAGACCGCTGACTGGCACGGCCAGCAGCGCGCCCAGCGTGAGCGCATCGAGTTCTACGACCTGCGGGTGCGGGAAGCCTCGACGCGGCTGGAGCGTGAATTCAAGGCCGGCGAGCAGTCCATGGACGTCTGGCACCAGGTAAAGCTGCACTACATCGGCCTGCTGGTCAACCACCACCAGCCCGAGCTGGCCGAAACCTTTTTTAACTCGGTCACGACCAAAATCCTGCACCGCAGCTATTTCCAGAACGATTTCATATTCGTGCGGCCGGCGGTCAGCACCGAATACATCGAAAACGACGATCCGGCCGCGCAGCCGACCTATCGTGCCTATTACCCGAGCCGCGAGACGCTGTGCGAGACGGTAGGCAGGCTGGTGCGCGATTTTGAGCTTCGCCTTGGGTTTGACGACCTCGATCGTGACGCCTACCTCGTCGCGCAGGCAATGAGCGGGCGCTTGGGCGACGTCAAACTGCGCGCCAATTTCCAGATCCAGGTGCTGTCGGGGCTTTTCTTTCGCAACAAGGGCGCCTACGTCGTCGGCAAGATCATCAACGGCTTTACCGAAATTCCGTTCTCCCTGCCGATCCTGCACAGCCAGCCCGAGCCTTGCCACGGGGGCGCTGGCAGCGAGGGAATTTCGAGCGCCTCCGACGCCGGCCGCCTGGTGATCGACGCGGCGTTGTTTGGTGAAGACGACCTGCTGATTTTGTTCAGCTTCGCGCGCGCCTACTTCATGGTCGACATGGGAATTCCATCGGCCTATGTGCAGTTTTTGCGCAGCCTGATGCCGCGCATGCCGCGCGCCGAAATCTACAACGCGCTGGGGCTGGCCAAGCAGGGAAAAACGCTTTTTTACCGCGACTTTCTGCAGCACCTGCGGCATTCCACCGACAAGTTCCGCATCGCGCCGGGCATCAAGGGCATGGTCATGCTGGTGTTCGATCTTCCGTCGTTTCCGTATGTGTTCAAGGTCATCAAGGACTACTATCCGCCGCCGAAAGACACGACGCGCGAGCAGATCAAAGGCAAGTACCTGCTCGTCAAGCAGCATGACCGTGTCGGTCGCATGGCTGACACGCAGGAATACAGCGAAGTCGCCTTTCCGCGCGACCGCTTCGACGACGCGCTGATCGCCGAGATCGAGAAATTCGCATCAAGCCAGCTGGAAATCAGCGACCGCGACGGCGACGGCCAGACCGAGGTCGTCATCAACCATGTGTACATCGAGCGGCGCATGATTCCGCTCAACATCTACCTGCAGGAGGCGATCGACCTGGGTGTCGCCGAGCCGGCGGCGAAAGCGCAGATCGAGCGCGCGGTGGTCGAATACGGCAACGCCATCAAGGATTTGGTCGCCGCCAATATTTTCCCTGGCGACATGCTGTGGAAGAACTTCGGCATCACGCGCCGCGGCAAGGTCGTCTTCTACGACTACGACGAGATCGAATACGTCACCGACTGCAAGTTCCGCAAGGTGCCGACTGCGCGCAACGAAGAAGAGGAAATGAGCGGCGAGGTCTGGTATTCGGTCGGCCCGAAAGACGTGTTTCCCGAGACCTTCGGCCCTTTTTTGCTCGGAAACAGTGCGGTGCGCGAAGTTTTCATGAAGCACCACGCCGACCTGCTCGACGCTGCCTTTTGGCAAAGCCACCAGGTGCGCATCCGGGCCGGGCATGTGTTCGACGTGTTTCCATATGAGCAGGAAAAGCGTTTTGGACGCAATGCTTCAGTTGCGCATGCATCCGTCGGCTTGACATAGCGGCTTTTGTTAAAATATTCTTACCTAATCTTACTTTCTGAAATTTTTATCCTGATGCTGAGCACTCTTCTTTCCACCAAAGGCCAGGTCGTCATTCCCAAAGAATTGCGCGATGCCCAGCATTGGCATGCGGGCATGAGCCTGGTGGCGGAGCTATGCCCGCAGGGTGTGCTGCTTCGGCCTGCCGCTTCTCGGCTGTTTGCGCCAACCACCCTCGACACCGTAATGGGCAGCGCCAACTACCGCAGGCCTGCCTTGTCGCCTGAAGCGATCGAGCAGGCGCTGATTGCCGATGTCAAGCGCCGCCATGCGCCCGCCGAGCGCCCTGTCAAGTCCGCATGATTGCCCTGGACACGAATATTTTGGTTGGCTGCCTGACACACGACGATGCGGTCCAGGTGCCCGACGCCCGCCGTCTGCTGGGCCATGAGGCGGGCGTCTTCATCTCCAAAACGGTGCTGCTCGAAGTGGAGTGGGTGCTGCGCGCCGCGTATGGACTTTCGCGCCGCATCATTCACAGCGCAATGCTGGGCGTGTGCGGCCTGCCCAATGTCAGCCTTGAAAATCCAGCGCAGCTGGCTCAGGCGCTGTCGGATTACGCTGGCGGCATGGACTTTGCCGATGCCTTGCACGCGGCGTCCTGCCAGGCGGATGAAGGACTTCATACCTTCGACGCAGGTTTTGTCAAGGCAGCGAAAAAGCGGGGCCGCGATGTCCGGCTTGCGTCCGCTGCATCGTCGAAACGCATCACTTCAAAACCATCTGATTGATCAACTTATTCAAGGAAACCTCCATGTCCAACACGTCCACTGATTCCATCGTCATCCTCGGCGCCGCCCGCACCCCCATGGGCGCCTTCCATGGCGATTTTTCCGGCCTCGCGGCTAACGACCTCGGCGGCGCCGCCATCAAGGCCGCTATCGAACGCTCGGGCGTCGCGCCCGAACAGGTTGATGAAGTGCTGTTCGGCAACTGCCTGATGGCGGGCCAGGGGCAGGCGCCGGCGCGCCAGGCGGGCTTCAAGGGCGGGCTGCCGGCGAGCACCGGCGCGGTCACGCTGTCCAAGATGTGCGGCTCCGGCATGGAAGCGACGCTGCTGGCACACGACCAGCTGCTCGCCGGCAGCCGGGACGTGGTGGTCGCCGGCGGCATGGAAAGCATGACCAACGCGCCTTATCTGCTGCCCAAGGCCAGAGCCGGCGTTCGCATCGGCCACGACCGGATTTTCGACCACATGATGCTCGACGGCCTGGAAGACGCCTACGAGCCCGGCCGTTCGATGGGCACTTTCGGCGAAGACTGCGCCGCCAAATACAGCTTCAGCCGCGAAGCGCAGGACGCTTTTGCCACGGCCAGCGTGCAGCGCGCCAGGGCGGCCATCGAGTCCGGCGCGTTCAAGGCGGAAATCACCCCGGTCAGCGTCAAAACCCGCGTCGGCGAGACCGTGATTTCCATCGACGAAGGCCCGGGCAAAGTCAGGCTCGACAAGATTCCTTCGCTCAAGCCCGCTTTCAAGAAAGACGGCACCATCACCGCCGCTTCCAGCTCGTCGATCAACGACGGCGCCGCCGCGCTGGTGCTCAGCCGCGAATCGACCGCCAGCGAGCTCGGCGCCACGCCGATCGCCCGCATCGTCGGCCATGCCACGTTCGCCCAGGCGCCCGAATGGTTCTCGACCGCCCCGGCCGGCGCGGTGCGCAAGCTCTTGAAAAAAATCGGCTGGGAGGTGAAGGACGTTGACTTGTGGGAAATCAACGAAGCCTTCGCCGTCGTGCCGATGGCCGCGATGGAAGAGCTCGGCATCAGCCACGACATCGTGAATGTCAACGGCGGCGCCTGCGCGCTCGGCCATCCGATCGGCGCCAGCGGCGCGCGCATCATCGTCACGCTGATCCATGCACTGAAGGCGCGCGGCCTCAAAAAAGGCGTCGCGACGCTGTGCATCGGCGGCGGCGAGGCGACGGCGCTGGCGCTTGAAGTGCTATAAAAACAGTAGCTAATCACGCATATACAGCAAGCGCAGGAGGCCTATTTGTTACTCAATCAAGAGCAGGAACAGGTGCGCGACGCGGTGCGCGCCTTTGCGCAAGCCGAACTCTGGCCGCATGCCGCGCGCTGGGACAAGGAGCACCATTTTCCCAAGGAAGCGCACCGGGGCCTGGCGGCGCTGGGCGCCTACGGCATCTGCGTGCCCGAAGAGTTCGGCGGCGCCAATCTGGATTACGTCACGCTGGCGCTGGTGCTGGAGGAAATCGCCGCGGGCGACGGCGGCATCAGCACGGCGATCAGCGTCACCAACTGCCCGGTGAACGCGATTTTGATGCGCTACGGCAACGCGTCGCAGAAAAAGCTGTGGCTGACCCGGCTGGCGCAAGGCGAACTGCTCGGCGCTTTTTGCTTGACCGAACCGCATGTGGGCAGCGATGCGTCTTCGCTCAAAACCACGGCGGTGAAGGACGGCGACGCTTATGTGCTGAACGGTGTCAAGCAGTTCATCACCAGCGGCAAGAACGGCCAGGTCGCGATCGTCATTGCCGTGACCGACCGGGGCGCCGGCAAGAAAGGCATGAGCGCTTTCATCGTGCCGACCGACGCGCCGGGTTATGTCGTCGCGCGGCTGGAAGACAAGCTCGGCCAGCATTCGAGCGACACGGCGCAGATCAATTTCGACAACTGCCGCATCCCGGCCGAGAACCTGATCGGCGCCGAGGGTGAAGGCTACAAAATCGCCCTCGGCGGGCTAGAAGGCGGACGCATCGGTATCGCCGCGCAAAGCGTCGGCATGGCGCGCAGCGCGTTCGAGGTAGCCCTTGCTTATGCCAAGGAGCGGCAGAGTTTTGGCACCGCCATCTTCAACCACCAGGCGGTCGGTTTCAGGCTCGCCGACTGCGCGACCCAGATCGAAGCCGCCCGCCAGTTGATCTGGCACGCCGCCAGCCTGCGCGACGCCGGCTTGCCCTGCCTGAAAGAAGCCGCGATGGCCAAGCTGTTCGCCAGCGAAATGGCCGAGCAAGTCTGCAGCGCCGCCATCCAGACGCTCGGCGGCTACGGTTATGTCAGCGACTTTCCGGTCGAACGCATCTACCGCGATGTGCGGGTCTGCCAGATTTATGAAGGCACGTCGGATGTGCAAAAAATCATTATTCAGCGAGCGTTATCCTGAAACCTTGTGGGACAGACCGCAGCTACGCGAAGCGAGCAAGCTCTGTCCCCGACTGATCAGGGATGTTTTGGAGGACAGACCGCAGCGTATGTGTATTTCGGTGCAGCGACCCAGTTCATTCCGATTCAGACGTGCCGCTGATTGCGGTTCGATACCACTACACCGGTGGGTCTGTTTGGTGCTGCGGGTGGAAGTTGCACATCGACCAGGAGCTACTGTTCGCAGAAGTCGCGGATAGCAGTCGTTCGACCCTAGAATCTACGAACAATGGTTGCGGTGTTTCGTGGCGTTTTTAATTCACCTGAAGTCGAAGCACTATCCGTCACGAACCAATACTGGCTTCAATTTTTGGAGATTTTGATGTCCAGTATATGGAGCAACGGCCAACTTATAGAGCAGGTTTTGCTCTGGACATTACGTTAGGCGTCACACACGACCATGGATGCACTTCTCCCTCTGATTATTCTGGCGCTGATAGTCTTTGTGGCATGGAAGGCTCTATCTGGCAAGAAGGCTGCGGCAGCGGCAACTGCAAAGACAAGAAGGCCATCTAAGTTGGGAAGCGAGAACGTTTCTCAGGCTTTTCACTGGGATGGCAAAGGAGACTTCGAGTTTGAAATCGTCGGTGAGTCCCACTACCAAAACGTCCTGGCAAGTCTCGCAGGAGAGCACGGCACTGAGAGCGCAGAAGCGCAGCACAAGGCTATCTTGGTTATGGAAGACGCAAATCCTCACGACCCGAAGGCTGTAGCCGTCCTCATCTCCGGTAAAACAGTTGGCTATCTCGCTCGTGAGGACTCCCGGAGCTATAGACGACGTCTTGGACAAAAGCGCCTTTCAGGCGTAAACGCCACATGCGATGCAATCGTCGTCGGCGGTGGCACTCGCAGGAACGGCGAGAAACTGTTCTACGGTGTCAAACTCGACATCAAGCCTTTTGAGTAATCCATTCCTCCCATGCCCCCGGTAACGCCTAACCCCGCGTTCGAGCTGACCCACTCCGGCAGGCCGCTTCAGGCCTTCATTTCATTCTGGGCCTTACGCGTCCTGCCTCCATGGGCAGCTCAACGCAACGTTAAAGCTCACCATGTCACCGCTCTCTCGGAAACAGTTGACTCGCATTCGCCGATCTGAGGCGGTGCGTGTTCTGCGCATTGTGTGCAGTGTGTTGGGAGTGTTCGCACTAGCACTGGCGCTTATGGCGGTGAGAAATACCGTCGGAAATCCCGAAACTTGGCCTTCCGCATTCAACGCGCTCGCTGCAGCGGGCGCATTTTCGCAGTACGCAGGCTGGCTCGTCGCCGTTGGCGCACTCCTCCTTCTAATTGCGTTGCTCCTGAACTTTTATCCCGAAAGCGGCAACGAGAGTGGTAAGTGAGCTTTAACATGTCAATCGACACGGACCCACAACAGCAGGAGGCGGCTTCGCCGCGTAGTGTTGTGGTCCGGTCATCTTCACGTTAGGCCTCGCAAATTGCCCATGGCAGACATCGCTCCATTTGTTGTTCCAGCCGTCACAGGCTTCTTCGCGCTTCTCGCAGCCTTTCTTGGCTGGCGGCTCAAGCGGTCAGGCGACGACCGCGAGCGTCGAGTGGCTATTGCACTTGAGCGACGGAAAGAACTCCGAGACCTGTACGCAGAGATTTTTGTATACCTTGAACAGGCCATGAGACACGCTATTGAACGCAAGCCATTTCAACTGGCAGCGGAACTCAGTCGCGCAAATGCGAAATTGCGATTGCTCGCGCCAGACGAAATCAATCTGGAGTACGACGACGTGTCGGACAAACTTCACGCATGGTCTGTACTTCACGCCAAGGCCTCGCTACGCCAAATGCAAGTAGGCGTGCAGACAATCACGATCATTCAGGCCCCTGATCCAACAGCAGAATTCAAGGCACCCGCGGCAGCCGCACATCAAGCCCTGCACGACTCCCTCACCAAGCTCCGACTTCTGATGCGAAATGAACTCCGCGAGGCCTAACCCTTTGAGCTGACGCGTTCCGGCAGGCCGCTTCAGGCCCTCATTTAGTTCTGGCCTTACGCGTCCTGCCTCCACGCGCAACTCAACTCAAACGTTAAAGCGATAACACATAGGCGGACTGAATGACTGCTTTACCATCAGATCTACGCCCGCAAAAGGCCCCAAGCGGTCAACCAAGGTGATGGCATCGAACTGGAAATACTGGCCTACTTCAAATCGGAATCGTCGGCGCCTTTGTCCGGAATATGCCACATGGCAAGCGTTGGCCTCAATGGATCAGGATTTGGTCGTCGGTTGAAATTCAACCATTGCGTGGTTGAATTTCAACCATTAAAATCAGGGCATGCACCCCAGACACATCGCCCCGCAGCTTTTAGACGCTTTGTCCGACACCCCTGTCGTGGTTCTCAATGGGGCACGGCAAAGCGGTAAAAGCACCTTGGTGCAGACCTTGGGCTCTTTGCAGGCGTCGCCGGCAATTCGACAGCGGCAATACCTGACCCTGGACGACGCGGTGGTGCTGAACGCCGCCAAGTCTGATCCGGCCGGCTTCATCGATGGACTGGCAGGCCCCGTGACTCTGGACGAAGTGCAACGCGCGCCCGAACTCTTTCTGGCCATCAAGGCCGCGGTGGACCGCAACCGCCAGCCAGGGCGCTTTCTGCTCACCGGCTCGGCCGACGTGCTGCTGCTGCCCGGCATCGCCGACTCGCTGGCTGGCCGCGTGGAAATATTGTCCCTGTGGCCTCTGTCATGCGCCGAACAGGCCGACAGCGCAGCCTTCAACCGGGCCGACTGGCTGTTTCACGGCGACCTGGCGGCTTTGAGCCTGGAGGCTTGTGATCGTCATGACCTCGTGACTCGCCTGCTGGCGGGTGGTTTTCCGGATGCCATCACGCGCAGCAATTCTTCCCGCCGGGCGGCATGGTTTGAAAGCTATGTGCAGTCCATCCTGCAGCGAGATGTGCGCGACCTGGCCCATATCGAGCAGCTCACCGAGATCCCCAATCTGCTGCGGTTGCTGGCCACCCGCAGCGCCACATTGCTGAACTTTGCGGAACTCTCGCGTTCTTGCGCCTTGCCGCAAAGCACATTGAAGCGGTATTTCGCGCTGCTGGAAATGCTGTTCCTGGTGGTGCGTTTGCCGTCGTGGGAGCGCAATGCCGGCAAGCGCCTGGTGAAGGCGCCCAAGGTCTTTTTGCCCGACAGCGGTCTGCTGTGCCACTTCCTGGGTGAAACGTCCGGCAGTCTGGCGACCAGGGCCAGCCTGCCTGGACGGACGGTGGAAACCTTTGTACTGACTGAATTGCTCAAGCATGTCGCCTTCTCGGCGCAGCGCCTGACACTCTGGCACTATCGGACGCAAACCAACATCAAGGTGGACTTTGTCCTGGAAAATCGCCTGGGCCAGCTAACCGGCATCGAGGTCAAGGCCAGTTTCACCGTCGAGAGCAAGGACTTCAAGGGCCTGCGCCACCTGCAGGAAACCGAGGCCGGGTCTTTTCTGCGGGGTTTCGTTCTATATGCGGGGCGTGAAATGGTGCCCTTCGGCGAAAAATTGTGGGCGATGCCGCTTTCGATGTGGTGGTCGGCATTGCGGCCTGACGCCCCTAAAACCGCAGCCCCAGCGAAACCCTCGTCTGCGACGCGTCGGTGAAATTGGCGTACGGGTCGCGCGCCAGGCGGGCGAAGTAGTTGCCGAAGTCGCAGGTCACCGACAAGCCATAGCCTTGCACCTGCGCGCCGGTGTCTGTCATCCCGCTCTTGCGCGAAAGGTCCACCGTCCAGCGCTCGGTTTCGGTGGCTTTTTAGCGGATGGCGGCGTGGGTGATGCGCTGCCGGTTCCCTGGCGGTCGTCGCGGATTTGATAAATCGACAGCTCGGTGTGGGCGACGGCGCGGGTTCCCACGCCCAGCGTGATCGCGTCGTTCGGATCGAAATTGAGGTTGTAGTAGCTGCGCAGATTGGTCCGGCCCCAGCCGGCGATGGCATAAGTTTCACCACCCAGTTCCGCGCCCACCGAGCCGCCCGCAAAGCCGCCGGACGCAAGCTGGAGCGACACCACCGTCCGCGCCAGTCCGAAATCCTGGCGGTTTTCATAGCCGCCGCGCGACTGCGAAAAGCCTTCCCGGTCGCGGTAGTGGCCGAGCCAGGCGGTGTGCGCACCGATGACGCCTCGCAGGTTCAAATCGAGCGCATCGTTGCCGTCGGATGACGACAGGTGGGTCCGCGTGAACTTGAAGGCAATCTTTCCGCCCTCAGGCGCGGCTTCCTGAACCGGCGGCGCCGGCTGCGCCGAAGCCGCGCCCGCCAGCGCCGCCAGTGCCATCAGGCCGGCTTTTAAAACTACGAAGGCGGGGCGGCGCGTCAAACAGGACTTTCGGGTCGGTGGGGCATGCGCGATGGTAGCCGCGTTTCAAAGAAAAAATGCTTGTTGCGCAGTACCGGCGAGCGTGCCCAGCTATGAAAAAGTGAGTAAACGCGGCATCGGCGCCGCGCGGTGGTTGCACAATGGCGCATCTGCCATAAACTCGGCCGACACCACCCTCCAAGGAGACTTCCATGCGACTTGCCTTTCGCTATTTCCGTCCGCTTCGCCCGCTGGCCACGTTTTGCGGCGCCATGCTGGTCGCCGCCGGCGCGCTGGCCCAGTCCTATCCAAGCAAGCCGATCAAGGCCATCGTGCCGTTTGCCGCCGGCAGCGCCACCGACCAGATCGGCCGTGCTTTCGCCGCCAAGATGTCCGAAACGCTGGGCCAGGTCATCGTGGTCGAGAACAAGGCCGGCGTCAACGGCATGCTGGGCGCCGACGCGGTGGCCAAGTCGCCCGCCGACGGCTACACCATCCTGATCGGCACCAACAGCACCAACGCGGCGCTTAAAAGCCTGATGAAAAAGCTTCCCTACGACCAGGACACGGCCTTCGCGCCGCTCGGCTACCTGGGTTCGGTGCCGCTGATCATCGCCGTCAACAACGACGTTCCGGCCAAGACGCTGCGCGAGTTTGTGAACCTGGCCAAAGCCAAGCCGGGCAACGTCACCTTCGCCAGCGCGAGCACGTCGCAGCTGGTCTCGTCCGAAGTGCTGGGCAGCATGGCCGGCATCCAGATGACCAACGTGCCGTACAAGAGCGGCCCGGCCGCGATGACCGACCTGATTGGCGGGCAGGTCATGATGTTCAGCGCGGACTTCGCCGTGATGCTGCCGCAAGTCAAAGGCGGCAAGGTTCGCGGCCTGGCCGTGACTTCGGCGCAGCGCTCGCCGGCGGTTCCTGAGTTGCCGACCGTCAACGAGGCACTGGGACTGAAAGAGTATGAACTGATCGCCTACTTCGCGATGTTCGCGCCGGCCGGAACGCCGCCGGAAATTATTGCCAAGCTCAACCAGGCCATCAACGCAGCGGCGCAAAACAAGGAGATACAGGAAAAGTTCGCACCGATCGGCTTCGTCGTCGAGCCCGGAACGCCGGATGCGTTGGCGCAGCGCGGCAAGCTTGAGACCACCAAGTGGGCGAAGGCGATCCGCGACGCGAAGATCGAGCCTCAATAAGGCTTTTGCGCAATAGGGACGTGCGTGAGACGCTATTAAAATTATAGTAATTGGAGGATTTGAAGTTTGAATTTCGATGCCGTGCTGTTCGACTGCGACGGCGTGCTGGTCGACAGCGAAGCGATCACCAACGGCGTGCTGCGTGACATGCTCGAAGAAATGGGCTGGCAGCTCAGTCTTCCGGAATGCATGCGAATCTTTGTCGGCAAAGCGGTGAAAGACGAGGCGGCGCTGATCGAGGCGCGCACCGGTCAGCCCCTGACCGAAGACTGGCTGGTGCGCTTTCGGGAACGGCGCAACCTGGGGCTGATCGCGGGGGTCAAGCCGATTCGCGGCGCGGTAACGGCGGTGGCGCGGGTCCACGAAACGTATCAGGGACGCATCGCCTGCGCTTCCGGGGCGGACCGGTTCAAGGTCGAGCTGCAACTCGAAAAATGCGGACTGATGCCCTACTTCAAAGGGCGGATTTTTAGCGGCCATGAAATGCCACGCTCCAAGCCGGCGCCCGATGTTTATCTGGCGGCGGCGGCCGCGCTCGGCGTGGACCCGAAGCGCTGTGCGGTGGTCGAAGACACGGTGACCGGCGTGATGGCCGGCGTGGCCGCGGGCGCGACGGTGTTCGGCTACAGCCCGGCGGAAGCTGGGCATGGCGCTCCAGCGGCGCTGCGCGGCATGGGCGCCGGGCACGTTTTTTCATCAATGGCTGACCTGCCGGGCCTGTTGGGCGCGCCGCCCGTCGCGGGTCAGCGCCGCAGCGAAACCTCTTCCAGGTAAGCGTCAACCGCGGGCTCCCACAATGCTGGAGCGGTGTGGATCGCATGGCCGCTTCGCCCGACGGGAGCGTCGAACGTCACGAAACGGCCCCTGCCGCCCGCCGCGGTAAAGGCTTCGAAATTTTGACGGCTGCGACGCAATGAATAAAACGGGTCGTTGTCGCCGTAAAGCCATAGCATCGGCCTGTCGAACGCCGCGGCGCGACTGAACATGACGGCGTTGACAGCGCATGCCCCGGGACGCCGATCGCCCAGCCAACCGCCCACGAAATTCAACACACCCACGAGCCCAACCGCACGCGTGCCGGCATACACGGTGGCCAGCAGTCCACCGCGCGACACGCCGCCGAGCAGCAGGCACCGGGTGTCCACATCACTGCGCGCCGCCACATGCGCCATCACCACATCCAGGTCAGTCAGCGCCCGTTCCAGGCCTTGCAGGGCAAGCGCCGGGTCGGCCGAATAGCGCGAGCGATCGGCTTCGAAGCCTTCGTCGTACAGGCCGTCGGACTTGCCGCGCCCGCGCCGCTGCGGATACAGCACTTGCCAGCCGCGGCGATTGAAAAAACCGGCAACCTCGATCGAGGTCCAGGTGTCGGTGAAGCGTTCGGGCCGGTCACCATTGCCGGTCGATCCGTGGTTCATCACGAGCGTCGGGAAAGGCCCGACGCCCGGAGGCTGAAAGACGACAACTTCGAGTGTCTGCGGCTTGCCGTGGTCGGACCAGGGCGTGGCGATGCGCTCTATTTTGCGCACGGACGCGACCGGGTCTTGCACCGGTTCACCAGCCGATACCGGCAAAATGCCGCAACGCGCCGGATCCGGCTTGCCGCCGGCGCCCGCCGCCCCGGTCGGCCAGAGCGTCTGCGCGCCGGCGCTTGCGGCGTAAAAAGCACACAGGGCAAAAGTAGAAAAAATAAAAAATCGTTTCATGGCTGTTTATCTTTCTCGTCCAATCCGCTGCGAGTCACTGTGAACCTGTCGAAACTCACAGTGCTGGCTAACTCGAAGAGATGCGCCATGCTAAGCTTCGAATCCGACTTTTTACAAAGAACGCGAGACAACACCATGCCCGGACTCCTACCTAACATCGACCCTGACGGCCTGCTCGAATTTTCGGTGGTGTACACCGACCGGGCGCTCAACCACATGTCCAAGAGCTTCCAGGGCGTGATGCAGGATATTTCCAGCATTTTGGAGGAGGTGTACAACGCGCCCTCGGCCGTCCTGGTGCCCGGCAGCGGCACCTTCGGCATGGAAGCGGTGGCGCGGCAGTTCGCTACGGCCAAGCATGTGATGGTCCTGCGCAACGGCTGGTTCAGCTACCGCTGGACGCAGATTTTCGACATGGGGCAAATCCCGGCGTCGTCCACCGTTCTCAAGGCGCGCCAGCTAGGTGCCGGCGCCCAGGCGCCGTGGGCGCCGGCGCCGATAGCCGAAGTCCAGGCGGCCATCGCCCGGGAAAAGCCCGCGCTGGTTTTTGCGCCGCATGTGGAAACCGCGTCCGGCATGATCCTGCCCGACGATTATTTGCGCGCCGTCGCCGACGCGGTGCATGCGGTAGGCGGCCTGTTCGTTCTCGACTGCATCGCGTCGGGCGCGATGTGGGTCGATATGAAGGCCACCGGCGTCGATGTACTGATCTCGGCGCCGCAAAAAGGCTGGAGCAGCTCGCCGTGCTGCGCCATGGTCATGCTCAGCGAACGGGCAAGAGCGGCCATCGATGGCACCACCAGCTCCAGCTTCGCCTGCGACTTGAAAAAATGGCTGCAGATCATGGAAACCTACGAAAAAGGCGGTCACGCCTACCACGCCACGCTGCCGACCGACGCCCTGACGCGCCTGTCTGCCACCATCAAGGAAACCCAGGCCTACGGCTTCGCCAAGGTTAAGGCGGAGCAGGAATCGCTGGGTAAAAAAGTGCGCGCGCTGTTCGAAGGCCGGGGCCTGCCCAGTGTCGCCGCCGCGGGCTTCAAGGCGCCGGGCGTGGTGGTGAGCTACACCACCGATCCCGAGATTCAGTCGGGCAGGAAGTTTTTGGACCAGGGCCTGCAGACCGCTGCCGGCGTGCCGCTGCAGTGCGGTGAAGGCGCCGACTTCATGAGCTTTCGCATCGGCCTGTTCGGGCTGGAGAAGTGGCACCAGGCCGATCGCACGGTGGCGCAACTTGCTACTGCGCTGGACCGCATCGGCCTGCTCGCGCCTGTTGCCGAAGCCGTGGCTTGACCCAAGCGCCCGGATGAAATGCGCGCTGGTCGGATCGCGTTTTTTTGCCGCGTCAGTCTTTGACGCGCTGCGCGAAGAGGAGGGCGTCGAGTTCAGCGGCGTCGTCGCCCCGGCCGACGATGACCGGTTGGCGCAGGCGGCGCGCGCAGCCGGCGTTGCCCTGCATGTGCTCGACAACCCCAGGATCGTGCCCGGACACGCCATTCCCGAAGGCACCGATCTCATCATCGCCGCGCACACGCACGCGCGGGTGAGCGACGATGCGCTTGCGCGGTCGCGCCTGGGCGGCATCGGCTATCACCCGTCGCTGTTGCCCCGGCACCGCGGCATCGCCGCCGTCGAATGGACGATTCTCGAAGGCGACCCGATCGCTGGCGGCTCGATTTATCACCTTGCCGATGGCTGGGACGCCGGCGCCATCGCCGCGCAGGACTGGTGTTTTGTCGCCAAGGGCGAAACAGCCCGCGAACTGTGGGAGCGCGCTGGCGCCGATGGGGCTTGCGCTGTTGAAAAAGGTCGTTCGCCACGCCCGCCTGCACGGCTCAATTCCCGCGCACCCGCAGGATCCGGCCTACGCTACCAGGGCGCCCATGATCCGCAAGGCTGTCGTGCTGACCGAGGAAATTGCACCCGCCAACACCTCGCTCGTCGTATCGATCGTTGGCGCCGACCGGCACGGCATCGTGAGCGCGCTGGCCGAACGGGCGCATCGTTTCGGCGCCAACTGGGCGGCCAGCCGCATGACAAAACTGGCCGGCGAATTTGCCGGCATGGTTCACTTCGAGGTGCCGCGCGAGAACGCCGACGCGCTGGCGACGGCCTTGCGCGGCCTCGGCTCCAGCGGCCTGCAGGTGGTCGTCTCCCGAAGCGACGGCGCCGACGTGCCGACGTCGCTTCGCAGCGTCGAACTCAAACTGGTCGGCGAAGACCGCGTCGGTATCGTCAGCAGCCTGACGAAAATCCTGGCCGAGCGCGGCGTCAGTATCGAGAACATGCACACCGAGATCGTGCACAGCGGCGTCTCTGGCAAACATTTCAAGATCGACGCTCACTTGCTGGTGCCTGCAACCTTGCCGGTTGATGCCTTGCGGCAAGAACTGGGAAGTCTTGCCAGCGAGATGATGCTGGATATTGCGCTGGGGGAGCGGCAGGGCGCTTCAAATCGCCCGGCGTAGTCGGCAGCCCAGCGCGACCAGCTTTATTGGGGCACCAGGCCGGCGGCTTTCACCAGGTCGGCATGAATGCGGATCTCCTCCGAGATGACTTGCGCCAGAGGTTTGGCTTCATCGGGTGCTGGCTCCATTCCTATTTCTATCAGCTTCGTCTTGGCGTCGCCCCGAAGGAACGCCTTGGCCGATTTGCCGATCTAGTCCAGAATGGGTTGTGGCGTTTTGGCCGGTGCCAGCAGCCCTATCCAGGCCGACAGCACCACGTTGTTCACGCCGCCTTCGCGCAGCGTAGGGATGTCCGGCGCAGAAATGGCGCGCTTCTCGCTCAACACGCCGACGGGGAACAGCTTGCCCGACTTGATGTGCGGCAGCGCCTCGGGCAGCGGGGCAAAGGCCATGTCCACCTGGCCGCCAATCAGGTCGGTAATCGCCGGCGCACCGCCCTTGTAAGGCACGTGCAGCAGCTTGACGCCGGTCTGGCTTTCAAACATCAGGCCGGCCAGGTGCTGCGGGCTGCCGTCACCCGAAGACGCGTAAGTCAGCTTGCCAGGATTGGCTTTGGCCGCCGCCAGGATGCTGGCCGGCGTTCCGTACTTGGCCTTGTCGTTCACCACCAGCACCATGGCCTGATTGACCAGCTTGGTCACCGGGACAAAGTCGGTTTCGGGGTTGTACGGCAGCGTCTTGAAAATACTCTTGTTCGTGGTCAGGAAGGATGCCGGCGACACCATGAGGGTGTAGCCGTCCGGCGCAGCCTTGGCCACCACCGGAACGCCGATCTGCCCGGAGCCACCAGCCCGGTTGTCGACCACGAAGGGCTGGCCGAGGTCGGTAGCCAGCTGCTGGCTGACCTGCCGCGCCACCATGTCCACGCTGCCACCGCCCGGTAGCGCAACAATGACCTTGATCGGACGGCTGGGATAGCTGTCCTGCGCGAAGGACGGCGCTACCAGCGTCAGGCTGGAGGCCGCGCAAAGCGCTGCGAAGAAAGTGCGGTTGAAAGACGAAGGTCGAGACATGGGTGGCTTTCAGAGTTGAGGAGTTGCTATGGCGCTAGCGGGTGACATAGGGATGCGGTAAGCAATTAGTATGCCGGAACGGTGCGATAAAAGATCTTGTAACTTCCCGAGGTTTTACAAGTTTTCGACGAGCTTTCCGCAAGGTGGACGCATCCGAGTGAGGTCTACATTGATTGCACAAAATCTGATTTCAGCTCGCGCCGCATCGAACAACAGCTGGCCTTGGCTTAAGTCGAAGCATTCAACAACTCATCAATACTGCCAGGAACCTGTCCTCGCGCCAGCATCCGTTTGAAGGTTTCGTACACATCCGTTTTAGCCCCAGCTTTGCGCAATGTGGTTTCGTCGTTAAACCAGACGTAGATGATGATCTGGATGGGGCTGGACGCGAATCGAAAGAACAGGCGGTAGCGTTCGGGCATGCCCTTTTTAACCCGTCGCCAGTGCGTGGCTGCGGCCCCTAGCGTTTTACCCAAGCGAAACTCGGGGGCGTCTGGGTTGGCTGGCACTTGCTGTGTGATGGCCCGGTACACCGAGGCCAGCAGCTTGGTTTTAGGATGGGTTTTGTATCCCTTTGGGTCTTTGGCCGCAAGGTGGGTAATGGTGGCCTCCAGCTCGTCGAGCGCGGCTTGAAAGACTTTGAAGTAATACAGCTGCCACCCGTTGGCGACCTTCACTCGTCTTTTTCCTCATCCAGGGTCACACCTTTGACCAGCTTTGCAATGCGGGCTAGCTGCGCTGCATTGGCTGGCGCAATCTGATCGGGGTGGTTGGTCAATTGCTTTTCCAGAAAGCTCAAAAAACTTGCAAACACCGGGTCTGCAACTTCTGCGGCTGTCCCGTGCCCAGCGGGTACTTTGGCAGACATCAGTACCTGGCCATCACCCACTGGCGTCAGGCTCACTTTTCCATTGAATTCAGGGTGCGCCTGAAAAAACCCGGCAGGCAGACGCATGCCCCGGCTGTTACCGACCTGGATGACCGAGGCTTCGTATTGAGGAGTGGTCATGATGCGTATTGATATGTGATTACAAATGTGACTACATTATTTTAGTCCGGAATTTAGAGCAACACCCATAAACATTCCCAATTACACCCATTCAGTGAGTTCACCCGGTTTAAGCTGCTGATCTAAAAGCCGCAGGCGAGATGCCAACCCAGTCCTGAAATGCCCTCATAAAACTCTTCTCATTCCGAAACCCCGAGCTAGCCGCCACCTGCTTGATCGGCTTCGTCGTTCGCAGCAATAAATCCTTTGCCCGCTCAAAGCGCACCTCGTCCTTGAGCTGCTGCAGCGAGGCGCCTTCTTCCTGAAGCTGGCGATGCAGTGAGCGCGGTGACATGTTGAAAGCCGCCGCCAAACTCTCTGCAACGTGTGAGGCCACCGCCGGGTTACCCAGCGCCTGCCGCACCTGCTGCACCAGCAACCGGTCGCGCCGGTACTGCAGCACCGTGAGTGGCAGGGCGCGCTGCAGCATCTGGTTCAGGGCTTTTTCATCGCGGCGCAGGGGCAGTACCAGGTAGCGGGCGTCAAACCTGATTTCCGCCTGGGCGGCATCGAACTGCAACGTTGGGCCGGGGAACATCACCCCATACGCATCGACATGCGGTGGCGCGGCAAACGGAAAGCGCGCGCCTTGCAACGGGATGCGTGAGTCCACATACCAGCACGCCAGGCCGTGGATGTTGCGCAGCACATGCACCAGGCCAAACTCGCCGACCTTGCCGGGCTCGCGTTCTTCCACCGTGATGGCGGCGCTGTCGCCTGACGTTGATACCTTCAAAACAATGTCGTCCGTCAGCAGCGCATGGTGGCGGCACCAGCGTTTGAGGGCGATGCCCAGGTTGGGCGAGGTAATCGACGCGCGCGCCAGCATGCCGTAGCTGCCCCACGGCAGGCGGCGAGAGAAAGCGCCAAGCGCTTCGTCGTCCAGTTCCTGCATCGCGGCGCCTGAAAGTGTTTCCATCTGGCGGGCGGTGATTCGGCCATTGTTTTCCGTCATCTGCGATGGCGTGATTTGTGCCGTATGAAGCGCCCCGGCCGGGCTGCGTCCATTGCGCCGGTAAGCCGCCTCGATGGCGCGTGCAAAGGCCATGGGAGTGGCTGCGGCGGGCTGGCGGACCGAGGCGGCTGGGGAAAGCGTGGACATGGACCAAGTTTGCGGCAGACTGGCACGATTTGCAACCTTGATGGCGGCCGGACGCCGTCTTTTTCGCCTAAGCTGCCGTATTGGCGTTAAGGTATGGCCCATGCGCGGCCGGTGGCGCCACTGTGAGGAATTCATGCCTGTTCTAGCGACCCAACTCAACGCCCGTTCCGCCGACTTCCAGGCCAATGCCGCCGCCATGCGCGCGCTGGTGGACGACCTGCATGTCCAGCTCGCCAAGGCCGCCGCCGGCGGAGGCGAAGCGGCGCGGGCCAAGCACACTGCGCGCGGCAAGCTGCTGCCGCGCGACAGGGTGCAGATGCTGCTCGACCCCGGCACGCCGTTCCTGGAAGTCGCGCCGCTGGCGGCGCTGGGCATGTACCACGGCGATGCGCCCGGCGCCGGACTGATCGCGGGCATCGGCCGCGTCAGCGGCGTCGATTGCATGATCGTTTGCAACGACGCGACGGTGAAGGGCGGCACCTACTACCCGCTGACCGTCAAGAAGCATTTGCGCGCGCAGGAAATCGCGCAGCAAAACCGCCTGCCGTGTATCTACCTGGTCGATTCGGGCGGCGCCAACCTACCGAGTCAGGACGATGTGTTCCCCGACCGCGACTATTTCGGCCGCATCTTCTTCAACCAGGCGACCATGAGTGCCCAGGGCATCGCGCAGATCGCCGTGGTGATGGGCTCGTGCACCGCCGGCGGCGCGTATGTGCCGGCGATGAGCGACGAAAGCATCATCGTCAAGAACCAGGGAACGATTTTCCTCGGCGGCCCGCCGCTGGTGAAGGCGGCGACGGGCGAAGTTGTCACCGCCGAGGACCTGGGCGGCGGCGACGTCCATACGCGGCTGTCGGGCGTGGCCGACCACCTGGCGCAAAACGACATGCACGCGCTGGCGCTGGCGCGTGCCTCGGTCAAAAATTTGCATAAAAAGAAAGCTTTTGCGCATACGGGGCGTGCGTCAGTAGCTCCTGAATTCATAGCAGAAGAGCTTTACGGCGTGATACCTGGCGATGTGCGCAAGCCCTTCGACGTGCGTGAAATCATCGCCCGCATCGTCGATGGCAGCGAATTCGACGAGTTCAAGGCGCGCTACGGCACGACGCTGGTCTGCGGCTTTGCCGCCATTGAAGGCATGGCCGTCGGCATCATCGCCAACAACGGCATTTTGTTTAGCGAGTCGGCGCTGAAAGCAACGCACTTCATCGAGTTGTGCTGCCAGCGCAAGATTCCACTGGTGTTTCTGCAGAACATCACCGGCTTCATGGTCGGTCGCAAGTATGAAAACGAGGGCATTGCCCGCAACGGCGCGAAGATGGTGACGGCCGTGGCCACGGCGGCGGTGCCGAAGTTCACCGTCATCATCGGCGGCAGTTTCGGCGCCGGCAACTACGGCATGTGCGGCCGGGCGTTTTCACCGCGCTTTCTGTGGATGTGGCCGAATGCGCGCATCAGCGTGATGGGCGGCGACCAGGCGGCCGGCGTGCTGGCGACCGTCAAGCGCGACGGCATCGAGGGCAAGGGCGGCGCCTGGAGTGCCGAGGAGGAAGAAGCCTTCAAGGCGCCGATCCGCAGCCAGTACGAGCACCAGGGCCATCCGTACTACGCCACCGCGCGGCTGTGGGACGACGGCGTGATCGACCCGGCCGACACCCGGCGGGTGCTGGCGCTGGGGTTGAGCGCTTCGCAAAATGCGCCGATTCCCGAAACCAAATTCGGACTCTTCAGGATGTGAGGCCGACCATGGATGCCGGCGCTTATTTCACCACCCTGGCGCGCTACCACGTCTGGGCCACCGCGCGGCTGCAGGGCACCGTCGACAGCGTGGCCGACGGCGATTACCGGCGCAACGTGGGCCTGTTCTTTCGCAGCATCCACGGCACGCTGGCGCACTTGCTGGTCGGCGAACATCACTTGTGGTTTCGCCGCTTTGCCGAAGGTGTTTCGCCGGTGGTGGCGCTCGACGCTGACCTGGCGCCCGACCGTAATGAACTGGCGGCGCAACTGCTGCGGGGCGCGCGCCGCTGGGAGCCGCTCATCGCCAGCCTGCCGCCCGAATGCTTCGACGCAACGCTGAACTACACGACGATGCGCGGGCAGTCGGCCAGTTTGCCGTTTGCCGCCACGCTCGGCCATGTTTTCAACCACGCCACCCACCATCGCGGCCAGATCACCGCCGCGCTGACCGCTTTGGGCCAGCCGTGCCCGGAACTCGATCTGGTGTATTTTCTGCAATCCCAGGCAAGCCAGGAGTCCTGACCATGAGCGCGAATCTCGATATTTCCCATGACGGCGCTGTGGCCCGCGTCACGCTTAACCGTCCCGACGTCCGAAACGCCTTCAACGACCAGCTCATCGCCGAGCTGACGCAGGCGTTCACCACGCTCGGCCACCAGGCCGACGTTCGCTGCATCATGCTGGCGGGCCACGGCTCGGCTTTTTGCGCCGGTGCCGACCTGAACTGGATGCGCCGCATGGCCGACTACAGTTATACCGAAAACCTGGCCGACGCGGGCCAGCTGGCCGACATGCTGCACATGATCTACCAATGCCCGAAGCCGACGATCGCACGCATCCAGGGCGACGTTTATGCCGGCGGCCTGGGGCTGGTGGCGGCGTGCGACATCGCCGTCAGCGTCGATACGGCGAACTTCTGCCTGAGCGAAGTCAGGCTGGGCCTGATTCCGGCCACCATCAGCCCTTACGTCATCCGCGCCATCGGCGCGCGCGCCGCGCACCGCTATTTTTTGACAGCGGAGCGTTTTGATGCGCAGGAGGCACACCGCATCGGCCTGGTGCACGCCGTGACAGGCGCCGACGCCCTGGACGCGAAAGTGACTGAAATCACGCAGGCGCTGGTGAACGCCAGCCCGGCGGCGGTCAAAGCCTGCAAGCGGCTGGTGCAGGACGTTGCCGACGGCGAGATATCGCCAAAGCTGATTGCCCTCACCGTGCAGGGCATTGCCGACATCCGGTCGAGCGAAGAAGGGAAAGAGGGCGTTCAGGCCTTCCTGCAAAAGCGCAAGCCGACCTGGCTGGAATGACTCGTTTCAACAAGGCCTCATCATGCAAATTCTCGACACCGCGCAACTGGTCGCCCTGGCCGGCGCACTCGGCTGGGCCAGCGGCATCCGGCTCTATCTGGTGGTCTTGCTGACCGGGCTGGCGGGTTACCTGGGCTGGCTGCCGCTGCCGCAAGGCCTGCACTTGCTGGCCAATCCGGTGGTGCTGGCCGCCAGCGGTTTCATGGTCTTCGTCGAGTTTTTCGCCGACAAGATTCCGGGTCTGGATTCGCTGTGGGATGTGGTGCATACGGTGATCCGCATTCCGGCCGGCGCGGCACTGGCCGCAGGCGTCTTCGGCGCCGACAGCAGTGCGATGGGCCTGGCGGCGGCACTCGTCGGCGGCACGCTGGCCGCCACCAGCCACGCGGCCAAGGCGACCAGCCGCGCAGCCATCAATACCTCGCCCGAGCCTTTCACCAATATCGGAACTTCGCTGGTCGAGGACAGCCTGGTTCCGGCGGGCCTGTGGCTGGCCATTGCGCATCCGCTGGTTTTTATTCCCTTGCTGCTGGTGGTTTTGGTGCTCAGCGTCTGGCTGATACGCCTTTGCTGGCGCTTTTTGAGTCAGCTGTTTGCTCGCGTGGCGCGCATTTTCAGCGGCAAGCCCGATCCTGGGCTGTCCCCAGCTTTCACCCTGAAATCTCCTTTTTCAAAAAGTCACGATGTTTAAAAAAATACTGATTGCAAACAGGGGAGAGATCGCTTGCCGGGTGGCTGCAACGGCCAGACGCATGGCGATCAAGACCGTCGCCGTGTATTCCGACGCCGATGCCGGCGCCAAGCATGTGGGCTTTTGCGATGAAGCCGTTCACATCGGCGGCAGCGCGCCCAAAGACAGCTACTTGCGCTGGGAACGCATCATCGAAGCGGCGAGAGTGACGGGCGCCGAGGGGATTCATCCCGGCTACGGTTTCCTGAGCGAAAACGAGGAGTTCGCGCAGGCTTGCCTCAACGCCGGGCTGGTGTTTATCGGCCCGCCGGCGTCGGCGATCAAGGCGATGGGCCTGAAAGCCGAGTCCAAGCAGCTGATGGAAAAGGCCGGCGTTCCGCTCGTTCCGGGCTATCACGGCGCCAGCCAGGACCCGGCCTTGCTCCAGCGCGAGGCCGACCGCATCGGCTACCCGGTGCTGATCAAGGCCAGCGCCGGCGGCGGCGGCAAGGGCATGCGGGCGGTCGAGATATCCGAAGACTTCGCGGCCGCGCTGGCATCGTGCAAGCGCGAAGCCATCAACAGCTTCGGCGACGATGCGGTGCTGATCGAAAAATACGCGCAGCGGCCGCGCCACATCGAGATTCAGGTCTTCGGCGACACGCACGGCAACTATGTTTACCTGTTCGAGCGCGACTGCTCGGTGCAGCGACGGCATCAGAAGGTGCTGGAAGAAGCGCCCGCGCCCGGTATGACAGTGGCGATGCGCCAGCAGATGGGCGAAGCGGCGGTCGCTGCAGCGAGGGCGGTGAAGTATGTCGGCGCGGGCACGGTCGAATTTATCGTCGAGCAACGCGCTGACGGCGGCATGAGTTTCTTCTTTATGGAAATGAATACGAGACTTCAGGTCGAGCATCCTGTCACGGAAGCCATTACCGGGCTGGACCTGGTCGAGTGGCAGTTGCGCGTCGCGTCTGGCGAGCCCCTGCCGCTGGCGCAGGAACAGTTGCGAATCAATGGCCACGCCGTCGAAGCGCGTATCTGCGCCGAAAACCCGGACAACAATTTTTTGCCCACCACCGGCACGCTTCGGGTTTACGACAAGCCAGCCTGCTCGGCATTCGAGCGTGGCACGATCCGCATCGACGACGGCGTACGCCAGGGAGACACGATTTCGCCGTATTACGACTCGATGGTCGCCAAGCTCATCGTGCATGGCCAGACGCGTGAAGAGGCGCTGGCCCGCATGGACGAGGCGCTGGCGCAGACGCGGATCGTCGGCCTCAGTACGAATGTGCAGTTCTTGCGCCATGTGGTTCGCAGCCCGTCGTTTGCCCAGGCCAACCTCGACACCGCGCTGATTCCGCGCGAAGCGGCTGTGCTGTTCAACCAGGAGCCGGTCGGCCTGCCATTGGCTGCCGCCGCGGCGATTGCCCAGACATTGCTGACTGAAAAAGCCGCCGAAGGCGCAGACCCGTTCAGCCGCCGCGATGGCTGGCAGACCCATGGCGTAACGCTGCGGCCTTTCGAGTTCGACTTTCACGGCGAAACCTCCAGGGCCGTGCTGACTTACCTGCATGACGGCGCCCTGCGCTTGTCCGTCGGCGATGTATCCGGGCTGCTGGTGTTTTCCCGAAGCGCCCAGGGCATCGACATCCAGTTCGCTGGCCAGCGCCTGACGGCAACCGTCTATACGCAGGGCGAAGTGGACCATGTCTTCACCGCACGCGGCGCGACGCAGATCACGGCCATCGACCTGCTGGCCCACGCCGGTGAGAGCCACGCCGAAGGCGGAAGCCTGACCGCGCCCATGCCGGGCAAGATTTTGTCGTTTTTTGTCAAGGCTGGCGACTTGGTTAAGAAGGGCCAGCCGTTGGCGGTCATGGAGGCCATGAAAATGGAGCACACGATTGCAGCGCCGGCCGATGGTGTGGTCGAGGAACTGATGTACGCGCCGGGCGACCAGGTTACCGAAGGGTCGGAGTTGCTGAAAATCGCCGCTTGAGATTGTCCGGAAAGCCTGAATGCGCGTCAGTTTTTGCTGCACCGACACCAAAGCCCAGCCGTGGCTGGATGGCTTGCGCGCCGCTTTTCCCGACGCTGACGTGGGAGCTTGGTCGGCGGGCGCGCCGCCTGCGGACTATGCCGTGGTCTGGGCGCCGCCGCAGCAATTCATCGACGAGCAGGCGCAACTCAAGGGCCTCTTCAACATCGGCGCCGGCGTCGATGCGCTGATGGCGTTGCGCCTGCCTGCCGGTGTTCCTGTCGTTCGGCTGGACGACGCCGGCATGTCGGTGCAGATGGCCGAATACGTGTGCCATGCGGTGATTCGGCATTTTCGTGAATTCGACGGCTATGAAGCCGATACCGCCGATGGCAAATGGTCGTACCGCAGGCCGCGCCTGCGCCAGGATTTCCCGGTCGGCGTAATGGGCCTGGGCGTGCTGGGCGAGCGAGTCGGCCGGGCACTGGCGCAGTTCGATTTTCCGGTGACTGGCTGGAGCCGGTCACCCAAAACGATTGTGGGCGTGCAATGCTATGCGGGCGAAGCCGGCTTTAACGATTTTCTGGCGGCGACGCGTATTTTGGTGTGCCTGCTGCCATTGACGCCGGAGACGGAAAACATCATGCGCCGCGACACGCTGGCGGGGCTGCTGCCGGGCGGCTATGTAATCAACGTTGCGCGTGGCAGCCATCTGGTCGATGAAGATCTGATCGCAATGATCGACAGCGGCCATCTGGCTGGTGCGACGCTGGATGTGTTTCGCACCGAGCCCTTGCCGGCTGAGCATCCGTTTTGGGACCACCCGAAAATCACGGTGACGCCGCACACCTCTGCCCGCACGCTTCGCGAGGAAAGCATCGCGCAGATTGCCGGGAAAATCCGGGCGCTGGAAAGCGGCGCTCCCCTTGCCAGCCTTGCAGGTAGGGTTGACCCGAAAAAAGGATACTGAACCCATGAATTTACCCCCCAGAGTCAAGCTCGTCGATGTCGGACCCCGGGACGGCTTGCAAAATGAGAAGTTGCCGGTTCCCGCCGCCGTGAAGATCGAACTCGTGCATCGCCTGCAGGATGCCGGCCTCAAGGAAATCGAAGTCACCAGTTATGTTTCGCCCAAATGGGTTCCGCAGATGGCCGACAACGCCGAGGTCATGGCCGACATCCAGCGCAAGCCAGGTGTGCGTTATTCGGTGCTCACGCCAAACCTGCAGGGGCTGGAGGCCGCCATGGCGCCAGCGCGCGCGATGTGGCCCGACGAAATCGTCGTGTTCGGCGCGGCCAGCGAAGCCTTCAGCCAACGCAACATCAACTGCTCGATCGCCGAGAGCATCGAGCGCTTCCGGCCGGTGGTGGCCAGAGCCCGGGCCAACGATATTTACGTGCGCGGCGCCATTTCCTGCAGCGTCGGCTGTCCTTACGAGGGTGAGATTGCGCCGGAACGGGTCGAACTGGTCGCGCGCATGATGAAGGACATCGGTGTGCAGCACATCGGCGTGGCCGACACGATCGGCGTCGGCACGCCGCTCAAGGTGCAGCATGCCATGGAGGCTGCGCTGAAACACTACGGCATCGATGATGTGTCGGGCCATTTTCACGACACCTATGGCCAGGCGCTGTCCAACACGCTGGCGTCTCTGGAGATGGGCGTCTGGCAGTTCGACACCTCGTCGGCCGGCCTGGGCGGCTGCCCTTATGCCAAGGGCGCGACCGGCAATGTTGCGACGGAAGACGTGGTCTACCTGCTGCACGGCATGGGAATTGAAACCGGCATCGACCTGGACAAGCTGATCGACGCGGGCAAGTTCATCAGCGATTTCCTGGATCGCAAGCCGAGCTCCCGCGTTGCCACGGCCTTGTTGAACAAAAGGATGAACTGATGGACGCGGTCCAGGAAAATGAAGAAAAAATGGCGCTGCGGCATGCGATCGGGTTGGTCAGGATGCGTGCGCCGGCGGTGGGTGCCGGCGGCGATATTCCATCGCCATGCGTTTCCATCTGCCGCGTGAATGAAAGCACTGGAGTTTGCGAAGGATGCTTTCGCACGCTCGGCGAAATCGCGGGCTGGAGCAGTGCCAACGATGAGGGCAAACGCCGCATCTGGAAACTAATCGAACAACGCATGGACGCCCTGTCCTCATGAACTCCGCCACTTCGAATGCGCCCGCCACGTCGCCGGAGGCAGCCGCGCTGAGGCACATCACTTGCTATCTCGATTTCATTTCGCCGTATGCGTACCTGGCGTTTGAACTCCTGCCGGAAGCCTTGAACGGCCTGAGTTATAGCGCCAGTTACAAGCCAGTGCTGTTTGCCGGAATGCTCAAGCATCACGGGCAGTTGGGGCCTGCGGAAATCGCACCCAAGCGTGCCTGGACCTACCGCCAGGTGCTGTGGCTGGCGCACAGCCGAGGCATTTCTCTGGAAATGCCGGCCAGCCATCCATTCAACCCTTTGCTTTTGTTGCGGCTCGCTGTGGCTTGTGGTCCTGAGACCGATGCAGGATCGCCGAACCGTTATGTTTGCGAAACGATTTTTCGCCATGTCTGGCGTGGCGGCGCTGAACCCGCGGATGCGCAACGCTTCGATTCGCTGCTGCGGCAATTGGCGCCGCGTCGTCCCATCGAAGGCGCCGATGTCAAAGCGCAGTTGAAAACCAACACCGAAGGAGCGATTGCGGCGGGCATCTTCGGCGTCCCGGCTTTTGTCGTCGATGGCAAGATTTTCTGGGGCTTCGATGCCTTGCCGATGTTGCGCGACTACTTGCTCGGAGGCGCGTGGTTCGCAGGCGACGGATGGCAAGGCGTGAAGAATGTGTTGACGGGGGTGCGGCGTCAGTAACGAAGCAACTGGAACTTCAGCACATGCCCAGCGCCTTCAATTTTTCAGCTTCTCCCTTTGACTGCCTGACGTTCGCTGAGCAGCAGCTGGTGCAAAGCAGTGTCGATATTGCGTATTTTCCGCAAGGCGCGATCATTCTTGAACTGGGAACGCAACCGACCCACCTGTTCGTCATTATCAAGGGCTTCGTTCAGCAACTCGATGGCAGTGAAGTGGTCACCACCTACGGCCCTGACGACAACTTCGATGGCCGCAGCCTGATGTCGGGCAAGGTCAGCAGCCGGTTCGTGGCAGCTGAAGAAGTCGTGGCCTACCAGCTGGCACGGCAGGCGGTCAGCGACCTGATTGCCGCCAATGTGACTTTTGGCGCGCTGCTTTTTTCGGACTTGTCCAACAAGCTCAGCGCCTTGTCCGAGCGGCAGAGCCGGCATGAATTGCAGTCGCTGACCATGGCGCGGGTGAATGAAGCGTTTGTTCGAACCCCCTATTTCGTCGACGCCGATACGTCGATTCTGGAGGTGGTCAAACAGTTTCATGCCTTGCGCACTACCACGCTACTGGTGCGTGACGAAAGCGTGAATCCGCCAGCACTGGGAATTTTCACCGCCAACGGCTTGCAGCGGGCCATCCTGGACGGAACGCCCCTGGACCGGCTGGCCGTCAGGAAGCTGGCAAATTTTTCGCTGATCAAGGTGCGGCCGGGCGACCAGTTGGGTGATGCGCTGGCCGTCATGATTAAGCACAAGGTGCATCGGGTTGTTGTAATCGAGGGCGAGCAGATCACGGGCGTGCTTGAAGCGCTTGATCTCTTCAGCTTTTTGTCCAACCATTCTTACTTGATCACCATCCAGATCCTGGATGCCCAGGATATTTCCAACCTTAAACTGGCGGCAGGACAGGTCACGCGGCTTATTTCGCTGTTGCACCGCAGCGGTACCAACGTCAATATGATCGCGCGCCTGGTGCAGGAACTCAACGCCAAGCTGTTCGAGCGCGCCTGGCAGCTGATCGCTCCGGCTGACCTGGTGGCCAACAGCTGCCTGTTCGTGATGGGCAGCGAGGGCCGAGGCGAGCAACTGCTCAAGACCGACCAGGACAACGCTCTGGTGCTGCGCGACGGCTATGTTTTTTCGGCGGATGTAGCGGCTGTGTGCCGGCAATTCTCGGATGCGCTGGCCGATTTCGGATACCCGGCGTGCCCCGGCAACATCATGGTCAGCAACCCCGAGTGGTGCCGCAGCGTGACGGATTTCAGCCAGACCGCTCGCCTGTGGTGGATGGCCGCCAGCGCCGACAGCCTCATGGCGCTGGCGATCTTTCTCGACGCCCATGCTGTTTGCGGCAACAGGGCTTTGCTGGAGCAGGTGCGCGCAGCCGTGTTTGAAATGGCTGCTGACAACGACGCCATGCTGGCTCGCTTTGCCACGCCGGTCAATGCATTCGGCGGCAGCGGCAGCTGGTGGAGCCACTTGCCTTTTCTGGGCGATCCGGGCAAGGAAACGCTCGACATCAAGAAAGCCGGAACGTTTCCGCTGGTGCATGGGCTGCGGAGCCTGGCGCTGGCGCACCGTATCAATGCCACTTCGTCGCAAGAGCGTGCCAAAGCCCTCGTCGCGGCGGGAAAATTGCCTGAAAAACTGGCGGAAGACCTGATCGACAGCCTGCATTTTTTCATGGGACTGAAGCTTAAAATCGGGCTGCGGCAACTGGAAACGGGGCATGCTTCAACCGATGCCGTTGAAGTCGAAAAACTGAGCAGCCTGGACCGCGACTTGCTCAAGGACACGCTGGTCGTGGTCAGACAGTTCAAGGCCTGGCTCAACCAGCGTTTTCATCTGGAGGCGTTGTGAGCGGCTCCCGCCTTGCGCCGTCAGGCTGGCTTACAGCGCTCAAGCGGGAATGGCTGCTGTACCACCTGGGCGATCCGCGGTTTCGCTTCATGTGGGAGCCGGCGCCTGAGAGCGAATGGGTCGCGCTGGATTGCGAAACCACCGGGTTGAATGTGAAAACAGACGACATCATTGCGATTGGCGCTGTATGTATCCGGGGAAACCGCATCATGACCAGCGAGCGTTTGGAGCTGCTGGTCAGGCCTGAAAAACGCCGCCTGTCGGCTGACAGCGTGCGCGTGCACCGGCTGCGCGAGCAGGACGTGGCGCAGGGCCTGAGCGTCGACGACGCGATGATGCGGCTGATGCGCTTTATCGGCAGCCGTCCACTGGTGGGTTACTACCTGGAATTCGACGTTGCCATGGTCAACCGGGTGCTGTTTCCGATGCTCGGCATGGGACTGCCCCAGCCAAAAATCGAGGTGTCTTCGCTGTACTACGCCTACAAATACCAGCAGCTACCGCCATATGCCCGGGGCAATCAGTCAATCGACCTGCGGTTCGACACGCTCATGAAGGACCTGGGCCTGCCGCTGTGGTCTGCCCATGACGCCTTGAACGATGCGGTCATGGCGGCGCTGGCATTTTTGAAGTTGCGGCAACTCAAATTGACATCTGTCAATTGAAGCAAGCGGCTCAGGCCGCGAAGTTGCAGGGCAGGGGGCGGGTGAGGCATGGAGACCGCAGGCTTTCCGCAAATCAGGAAATTGGCATCAAACATGCCTTTTGCGCTCGCACAATATGCATTTACAGCTATGTATTTCATAGCAGATCATTGATTCAAGACAAAAAAATGCCGGGCGGACGCCCGGCATTGTCAGCGGTGAAAGAAACCGTTCGGTTTAGTGGCCTGAAGCACCCGAAGCACCCAAGCCCGTCTCGGAACGAACCTGCTGCGCCTTGAACAGTCCGCGCTCTATGGCGGCCTGCGGACTGCGGTCGAGTATCGAGAACAGCCACACGCCCACAAAGCCAATCGTGACTGAAAACAGTGCCGGCGAAGAGTAAGGAAAGGGTGCGGAGCCTGCCCGATTACCCAGTACGGCTTCCCAAACCGCCGGCGACAAGACCGTGAGGCCGACCGAAGAAATCAACCCTAAAAACCCGCCTATCACCGCGCCCTTCGTGGTGCAGTCTTTCCACAGTACCGACATGAACAATACCGGGAAATTGGCTGAAGCCGCAATCGCGAAAGCCAGCGACACCATGAAAGCGATGTTCTGCTTTTCGAAAGCAATGCCAAGGGCCACGGCAACCACACCGAGCGCCAGCGTCGTCAAGCGGGACACTTTCAGCTCTGAAGCGCTGTCGGCGTTGCCTTTCTTGATCACCGTTGCGTACAGGTCGTGCGACACCGCGGAAGCGCCCGACAGCGTCAGGCCCGCAACCACCGCGAGGATGGTGGCGAAAGCCACTGCCGAAATGAATCCGAAGAACACGTTTCCGCCAACCGCCTTGGCTACCAGCACAGCCGCCATGTTGGCGGAGCCGCCGCCGCCCTTGATGATGCCCTTTGCGGTGTCGGCATATTCCGGATTCGTCAAGACCAGCGTGATGGCGCCGAAGCCGATGATGAAAATCAGCATATAAAAGTAGCCGATCCAGGTGGTGGCCCAGAACACGGATTTACGCGCTTGCTTGGCATCGGGCACAGTAAAGAAGCGCATCAGGATGTGGGGCAGGCCGGCGGTGCCGAACATCAGCGCCATGCCGAAGGAAATCGCCGAAATTGGATCTTTCACAAAGCCGCCGGGACCCATGATGGCAAAACCTATTTTGGCGGCTTCTTCCGACGTTTTGCCTCCGTTAATGGCCAGCTGAGTTTTGACTTGCACACCCTTGGCGAAAAGCGCCTCGAAGCTGAAGCCGAACTGCGCCATAACCATGATCGCCATGAAGGTCACGCCGGACAGCAGCAGAACGGCCTTGATGATCTGCACCCAGGTGGTGGCCGTCATGCCGCCGAACAGCACATAGATCATCATCAGCCCGCCGACAATTACGACGGCAAGCCAATAGTCCAGACCGAACAGCAGCTTGATCAGCGCGCCGGCGCCGACCATTTGCGCAATCAGGTAAAACGCCACCACCACTAGCGTTCCAGGGGCCGCAAAAATGCGGATTGGCGCTTGCTGGAAGCGGTAACCAGCCACGTCGGCAAAGGTGAACTTGCCCAGGTTGCGCAGTCGCTCGGCCATCAGGAACGTAATGACCGGCCAGCCGACCAAAAAGCCGATGGAGAAGATCAGGCCGTCATATCCGGACGCCATCACGGCAGCGGAAATACCCAGAAATGAAGCCGCCGACATGTAGTCGCCGGCAATCGCCAAGCCATTTTGAAAGCCGGTGATGCCGCCGCCGCCGATGTAAAAGTCAGCCGCGGACTTGGTTTTGGACGCGGCCCATTTGGTGATAAACAGCGTTCCGACGACAAAAATGCCGAACATGCTGATCGCCACCCAGTTGGTTGGCTGCTTGTCAACCTGCCCCAGTTCACCCCCGGCTGCCTGTGCGGCTGCCGCGCCAAGCAGTACCGCCATAGCGGTCAAAAATTGAAGCAGATTCTTCATTTGGCGGCCTCTTTCAGGATTTCGGCGGTGAGCCTGTCGTATTCGCCGTTGGCCCGGTTTACATAAATGCCTGTAATGACAATGGTGAAAACAATCACTCCTATCGCGATCGGAATGCCCAGCGAGGTGACGCCTGCGCCAATGGGCTGCGCCAGAAAGGGCTTGTTGAAGGCAATCAGCGCGATGTAGCCGTAGTAAACGACCATCATCAAGATAGTCATCGTCCAGCCGAAACTGTTGCGCTTGGTACGAAGTTCGCGGTATTTAGGATTGGCCTCTATTTTGGCCACCATGGGATCAACTGCGACAGGATCGTTCATCTTTGCCTCCTAAAATATTACATATCAATACTGACAACAGCGGAAATGACCGTTGTTAAACACGGATTCTGTGTTGGCCGGCTGACCTTGTAGTTACGCAGCGACACATTTTGTAGGGACTTTCCCTTGCTGGACCCGCCAATACTGGGGTTGACGCCAAAACGTCAGAATTCGGTCAGCCATGTGCTCGACAGTAATGCTGATCACCAATCCAGGTGACTAGCGCAACCTACTTCAGGAGAGAACTAAAAATGGTTACAGCTGTTGACAACGCCCCAATGACGACGGAGCAAAAGAAAGTGATTTTCGCCTCGTCGTTGGGCACTGTATTTGAGTGGTACGACTTTTACCTCTACGGTTCACTGGCGGCAATTATCGCCAGGCAGTTTTTCAGTGGACTAGACGCGGGTTCTGCCTTTATTTTCGCGCTGCTCGCTTTTGCCGCCGGTTTCATTGTTCGCCCGTTCGGTGCGCTCGTGTTCGGCCGTCTGGGCGACATGATCGGCCGAAAGTACACGTTTTTGGTCACCATCGTCATCATGGGCCTGTCCACATTCATCGTCGGCCTGCTACCCAACTACGCCTCCATCGGCGTTGCCGCCCCGGTCATTTTGATCGCCCTGCGCATGCTGCAAGGCTTGGCGCTCGGTGGCGAATACGGCGGCGCCGCTGTTTATGTGGCAGAGCATGCGCCCCACCATAAGCGCGGTGCCTATACGTCGTGGATTCAGACCACCGCAACGCTAGGTCTTTTCCTAAGCCTGATGGTCATCCTGGGCGTTCGCACCGCCATCGGCGAGGCCGCTTTCGCCGATTGGGGCTGGCGTGTTCCGTTTATCGTCTCCATTTTGCTATTGGCGGTGTCGGTCTACATTCGCCTGTCGATGAACGAGTCGCCGGCTTTCCAGAAAATGAAGGCCGAAGGCAAAACGTCGAAAGCGCCCTTGTCCGAGTCCTTCGGACAGTGGAAAAACCTGAAAATCGTGATTCTTGCGCTGATCGGCTTGACTGCCGGCCAGGCCGTGGTTTGGTACTCTGGCCAGTTCTATGCACTGTTCTTCCTGACCCAGGCACTCAAGGTTGACGGACCTACGGCCAACATCCTTGTGGCTTACTCGCTGATTCTGGGAACGCCGTTCTTTGTGATCTTCGGCACCTTGTCTGACAAGATCGGTCGCAAGCCCATCATCATGGCAGGCTGCCTGCTGGCCGTACTGACTTACTTTCCAGTGTTCAACGCGCTGACCAAGGCCGCTAATCCTGATCTGGCCGCTGCCCAGGCGAAAAACAAGGTCGTGGTTACGGCCGACGCCAACGAATGCTCGTTCCAGTTCAACCCGACGGGTACGGTCAAGTTCACCAGTTCATGCGACATTGCAAAGCAAGTGCTGGCTGGCGCATCGGTAAGCTACGACAACGCCCCAGCCGCAGCCGGAACGCCTGCCACCATCAAAATTGGCGAAACCTTGATCACAGGCTACACAGCGAAAGGTCTGTCGGCGGACGACGTCAAGAAGAAGGACGGCGAATTCAAGAAGTCGGTTGCTGACGCGTTGAAGACTGCAGGCTACCCAAGCAAGGCCGACCCCGCCAAGGTTGACAAGTTCATGGTTACGCTGATCTTGTTCTACCTGGTGCTTCTGGTTACCATGGTTTATGGCCCGATTGCCGCCATGCTGGTCGAAATGTTTCCGACCCGTATTCGCTACACGTCGATGAGCCTGCCTTACCATATCGGAAACGGCTGGTTCGGTGGCTTGCTGCCAACGACAGCGTTCGCGATCGTTGCGCAAACCGGCAACATGTACAACGGCCTGTGGTATCCGATCATCATCGCCGGCATGACTTTTGTGATTGGCATGCTTTTTGTTAGAGAAACCAAAGATGTTGACATCTACGCCAACGACTAAGCTGTATTGATGACTTAAAACAGTTCAAGGCTTCCGCCAAATGGCGGAGGCCTTTTTTTATAGGAACTTTGACATGTGGAAAATTGTTGTTGGATTTATTATTTTTGCGGGGCTTGCCCTGTTTTTGCTTGGCAGAGGTGGCGATATTGATCTCGGCGGTGAAAAGCA
>Ga0136611_10000250_pt1 | contig 33880 bp, 34 predicted proteins | sample AntDrymUQ2232306_2_FD_106645 | JGI IMG/M metagenome (GOLD analysis project Ga0136611, IMG submission 106645) | Polar desert sand microbial communities from Dry Valleys, Antarctica - metaG UQ223 (23.06) | ecosystem: Environmental > Terrestrial > Soil > Desert | place: Antarctica: Dry Valley...
CAAACTGCACCCCCACCCATCGGTAACCAGTTGATTTTGCTCAACTTTTAACCGGACAGTAGTGATATTTTTTGCAGTTTCCGCAGCGATTTCGTTGAGCCGATTTCAGTCCGGATCTACAAGCACGCCGTGCAACAGCTCTCTCCCGCGATGCTTGCGCCGATGGCGCGAAAGCCAGGAAACGCTAAGACCAGCCGACGGGCAAATTAGGATCAGCGTCTGTTCGGCCGTGCGCCTGGCGGAAATTCAGACCGGTCTACTGATCGGCATTAGCCAAGCCTGCCCTGAACCAGGCGCAATATGCGCCCGCATCGCGCCGCCAGCGACTCGTCATGTGTCACCACCACGAAGGCCGTGCCGTGTTCTCGGGCGAGCTTGAGCATCAGCTGGAACACGCCGTCGGCGGTGGCGCGATCAAGGTTGCCGGTCGGCTCGTCGGCCAGTACGCAGGCCGGCTGCGTAACCAGCGCGCGGGCGATCGCGACCCGCTGGCGCTCGCCGCCCGACAGTTCGGCCGGCCGGTGGTGAATTCGGTCCCGCAGCCCCACATCTGCTAGTATTTTCATAGCTACTTCCGCAGCCTCAGTGCGCGTCTGACGCCGAATCCATAGCGGCATAGCGACATTGTCAAGGGCGCTGAACTCAGGCAGCAGATGGTGAAACTGGTAGACGAAACCCAGGTGCCGGTTGCGCAGCCGGCCCTGGCTGGCGGGCGACAGCGACGACAACGCCTGCCCCTTGAGTTGGACCGCGCCGCTGGTCGGCGCATCGAGTCCGCCCATCAGGTGAAGCAGCGTGCTCTTGCCCGAACCCGACGCACCGACGATTGCCAGCGTTTCACCGCGATGCACCTGCAGATCGACGCCCTGCAGCACCGTCACGTCGAGCCGGCCTTCGGTGAATCGCTTGGTCAGTCCCGTGGCGCGCAGGACGATTTCGCCATGGGGGGGGACTCCCCCGTCCCGACCTTCCCCCAGCGGGGGAAGGAGTAATTCGGATCCGGCTCCTCGCCGATCCAAGTACCGGCCGCGGATCTGGCTCTGCCAGTCCGCAGGCGGGGCAGCCCCCTCGGGGGGCAACGAACCACTCGAAGAGGGGAGCGTGGGGGCCACATCACTCATAGCGCAGCGCTTCCGCCGGATTGACGCGGCTGGCGCGCCAGCTGGGGTAGATCGTCGCCAGAAACGCCAGCACCAGCGAAATGACCGCGATCGGCATGATGTCGCTGTACTGCGGCTCGCTCGGCATGCGGCTGATGAGGTAAATATCCTTGGGCAAAAAGCTGGCGTTGAAAAGGCGTTCGAGCGCCGGCACGATCAGGTCGATGTTGAACGCAACGCCCAGGCCGAGCAGCAGGCCCGACAGCGTGCCGATCACGCCGACCATCGCCCCCTGCACCATGAAAACGCCCATGATGCTGCGCGGGCTGCTGCCCAGCGTCCGCAAAATCGCGATGTCGGCGCGCTTGTCGGTCACCGTCATCACGAGCGTGCTGACCAGATTAAAAGCCGCCACGGCAACGATCAGCGTGAGGATGATGAACATCATTCGCTTTTCCAGTTCGACCGCCGAAAACCAGGTCTTGTTCTGCCGCGTCCAGTCGCGAATCAGGAGGTCGCCGCTCAAGGTTCTGGACAATTCCTGTGCAACCATCCGCGCCTGGTGCAGGTCCTTGAGTTTGATGCGGATGCCCGTCGGCCCTTCAAGCCTGAAGATTTTCGCGGCGTCGTCCTGGTGCATCATGACCAGCGCCGAGTCGTATTCAAAATGGCCCGAATCGAAGGTGCCGACCACGCTCATCCGCTTCAGGCGCGGCACGACACCCGCAGGCGTCACCTGGCCGCTGGGCGCGATCAGCGTGACGCTGTCGCCTTCGCGAACGCCCATCGCACGCGCCAGTTCGGCGCCGAGCACCACGCCGAAGCCGCCGCTGACGAGCTTCGGAAAAGCGGTGTTGCCGACAGCGACCGCCAAGTCGGTGACCTGCCCTTCCAGCGCCGGGTCGATGCCGCGAACAACGGTGCCTTTCATCTCCTCCCCGCGCGCCAGCAGGGCTTGTGCCGCTATGAAAGTCGCAGCGCCGACAACAGCGGGATTGGCCTTGATCTCGGCCAGGGTTTTTTGCGGATCGGCCAGCGCGGCGCCCTGCGGCGCGAACACCTCGATGTGCGAGATCACGCCGAGCATGCGGTCGCGCACTTCCTTCTGGAAGCCGTTCATCACGCTCAGCACGATGATCAGCGCAGCCACGCCCAGCGCTATGCCCAGCATCGACACGCCCGAAATGAAGGAAATAAAGCCGTTTCGCCGCGTCGCGCGGCCGGCGCGCGTGTAGCGCCAGCCAAGGATCAGCTCATAGGGGATTTGCATGGCAGGGATTGTGGCATCCCGGACAATAGGGCGATGCCCGCCAATGCCGTGTCCGAAATGCTGATTCCCTTTGCCGCGTGCGGCGCCGAATCCTGGTTGCCGGCGATGCGGGCGATGCCGCCGGACGGCATGAAGCGGCTGGGCCAGCTGCTTCGCCGCATGGCGCTGGTGCATAGCGATTCCGGCGTTGCCGAGTCGCTGTCGCCGCCGCACGAACGCGCCTTGGGCCGGGCGCTCGGTTTGGCCGGCCAGGAAACGCCTGACGGCCTGATTCCGTGGGCGGCAAGCGACGCGGCCATGGCGTTGCCGGCACACGGAGGCAAAGCCTGGGCCTGGATTACGCCATGCCATTGGGCGATGGGCCATCTGCATGCGACCTTGAGCGACCCGGCGGCGCTGGCGCTGCGCGAGGGCGAGTCGCGCGAACTGCTGGCGGTCATGCGGCCTTATTTCGAGACCGACGGCATCGCGCTTCACTACCTGGCGCCCGAGCGCTGGATGGCCGAAGGCGAAGTGTTTCGCAAGCTGCCGACCGCGTCGCTGGACCGGGTGCTGGCGCGCAATGTCGATGCCTGGCTGCTTGGTGCGGGTGGCACCGAACGCCGCGCCGGGCCGCCCCAAGCAAGTTCAGCCCCCCCGGAGGGCAGCGCAGTACGCGAAGCGACAAGCGTGGGGGCCAGGGCGCTGACAAGGCTGCAAAATGAAATGCAGATGCTGCTTTATACCCATCCGTTCAACGATGCACGCCAGGCCAGGTGGCAGATGCCGGTTAATTCGTTTTGGATCAGCGGCACAGGGGATTTGCCTGCAACTGCTGGGAGCGGGGAGGCCCTCACCCCTGCCCTCTCCCAAGGGCAGATGGAGAAAGTCAACGTGCCGCGCAGTCTGGCCGACGCCGTTTTCAAAGAGGACTGGCTCGCTTATTCGCAGGCGTGGCAAGCACTCGACGACGGCGAGATTGCTCGCTTGCTGGCCCGGCAGCAGGCGGGGAAAACCGTCCGGCTGACGCTGTGCGGCGAGCGCAACGCGCTGACCTTCGAGACCCGTCCGGCCACGTTGAGAACCAAGATTTCAAGGCTTTTTAGCCCCTTGCGCATGCTGGACGTGCTTGAGCAACTATGAAAATGATAGTAAACACCGACCGCAACCGGAAATCTGCCTGATGAAAATACAAGTGCGCGACGTGCCGCCGCGCAGCGCCTGGGCGCTGCGGCAAGCCGGCATTCATCCGCTGCTGGCGCAGCTTTACGCGGCGCGCGGCGTCCATGCCATCGAAGAACTCGACGACGGCCTGGCCAGGCTGCTGCCGCCGTCGTCGCTCAAAGGCGCTGCCGAGGCGGCGCGCCTGTTGGCCGACGCCATGGCGGCCGATCAAAAGATTTGCATCGTCGCCGACTACGACTGCGACGGCGCCACCGCCTGCGCGGTCGCGGTGCGGGGTTTGCGGCTGCTGGGCGCGAAGGGCGTCGGCTACCTGGTGCCGGACCGGGTGATTGACGGCTATGGCCTGACCGCGCCGATCGCCGATCGCGTCAAGGCGAGCGGCGCCGACGTCCTGGTGACAGTCGACAACGGCATTGCCAGCCTCGACGGCGTTGCCCGCGCCAGGTCGCTGGGCATGCGGGTGCTGGTGACCGACCACCATCTGCCGGCGTTGAAGGGCGGCACGATTGTTCTTCCCGATGCGGACGTCATCGTCAATCCGAACCAGCCTGGCTGCGACTTCCAAAGCAAGTCGATCGCCGGCGTCGGCGTGATGTTTTACGTGCTGCTGGCGCTGCGCGCCGAACTGCGCGAGCGCGGCGTGTTTGCCGTGGCCAGGCAACCCAAGCTCGATTTGCTGCTGCCGCTGGTCGCGCTCGGCACCGTCGCGGACGTGGTGAAGCTCGACCCCAACAACCGGCGCCTGACCGCACAGGGACTCAAGCGCATCCGCGCCGGTGCCCTGCCCGCCGGCGTTGCCAGCTTGTTCAAGGCAGCTGGCCGCCAGGCGGCTGTGGCGACAACCTTCGATTTCGGCTTCGCCCTCGGCCCGCGCATCAATGCGGCAGGCCGCCTTGCCGACATGACACTCGGCATCGAATGCCTGCTGACCGACGAGCCGGCGCGCGCCGACGAGCTGGCCCAAATGCTCGACGGCATCAACCGCGAGCGCCGCCACATCGAAACCGGCATGCGCGAGCAGGCCCAGTTGGCGGCCGACGCGATGTTTGCCGAAGACCAGGAACCGCCGCCGGCGATCTCGATTTTCGATGCTGAATTCCATGAAGGCGTGGTCGGCATCGTTGCCTCGCGCATCAAGGACAGGCTGCATCGGCCGACCTTCGTCTTCGCCGCCAGCCAGGCGCCGGGCAAGGCGCATGAACTCAAAGGCTCGGGCCGGTCGATTGCGGGCTTCCACCTGCGCGACGCGCTTGACCTGGTCGCCAAACGCCATCCCGGCGTGCTGCTGCGTTTCGGCGGCCACGCGATGGCTGCGGGCTGCACCATCGGCGAAGAGAATTTCGCGGTTTTCGAGCAAGCGCTCCAGCAAGTGGCCGGCGAATGGCTGGACGCCGCGACGCTGCTGCGCCGACTGGAAACCGACGGACCGCTGGCGCCCGAATACCGCCGCGCCGACCTGGTTGATACGCTGCACCGCGAGGTCTGGGGCCAGGGCTTTGCCGCGCCGACCTTCAGCGAGGAAGTCGAGGTGCTGTCACAGCGGCTGGTCGGCGAAAAACACCTGGCGCTCAAGCTCCGGCACCAGGGCCAGCCGGTCGACGGCATCTGGTTCGGCCATACCGAAGCGCTGCCGGCCCGCGTCACGCTGGCATTCCGGCTCGACGCCGACGAGTGGCAAGGCGTAAGACGAGTGCGCTTTCTGGTCGAGGGCGCCGAGACGGCGCCGGCGCCGAAAGTGGCTGGCCGGGCGCCATGAGGCGTTTGTCCGACGGAACGCGGGTCGCGCTCCCTACAGACGAAACCAGAAAATTCGTTCATGATCGACTTGCAAGGGGCACTGCACCGGTGCTTCAGCTCCCAAAGAGGAAATCATGAATTCCATCATCTACATCGTTGGCCTAGTAGTCGTCATCGGTATCGTCCTGTCTTATTTCGGCTTTCGCTGAAATCAGCACTTTGCTATTGATTGCATAGCTGACAGCGCTTGCCTGTCGGGCGCAAAAGGCTGTAGGCATTGCAAGGCATACCTGAGGGAGCAGGCTTTTACGCAAAGCCCCGAGGCGGCGGCGGCACACCATAAAGCCTAAAATCGCCTCGTGAAACCCCAAAACATCCTGAACGCCGATCTGCATTGCCATTCGGTGATTTCGGACGGTACCTTGACGCCTGAAGTACTGGCCGAGCGTGCAAAAACCAACGGCGTCGAGTTATGGGCGCTCACCGACCATGATGAGATTGGTGGCCAGCAGCGCGCCGCGCTTGCGGCCCGGTCGCACGGCCTTCCCTATCTCACCGGCACCGAAATCTCGGTGACTTTCGCCGGGGAAACGGTCCATATCGTCGGTCTTGGTTTCGATGCGGACAATTCCGGTATCAAAGACGGTTTGCGCAACACCCGGGGCGGCCGCGAGCAGCGCGCCCGGGAAATGGCCGATTCGCTGGCGAAAGTCGGTATTTGCGGCGCGTACGAAGGCGCGCTGAAATTCGTCGGCAACCCCGAACTTATTTCGCGCACCCATTTCGCGCGTTTTCTGGTCGAGTCGGGTGTATGTCGTGAAACGCCCGAGGTTTTTCGCAAGTACTTGACCGAAGGCAAACCCGGCTATGTGCCGCACCGCTGGGCAACGCTGCGGAACGCCGTCGGCTGGATCACGCAGGCGCACGGCGTCGCGGTCATCGCCCATCCGGGACGCTACAACTTCACCGCCAACGAGGAGTACGCGCTGTTTACCGAATTCAAGGCGCACGGCGGCCAGGCGGTTGAGGTCGTCACGGGCAGCCATACCAAGGCCGAATACGTGAAGTACGCCGAAACCGCCAAGGAATTCGGCCTTGCGTCGTCGCGCGGAAGCGATTTTCACAGCCCCGACGAAAGCCATACCGACCTCGGGTCGCTGCCGTTTTTGCCGGGCGACCTGAAGCCGGTCTGGGAATTGCTGGCGGACCGAATTCAGGCATGAGGAGGCTTGAAAGAACGCCGCCGAACGTGTTGAACGGAATACCACTGCTGGTTGCAGGCCTTGCCTGCCTGGCGGTCCTTGACACGACGACCAAGTTCATCTCTTTGAGCGTCCCGCTGCTTATGGCTCTGTGGTTTCGCTATGCTTTTCAGGCTGTTGCAACCACCTTGGTGGTACTGCCCAAGCGGGGCTGGGAACTGCCACCGACTGCTCATCCGAAGTTTCAGTTCCTGCGCGGGCTGCTGCTGGTCGCGAGCAGCGCGCTTGCGTTTTTGAGCCTCAAGTATCTGCCGGTGGGCGAGTTCACGGCGATCGTCATGATCACGCCGCTGCTCATGACCCTGCTGGCTTCACTTACCCTCGCCGAGCGCGTTTCGCATTGGCGCTGGTTGCTGGTGATGGGTGGTTTTTTGGGGACGCTCATCATTGTTCGGCCGGGGGGTGAGCGCTTTAGCTGGGCCATGCTGCTGCCGCTGGGCCTGGTGATCTTGAATGCCTGGTTTCAGATTCTGACCAGCCGGCTGGCTCGCACCGAAGACCCTGTGATAATGCATTTTTACACCGGCTGGACCGGCTTGCTGCTGATATCGCTGGCGCTGCCCTTTGTCTGGACATTACTGGACTCCTGGCTGCTTTGGGCTGGCCTGGCGTTGATGGGCCTGATGGCTACCGTCGGCCACTTCCTGATGATTCTGGCGTATGCCCGTACGCCGGTTTCAACCCTCACACCGTTTCTTTATGCCCAGATCGGTTTTGCCATGCTAGGCGGCTGGCTGGCGTTTTCCCATGTTCCTGACCGGCTTTCCCTGTTAGGCATGGCGATGGTCGCGGTTTGCGGCGCGGCCAGCGCCTGGCTCGCGGTGCGCGAAAGCCGCATCGCCTTTCAAACGGTCGAAACCTGATTGGTCTGAGCAGCCTCAGAATCGCTCATCATGGCCCAATTGTTTGAAGTTCATCCCGACAACCCGCCGGCACGCCTGCTCAAGCAGGCCGCCGCTTTGATCGAGCGCGGCGGAATCGCCGCCGTGCCGACCGATTCGAGCTTTGCGCTGGTCTGCCGGCTTGACGACAAGGCGGCCTCGGACAGGTTGCGCCGCATTCGCGGTGTCGACGACAAGCACCACCTGACGCTGCTGTGCCGCGACCTGAGCGAACTCGCCAGCTATGCGCGCGTCGACAACAAGCAATACCGGCTGCTCAAGGCGGCGACGCCAGGGCCTTATACCTTCATTTTGCTGGCGAGCAAGGAAGTGCCGCGGCGCGTCAGCCATCCGTCGCGCAAAACCATCGGCCTGCGCGTGCCGGACCACAAGGCGTTGCAGGCGCTTCTCGAAATGCATGGCGGCCCCCTGCTGGCCACGACGTTCATCCCGCGCGGGCAGATCGATGCGATCAGCGATGCCGACGACATCGACGGCCCGCTGGCACATGAACTGGCCGCGATCATTGACGCCGGCGCCTGCCACAAGGAGCCGACCACCGTCGTCGATCTGACGCCGATGGATGACGGTGGCGAGCCGATCGTTGTCCGCCAGGGGCGCGGCGACCTTGCGGTGCTCGGGCTGTGAGGCTCGTCGGACCCCGGCAGGCCGTCTGAGACAATTGACGCATGGATTCCGCCAACCTGATTCAGACGATCGCGATCTACGCGATTCCGGTGTTGTTCGCCATCACGGTGCACGAGGCGGCGCATGGCTTCGTCGCGCGCCATTTCGGTGACAACACAGCCTACCAGCAGGGGCGGATGACGCTCAATCCCTTCAAGCACATCGACCCCATCGGCACCATCGCCATGCCGCTGCTGCTTTATTTCGCCACCTCCGGCGCATTCCTGTTCGGCTATGCGAAGCCGGTGCCGGTCAATTTCGCGGCGCTGCGCAATCCGAAGCGCGATATGGTCTGGGTCGCGCTCGCGGGGCCGGCGTCCAATTTTCTGCAGGCGATCCTCTGGGCGATGGCGCTGGTCGTGATGGCCGGGCTGGAAGTGCGCGAGCCCTTTTTCCTCAGGATGGGCGAGGCCGGCATTCTGGTCAACCTGGTGATGTGGGCCTTCAACCTGTTTCCACTGCCGCCACTTGACGGGGGCCGGGTGCTGGCCGGGCTGCTGCCGTGGAAGCAGGCAAAGTGGCTCGAACGCGTCGAACCCTGGGGCTTTTTCATCGTCATGGGCCTGGTGATCGCCGGCGTCGTTGGCGCACTATGGTTGCGCCCCCTGATGACGGTCGGTTATGCGGTCATCAACACCATGATGACGCCGCTGCTCGCGCTGATGTACTGACCTGTTCTGATACCTTTGCGGCGCCATACATGACTTCCGATTCGTCAGCATCTTCCGTGTCCTCGATGCGTTTCCTCACCGGCATCACGACCACCGGCACGCCACACCTGGGCAACTATGTTGGCTCGATCCGGCCGTCGGTTGCCGCAAGCCGCCGACCCGACGTGCAGAGCTTTTATTTTCTGGCCGACTACCATGCGCTGATCAAATGCGACGAGCCGGCGCGCATCCAGCACTCGACGCTTGAAATCGCCGCCAGCTGGCTTGCCGCCGGGCTCGATTCCGAGCGCGTCGTCTTCTACCGTCAGTCCGACATTCCCGAAATTCCCGAACTGACCTGGCTGCTGACCTGCGTCACCGGCAAGGGCGTGCTCAACCGCGCGCACGCGTACAAGGCGTCGGTCGATAAAAACGAAGCGGCCGACAACGACCCGGACGCCGACGTGACGGCCGGGCTTTTCATGTATCCGGTGCTGATGGGCGCCGACATCCTGATGTTCAGGGCGCACAAGGTGCCGGTCGGTCGCGACCAGATTCAGCACATCGAAATGGCGCGCGACATGGCCCTGCGCTTCAACCATCTCTACGGCGAACATTTGGTGCTGCCCGAAGCGGTCGTGGAAGCGTCGGTCGCCCTGCTGCCCGGCCTGGACGGGCGCAAGATGAGCAAGAGCTACGACAATACCGTCCCGCTGTTCACGCCGCGCGAGCAGTTGCGCAAGCTGATCGCCGGCATCGTGACGGATTCGCGCGCGCCGGGCGTAGCCAAGGCATGCGAAGGTTCGGCGTTGTTCCAGATTTACCAGGCATTCGCCACTGACACCGAAACCGCAAGGCTGCGGCAGGCGTATTCCGACGGGATCGGCTGGGGCGAGGCCAAACAGCTCGTGTTCGAGCGCATCGACGAGGAAATTGCGCCGATGCGCCAGCGTTACCACGAACTGCTGGCCAGACCGCGCGAGATCGAAGCGCTGCTGCGTGACGGCGCGGCGAAAGCGCGCGCCATCGCCACGCCCTTCATGGCCGAGCTGCGGCACGCCGTCGGTCTGCGCGACCTCGGCTCGACGATGGTTAAAAGCGCCAAGCCTCAAAACGCCAAAGCGGCAGCGCCTGCGTTCAAGCAGTACCGTGAAAAAGACGGCGGGTTTTATTTCAAGCTGCTGGACGGCGACGCGCGCCTGCTACTGCAAAGCCGCGGTTTTGAATTGCCAAAGGACGCGGCCGTGGCGATTGCCTTGCTGCGAAACGAAGGCGTAAGCGCGCTGACCGGACTGCGGGACAAAGTTGATATCGCCTCGGGCGTCAGCAATGGGGAAATAGACGCTGCGCTAAAGTTTTTCGCATCTCACGGCAGCATGTAGCGCGTCAGGCCTTTCCAGGTTTGCAGTGGCTGCCGGACCTGATTTTCAACGCGAAACCATGCTGGGTGACTTACGTTGCCGCGCATCGTCGATGTCGCCAAGCAACTGGCCGCGCCTGTGGGCATACCAGCCTAGCAGGCATTCGCGGTCCCTGCAGGCCGATTCGCGCCTGCGCCACTCTTCATTGTTCCGGCGGCGAAAAGCTGCCGGGTCGGAGGTCGCGTCTTTCGCCCGTGAATAGAGCCGGCCGAGTTCGCGATCGAGCCGGGCAAGTTCAGCATCGGAACAAATCATTTTCTCGGGGACCGAGCGCGCTTTGCCGCAATCGAAACTCGGGCTCGGCCGGGCCGCCGCGCGGGGCTCTGGCGCTGCGGGAGGCGCCACGCGCGCGATCGCCACTTCGGCAACTTGCGGCTTGGGTGCGGACGTTTGCGCCGTCTTCGCCGCACCCGCGCCTACAGGGCTGACCGGCCCGCTCGACCTCGTGCTCAAGGCTTCCGCCGGCTTTCCGGCGGCTGGCGCAGCCTGTGGCGCCGAGGTCTGCCGCACCGACGCCAGTCCGTCTGCGGCAAAACGCGACTTCTCATGCGCTTGGCCGTAGGCGGTAACAAAGGTATTGAGGCTGTCTGAATAAAGCCTGTCCGCGCGCTTGAGAAGCTCCACGCGATTTGCGCCGGCGGCCAGACTACCTTCGCGGGCAAGCCATTCGTAATGCCAGGCAAGTTGGTACCTTGCGTCAGCCGATGCGACGGAGTCTGCGCCCTTGAATTTGCCGGCGATCCGGCATGCGGTGAGAAACGCCACCTCGGCGTCGCGCGGCCTTCCTGCGGCGGCAGCCTCCTTGCCGACGACGATAAACGGCGCGGGATCGGTCGCCGCTGTCCCGGACAAATCGGCTTGCATTACGAACTTCCCGTCTTTCCCGCTGGCCACAGGGGCGACCAACTCCGCCGGGCACGGGTCCACAGCTTTCGGCGCCAAGGCCACGGTTGGCGCGGGCCTGGCAATGGATTTGGCGTTGTCCGCCGCGCTTGGCGAAAGCCGGTTGACCCAAAACCAGATGCCTGAAACGACCAACGCGCCAAGCGCGATACCTATTGCGAAAACCGACAGCTGACGTCTGCTGATAGCCATGCCGACACCATAGCGCAGCATTCGACGCCCGAAAGGCCGCGTCACATTTTGATGCAAGAGTTGCCCCTGTCACCGAAGCTTGCTGGCGGTGATTCACGTTAAGCACTTACGCTGTACCCATGCTGTCGGAAGCGATTTTTGGCAATGGCGTTCCCCTTTTAGGGTTGTGGCGCACAAGGAAAAGATGTGCTCGACTCCAACGGCCATCGGCCTCGATTTGTGAGGTCGCTGACATGTCATCCCCATCAAGGACAACCTATTGAACATGACGTCGATTCCCTCCATTCCATGTCTTTTCTGCAAGCAACTCAATCCGCCGGGTGCGATTTTCTGCAATGCGTGCGGGACGCAGTTGAACATGCAGCCTTGCGACCGGTGCGGAGCGATCGACGCCCGGGACGCGCGAAACTGCTACAAATGCGGTGGCGAATTTCCCGTCCTCGATGCGCTGGAGCCCGGCCCTTTGCCTGGGGCACAGCCGTTCGATACCCTCGACCGTGCACCCGATGGCACCGACCGTGTCGCTTCGTCGCCCGGACCACTGAGCCAGGACACTGCAGTCCATCCTTCAAACACCGCGGTGTCGACCAGGAAGCGCAAATGGACAACCGCGGCCGCTGCCTTGTCGCTTGCACTCATAGCAGGCGCGGCGCTGTTTTATTTTGATCGGGGCCGGCCCGAGCCCATCACGCAAAAACAAGGCCTGAAACAGCCGCTTTCGCAAGCGCAGCTCAAACCGCTTCCAGCGCAGGCGACGGAGGCTGGCGTAGTGTCGACACCCGCCACTCCGTTGACAGAACCGGTCAGTCGGAGCGGCGATGCCGGCATGGCGGCGCCGGCGCCATCGGTTGCCGACGTCAGGGGCGGGAACAATTCCCTGGCCTCAAATGACTGTCCGCACGCCGTTGCAACGCTGGGACTGTGCAGTTCGCAGCCGAAACCTGGAACAAGGCAATAACATGGGCACTTCGGCACGGAACGCGCTTTTGATCGCGCTACCGCTTTGTTTGGCGGGCTTGCCTGCCATCGCGGCCGATTACAAAATTGTGACGGCGTCCGAACGGGGTACCTACATCCGGATCGGACGCGATCTTGCCCAGTTCGTTGCGCCATCGGCGGGCGCCAGGCTCGAGGTCCTGCCATCGGCCGGGTCAGCTGAAAATGTGCGGCTTTTACGCAATGAACCTGGCGTGAAGCTGGCGCTCGTTCAGTCCGATGTCTACCAATCGTTTCTGGACATCGCGGCTGGCGGAAACGCGGCGGCGCGCACGCTGATCGAGCCGATGCGGGTGATCCTGCCGCTTTACAACGAGGAGATTTATTTCATTGTCCGAACCGATTCGGAATTCAATCACATTCACGAAATCCGGAATGCGAAGATCAACGCGGGCGAAGCCGGAAGCGGCACGGCGCTGACTGCGGCAACGCTTTACCGCCTCATGTTCGGCGAGGCGATCCCGGACGCCAGCGCAAGCTTTCTTCCCAACGAGGAAGCGCTGGCCAGGCTGGTCACCGACAAGACCCTCGACGTGGTGGTGGTCGTTGCCGGCCAACCCGCCAAATTGCTTGCCGACATGAAGCCTGAGTCGCGCAGGCTCATCAAGCTGCTGAAGTTCGATCCCGGTCACCCGTCCAGCGCGGCGGTTCTCAAAACCTACTTTCCGGCCAGCGTCCGCGCTTCAAGCTACCCGAACCTGCTGAACGCCGACCTGCCCGCACTGGCCGTCAAGGCATTCCTCGTGACCTACAATTTTCAGTTGAAAGAAACCGAAAACGACCTGCGCGGCCTGACGCGATCGCTTTGCCGAAATTTTCCGGCGCTGCGGGATAAGGGTCATCCGAAATGGCGTGAGGTCGAGCTTGCCTTGCCGCCGCTCGGCCGGGGCTGGTATTACTACGGCCCGACGGCGCGCGAAATCCGTTCGTGTATGGCTGGAAACATAAAACCAGCACTGGTTGCGAAACCGCAAGCGGCCAGCCAATGCGCCCAGCGCGAACGAATTCTTGGTTTGTGCGGCTAGGAGTCTGGGCGGCAGAAAGGACGTACGCTACAAAGCGGCCGCAGCGGACTATTTTTCGTCACTTTCTTGCCCAATATCCAGATATTGGACGGCGAAATCGCCAAAAACTATCCTCGCTGGGGCCGCTTTTCGCTTTGCACGCCTTCTGCCGCCCAGACTCCTAGGCGCGTCGGCCGATTTTCCTGCGGCGCAATATTCACTCGCCGAGATAGGCGGCCCGCACCCGTGGGTCGTCGAGCAGCGCTTTCGCCTCGCCGTTCATGGTGACATTGCCCGACTCCATCACATAGCCCCGGTTCGCAATGCCCAGCGCGCGGCTGGCGTTCTGCTCGACCAGCAACACCGTCATGCCGAGCGCCGACACATCGCGAACGACTTCGAAAATCTTGTCGACCATGATCGGCGACAGGCCCATCGACGGCTCGTCGAGCAGCAGCACCCTGGGCCTGCTCATCAGGGCGCGTCCCATGGCCAGCATCTGCTGCTCGCCGCCCGACATCGTCCCGGCCAGTTGATCCTTGCGCTCGCGCAGGCGCGGGAACAGCGCGAACATCTTCTCGATGTCGGCGGCGATACCGGCCTTGTCGCCGCGGATGTAGGCGCCCATTTGCAGGTTCTCGGTGATCGTCATGCGCGCAAACACGCCGCGGCCTTCGGGCACCATCGCCAGGCCTTCCTTGACCAGGTCCCAGGCGCCACGGCCCTTGATGCTTCTGCCCAGGTATTCGATGTCGCCGCCAAGTATCGGCAGGCTGCCGGTGATCGCCTTCATGGTGGTGGTCTTGCCGGCGCCGTTCGAGCCGATCAGCGTGACCAGTTCGCCGTCGCGCACTTCCAGGTCAACGCCCTTGACCGCCTGGATGCCGCCGTAGGCCACCTTCAGGCCGGTCACTTTGAGCAGGGTGTCTAACATGGTCTGCGCCTTCGTCAATGGCCGGTGCCCAGATAGGCAGTGATCACTTTTTCGTTTTTCTGGACGTCGGCGGGCGCGCCTTCAGCGATCTGTTTGCCGTAGTCGAGCACGGTCACGCGGTCACACAGGCCCATCACCAGTTTCACGTCATGTTCGATCAGCAAAATCGTCCGATTGTCTTTGCGGATACGGTCGATCAGCTCGCGCAGCTGCAATTTTTCGGTCGCGTTCATTCCGGCGGCGGGCTCGTCGAGCGCGATCAGCTGCGGGTCGGTGGCGAGGGCACGGGCAATTTCGAGCCGCCGCTGATCGCCGTAGCTCAGGGTCCGCGCCTTGAAGTCGGCGTAGCGGGCGATGCCGACGTAGTCGAGCAGCTCGCGCGAGCGCGCGGCGATCGCCGCTTCCTCCCGCTTGAAACCCGGCGTGCGGAACACCGCACCCAGCAAACCTGAACTTGTGCGGATATGCCGCCCGACCATCACGTTCTCAAGCGCCGTCATGTCGGCGAACAGGCGAATGTTCTGGAACGTGCGGGCAATGCCGGCCTTGGCGACCTCGTGCACCGCCGTCGGCTTGTAGGGCTTGCCGGCGAGCTCGAACGTGCCGCTGTCGGCCGTATAAAGGCCGGTCAGGACATTGAAGAACGTGGTTTTGCCGGCGCCGTTGGGCCCGATGAGGCCGTAGACCTGGCCGCGCTGGATGCGGATGCCGACATCGCTCAGCGCCTGCAGGCCGCCGAAGCGCTTGGAAACGCCGGAGACATCGAGAATGGTGTCGCCCATGTCCATTCTCCTTAAGGATTGATCGAATCGATGGCTTTGCCTTCGATCGCGCCGGCCGGCAGCGGCCGCGCCTTGCCATGCTCGGGCGACGGCCACAGGCCGCGCGGACGCAGCAGCATGACGCTGATCATCGCCAGCGCGATCAGGAGCTGGCGCAGGATAGCCGCGTCGAGACGGCCGTCGGTCAAGGCCTGCAGCGGTCCGGCGACATGGCGCAGCACCTCGGGCAGCGCGGCCACCAGCAGCGCGCCGAGAATGACGCCGGGCAGATGACCGATACCGCCGAGCACCACCATGGCGACGATCATGACCGACTCCATCAGGCTGAACGACTCGGGCGACACGAAACCCTGAAACGCGGCGAACATGGCGCCCGAGACGCCGCCGAAAGTCGCGCCCATGCCGAAGGCCAGCAGCTTCAGGTTGCGGGTGTTGATGCCCATCGCCTTGGCGGCGATCTCGTCCTCGCGGATCGCCATCCAGGCGCGGCCGATGCGCGAGTTTTCGAGCCGGTGGCATATGACGACCGACACGATCACCAGCGCCAGGAACAGGTAGTAGTACATCGACACCGACGTCAACTCGATGCCGAAGAAAGTGTGCGACTTGCCCAGGTCGAAGCCGAAAAACTTGATCGAGTCGATCTGGCTGATGCCCTTGGGGCCGTTGGTGAAGTTGATCGGACGGTCCAGGTTGTTGAGAAACACCCGGATGATTTCACCGAAGCCAAGCGTCACGATCGCCAGGTAGTCGCCGCGCAGCTTGAGCGTCGGCGCGCCCAGCAGCACGCCGAACAGCCCGGCGAGCGCGGCGGCGGCCGGAATGATGGCCCAGATCGGCAGGTGCAGGCCGTTCGGAAAATTCGCGGCGATCCACGGAAAGGCCTCGGCCAGATGCGGCGAGCCGAGCAGCGCGAACAGGTAGGCGCCGACGGCGAAAAATGCGACATAACCCAGATCGAGCAGCCCGGCATAGCCGACGACGATGTTCAGGCCGAGCGCCAGCAGCACGTAGAGCAGCGCCATGTCGACGATGCGGACCCAGGCATTGCCGCCCTGCTGCAACAGCACGGGCAGCACCAGCAGGGCCAAGGCGACGATCAGGAAAGTCGCCAGTTTTCTGGTTTTCATCACGGTGTTACCTTAAGCACGGTCAGCGACCCGCTCGCCGAGCAAGCCCGACGGCCTGAGCGTGAGAACGAAAATCAGCACGATAAAGGCAAAAATGTCGGAATACTGGCTGCCCAGCACACCGCCCGTCAGCGGGCCGATATAGCCCGCGCCGATGGACTCGATCAGCCCCAGCAAGATGCCGCCCAGCACCGCGCCGCCGAGGTTGCCGATGCCGCCGAACACGGCCGCGGTGAAGGCCTTGAGGCCGGGCAAAAAACCCATCGTATGCTGCACCGTGCCGTAGTTGGAGGCATACATCACGCCGGCCAGCGCCGCCAGGATGGCGCCGATGATGAAGGTGGCGGAAATCACCGTGTCTGGCCTGACGCCCATCAGCGCCGCGACACGCGGATTTTCGGCGGTGGCCCGCATGGCGCGGCCCAGCCGGGTGTAGTTCACCAGCCACATCAGCACCGACAGCGACAGCGCGGTTGCGCCGAGGATGAACAGCTGGGTTACGGTGATCACCGCGCCGCCGACCTGCAAAGGCTCGGACGGCAGCAGTGTGGGGTACGGCTTGTAGTTGGGCTTCCAGATGATCATCGCCAGCGTTTGCAGCAGCAGCGACATGCCGATGGCGGTGATCAGCGGCGCGAGCTTGGCCGAGTTTCGCAGCGGCCGGTAGGCGATTTTTTCAATCGCGAAGTTCAGCGCGCCGCAGACGATAAAGGCGATCAACAGCGATATCAGCAAGATCAGCCAGCCGGGCGCGCCGGGCATGGCTTCGCGCATCCAGCCGATAACGGTCCAGCTGGTGAGCGCGCCGACCATCAGCACCTCGCCGTGCGCGAAGTTGATCAGGTTGATGATGCCGTAAACCATGGTGTATCCGAGCGCGATCAGCGCATACATGCTGCCGAGGACCAGGCCGTTGATGATCTGCTGCAGGAATATTTCCATGGCTCGGCCTCAGGTTGGTTGCGAAGGCATCAGTGTGCTTTCCCGCGGTCATTTTCAGCTTTCAGCGCTGCCAGCCGCTCGGCAATCCGGATTTCCAGCCCCCGGTTGACAGGCCTGTAAAAGCCTGGCGCGACCATGTCGTCGGGAAAATAATTTTCCCCGGCTGCAAACCCGCCTTCCTCATCATGCGCATAACGGTAGTTCCTGCCATAGTCCAGCTCCTTCATGAGCTTGGTGGGCGCGTTGCGCAGATGCAGCGGGACCGGGCGCGTTCCGTCGTTCTTGATTAAGGCCTTCGCTTCGTTGAAGGCCTTGTACACCGCGTTTGACTTGGGCGCGACGGCCAGATACACCACGCACTGCGCCAGCGCGAGTTCGCCTTCGGGCGAGCCCAGGCGGTCATAGACTTCGGCCGCGTCGAGCGCCATGCGAAGCGCACGCGGGTCGGCTAGGCCGATGTCCTCGCTGGCCATGCGGATCAGGCGGCGCGCCATATAGCGCGGCTCGGCGCCACCGTCAAGCATGCGCATGAACCAGTAGAGCGACGCATCCGGATCTGAGCCGCGAACCGATTTGTGCAGCGCCGAAATCGTGTCGTAGAACTGCTCGCCGCCCTTGTCGTAGCGGCGCAGGCGCTCGCCCAGCACCTTCATCGCCCAGGCGTCGGTGACTTCGGTGACTTTCTCGGCGCGCGCCGCAACGCCCAGCGATTCGAGCGTGTTGAGCAGGCGCCGCGCATCGCCATCGGCATAGGCGACAAGCCGGTCAAGCGCGACATCTGCTATCGTTTCTATAGCTGGTAGCGCACGTGTAGAAAGCGCCCGGGCGACTATTTGCTTGAGATCGACCTCGCTCAGCGGCCTCAGGACATACACCACCGCGCGCGACAGCAAGGCTGAATTCACCTCGAACGACGGGTTTTCGGTCGTCGCGCCGATAAAAGTGAACAAGCCGCTTTCCACATGCGGCAAAAACGCGTCTTGCTGGCTTTTGTTGAAGCGATGTACTTCGTCGACGAACACGATGGTGCCCCGGCCGCCCTGCGCCTGCCATACGCCGGCCTGCTCGACCGCCTCGCGAATGTCCTTGACGCCGCCAAGCACGGCGGAAATGCTGATGAAATGCGCATCGAAGCTGCTCGCCATCAGCCGGGCGATGGTGGTTTTTCCGACGCCGGGCGGTCCCCACAATATGCAACTGTGCGGCTCGCCCGACTCGAACGCGACGCGCAGCGGCAGCCCATCGCCGAGCAGATGTTCCTGCCCGATAACCTCGCTCAGATTCTTGGGCCGCAGCCGCTCGGCCAGGGGTGCGAGGGTGGGCGGCTTTGCCATGAAGGTTCCGGTACGCGTGCTGGAAAGCGAAGCCTTCGGCTTGCGCTTATTGCCGTATCACGTCGGCGCCCTTGGGCGTGACGAACTGGAAGGTGTCCTTGGGCAAGGCCGGGTTGACTTCGACCTTGCTGAAGCTCAGCACCGAGCGCTGGCCGAAAGTGTCGAGAATTTCCAGCGCAGCGAGTTCAGCCGGTTTTTCGGTCGCTTTGCCGTCGGCGCGAAAGCCGACCCGCACCGTCTGCAGCTGGCCGTCTTTGGCTTTGGGCGTGGCGACGACCCATTCCAGGCCGTCCTTTTCAGGCGCGGCGGCCAGCGAAAAATCGGCCTGCAGCGCGCGCAGATCCGGTGCGGAGGCAATCAGCGCGGCCGGCGTCGAGCCCAGGGCCGCTGCCTGTTTTCGCGCCGTCACCTGGTTCAGGTCGGCGTCATAGAGCCACAGCGTCTGGCCGTCGGCGACGATGCTCTGTTCGAAGGGCTTTTTGTAGAGAAACCTGAAGTGGTTCGGCCGGGAAAACTCGAAGGTTCCGCTCGAAGTCTTGCTGCGTGAGGTCTGGCCTTCCTTGGGAGGCGACGTGACGACCTGGGTAAATTCGGCGCGTCCGCTGCTTACCGTCTTGATGAATTTTTCAAGGCTCTCCAGGCCGTTTGCGCAGGCGCAGTGGGCGCAAGCAGCTATCAAAAACGTAGCAAAATATCTTTTCATCGGTTTTACTCCGCCCGCGCGGGCACCAGAATTTCGCGCTGGCCGCTGCCGCTCATGGCGCTGACCAGGCCGGCGTTTTCCATGTCCTCGACCAGCCGGGCGGCACGGTTGTAGCCGATTTTCAAATGCCGCTGGACCAGTGAAATGCTGGCCTTGCGGTTTTTCAGCACCACTTCGACCGCCTGGTCGTACATCGGATCCTTTTCGCCGCCGGCGTCGCCAGTCAGCAAATCGCCGCCCTCGCCCTCGACTGTGCCGCCTTCGAGCACGCCGTCGATATAGTCGGGCGCTCCTTGCTCCTTGAGGTAGGCGACGACACGATGCACCTCTTCATCGCTGACGAAAGCGCCATGCACTCGGATTGGAAAGCCGGTGCCGCTCGGCATGTAAAGCATGTCGCCCATTCCGAGCAAAGCCTCCGCGCCCATCTGGTCGAGGATGGTGCGGCTGTCGATCTTGCTGCTGACCTGGAACGACAGGCGCGTCGGAATGTTCGCCTTGATCAGGCCGGTGATCACATCGACGCTCGGGCGCTGCGTCGCCAGCACCAGATGGATGCCGGCGGCGCGCGCTTTCTGGGCCAGCCGCGCGATCAACTCTTCGATCTTCTTGCCGACGACCATCATCAGGTCGGCCAGTTCGTCGATCACGACGACGATGTACGGCAGGCGCTCCAGCGGCTCGGGCTCCTCGGGCGTCAGGCTGAAGGGGTTGTAAATGAATTCACCCCGCGCCTTGGCCTCGTCTAACTTGACGTTGTAGCCGGCCAGGTTGCGAACGCCCAGCTTGCTCATCAGCTTGTAGCGCTTTTCCATCTCGGCGACGCACCAGTTCAGGCCGTGCGCGGCCTGGCGCATGTCGGTCACGACCGGCGCCAGCAGGTGAGGAATGCCTTCGTAAACGCTCATCTCCAGCATCTTCGGATCGATCAGCAGCAGCCTGACGTCGCGCGCATCGGCCTTGTACAGCAGGCTCAAAATCATCGCGTTGATGCCGACCGACTTGCCCGAACCGGTCGTGCCGGCCACCAGGCAGTGCGGCATTTTCGCCAGGTCGGCAACGACGGCATGGCCGGCGATGTCCTTGCCCAGACCGATGGTGAGCATCGACGATGCGTCGTTATACGCCTTGGAGCCGAGAATTTCGCTCAGCTTGATCGACTGGCGCTTGGCGTTAGGCAGTTCCAGTGCCATGTAGTTTTTGCCGGGAATGGTCTCGATCACCCGGATCGACACCAGGCTGAGTGCGCGCGCCAGGTCCTTGGCCAGCGTGACGACCTGAGAGCCCTTCACGCCGGTAGCGGGCTCAATCTCATAGCGGGTGATGACCGGGCCTGGCGCCGCCGCGACCACGCGCACCTCGACACCGAAATCCTTGAGCTTTTTCTCGATCAGCCGCGAGGTCATCTCCAGCGTTTCTGCGGCAACGCTCTCCTGTTTGAGCAAGGCGGTGTCGAGCAAACCCACCTGCGGCAGTTTGGAATCCCGTGGCAGCAAGCTGGCGGACGTCCCTGAAGCCGAATGCAGCACCGGAGGAACAGCCGGTGTCGCCTGCGAGCGTGGCTTGCCGGTGGCCTCACCCTTTAACGGCCCGTCGGCTGGCGGCTTGATGATCACCGGCACCGGATGGTGTTCCTGCAGCTCGATGCGTTCATCGTTAAGTGTTTCCTCGCGTTCGCGCGCAGCCTTTTTGCCGACAGCCAGGTCTTCGGCAACTTCGCGCTGCTCGCGGCGCGATGCGATCAGGCTGTCGATGCTCGCTCCGAGCGCCAGAGCGACTCGCGCCCATGAGAAGTTAAATACAAAGGAAACGGCGATCAGACCCAGGCCGATGAACACCAGGCCGGACCCGGCAAAACCCAGCCATTTGTCGCCCGTGCCGCCGGCCAGGTAGCCCAGTACGCCGCCGGCATGACCCGGCAGCCTGAATTCGAACCGGTACAGGCGCGACCATTCGAGGGCGGCGCTGGCGACCAGCAGCAATGCGAGTCCGGGCCAAAAGCGCAGGCGTGCGGCCAGCCGCGGCCTGTCCGCGTCGAGCCGCTCGGGGCGCAAGCCCCGCGCCAGCGACGCAAGCCAGACATAGGCGCCGGCGGCCAGCGCCCACCAGACTGAAAAGCCGAGCAGAAAATAACCGGCGTCGGCCACCCAGGCGCCGATGTGCCCACCCCAGTTGCGGGCCGCCGACCGCGCGCTATCGGCCGAATCCGGATTTCCCGACGTCGACCAGGCGGCATCCAGCGGCGAGTAGCTCAGCAACGCCACGAGCCAGAAAAGCAGGCCGATCAAGCCGAGAATCAGGCCGACTTCGCGCCCCAGGCGCTTGACCCCGCCGGGCATGCCGGAGACGGTGGAATTTCTGGAATTCAGGGTGTCGAGCGTATAGGTCATGGCTGGGTTCGAAGCTTACCGCAGTTGTATCGATACTCAGTGGCGGCGGGTGGTTGCGCGTTAGAGCATCGGAATGACGTACGCAACGCTCAACACCCCCGCGCTGCCGACAGGCACTGCGCGATTTCCTACAATGAGCGCTTTGCGCGCCCATCACCGCCCGCGAGCGCCTTGAAGACGTAACGGCGAGCGTATAGCCAAGGCCTGACGCCGGGCGCATTCAACTTTTTTCCACTATGAAACATTGCAAAGTACTCATTCTCGGCTCGGGTCCGGCCGGCTATACCGCCGCCGTCTACGCAGCGCGGGCCAATCTCAAACCGGTGCTGATCACCGGCATCGCCCAGGGCGGCCAGCTCATGACCACGACCGAGGTCGACAACTGGCCGGCCGACGTCAACGGCGTTCAGGGGCCTGAGCTGATGCAGCGTTTTCTGGACCACGCCGAGCGCTTCAATACCGAAATTGTTTTTGATCACATCAACCAGGTGGACTTCAGCCAGCGTCCCTTCAAGTTGACAGGCGACAGCGGCGGCTACAGCTGCAACACGCTCGTCATCGCGATCGGCGCTTCAGCGAAATACCTTGGCCTGCCTTCGGAAACCGCTTTCATGGGCCGGGGCGTTTCGGGCTGCGCCACCTGCGATGGCTTTTTCTACCGCGAGCAGGAGGTCTGCGTCATCGGCGGCGGAAACACGGCGGTCGAAGAAGCGCTGTACCTGTCCAACATCGCCAGCAAGGTGACGCTGGTGCACCGGCGCGACACCTTCAAGGCTGAAGCCATCCTGATCGACAAGCTGCATGAAAAAGTGGCTGGCGGCAAGATCGAACTGAAGCTGCATCACACCCTCGACGAAGTGCTGGGCGATAGCTCGGGTGTCACTGGCGTGCGGCTGAAAAGCACCCAGACCGATTCCACCCAAGACATTGCCCTCAAAGGCTGCTTTATCGCCATTGGCCACCATCCCAACACCGACATCTTCGCCGGCCAGCTCGACATGAAAGACGGCTACATCATCACCAAAACCGGTTTGCAGGGTTTTGCCACCATGACCAGCGTCCCCGGCGTGTTCGCAGCCGGCGACGTGCAAGACCATGTTTATCGCCAGGCGATCACCAGTGCTGGCACCGGCTGCATGGCGGCGCTGGATGCGCAGCGCTTCCTGGAGCAAAACGAGTGAAGCGGCGCCCGAAGCAGTGCTTTGGCGCAATTCGCTTTCAAGCTATAATTTAAGGCTTGGCTGAGCGCTGTCGGGTCCGTGAAATCAGGACTCCACCAGTTTTCAGCATCCTATTTTTCCAATTTTTTACGGAGAGTGCGCTCATGGCACGCGTCTGTCAGATCACGGGCAAAGGCCCGATGGTGGGAAACAATGTTTCTCACGCCAACAACAAAACCAAGCGCCGGTTCATGCCCAACCTGCAGTATCGCCGCATCTGGGTCGAAAGCGAGAAGCGCTTCGTTCGTCTGCGCATCACTGCGGCCGGCCTGCGTTTGATTGATAAAAACGGCATCGATGCGGTCCTCCTGGACCTTCGTGCCCGTGGCGAAGTTTAAGGAGAACGATCATGGCTAAAGGCGGACGCGAAAAGATCAAGCTGGAATCGACAGCCGGCACCGGTCACTTCTACACGACGACGAAGAACAAGAAAACCACGCCCGACAAGATGCTGATCATGAAATTCGATCCCAAGGCGCGCAAGCATGTGGAATATAAGGAAATCAAGCTGAAGTGATTCAGCGTTGATTCCGGCAACGCTTCTGCCGGGCATTGCAATAAAGACCCGTTGGCATCCAGCGGGTTTTTTTACGCCTCGTGAAATAGCAAAGCGCCTGGAAAGGGCACAAAAAAACCGCTGCAGCATATAAAGCGGCAACGGTCTTTAAAACGGTTAATGCGTTAATCGGCTAACCGGTTAGCCGATTAACGTGTACAGGATCGTCAGGCGCGGGCGGCGCGCAATTTCATTGAAAACTCCCGCAACGCCGCAATCCCGCTTTCTTCCGCCCGTTGGCACCAAGCCTGCAGATCGGCGGCCAGCTGTTCGCGCGATGCGGAGGTGCTCAGCCACAGCTGGCGCAACTCCTCGCGCATGGTCACCATCTTGTCGAGTACCGGATGCTCGGCGCGAACCTGGGCGATTTGCGGCCTGGCTATTGCTGGAACCTTGTCGTCGTCGCGGTGCAGCCAGCGGTTGGCCACCCGCAACATTGACGCGTCTGCCTTCCGGGCTTGCAGCAGCGCAATTTCAGCCCGGCCGACGCGGCGCAGTTCACGCGCGAAGCCAGCCATGACTTCATAACGATGCGCGATCAATGCTTCCAGGGTTTTCTCATCGGCCACCGGCTGAATCGCGCCCAGGCGCAGCCGGGGCGGAACTTTCTTCACCGATGCCAGGCCGACGGTTTCCATGGCGCGGATATACATCCAGCCGATATCGAATTCATAGGGCTTGACCGAGAACTTGGCCGACGTGGGGTAGGTGTGGTGGTTGTTGTGCAGCTCTTCGCCGCCGATGATGACGCCCCACGGCGATACATTGGTGCTGGCGTCGGGCGCCTCGAAATTGCGGTAGCCCCAGTAGTGGCCGATGCCGTTGATGATGCCGGCAGCGGTAATTGGAATCCACGCCATCTGCACCGCCCAGACGCTCAGGCCGGCAGCGCCGAACAACGCCAGATTGATGATCAGCATCAACCCGACACCCTGCCAGCTGTAGCGGGCATACAGGTTTCGCTCAAGCCAGTCGTCAGGCGTTCCACGGCCGTACTTGGCCAGGGTTTCCTGGTTTTTCGTCTCGGCGCGGTAAAGCTCGGCGCCGGTGAAGAGCACCGTTTTGATGCCGTGCGCCTGCGGGCTGTGCGGATCTTCAGCGGTTTCGCATTTGGCATGGTGCTTGCGGTGCACGCCGACCCATTCCTTGGTGACCTGGCCGGTTCCAAGCCACAGCCAGAAGCGAAAGAAATGCGCCGGAACGGGATGCAGGTCGAGCGAGCGGTGTGCCTGGTGCCGGTGCAGGTACAGCGTCACGCTGACAATCGTGATGTGCGTCGTCACCAGTGCATACAGCACGATTTGCCACCAGCTTGCGGCAAGGAAGCCATAAGCCAGCCATTCAAGGACGGCGTCCAGCAAAATCATAAATATCCTTTAAGGAATCTACAGCCGCCGCACTATCCAGGAATTCGAGATTGTCTCAAGGGCGTGTGTCAGACAACCCTTAATTATAAATCGCCGCTCATAAAATTGGCAGGGGTATCAGGTGCCATGCGCGTTTATGGGGTCTTTTGCCAGACGGCGGCAAAGAATCCGTCGGTTTGATGCAAATGCGGCCACAGGCGCAAATGATTTCCACGGCATAGCGTTGCCGAATGCGGGGCACCGCCCTGCGCTAAAAGCGGGAACGCTTCGAGCAGTTGGAAATCCGGATTCGCAGCGCTGAACGCTTCGGCGATCGCCTCGTTTTCTTCGCGCAGGATGCTGCAGGTCGCATACACCAGGCGCCCGCCCGGCTTCAACAGGCGCGCCGCGCTTTGCAAAATAGCCGTCTGTTTGTCCGTCAATTCTTCGATCGCTTTCGGCGTGTGCCGCCATTTCAGGTCAGGATTGCGCCTGAGCGTTCCCAGGCCCGAGCAGGGCGCGTCGACCAGCACCCGGTCGATCTTGCCGGCCAGGCGCTTGATGCGGTCGTCGCGTTCATGCGCGATCGCCACCGGATGCACATTCGACAATCCGCTGCGCGCCAGGCGCGGCTTGAGCGCGGCAAGCCGGTGCGCCGACGTGTCGAAGGCGTAAAGCCGGCCGGTGCTGCGCATCGACGCACCCAGCGCCAGCGTCTTGCCACCGGCGCCGGCGCAGAAATCGACGACCATCTCGCCGCGCTTCGCATCAACCAGCAAAGCAAGCAACTGCGAGCCCTCGTCCTGCACCTCGATCGCGCCGCGCTTGAACGCATCGACATTGGCCAGCGGCGGCTTGCCATCGAGCCGCAGGCCCCAGGGCGAATATGGCGTTGCTATGGCTTTAATAGCGCGTTGCGCAAGCTCCTTCTGCACATCGGCCCTTTTATCCTTCAAGGTGTTGACGCGCAGATCGAGACCGGCAGGCGCATTGAGGCTTTCGACCAGCGGCCAGAAATCGTCGCCAAGCTGCGCCTTCAGCGGCGCCACGAGCCACGGCGGCAGGTTGTGGCGGTGCGGCTCCAGCAGGTCGGCCGGCTTGACCCGGTCGCAGCGCGCCAGCCAGTCGCGCTCCTCATCGCTTAGCGCGCCGAGCAGGAAATCACGCGGCGCGGCAAAGCCCAGTATCGACAGCCGGCGCTCCGGCGCTCCGCTGCCATGTTGGGCCAGGTAGCTGTACAGATTTTTCTTGCGCAGCACGCCGTAGACAGTTTCGGCGACGGTGGCGCGTTCTCGGGGGCCAAGCCGCAGTTCGCGAAAACAGCGTGAAACCACCATGTCGGCGGGCTGGTCGAATTTGAGTACCTGCTTGAGCAGGCCGGTGCAGGCGTCTAACAAGGCGTTGGGATGCATCGGCTTATTGTCCCATTGCCGATTCGGCCGCCGGGCAAACGCCTCGCGCACTCCTCGATAATCGCGGGTTATGCCCGAAAACACCACCATTGAAGCCCAAGTCAAGCGCCGCCGGACGTTTGCGATCATTTCCCACCCCGACGCCGGCAAAACCACACTGACTGAAAAGCTGCTGCTGTTTTCGGGCGCGATCCAGATTGCCGGCAGCGTCAAGGCGCGCAAGGCGGCGCGCCATGCCACTTCCGACTGGATGGAGATCGAAAAGCAGCGCGGCATTTCGGTCGCCTCGTCAGTCATGCAGATGGAATACCGGGATTGCGTCATCAACCTGCTCGACACGCCCGGCCACCAGGATTTTTCGGAAGACACCTACCGCGTGCTGACCGCCGTCGATGCCGCCTTGATGGTGATCGACGCGGCCAACGGCGTCGAACCGCAAACGAGGCGCCTGCTACAGGTCTGCCGCGCCCGCAACACGCCGATCCTGACTTTCGTCAACAAGATGGACCGCGAGGTGCAGGATCCGATGAACATCATGGACGAGATCGAGCAGGAACTCGGCATGACGGTCGTTCCCTTCACCTGGCCGGTCGGCATGGGCAAGCTGTTCCACGGCGTTTATGACCGGCGCGAGGCGCGCATGCGCGTTTTCAGCCCGGGCGAAGACAAGGCCGGCGGCGACGATGAAATCCTGTCGGGCCTGGACAATGCGGAAGCGGCCAAGCGCTTCGGCGCCGAATTCACCCAGGCGCAGGGCGAACTGGAACTGCTGAACGGCGCTTCGCCCGAATTCAACCGCGAAGAATTCCTCAGAGGCAGGCAGACACCGATGTTTTTCGGTTCGGCGATCAACAACTTCGGCGTTCAGGAAGTGCTCGATGCGCTGGTCGATCTGGCGCCGGCGCCGGCCGAGCGCCCGGCCATCCAACGCATCGTCAAGCCCGAGGAAAAGAAATTTTCCGGCGTGGTGTTCAAGATCCAGGCCAACATGGACCCGGCGCACCGCGACCGCATCGCTTTTTTACGCGTCGCCAGCGGCGAATTCAGCCGCGGCATGAAGCTGAAAGTGGTGCGCAGTGGCAAGGAGTTGCGGCCCAACACCGTCGTCAGCTTCATGAGCCAGCGCCGCGAGCTACTCGACACCGCCTTCGCCGGAGACATCATCGGCATTCCCAATCACGGCGTGCTGCAGCTCGGCGACACGCTGACCGAGGGGGAAGCGCTGCAATTCACCGGCCTGCCCTTTTTCGCGCCGGAGATGTTCCGCGCGGTCGAGGTCGCCGACCCGCTGCGCGGCAAGCAATTGCGCGCCGGCCTGACGCAACTCGGCGAAGAAGGCGCGATTCAGGTGTTTCGCCCGATCGCCGGTTCACTGCTTCTGCTGGGCGCCGTCGGCCAGTTGCAGTTCGAAGTGGTGGCGCACCGGCTGGAGCATGAATACGGCGTCAAGGCGCGCATCATGCCGAGCAACTTCAACTTGGCTCGCTGGGTCACGTCGGACGACCCGAACGAGCTAAAAAAATTCATCGACGCCAATGCGCACCGCGTCGCGCTCGACGCGGTTGACGCGCCGACGCTGCTGGTCGATCACAGCGCCACGCTGCGCGCTGTCGAGCAGCAATGGCCGAAGATCAAGTTCCACGCGCTGCGCGAGCATGCCGGACTGGTGTTCCAAGCAAAAATGTAAGGGTTTTAGTGCTCTTGCGCAGTCTGGACGGGCGTGAGCAGCTATATTTTTTATAGCGACAGGCAACTACAGGCATTCGAATGCCTGGCTGTAAAAGGCCGAATTGTATATACATCACTACAATTTTTTACTAAAATATTATGATGTGGTAACGTATCTACATTAGCCATGAACAGGAGCTCGACATGCCGATTACGACGCTTTCCAGCCGCCAATTCAATCAGGATTCCAGCAAGGCCAAGAAGGCGGCAATGGCTGGGCCGGTATTCATCACCGATCGCGGCCAGCCTGCGCATGTATTGCTGACCTTTGAAGCGTATAAAAAGATGACCCGCATGCCGACGAAGATCGCCGACTTGCTGGCCATGCCCGGCCCGGAAGCAATGGAGCTTGAAATTCCACAGTCAGGCGACCTGGCGCAGGCTGCGGATTTCTCCTGATGTACTTGCTCGACACCAACGTGGTGTCCGAATTACGCAAGGTTCGTGTTGGCAAAGCGGACTTGCACGTCGGGGCGTGGGCCGATAGCGTAGAGGCCGGCGATTTGTACTTGTCAGCGATCACCCTGCAGGAACTGGAGATCGGCGTATTGCTCGCCGAACGCCGTGATCCATCGCAGGGAGCCGTGTTTCGGACATGGCTGAATGCGCATGTCTTGCCCGCATTCGCTGGCCGCATTTTGTCCGTCGACACCGCCGTTGCCCTGTGCAGCGCCCGACTTCATGTGCCAGATCCCCGCCCCGTTCGCGACGGACTTATCGCCGCTACAGCGCTTGTCCATCGCATGACCGTGGTCACGCGCAACGTGGCGGATTTTGAACCTACCGGTGTGACAGTTTTCAACCCGTGGGTGAATCGAAACGCGGCCTGAATCGCTACTTGTTTGGTCGTTGCTCGGGGAGTTTGCTGCGCGGCAAGCTTTTCCCGCGCACGGACCAGCTGGGCATCGCGTTCCCGCATGCGTTCGATAACGGCGATTTTCTGTTCACAGGTCATTGCACCGTTCGCGCTCCCGCCACGCGGCTTTCACCTTGGCAACGTGCGCTTCCACGTCGGCAGCGCTGACGACCGTGTTGCAAGCAGAAAGATTCGATGAATCACGCGCAGCGTCGGACATAAACCTCTCAGCGCAAAGTCAATGCGTACTTGTTGACCAGTGCGGCGATCTTGTCCCTTCGCACTTGGCCGGATTGACAAAAACCTTCAACCCCGCCCGACAAACGGCATCTTCGTCGCCATGATCGTCATGAACTGCACATTGGTCGACAGCGGCAGCGATGCCATGTTAACGACCGCATCGGCGACCTCCTTGGCATCCATCATCGGCTCGACGGCGATCTCGCCGTTGGCCTGCGGAACGCCCTTGGCCATGCGCGCCGACAGTTCGGTCAGCGCGTTGCCGATGTCGATCTGCCCGCAGGCGATGTTGTACTTGCGGCCGTCGAGCGAGAGCGATTTGGTCAGGCCGGTGATGGCATGCTTGGTCGAGGTGTAGGGCGCCGAATTGGGCCGCGGCGCGTGCGCCGAGATCGAGCCGTTGTTGATGATGCGGCCGCCCTGCGGCAGCTGGTCCCGCATCAGCTTGAACGCGCCCTGCGCGCAGAGAAACGATCCCGTCAGGTTGATGTTGACGATGTTTTGCCATTGCTCGAAGGCAATGTCCTCGAAATTCATTCCCAGGCCGCTGACGCCCGCGTTGTTGACCAGCACGTCGAGGCGGCCGAACTTTTCCTTGATCGTCGTGAACAGCGCATCGACCGACGCAGGGTTGCCGACATCGGCGGACACAGCCAGCGCCCGATCGGTGCCAGATTCGGCGGCGACCGCGTCCAGCGGCTCCTGCCGGCGCCCGGCCAGCACGACGCTGTCGCCCGCGCGCAGGAATGCCAGCGCAATCGCCCGGCCGATCCCGGTGCCCGCGCCGGTGACGAGGACGATCTTGCCGTTTGTCTTGTGGTCCGGATTCATGGTGTGCCTTTGTGCTTGTTGAGAGGGTGATGGAGATGAAGCCGAAATTGTGCCCCAGCGGGTTTTCCTTTGTCGGAATCAGCCGCCTGGCTGACGGTGTACCGCGACCCGAAGCACTACTTGGACCTCCAGCTGGGTGAGCAAATTACTGACCTGGAAGAGGCCTTCCGGCTCTGGCGCTTTCGCCACGTCACCACGGTCGAGCGCGTGAACGGCGTCAAGCAGCACCGGCGGCACCAGCGGCGCGAGTTATTTGCGCAAGATACTTGACGTGGTGCTGTTTCCGGAGATCTGGAAGTTGCTTACGGATTTGTGAATTAAATCAGGCTGTAGCGCACGTCAATATTTCGTAAGCAGGTACGCTTTTGATAGCGGATGACACGTGCGGGGGGTCAGCAAGTCATGCAAAGTTATGACCAAAGTCGGTCAGCCGAGCCTTCGTCAATGGCAGACCTTAAGCCCATCCCAGACGGGAAAGGTTCAGGCTATCTGCTATCAGACTTGCTTATTGGTAGGATTTTCCTACAATGAGTAATATTTCCTAAATTTACTAAGGTGCTTCCATGCCGCTTATCCGTGTCCGTGAAAAGAACCAGATCACACTTCCCCGTGAGATTGTGGATTTCTTCCATCTCAAAACACCGACGCATATCGAATACAAGATCATGCCCGATGGGGTGTTGATTCGGCCTGCAAAGGCCGTCGCCGTTGATGCATCCGACAAGATGGCACGCCTGCTTCGGCTTACAACCAAAAAGAGCGCCTACGGCGCGGGTACGGCTGGCGAGGTAGATACTTTCATTAACACCAACCGTGACGAATGAAAGACATCCAAATACTCATTGCACAGATGAAGGGCAGACGTGTTTACTTTGACACCAATGCCATCATCTACTTCATCGAACAAAACGAGCAGTTCTACGATGTGGTATTGGAAATTTTCAAGCTCATTGGTACGGACGATATTTCGGCGTTGACCAGTGAATTCACGTTGACGGAAATTCTCATCAAGCCGATTCGTGAAAACGAGAGGGTACTCATCCAGAACATCAAGGATTTACTCCTCGATCGAGAGTTTTTCACGCTCACTGAAACTTCTGAAAGCCTGTTCATCAAGGCCGCTGAAACAGGCGGAGCGAATGGCCTTCGGCCTGCCGATGCCATTCAATTCACCTCCGCATTAGAGAATCATTGCCACTTTTTTGTGACCAACGATGCACGATTCAAGTCTATCGGCGGGCTGGAAGTCGTGCGCTTGAGCGAATATGTGTGACTTCATTTGCTGCCCGTGATACAGTGAATACATGCATCTAACGGGAGGCTCACACATGGCAACTTCGATTCGGCTCGCTCCTGAAATGGAGCAAAGGCTTGACTACCTTGCGTCTCAAACCGGGCGGACAAAGGCTTATTACCTGCGCGAAATCATTGAGCAGGGCATCGAGGATATGGAGGATTACTACCTCGCCGCTGACGTGCTGGAGCGGGTGCGCAAGTTGCAAGAACCGGTACATTCCGCGGCTGACGTGAGAAAAGACCTTGGCCTGGACGATTGACTACGCCGACACGGCCAAAGGGCAGCTACGCAAGCTCGACCGGCAGACTGCGCGGCGTATCGTGGATTTCATGGACGAGCGTATCGCCCACTTGGCAGATCCACGCAGGACAGGCAAAGCATTGACCGGCCCGCTGGGTGGCTTGTGGCGCTATCGGGTGGGCGATTGCCGGGTGATTTGCGACATTTCAGACGGCGCTTTGCGCGTACTTGTGGTGCAGCTTGGTAAACGGCGCGAGATTTGCCGATAGGCAAGCCATCGAGGAAACCCTATGCCGGCCAGCCACGCCCGCGACTGGACGCAGTGGTATTGTTCCCGGAGATCTGGAAGCTGCGCACGGATTTACAGTGAAAAGCGGCTGCAGCGCTTACGCTGCTTTCGTGACCAGCTCACTTTTTAATAGCATCATCCAACTCCGGCCGGATTACAGCAGTCGCAGCCGCTCCGCCTCTGCGATGCAGCGACGCGCTGCGGCCACCAGCTGCTGCACAAAATCGTGGCCGCTGCGCAAAGCGCTGGCAAGCACCGCCATATCCTCGATGTACTCATGCACCATCTGATTCCTCAACCGGCGCATTGCCATCCAGGCGTCGGCGGACGCCATCAGTCCGAGCTTTTCGGCCTTGTCCAGGTTGTCGATCGCTTGACGGGGGGTTTCTGCCACGTCACCGCCGTCGAGCGCGTCATCGGCCTCAAGCGCGGCACCAGCGGCGTGAGTTGTCTGCGTAGGAGGCTGGACGTGGTGCTGTTCCCCGAGATCTGGAAGCTGCCTACCGATTTGTGAGTCAAATCAGGCTCTAGCGCACGTCTACAGGGCGCAAGCAGCTACGCTTTCAATAGCGGATGTATTGACAATCGGCAAGCAGTGATTTTTCGACGCAATTCACATCCGCGTCGAATTTAGAGACGGCATAAGGCTGCTTAAGGCAACATATCGACTGACACAGGAGGTTACGAATAATCTTCGCCCGTAACAACCTGCGCACGTCCTCAAGTACGTCTGCTCGGAAAAGCCTCTATAAAATCCATACGCCGGTGCGGCGGATTCCGCAATGCATTGAGACATTAGGAAAACCATGAAAATCGGAAGAATTGTCGGTACGGTTGCACTTGCCGGCGTGTTCGCATCGGGGCTTGCGTTTGCTCAGGCACAGTTCGGCACCGCCGCCGAAGCCAAGGCTATGCTGGATAAGGCCATAGCCGAGGTGAAAGCGGACAAAGCGGCGGCGCTGGGCAAATTCAACAAGGGCGAAGGCGGATTCAAGGATCGTGATCTGTATCCGTTTTGCGGCGGACCGGACGGCAACTTCACGGCGCATCCGACACTTCAGGGCAAGAGCATGAAGGATCTGAAGGACAAGGCGGGAAAGGCCCTCGGCGAGGAGATGTACAAGACCGCCAAGGAAGGTCAAGTCTCCGATGTCAGCTACATGTGGACCCGTCCAGGCAGTGAACAACAGGTTCAGAAGGTCAGCTACGTGACCAAGGTCGGCGACCAGGTTTGTGCCGTCGGCTATTACAAGTAACAGCGGGGCGGCCTGACTTTTTTTGAGAAGCGCCTGCGAGAAGCAGGTGCTTAGCCGCCGCAGCGCTTACGCTGCTTGCGTGAGTAGCTCACTTTTTAATAGCGCCATCCAATTCCGGCCGGATTACAGCAGTCGCAGCCACTGTGCAAAGCGCTGGCAAGCACCGCGATATCCGTCACGCGGGCCAGGAATTCGAGACGCGATGCCAGTGAAACTCCAATTTTCATAGCTGGATGCCTTGCGACAGTGCAATGGAATGAATCGGCAGGTGCAGCAAATTCGGCGCTTTGATCAGCACATCGACCTTGCGGCCATGCATGGTTCTCGAAACGCTGGCTGCCAACCGTGCGGCCAGCTGGTCAGGTTCCGCAACGGCTTCGTTCAGATCCAGCAGCAGGTCCACATCGCCGCCGCGTTCCGTGGCACGCGCACGCGAGCCGAACAGCCAAACCCGTGCGGACCCGCCGGCAAGCTCGGCTGCCAACCGGCGGATCGCTGCGATTTGTTCAGTAGTGAGACGCATGATGCAAAGACGCCATTTCGTCGGGAATTGGGCGCGCGGCGATGGGTTTTGAAAATTTGGCTGACATTGGCTGGGTCAATCGACAATACCATTAACCGATTACCAGGATCCCATCCAGTGAGCAAAACATCCCTATCCGATACCGACCAGGATTGCATTCTCGTGCTGCAAGGCGGCGGCGCGCTCGGCGCCTACCAGGCGGGCGTGTTCGAGGCGCTCAGCAGCGACTACCGCGAACCGACCTGGGTGGCGGGCATCTCGATCGGCGCGATCAACGCCGCATTGATCGCCGGCAACCCGGCGAGCGGCCGCGTGGCCGGGCTGCGCCAGTTCTGGGAATTGCTCAGTTCGGCGTCGTGGCCGACGCCGATTGGCGGCGACGCGGCTCAGCGCGAGTGGGTCAACGAGGCGAGCGCCGCCGAGGTCGTGCTCTGGGGCGTGCCGGGCTTTTTTTCGCCCCGCTTTCCGCCCGCGCCGCTGCAGCCGCGCGGCTCGCTTGCAGCGATCAGCTACTACGACACCGCGCCCCTGCGGCGGACCCTGGAGCGGCTGGTGGACTTCGACCGCATCAACGCCGGCACGATGCGCCTGTCGGTCGGCGCGG
>Ga0136611_10000251_pt1 | contig 33862 bp, 30 predicted proteins | sample AntDrymUQ2232306_2_FD_106645 | JGI IMG/M metagenome (GOLD analysis project Ga0136611, IMG submission 106645) | Polar desert sand microbial communities from Dry Valleys, Antarctica - metaG UQ223 (23.06) | ecosystem: Environmental > Terrestrial > Soil > Desert | place: Antarctica: Dry Valley...
GAGGTCGGCGCCATCTCGCAAAGCGCGGCCGAGCTTGCCGCCACGGCGGCCCGGCGGGTGCGCGCCGGCGACCTGGCGGCGCAGGACGCGTCGCGCACCGAGATCGAGGCGCGGCGCGCCGCGGCCGACGTGCTGAGCGCCGAGCTCGAGCGTCAGCGCGCGGCGCTGGCGCTGGCGCAACTGACAGGGTTCACTGGCGCGGGCGCGCTGCGCGCACTGCCGGACTGGCCCACCGGGCTGGTGGCGGACGCCCAAGCCGGCGACGCCAGCCTGTACCCGTTGGTCGAAGCGCGCGCCGATGTCCGCGCCGCCCAGCGCCGGCTCGAGGCGGCGCAGGCGGCGCTCGATGTCGCTGGTGCGCAAAAGAAAGCCGACATCACGATCGGAACTTCGATCGACCGCTATCCCGGCGTGTCCAATCGCCTGCTCGAAGTCCGGGCGCAAATGCCGCTTTACGGCGTTTTCGGCGGCTACAACTTCGAGGGCGAAATCGCGCGGGCCGAGGCTCAGATTGACCAGGCGCAGGGCCTGCTGGACAAGACCCGCCAGGCGGCGGGCATCGACCTGCAACGCCTGCTGCAAAGCCGGCAGACCGCAGCATCGCGCGCGCTCAGCTACGACGCCGAGATCGTTCCACGCGCCCGCAGGCTTGCGGAGATGGCCGAGCTCGCCTACAGCAAGGGCGCGATGTCGCTGACCGAACTGATCGACGCGCGCCGCACGCTGCGCGCGACGCTGCTCGAAGCGCTGGCGGCGCGCGCCGAGCATGCCAAGGCCGCGCAGGCGTGGCAGCTGCGCCTGCAGCCATAACCTTTTTTCCGGAAATACCCCACGTGAAACGTCCATTCTTTGTCCTGACCCTGGCGGCCGGCCTTCTCGCAAGCCTTGCAGGCTGCACCGAAACCGCTTCGCCGGCGCCCGAGCCGCCGGCGCCCATCCTGCAAGGCAACCAGCTGCGCTTCGCGCCCGGCCATCCGCAACCGGCGCTGCTGGGCATTGCCACCGCGACACCGAGCAAGTCGGTCACCGTCGAGCTGCCGGCGCGGCTGGTCTGGAACGAGGAGCGCACGCAGCGCATCTACCCGCCCTTTGCCGGCAGGGTGATGGCGATCAAGGTCGACGTCGGCCAGCCGGTCAAGGCCGGCAGCGTGCTGGCGCAGCTGGCGTCGCCCGATTTCGGCATCGCGCAGGCCGACACCGCCAAGGCCAGGGCCGACGTGCAGCTGTCGCAAAAATCGCTGCAGCGCCAGCGCGAGCTGTTTGACGCCGGCATCGTCGCCCGCAAGGACCTGGAACAGGCCGAGGCCGAGGCCGCGCGCTCGCAGGCTGAAACCCAGCGCGCCGACGCCCGCACCCGTCTTTATGGCGGCGCAGGTGGCGCCGGCGGCAGTGTCAACCAGCAACTGGCGCTGGTGGCCGGCCTCAATGGCGTCGTCGTTGAACGCAACCTCAATCCTGGCCAGGAACTGCGGCCCGACCAGTCCGGCCCGGGCGTTCCAGTGCTGTTCGTCGTCACCGATCCGACCTCGCTGTGGGTGCAGATCGACGCGCGCGAGTCCGAGGTCGGCACGCTCAGGCCCGGCGCCGGCTTCGAGCTGGTGATTCCGGCGCTGCCAGGGCGCAAATTCGAGGGCCGCGTGATCACCGCCGCCGACTTTATCGACCCGGCCACCCGGACCATCAAGGTTCGGGGCGTGGTGGCGAATCCGGACCGGCTGCTCAAGGCCGAGATGTTGGCGACCGCGCGAATCGAGCGCATGCTCGGCGGCGGCGTGGTCATTCCGGCGCAGGCGGTGTCGCTGCTCGGTGCGACGCACACCGTGCTGGTGCAAGTGCAGCCAGGCGTGTTCGAGTCGCGCGAAGTGCAGCTCAGCTACCAGGGGCCGCGCGAGGCGGTGGTGTCGCGCGGGCTGGAAGTCGGCGAGCAGGTCGTGAGCGAAAACATGCTCTTGCTGGCGCGCGAATTCCGTATCGCCCAGAACGAGGCCAAAACGGCCGAGAGTTCGGATAAAAAAAGGCCTGCAGCGCCCGCCAGTCCTGCGCAATCAGCTATTGAAAAAATAGCAAATCCGACGAATCCCGCAATGCCGGCTTCGGCCAGTCAGGCCAGGCCATGAAGCGGCTGATCCACTACGCGCTGCACCAGCCGCTGTTCATCATTCTGGGAACGCTGCTGTTCGTGATGGCCGGCGTCTTCGCCTTCAAGAACCTGTCGGTCGAGGCGTTTCCAGACGTCACCGACACCCAGGTCACGGTGATCGCGCTCTACCCCGGGCGCGCCGCCGAGGAGGTTGAAAAACAGGTCACGCTGCCGATCGAGGTCGCGCTGTCGGGACTGCCGAATTCAATCCGGGTGTTCTCGCATACGCAGTTCGGCCTTTCGTTCACCGTCGTCACCTACGACGACAAGGCCGACGTGCTGCAAGTACGCGCGCAGGTCGGCGAGCGCCTGCGCAGTGTCGATCTGCCCCCCGGCGTGGAGGCCAACATCGCGCCCAACGCCACGCCGGTCGGCGAGATCATGCGCTACCGCTTGCGCGGCGACGGCCAGACCACGACCACGCTGCGAACGCTGGAAGACTGGGTGGTCGAGCGCGCGCTGCGCCAGGTGCCCGGCGTCGCCGACGTGGTCGCCATGGGCGGCTTCATCAAGCAGTACGAGGTGCAGCCCGACCTGGAAAAACTGCGCGCCTACAAGCTGACGTTTCAAAACCTGCTCGACGCGCTCGGCCGGGGCAACGCCAACGCCGGCGGCAGTTATGTCGCGCAGGGCGCACAGCAGTATGCGATTCGCGGCATTGGCCTCCTGGTGTCGGCCGACGACATCGGCCGCATGGTGGTGTCGAGCAAGGGCGGAACGCCGATTTTGATACGCGACATCGCACAGGTCACCATCGGCGCCGTCGCCCGACTCGGCACCGTCGGCCAGGACCAGGACGACGACATCGTCACCGGCATCGTCATCATGCGCAAGGGCGAAAATCCGAGCGTCGTGCTCAAGGGCGTGAAGGAGAAAATCGCCGAGCTCAACGCCCGCGGCCTGCCCAAGGGCGTGCAGATCGTTCCCTACTACGACCGCACCTGGCTGATGGGCAAGACGCTGACGACGGTGTTCAAGAACCTGGTCGAAGGCGCGCTGCTGGTGGCGCTGGTGCTGTACCTGTTTTTGTCCAATGTGCGCGCCAGCCTGGCGGTGGTCGTGATCATTCCGCTGGCGCTGCTGTCGACCTTCCTGGGCCTCAAAATCATGGGCGTTCCGGCGAATCTGCTGAGCCTGGGCGCGATGGACTTCGGCATCATCGTCGACGGCGCGGTGATCGTGATCGAGAACATCATGCACCGCCTGGCCGAACGCAAGGAAGCCATGAGCGACGGCGAGCGGCGCGAAGTCATCATCGACGCGGCCAACGAAGTCGGCCGGCCAACGCTGTTTTCGATGCTCATCATCATCGCCGCGCACATCCCTATTTTCGCGCTGCAGCGCCACGAAGGCCGCATTTTCCAGCCGATGGCGCTCAGTGTGACGACCGCGCTGGTCGGCTCGCTGATTTTTTCGCTGACGCTGGTGCCGCTGCTGGCCTACTGGATGCTGCGCAAGAAGCTGCCGCACGGCGACAACCGCGTCGTGGCGACGAGCAAGCGGCTGTACGCGCCGGTGCTGGCCTGGGCCTTGAACCGCCGCCGCACCGTCGTCGCGATTGCGCTGGGCGTTTTTGCGCTCAGCATGGTCGCGGCCAGCCGGCTCGGCTCGGAGTTCCTGCCCGAGCTCAACGAAGGAACGATCTGGGTCAACCTGCGCCTGCCGTCAAGCGTGTCGAACGACGAGGCGACGCGCATCCTGAGCAATGTGCGCAAGGTGCTGCTGACGGTGCCCGAGGTCCGCACCACGGTGTCCAAGGCCGGCCAGCCCGAGGACGGCACCGACCCCAAGACCATCAGCATGGCCGAGGTCTTCGTCGATCTCAAGCCCGAGGATCAATGGCGGCCGGGCCTGACGAAGGCGCAGCTGATCGACCAGATGGACAAGGCGGTGTCGGCGCTGCCCGGCATGGAGCCGGCGTTCTCGCAACCGATCCGCGACAACGTGCTCGAATCAATTTCGCAGATCGACGGCCAGATCGTCATCAAGGTGTCGGGCGACGATCTGGTCGAGATCAAGCGCGTGACCGAGCAGATCGAGCGCGAAATCAAGCAGGTGCCGGGCGTCTACCGCGCCGAGATCGACCGTGCCGGCGATTTGCCGCAGCTGGTGATCGACATCGACCGCGACCGCGCCGCGCGGCTGGGGCTGAACGTGCAGGACATCCAGGACGTGATCGAGGCGGCGCTCGCAGGCAAGGCGGCGACGCAGCTCTGGGAGGGCGAGCGCAAATTCGCCGTCGCCGTGCGGCTGCCCGAAGCCAAGCGCGCCATGGCCAGCCTGCCGCAAACGCTGATTCCAACGCCCGACGGCGGCTATGCCCAGCTCGGCAGCGTGGCGACGATCCGCGAGACCAGCGGCGCGATGAACATCGCCCGCGAGGCCGGGCGGCGCACGGCGGCGATCGGCATCTTCATCAAGAACCGCGACATGGGCTCGGTCGTCAAGGACATGCAGGCGCGGGTCGACAAGAACGTCAAGCTGCCGGCCGGCTACACGGTCGGCTGGTCGGGCGAGTTCGAGAACCAGGAGCGCGCCATGCAGCGGCTGTCGGTGGTCGTGCCGATCTCGCTGCTGCTGATCTTCGTGCTGCTGTTCGACGCCTTCAAGTCGTTCTTGATGGCCGCATTGATCCTGATCAACGTTCCGCTGGCGCTGATCGGCGGCTTCGTCGCGCTGTGGATTTTCGCGATTCCGCTGTCGGTTTCGGCGGCGATCGGCTTTATCGCGCTGTCGGGCCAGGCGGTGCTCAACGGCGTGGTGATGCTGTCGGTGTTCCAGCAGCTGCAGCAGGCCGGCCACAGCGTGCTCGACGCCGTCAGGCTCGGCTCGATGCAGCGCCTTCGCACTGTGCTGATGACGGCGATGCTGGCGGCGCTGGGCCTGTTGCCGATGGCGCTGTCGCACGACATCGGCTCGGAGACGCAGCGCCCGCTGGCGATTGTCGTCATTGGCGGGCTGATTACCGCGACGCTATTGACGCTGGTGGTGTTGCCGGCGTTGTACGTGGCCTGGTTCGGCGGGATCAAAAAGCCTATTGCTCAGCCGCAGGACCTGACTGCGGCGCCCAATAGTTAAAGCGCGCCTGGACACTCCCGGCTGTGTTGAAACTCGGAGGGTCAGCCTGACCGCTGAAGGGCGGCAAGCCCCTAAGACCACAAGCCCACACGCTTTTGGCTTACGAGGGTCGATCGCCGCCTGACTTAAATTAAATCGCTGAAGTGGCAACTTCACCCGTGATTTGATTCACGGGTTCGAAAAGGTTTATCAACGTAACCGAAAGGCATGAAATGAACTTCATAGTTTGGCTAATTGTGGGCGGAATCATTGGCTGGATTGCCAGCAAGATCATGAATACCGATGCGCAGCAAGGTGTTTTCCTCAATGTGGTGGTCGGTATCGTTGGCGCATTTCTGGGTGGCATGGTGATTTCTCCGCTCGTGGGCGTTCCCACGATCAATCAAGATTCGCTGAGCCTCGGTGCCCTCTTGGTGTCGCTGGTGGGCGCGGTCATCTTGCTGGCGATCGTGAATCTTTTCAGACGCGGCAAGGCTCGCTAATCACTTCAAAAATGGCTGCAGACCGCAGGGCGTTTCGCTGAGACGCTTTGCTCGGCAGTTTTTTTGTTGCAAATATTTGAATTTATTAACCTACGGACTGGAATTAACGATGTCGAAAATTACGACTCTCAAAGAACTTTATGTCGATGAATTGAAAGACCTTTGGTCCTCCAACGATCAAATGGCAAGAGCCTTGACCAAAATCCTTCCACAGGCTGAAAACAAAAAATTGGTCGCCATGCTTCAGGGTTCGCAAAAAGGAATTGCCAAGCACACGGAATTGCTTAAATCGCTCATCGAAAAACATGACAGCGAGGTTAAAAAAGAGCATTGCAAGGGAATGGAAGGTTTGGTGAACGAGGCGATCAAGCACACCGTTGAGGATGCCCCCGAGGACGGTCCGGTGCTCGACGCAGCCATCATTGCGCAGTACCAGCGCATGACGCATTACGGCATTACCGGCTTTGGCACGGTCATGGCGTTTGCCCAGGCCTTGAAACTCGATGACGACGGGAAAAAACTGGAAGCTGCCGTGAAAGACATGTACACCAGCGATGAGCTGATGACCGAGTTGGCTGAATCAGCCGTCAACATCAGCGCATCGCGCGAGTCATAAGCCTTCGCGTCTTTTCATCCGCGGCGCTGACGATGCGCGTCAGCGGGCTAGCGCTTGTCCCCGTAGCGCTGCCTGCCGTGGGTCGGCAGCCAAGGTCACGGCGCTCACAACCGCCACTCCGTCGACATCGCAAGCCATTACGCCGGGAATGAGCTCCAGTGAGATGCCGCCGATCGCAACGACCGGGCATGGAGTGGCCTGCGCAGCCCATGCTTTCAGCCGCTCCAACCCTACCGGCTCGTAAGGCATGACCTTGAGCGTCGTCGGGTACACCGGGCCGATGGCAAGGTATGACGGGTGCAGCGCTTTGGCCCGCTGCATCTCCGCTGGGGTGTGGCTGCTCAGGCCTAAGCGAATACCCGCCCGTCGCAACGCATCGAGGTCAGCGCTGTCCAGGTCTTCCTGGCCCAGATGCACGCCATAAGCGCCTGCCAGTACCGCCTGCCGCCAATGGTCATTGATGAAGACCTGCGCGCCGGGAACCTTGCGGCCGGCTTCAATGGCGGCATTGACTTCGCGTCCGACTTCCTCAGGCGTGTGGCCAGCCGCTTTGAAGCGCAGCTGAATCGTTCGCGCGCCCCAGTCCAGCAACCTCCGCACCCAGGCGGCGTCGGGAACGACGGGATAAAAACCGATGGGGCCGGTCAGCCGAGGGAAGGGAGCTGAAGTCATAGCGGTCATCGAATTAAACAGTCTTCGTCCTACTCTTTATCCCACGTCAGGAGGCATGCCAGAACGGCACGCCGACTGTCGGCGTCGATGCCTGCGCTGCGGCGCGCTCGGGCATCGGCGTCGATTCATACGCCGCTCGGCCCGCCGCAACGCCGTCCGCAAACGCCCGTGCCATGCGCACCGGGTCGCCGGCCTGCGCCACTGCGGTGTTGAGCAGCACCCCGTCGAAACCTAGTTCCATCACCTGCGCCGCATGCGAGGGCCGGCCCAGGCCGGCATCGACGATCAGGATCGCGTCGGGCAGGCGCCGGCGCAGGGTTTCGAGCGCATACGGGTTAAGCGGCCCGCGTCCGGTGCCTATCGGCGCGGCCCACGGCATGACCGCCGCGCAGCCGGCGGCATGCAGGCGCTGCGCCATCACCAGATCGTCGGTGGTGTAGGCGAATACCGCAAAACCATCCTTGTCCAGCGCGGTCGCCGCCTCCAGCGTCGCCGCGGTGTCAGGCTGCAGCGTGTAGTCGTCGCCGATCACTTCGAGCTTGATCCACGTTGTGCCGAAGATTTCGCGCGCCATCTGCGCCAGTGTGATCGCCTCGCCAGCGCTGTGGCAGCCCGCGGTGTTGGGCAAAATGCGGCAGCCGAGCGCCTGGATGCGCTGCCAGAAGCTGTTGCCGCCGCCGCTTTCGGGCTGCAGCCGGCGCAATCCCACGGTCAATACGTCGGTGCCGCTGGCACGCACCGCGTCGCCGAGCACCTGCGGCGATGGGTAATGCGAGGTGCCAAGGAAAAAGCGGCTGGACAGCGTCGTTCCAGCCACCGTCCACGCGCTGCCGTGGGCAATGGGATTTTGAAAGGAATTGCTCATAGTCAACCGCCTGTGATTGGCGTCACGATATCGATGCGGTCGCCGCCCTGAAGGTTGCGCGCCGGCCATTGCTGACGCGGAACGAAATCGCGGTTGACGGCGCAGGCAAAAGCGCTTTTCAGCTCGTAGCCGCGCTCCAGCAGCAGCGCCTGCAGCGTCAGCGCCTGGGTGTCAATGCGCTCGCCATTGAGGGAAATTTCAAACGTCGTCATGCCACCTCCTCATCGCTTGTTTGCAAAATTTCATGCGCCAGCGCATCGACCAGCGCCGGCGCGCACAAAAAACCGTGCCGGTACAGCCCGTTGATATGCCAGACGCCGCCGCGCAGCGCCAGCGCGGGGCGGTGGTCGTCCAGCGCCGGGCGCAGGGCGGCCGCCAGCCGCAGCACCCTGGCCTCGCCAAAAGCCGGATGCAGGCTGTGCAGCGCGCTTCCCAGCTCCAGTGTCGAGCGCAGCGTGACCGGCCCGGTGTCTTCGGACTCAAGCTCCGTCGCGCCGACGACGAACCGCCGGTTCGGGCGCGGCGCGACATAGATTTGGTAGCGCGGATGCATCAGCCGCACCGGCCGCCGCAACTCGACGCCGGCGCATTCGACCGTCAGCACCTCGCCGCGCACGCCGCGCAACTGCGGCCACTGCGCCCGGCTGCCAAAGCCGCGCGCGTCGACCGCCACATCGACCGCATGCGAGGTGTTGTCGCAGCTGATACGGCCCTCTTCAACCGATGCGACGGCCTGGCCTTCATACCAGCGCACGCCTAGCCGGTCAAGCTCAAGCGCCAGCGCCGCCATCCACTGGCCGTTGTCCAACTGGCCTTCGCCTTGGAGCAGTAGTCCGCCGCCAAAACGCCCGGTCAGCGCCGGCTCGTGCAGCGCCAGAGCCGCGGCGTCGAGCGTGTGAACCTGCGCGCGGCAGGCGTCGGGCAGCTTGTGTTCGAGCAGTCGCGTGAAATGCGCCAGCGACGAATGGTCGGGCGCATGCGCGACCACCAGCGTTCCCTGCTGGCGGAAATAAACACGATCCTGGCCGTTTTCGGCGAGTTCGTCGATCCAGCGCGGCCACAGCCGCATCGAACGTTGCCCCAGCGCGAACACCGCCTCATCCGATACCGCGAGCTCGGCCAGCGGCGAGAGCATGGCTGCGGCTGTCATCGACGCGGTGGCGGTGTCGCCGCGCCGGCGCGAATCGAACAGGCTGACGCGGCAGCCGCTTCTGGCCAATCGCCAGGCCAGCGTGCGGCCGGCCAGGCCTGCGCCGGCGATGCCGATGTGAAGCGGGTTCATGGTGTCTTTGGTATTAACTCCCTCCCCCGCTGGGGGAGGGCTGGGGTGGGGGCCAGCGGAGCATGAAAAGAAACGGATTCGGGTTCGGGTTCGGGGGAGCCCTCACCCTAACCCTCTCCCAGAGGGAGTGGGAATAAGGAGAAGATCACCGAGGTCAGGAGTAAATCTCGCTCCCGCCCTCGCGAAACTCCTTGGCTTTTTCTTCAAACCCGCTGCTGATCTGCTGGATCGCGATCACACCCGGCGCCTTTGCCAAGGTGGTGGTCGCAGGATTCAGCCGCGCGAATTCGCGCACCTCCTGCGAAATCTTCATCGAGCAAAACTTCGGTCCGCACATCGAGCAGAAATGCGCCACCTTGGCGTTTTCTTTCGGCAGCGTTTCGTCGTGATAGGCCATCGCCGTGTCGGGGTCGATGGCGAGGCGGAACTGGTCTTCCCAGCGGAACTCGAAGCGCGCCTTGCTCACCGCGTTGTCCCACATCTGCGCGCCCGGATAACCTTTGGCAATGTCGCCGGCATGCGCGGCGATCTTGTAGGCGATCAGGCCCTGCTTGACGTCGTCGCGGTTCGGCAAGCCAAGGTGTTCCTTCGGCGTCACATAGCACAGCATCGCCGTTCCGTACCAGCCGATATTGGCCGCGCCCATGGCCGACGAAATATGGTCGTAGCCGGGCGAAATGTCGGTGATCAGGGGGCCGAGCGTGTAGAACGGCGCCTCGAAACACGCTTCGAGCTGCTTCTCGACGTTTTCCTTGACGAGCTGCAGCGGCACATGACCGGGGCCTTCAATCATCACCTGCACGTCGTGCTTCCAGGCGATCTGCGTCAGCTCGCCCAGCGTGTGCAGCTCGGCGAACTGCGCTTCGTCGTTGGCGTCGGCGATCGAGCCGGGACGCAGGCCGTCGCCGAGCGAGAAGCACACGTCATAGGCCTTCATGATTTCGCAAATCTCCTCGAAATGCTCGTACAGAAAGCTCTCTTTATGGTGCGACAAACACCATTTCGCCATGATCGAGCCGCCGCGCGAGACGATGCCGGTCAGCCGGTTCGCCGTCAGCGGCACGTACGCCAGACGTACGCCGGCGTGGATGGTGAAGTAGTCAACGCCCTGCTCGGCCTGTTCGATCAGCGTGTCGCGGAAGATTTCCCACGTCAGGTCCTCGGCCTTGCCGTTGACTTTTTCCAGCGCCTGGTAGATGGGCACCGTGCCGATCGGCACCGGCGAGTTGCGCAAAATCCATTCGCGGGTTTCATGAATGTTCTCGCCGGTCGACAAGTCCATCACGGTGTCGGCGCCCCAGCGGATCGACCAGACCAGCTTGTCGACTTCCTCTTCGATCGACGAGGTCACGGCCGAGTTGCCGATGTTGGCGTTGACCTTGATGAGGAAGTTGCGGCCGATGATCATCGGCTCGCTTTCCGGGTGGTTGATGTTGTTCGGAATCACCGCGCGGCCGCGCGCCACTTCGTCACGCACGAATTCGGCGGTGATTTCCTTCGGAATCGATGCGCCGAAGGAGTGGCCGGTTTTCGGCATGCGCTCGGTCGCCAGGCGTTCGGCGAGCTGCGCGCGCACCAGGTTTTCACGGATGGCGATGTATTCCATCTCGGGCGTGACGATGCCTTTGCGGGCGTAATGCATTTGCGACACATTGGCGCCCGGCTTGGCGCGGCGCGGCACCGGGGCATGCGCCATGCGCAGCGCGGCCAGCGCCGGATCGTTCAGCCGCTGGCGGCCGTAGGCGCTGCTGATGCCGGCGAGCGCTTCGGTGTCGTGGCGCTCGTTGATCCATGCGCCGCGCAGCGGCGCCAGCCCGCGCGTGATGTCGATCGCCACCGCCGGGTCGGTGTAGATGCCCGACGAGTCGAACAGGCGCAGCGGCGGATTGGCTTCGCGCCGGGTCTCGCTGCCTTCGGCGACCAGCGTATCGGTCAATGTGACCTCTCGAAACGGCACGCGAATATCAGGCCGCGAGCCGTTGATGTAAATTTTCCGGGAACCGGGAAAAGGCGTGCGGGTGATGCGGCTGGTGAGGTTCGCCGCATCGACGGCAAGAGAGGTTTTGGCCATGGCTGTCTCCAGAAATCCCGGAAAATATCCGGAAGGTGGTGGGGTGCCTGCCTGGGGAGCCGGGAATGTCGCCTGGGGCCGCTGAGAATGCCACTGCGATGAGCCGGAGCCAAGTGCCTTGTTCCCTACGCGGGGATGACCCCGATCAGGTTCAGCGGGTCTCGCATCAAGCGATCTCAGCCTCAAGACGAAACATCTTTGGCACCCCGACAAGCTGGGGCGATTGTAAGCACGCCGCTTGCGTCGCGTCAAACGGCATGAACCAGTCAACTTTACAAACCCATACCGCGCCGCAATGGCGGCTACACGTGCGCGTTTCACACTTGCCTTCCACCAGACACCCATTCGGATGCCGGGACTTCGTCCAACTTAAAGGAAATTTCCATGAAATCGAAATTCGCACTCCGCTCCCTCAACGGTTTGATTCTGGCTGGCCTGCTCGCCACCGCCGGCGTCGGCGTCATGGCGCAAAGCGCGCCGGCCACTACCACGCGCGCGGCGGCCAGCACCGCTGAAAACCCCGACGGCCGGCAAGGCGGGCACGCCATGATGGGGCGTCACGACCCGGCCAAAATGCAGGCCTGGATGGCCAAGCGCCAGACCGAGCTCAAAACCAAACTCAAGATCGCGCCGACGCAGGAAAGCGCCTGGACCAGTTTCACCGCCGCCATGCAGCCGCCCGCCGGCATGGGCCAGCGGCCGACTGCCGAGCAGCGTGCCGACTTCGACAAGCTGACGACGCCGCAGCGCATCGACAAAATGCGCGAAATGCGCACGCAGCGCATGAGCGCCAGGAACGCCGCGATGGAAAAGCGCGGCGAAGCGACCAAGGCGTTTTATGCCGCCTTGACGCCGGAGCAGCAGAAAACATTCGACTCCGAGACGCTGAGGATGGGCAGGCAAGGCGGCCGGCACCATCATGAAGGCGGCATGCAGCGCCGCGGATAAATCGCCTTGAAGGTGATCGACGCACCGACGCGGCGCGTCGATTACTATCATTTTAATAGCTGACTACGCCCGTCCCGCTTGCGTGATGGGCATTTTTCATCATGTTTTTTTATTTATGGCCGCGGCGTATGCGGGAAGGCGCCTGAACCCATGGCGTAAAAGGGGCGACTTGACTAAACTCGGCGCATGACAGAAATCCGCAAAGGCCAGGCGCCAGCCACGTTGTCGCGCAGCGTTTTTCATGAACGCTTCATCCAGTCGTTCATGGACCCGGCCTTCGAGGCCGAAACCGCGGCGATCTCCAGGCTCGAAGCGATTGCCTGGGACGCCTACCAGGAAGGTCGCAAAGCGCCCGTCACCCGCAAAGCCGGCCCGGGTTATGCCGACCCCGACTACGATCTTTCGATTGAATGGCTGGCCGCTAAAGACCGCATCGACCAGGCACAGGCGGCCTGGAAGGATCCGGCGACGCCGTCGCGCGTCCTCGTTGTTTGTGCTTCCGCGCGCAACGACGGCACCTGCCCCGGCGAAATATCCAAGAGTTTCCGGATGGCAGAGTGGGCTGGCGAAACGCTGCGGGCGGCGAATTTGCAAGTCGACATGCTTGACCTGAGCCTGCTGACTTCAAGCTACCACTTGTATATCCACCCGTGCAAGGGCTGCGTCTCGACCGCCATGCCCTTGTGCCACTGGCCGTGCAGCTGCTACCCGAACCATTCACTCGGGCAGACCAGCGACTGGATGGCCGAAATTTACGAGCGCTGGGTCGCCGCGCATGCGGTCGTCATCGTCACGCCGGTGTACTGGTACCAGTCGCCCAGCCCGCTCAAACTGATGATCGACCGCCTGGTCTGCGCTGACGGCGGCAATCCGGACCCGACCTCGACCCACGGCAAAAAGCCGGCAGAGGCCAAGGCGCTGGAACTGCGGGGCTGGGACTATCCGAAGCATGTGGCGGGACGCGTTTATGGCCTGGTCGTCCATGGCGATGTTGCGGGCATCGAGGGGTCGCGGCGAAGCCTGTCGGACTGGCTGGACTGGATGGGACTGATCGATGCCGGAACACAAGCGCGGCTGGACCGTTATGTCGGCTATTACGAGCCTTATGCCACTAGCCACGAGTCCCTCGACGCGGACAAGGCGATGCAAGCCGAAGTGCGCAATGTCGCGAGCGCGGTGGCCGTTGCGGTTGAGGAATTGCGTGCCGGCAAGCTGTCGCAACCCGACAAGCAGTTAAAGCGGCCTCGGCCTAAATAAAAAAGCCGGCTTCCTGGCGGAAACCGGCTTTCGGCGCGCCCTTTAGCAGGGCGCAGGAATGACGCAAACTGATTAAAGAGCGGACTTGCCTTCTTTTTGGCCGCCGCCAGCATTGTTCGTGCGCTTGGTACGGTTCATCTTTTTGGCCTCACGACGCTCCGCGCTGGTCATCTTGCGGTCGCCAGACGCCATTGGCTTGGAACCGGTCATAGCGGTATTGGGGTTCGTGCTAGGGCTGGCACCCGAGCCGCCCTGAATGCCGGATTTCATTGGAGTGGCTTCTGATTTGACTTCGGCACGGCTGGCGGGCATGTTGCCGGGAGCGGCTTTTTCAGCCGCCGAAGGGCCGGATCCACCTTGGGTTCCCGACGTCATTGGCGTCGCTTGCGATCTGACTTCGGCACGGCTAGCGGGCATGTTGCTGGGTGCTGCTTTTTCAGCTGCCGAAGGGCCGGAGCCGCCTTGGGTTCCCGACTTCACGTCGTTTGTCGGTGCAGACGGTTGTGCGACGGCAAAGCCGGCAACGCCCATCATGGCGGCCAGGAGGAGGGATTTTGCTGACTTGTTCATTTTAATTTCCTTGCTGATTAACGAAGGGCGGTTGTAAAACTCTTGAAGCATGGTTGAGAGGCCCGCGCTTAATGACCCCACTCATCTAATTTATCGTGGCCCGTGCGCCGAAGCTATCAGGGTTTGGGCTTTTATCGTGTAGGACGCTTTACCCGAACCGGCCCTTTATCGAGTTGATGCAAATCCACCTCCGAGTCACACTTTCCAAGGCGCCAATTTAGCTCACGGTCCTACAGAGCCGGTAATGGGCCGGCGGCACAATGCTGAACCGCTTTCGAAAGGCAATCGCGTCGTCTATGACACCCATCCATGAATCTGTGAGTTCCGCCGGTGAAGGCGCGGCAGCGGCCGATACGGCGTTTTTCCTGAAGGTGCTGACGGTCAACGTCCACAAGGGCTTTACTTTTTTCAACCGCAAATTCATCCTGCCCGAACTCCGGGATGCGGTGCGAACCGTCGGCGCCGACGTAGTGTTCTTGCAGGAGGTGACGGGCAGTCACGCCAGGCATTCGGAAAAATTCCACAACTACCCGGACACGCCGCATTACGAATTTCTGGCCGACAGCATCTGGCCGCAGTTTGCTTATGGCCGCAACGCGGTGTACACGCACGGCGATCATGGCAATGCCATCATGTCCAAATTTCCCATCGTGCGCTTCGAAAATCACGACGTTTCCATCAGCGGACCAGAGCGGCGCGGCCTGCTGCATTGCGAACTGCGAATTCCGGGGCGCAAGGCGCATGTCCATGCCATCTGCGTCCATCTGAGTCTGACCCAGGCGCATCGCACGCAGCAGCTCGGAAAACTTTGCAAGCTGGTCGAAAAATCGATTCCCGCCACCGCGCCGCTGATCGTCGCCGGAGACTTCAACGACTGGCGGCAGGCCGCGGGTCCGCAACTCGCCTGGGGTGCTTCGCTCAAGGAAGTATTCGAGCAAGCCGACGGGCGCTGCGCCAAAACTTTCCCGGCACGCCGGCCCATGCTCAGGCTCGACCGTATTTATGTGCGTAACGCCACCGGGCACGCGCCGGTGGTACTGCCCAACAGGCCGTGGTCGCATTTGTCCGACCACGCGCCTTTGGCGGCCGAGATCGAACTTTAGAGTGTGGGCCCGACGCTTGTCGCTTCCGTTCGTTCCGGGCCTGTCGAAGGATCCGCCCAGAAGGGGGCTGCTTTGTCAGAAACGAGCGATGACCGCGTGGACGGCGGGCAACCAGTTCACCCTGCTTGAAAATGGCGAGGCGTATTTTCCGCGCATGTTTGCCTGTATCGCCGCCCGGCACGAGGTTTTGTTGGAAACCTTCATCGGGTTCGAGGAAAAGGTCGGTCTGGCGCTGCATGCGGCGCTGCTGCGGGCGGCCTCGCGCGGTGCGCGGTGCGCGGGTGGAGGTGACGGTCGGCGGCTACGGCTCGCCCGACCTATCGCCCGGATTTATCGCCGCGCTTAACGGCGCCTGCGTGAGGCGGACTGTGTTCGACCCGCGTCCCAGACGCTGGGGCTGGAGCGCCAACGTGTTTCGCCGAATGCACCGAAAAATTGTCGTTGTCGTTGTCGTTGTCGATGTCGATGTCGATGGCGAACGAGCCTTCGTCAGCGGCATCAACTATTCCGCCAATCAGCTGGCCGACCACGGTCCGGCCGATCTGCCCTGAAAAGCACTGACATTCACCCCGGCCACCATAGGGCTTGGTCCATTGCATGGACGATGAAACAGCGAATACTGTATATTTAAACAGTGTCCATCCACCATCAACTTGCCAGCAAACTCGCCATCCTCGCCGACGCCGCCAAATACGATGCATCGTGCGCGTCAAGCGGAACGAGCCAGCGCGATTCGGTCGGCGGCAAGGGCATCGGCTCAACCGAAGGTTCGGGAATCTGTCACAGCTATGCGCCTGACGGCCGGTGCATTTCGCTGCTGAAAATCCTGCTGACCAACTTCTGCCGGTACGACTGCCTGTACTGCGTCAACCGCGTCAGCAGCAACGTGCCGCGCGCCCGCTTCAGGGTAGACGAAGTGGTACAGCTGACGCTGGACTTTTACCGGCGCAACTGCATCGAGGGCCTGTTCCTGTCGTCCGGCATCATCCAGAGCCCCGACTACACCATGGAGTTGCTGGTGGAGGTGGCGCGCAGCCTGCGAGAAGATCACGACTTTCGGGGCTACATCCATCTAAAGACCATTCCCGACGCTTCGCCCGACTTGCTGGCGCGCGCCGGCCTGCACGCCGACCGGCTGAGCATCAACGTCGAACTGCCCACAGTGGAAGGTCTGCAGGCGCTGGCGCCTGAAAAAGACGGCGTGGCCATTCGCCGTTCGATGGCGCAACTGCGAATCGGCATTGACGACGCGAAAGCGGCCGCCGGGGACGCCCGCCGCAGCCAGATCGTTTCACTGCCGCGTTCGCTTGTGGTCCGGCGCGCCACGCCGCCGCGCTTCGCGCCGGGCGGGCAAAGCACGCAGATGATCGTCGGCGCCGACGCAACCGATGACCGTACCATTCTTCAGGCCAGCGCCAGCCTTTACAGCGCTTACCGGCTGCGCCGCGTTTATTACTCGGCCTTCAGCCCGATTCCCGATGCGTCCGCCCGCCTGCCATTGCGCCGGCCGCCGCTGCTGCGCGAGCACCGGCTCTACCAGGCCGACTGGCTGATGCGCTTTTACGGCTTTGCCCACGACGAAATCGTGCCGGGCGCCGGCGGCATGCTGGCGCTGGCCATGGACCCGAAGCTGGCCTGGGCGCTCGGACACCGCGAACAGTTTCCGGTCGATCTCAACAGCGCGGCGCGCGAGCTGCTGCTGCGCGTGCCCGGCCTCGGCATCAAGGCGGTAACGCGCATCCTCCAATCGCGCCGCGGGCGCAAGCTGCGCGCCGCCGACCTGCTCAGGCTGCATGTTCCGCTTAAAAGAGTGCTGCCTTTCGTGCTGCTGGCCGACCATCACCCCGGCGCCAGCCTCGACGCTCCGGGCCTGGCGTCCCGGCTTGCCCCCGCGCCGGCGCAGGCGGGGCTGTTCGATGTGTCCGACGCCGCCGCGTCTTCGTCTTCGCTCGGCTTGCCTGCACCAACAGGCCTGACCGGCGCCGCCGCCAGTGCTCGGCGCTCGACCGCGCCAGAGCTGTCATGGGCCTGAGAAAGCCGCGCTTCGATACGGCTGAGGCCAACGCCGGCCAGGGCCTTTTCGCCGATCAGCCCGCGTTCACCTCTTTTCGCTCGATCACGCTGCGCGGCGCGGTCGACATCGACGGTTTCCGGCAGGCCGCGCGCAGGTTGATGGCCGAGCAGATCAGGCCCGAATGTGTGGGCTGGCACAGCGGCGACGATACTGCACGCGACCTTTTCGCCAGCGCGAACCAGGACAGCGCCGAAGCGCTTGGCGAAGCCGGCGCGTCAGGCGGCCGCGGCGAGTCCGATGCCGGTCAGACGCCGGTACTCACCGTTCCGGCCGAATTCCTGCAGCTGTGCCAGACCGTCATCCTGCATAGCGACGCCGGCCGATTCGGCCTGCTGTACCGGTTGCTGTGGCGTCTGCGGCACGAGCCCGCGCTGCGTCACGACCCGCTCGACGCCGACCGCGTTCAGGCGCGGCACATGGCGCAGGCGGTCCAGCGCGACGTGCACAAGATGAAAGCCTTCGTGCGCTTTCGCACGGTGCAGGACGAAGCGTTCAAGACCCGTCCGGCGGGTGGGCCGATGCATGTCGCGTGGTTCGAGCCCGAACACCATATCGTCCAGGCCATCGCGCCGTTTTTCGCCAAGCGCTTCACCCAGATGCGCTGGGCGGTGCTGACGCCCGAATGCAGCGTCGAGTGGAATGGCGCCACCCTGCGGTTCGGCCCTGGCGCGGCAAAGGCCGACGCCCCGCCCGCCGACGCCGGCGAGCATTTGTGGCTGACCTATTACCGCAGCACCTTCAACCCGGCGCGCCTGAAGCTCAAGGCGATGCAAAAGGAAATGCCGCGCCGCTACTGGAAAAACCTGCCCGAGGCCGAGCTCATCAGCGGCCTGGCGGCAGGCGCTTGCGAACGCAGCGCCGCCATGATCGACCAGCCGCCGACGCTGCCGCGGCGGCGCATTCCGGCACCAAGGTTGAAAGCCGTCCCCAGCGACGCTGCCCGTTCCGCAGGCTGAGCAGGGCAATCGGGCGCGTTGGCGCGGCGGTGGGCGCCCTGGCCGCTGGCATTGTGTCGGACCTTGCCAGGGCTGTTTACGCTGGCCTTATCATGCATTCCTAGAAGAACCATAGGAGACCCGAGTGCCCGCCATCCTTGCCGACCCTTCTCTGGTGGACCGCCTGGTCTACGCCAACCGCATCCTTTACGACCATGGGGTGGTCGACGGCCTGGGCCACGCCAGCGTGCGCCATCCCGGCCAGCCGGGCGTGTTCATGCTGTCGGCCAACCGGGCGCCGGGCATGGTCAGGCGCCGCGACATCGTCTGCTACGACTACGACGGCAACGCGGTATCCGAAACCACCGAGCGGCCGTATCTTGAGCGCTTTATCCACAGTGAAATCTACCGCGCCCGGCCCGACGTCATGGCGGTCGTGCACAGCCATTCGCCCAGCGTGATTCCGTTCGCGGTGACGCACAGCCGCCTGCGGCCGGTGTTTCACATGTCGGGCTTTCTGGGCGGTGGTTCGGCGCATTTCGAGATTCGCGACACCGGCGGCAACACCGACATGCTGATCCGCAATCCGCAGCTCGGCCGAGCCCTGGCCGATTCGCTCGGCGCCTGCACCTGCGTGCTGATGCGCGGCCACGGCTCGACTGTCGTCGGCACGTCGCTGGAACAGGCGGTGTTCCGCGCGATATACGCCGAGGTCAACGCCAAGCTGCAGTTGCAGGCGCAAAGCCTGGGCGAGATCATGTTTCTCAACGAAGAAGAAGCGCAGCTGTCGTCGGACATGAACGACGGGCAGATCCCGCGTTCCTGGAACCTCTGGATCAGCCGCCTGGGCGCCATCGACCTCGACAACTGAAACCGAAGGAGCAGCATGATGCGCCACCTCAAATCCCTGATGACCGCCGCCTGCTTCGCGGCACTGAGCTTTCCCGCTGCCAATGCGCTGGCGCAGGCCTATCCGTCCAAGTCGGTCCGCATCGTCGTGCCGTACGCCACCGGCGGCGGCTCGGACATCCTGGCGCGGCAGATCGGCGCCGGCCTGCAAAAAGCCTGGGGCCAGGGCGTCGTCGTCGACAACAAGGCCGGCGCGTCCGGCAACATTGGAACCACCGAGGTCGTGCGCGCGCCGGCCGACGGCTACACGCTGCTGCTGCAAAACAGCACCATGGTGACCAACCTGGGCCTGTCCGGCAAGCTGCCTTACGATCCCGAAAACGACCAGACGCCGATCATGCTGCTGGGCGCCACGCCTATTGCGCTGGCCGCGCACCCGAGCGCCCAGGCGGGCAATATCAAGGAACTTGTCGCAGCCGCCAAGGCCAGGCCGGACACGCTGAGCTACGGCTCGTGCGGCATCGGGACGCCGCAGCACTTCGCGATGGAACTGGTCAAGCAGAAAACCGGAGTGCAGGCCGCGCACGCCGGCTACAAAGGCTGCGCGCCGGCGCTGACCGATGTCGTCGGCGGCCAGATTCCGCTGGCGATGTTAAGCGCGAACCTAGTCGCACCCTATGCCAAGAACGGCCGGCTGCGCGTGATCGGCGTCACGACAGCGCACCGCTACGGGCTGCTGCCCGACACGCCGACCTTCGAGGAGCAGGGCTTGAAGCCGTTCGACTTTTCGATCTGGTATGCGTTGATGGGCCCGGCGAAGCTGCCGCCGCAGGTCGTCGCCAGGCTGGTCGTCGACGTGGAAAAAGTGCTGGCCGACCCGGCTGTCCGGGCGAGCCTGTCCAATGCCGGCGTCGAGCCGTACAAAGGGTCGGCCAGCGAACTGGCGAGCCTGATCAAGGCGGACTCGGGGCGCTACATGCAACTGGCCAAATCGGCCAACATCAAGGCCGAGTAGGTGCCGGCGATGGCGGTCGATTGCTATTAAATATGTAGCTTGACAGGCTTACGCAGCTTGCGCAAGAGGCGTATTTTATGCATCAACTCCGAGGAAGTCGAACTGCGGCCCGGAGTTGAGTGCGGCCTACAATCGAATAACTTTCAATAAGAATCGACGGCCGCCTCGGCCGCGTTAGCTGGAGACACTTTTTATGCCGACACCCTCCGCCGCGAAGCCTCAGGCCGCCGACATCGACCAGGGCGAAAAGGCCGCCGAACTGCGCCGCGCCGCGCTCGAATACCACGAATTTCCGACGCCCGGCAAGATCGCCATCGCCGCCACCAAGCAGCTGACCAACCAGCGCGACCTGGCGCTGGCCTACTCGCCCGGCGTCGCCGCGCCCTGCGAGGAAATCGTCAAAGACCCGAACGCCGCCTTCAAATACACCAGCCGTGGCAACCTGGTGGCCGTCATCACCAACGGCACGGCGGTGTTGGGCCTGGGCGACATCGGGCCGCTGGCCGCCAAGCCGGTGATGGAAGGCAAGGGTGTGCTGTTCAAGAAATTCGCCGGCGTCGATGTGTTCGACATCGAAATCGACGAGAAAGACCCCGTCAAACTGGTCGAGATCATCGCATCGCTGGAGCCGACCTTTGGCGCCATCAACCTCGAGGACATCAAGGCACCGGACTGCTTTTACGTCGAGCGCGAGCTGCGCAAGCGCATGAAGATTCCGGTTTTCCATGACGACCAGCACGGCACGGCGATCACCGTCGGCGCGGCGATGCTCAACGCGCTGAAGGTCGTCGGCAAAGATCCGAAGCAGGTCAAGCTGGTGACCTCCGGCGCCGGCGCCGCCGCGCTCGCCTGCCTGAGCCTGTTGCTCAAGCTCGGCATCCAGCGCGAAAACGTCTATGTCACCGACCTGGCCGGCGTCGTTTATGAAGGCCGCACCGAACTGATGGACGACGACAAGCTGCGGTTCGCGCGGCCCACCTCGGCGCGCACGCTCGGCGAAATCATCGAAGGCGCGGATATTTTTCTCGGCCTGTCGGCTGGCGGCGTGCTGAAAAAAGAAATGGTCGCGCGCATGGCGGCGCGGCCGATTATTTTTGCCCTGGCGAATCCGAATCCCGAGATATCGCCTGAAGACGTGAAACTGGTGCGCGATGACGCCATCATGGCGACAGGCCGCACCGATTATCCGAACCAAGTCAACAATGTCCTGTGTTTTCCCTATATTTTTCGCGGCGCGCTCGATGCTGGCGCATCGACCATCACCGTCGAGATGGAAATCGCCGCGGTGCATGCCATTGCCGAGCTGGCGCAGGCCGAGCAGAGCGAAGTCGTCGCCGCAGCGTATCTGGGTGAAAAACTGTCGTTCGGACCCGAGTACCTGATTCCCAAGCCCTTCGATCCGCGCCTGATGATGAAAATCGCGCCGGCGGTGGCGCAGGCGGCGGCCGACAGCGGTGTGGCCTTGCGTCCGATCCACGGCATGGACCGCTACCGCGAGCGGCTGCAAAGCTTCGTCTATGCCTCCGGCACCATCATGAAGCCGATTTTCACGGCCGCGAAGCTCGCCAGCCGCAAACGCATCGCGTATGCCGAGGGCGAGGAGGAGCGGGTGCTGCGCGCCTGCCAGATCGTCGTCGATGAAAGCCTGGCGCGGCCAACGTTGATCGGCCGCCCGGCGATCATCGCCCAACGTATCGAAAAATTCGGACTGCGGCTCAAGGAGGAGCTCGATTACGACGTCGTCAACGTCGAGCAGGACAGCCGCTACCGCGATTTCTGGCAGACCTACCACCGGATGACCGAGCGCAGCGGCGTGACGGCGCAAATGGCGAAGATCGAAATGCGCCGACGCCTGACGCTGATCGCCGGCATGCTGCTGCTCAAGGGCGATGTAGATGGACTGATTTGCGGCACCTGGGGCACCACGGCGCATCACCTGGACTACCTCGACCAGGTCATTGGCAAGCGCGAAGGCGTCAACACCTATGCCTGCATGAACGGCCTGCTGTTGCCGAACCGGACTGTGTTCCTGCTAGACACCCATGTCAACTACGACCCGAGTGCCGAACAGCTCGCTGAAATCACCACGATGGCGGCCGAGGAAATGATGCGCTTCGGCATCAAACCCAAGGCCGCGCTGCTGTCGCATTCGAATTTCGGTTCGTCCAATTTGCCGAGCGCGCTGAAAATGCGCCGCACGCTGGAATTGTTGCGTGAAAAGGCGCCCTGGCTCGAAGTCGACGGCGAAATGCACGGCGACATGGCGCTCGACGCGGCCGGGCGGGGGCATCTGATGCCGCACAGTACGCTGGCGGGCGAGGCCAATTTACTGGTGCTTCCCAACATCGACGCGGCCAACATTTCTTATAACTTGCTCAAGACGGCGGCCGGCGGCAATATCGCTATCGGCCCGGTGTTGCTGGGCGCCAACAAGCCGATGCATATTCTGACCCCGACCGCGACCGTGCGCCGGATCGTCAACATGACCGCGCTCACCGTCGCCGACGCCAACGCGGCGCGCTAATCGCACGCTTCGGGCGGCGTCCGCAGGGGCAGCGGCGTTGATAAAGGCTATTTTCGCGTGCCGCCTTCAGCGCTCGCGAATACCCTTGTCGGACATGCCTAAGTTTTCAGCAATCGCTTGCATTTTTTCGTTACATGCGGCAAACTACCCTACTTGAAATTTAAGGGTTAACCCGATAGTTCATTGGGTCGACATTGAATTCAGGAGGGGCATTTTTCATGTTGCGCAACAGCCGAAACCGCCGGCATCGGGCTTTACGGACGATGCTGCTGGCCTTTTCGGTCGGATTGGGCGGCGCACTTGTCGGTTATTCCGGCATTGCCGAAGCCAGGACGCCATTTACATCGGCTCCGGCCGAGACGATGACGGCTTCGCAATTGCCGCCGCAGGGGCGTAGCGTGCTGGCGTTGATTCATCAGGGTGGGCCTTTTCGACATGACAAGGATGGCGTCGTGTTTGGCAACCGAGAGCGCCAGCTGGCTGCCAAAGATCGCGGTTATTACCGTGAGTACACGGTGAGGACGCCTGGGGAAGGCAGCCGCGGCGCAAGGCGCATCGTGTGCGGCGGCCTGCAGGCCACGGCGCCCGATGCCTGTTTTTACACCGACGATCACTATGCGAGTTTTCGCAAAATCGTCCCTTAACCAGGATTGTGGTTGTTATTTTGACTTTTGATTTAAGAGAAAGAGAAGCGGAGATGGATACACCACTTCGTAAGGACGACGAAACGCCGTTGAAGGGCATACGGCCCAACATCGTGCAGTCCATACGCGCCTTCCGGGTACCCGAGTTGCAGGCTGCCGCCACGAAGCTGAACCAGCATTTCCTTTATGCCAACCTGGGCAACGCCCAGAGCAAGCAGGAGATTTTGGACATGATCGCGGCGCAGTACACGTTTCCGGCACATTTCGGCAAGAACTTTGATGCCCTGTACGACTGCATGACCGACCTGGTTCACAAATCAGGTCCGCAACCGGGTTTTATCGTCGTGCTGGAACAGATTCCCGCACATGCCAAATTCGACAAGGAGGCGCGCGAGCAACTGCTCGACATTTTCCGGGACGCGGCGGACTACTGGGCGGATCGCAAGATACCGTTCAGGTGCTTCTATTCTTTTCTGTAGCCCGCTCCCCAGACATCGGCCAAGGGGATCGGGCGAATCAGGCCCAGCAAGTCGCGCAAGAAGGTGAAGAACCGATGCCGACCAACAAACTGCTCGATGTGTCGCCGCTTGCGCTGCGAATGAGCAGCCCGTTCAATGCGAGCTACTGGCTCGCGGCGGCCTGAAACCGCAAGTTTCAGGTGCCATTAAAAAGCCCGCTGCTTGCGGGCTTTTTTTCGAGTCAAATTCGGCTTTTGCGCATACCCTGTTTGCGCAGCCAGCTCTACTTTTGATATCAAATATGCTGCGCGAGCGTCAGGTATTCGGCCACCGGCACTTCCTCGGCCCGCCGTTTGATGTCAAACGAGCCGCTGAATTCATGCCGCTCCAGCCAGGGGCCGAGCGTATGGCGCAGCAGCTTGCGGCGCTGGCTGAACGCGACCCGCACCAGTTCGCTCAGCAGCTCGACATCGAGCGTCACGGGCTCTGCATGCGGCACCATGCGAACGATGGCGCTGTCAACACGCGGCGGCGGATCAAAACTTTGCGGCGGCACGGCCAGCACATTTTCCATCGCATAGCGCCACTGCAGCATCACGCTGAGCCGGCCGTAGGCGCTGGTCGAAGGCAGCGCGACCATGCGGTCGATTACCTCCTTTTGCAGCATGAAATGCTGGTCATCGATCACATCGACCGCTTCGAGCAGGTGAAACAAAATCGGCGTCGAGATGTTGTAGGGCAAATTGCCGACAACCCGCAATTTCTGTACAGCGGTTGACTCGTATGGTGCCGCCAGCAGCCTGAAATCGACCCGCAGCACATCGGCCTCAATGACCGTCAATTTCGGATGCGCGCGCAACTGCCGCGCCAGGTCGCGATCCAGCTCGATCACCGTCAGATGCCCGAGCCGTTCGGCCAGCGGCCGCGTCAACGCCGCGAGGCCCGGTCCGATCTCGACCAAGCGCTGGCCGGGCCGGGGAGCAATCGCCTCAACGATGTTTTCAACGACCAGCCGGTCAGTCAGGAAATGTTGGCCGAACCGCTTTCGCGGGATGTGTTTCATTCGGCAGTAGTGGCGCTTACGAACAAATGGCGGTCCGCGCGCGTGACGCATCCTTCGATTCCCGACCGTGCAAGTTCCCGTCGCGGAACTGGCTTTGCCAGGCCGCAGACGGAGCGGCCCCCTCGGGGGGCAGCGCAGTACGCGAAGCGACAAGCGTGGGGGTCATTCCACGGGATCACGCAGTTCCACATACGCCCGGCCGCGCACTTCCTGCGTCCAGAGCGCATAGGCTTCGTTCTGCTTTTTCTCGCGCAGCAGGCCGCGCACCATCTCGCGCCGGTCTCTCGGCGTGACCGGCGCGTCGCGCCGTTCCAGCACCTGCAGCAGATGCACGCCAAAGCGCGACACCAGCGGCTCGGAAATCTCGTTTGGCGCCAACGCATCCATGACCTTTTCAAATTCCGGCACGAAGGCGCCCGCGCTGACCCAGCCCAGATCGCCGCCTTCGCGCGCCGACGGATCCTGGCTGTTCTCGCGCGCCAGTGTGGCGAAGTCGGCCTGGCCGGCGACGATGCGTTTTCTGAAGCCGGCCAGTTTTTCGATCGCCGCCGCTTCGCTCAGCTGCGGCGTCGTGCGCAGCAAAATGTGGCGCGCATGGGTTTGCGCGACGACCGCGTCGAGAACGCCGCCGCTCTGCCGTTTTTCAATCACCTTCAAAATATGAAATCCGGCGCCGCTGCGCACCGGGCCGGCCACGTCGCCGGCACGCAAGCTTAGCGTCGCCTCGACAAAAAGCGGTGGATAGCGCTCGGCGCTTCGCAGCCCCATCTGGCCGCCATTGCCGCGCGTGGCGGCGGTGGAAAATTCATTGGCCAGAGCCGCGAAGTCGCCACCGGCGCGCGCACGCTCCAGAATTTCGCGTGCCCTGGCCCGTAGCGCATCGACCTGCGCCGGCGCGGCGTTTTCGGGCACCGCGATCAGGATTTCGGCCAGGTTGAGCGCCATGGCGCCGGCAGTAGCCGGCTTACCCTCCTGGCCCTGCAGATACTGGTCGATTTCCTGGTCGCTCACCGTTACTCGCGATTCAACCTCGCGCTGGCGCAGCCGGTTGAGCAGCAGCTCGTCGCGGATCTCTGAGCGGAACTGCGCATAGTCGATGCCGTCGGTGTTCAGGCGGCGGCGCAATTCCTCGACGTTGATCTGGTTCTGGCGCGCGACCGTCTGCACCGCCGCATCAACCGCGTTCTCATCGACTTTCAGGCCCGACTGACGCGCCAGCTGCAGCTGCGCCTTGTCGCTGATCATGCGCTCGAGCAGCTGCGCCACCAACTCGCCGCGCGGCGGCGGCGCCACGCCCTGCTGCCGCATCTGCTCCTCGGTGCGCAGCAGCTTGGTCCGCACTTCGGTGTTGGTGATCGGCTCGGAATTGACCACCGCGACGATGAAATTGGCCTGCTGCTGTTGCTGTTGCGGCTGCTGCGCCGGCACACCCAGCCGAAGCGTCCCCGGCGGTCGCGTGACCTGCGCCTCTGCGCCGCCCAGCGCAAGCGCCAGCAGCAGCGCCGCCGCGAGCGGCCGGGCCGGGGGAAGTCCGGCGCGAAAAAAACGGTGTTTAGTCATAGGTGGTGAAGCGGCTTGGAGGGCTGATTTTCTCACGCAGCACCTGATAGCCCGGAACCGTGGTCCTGAGGGTTCGCAGCGGGCTGGCGCCGACGCGCGAAAAGCCGACCAGCTCGAGCTGGAACAGGATCCGGGTGTTCGACGTGGTGAGGCTGCTTTGCGACCGGTGCAGCACCACGCGGGCGATCCAGCAGCAGCCGTCGTATTCGATGCCAACCACCCCGTCGATCAGTTTCTTGTCAAGCGTGCTGTAGTTCAGCCGTCCGACGCCGTAATAGCGCCCGCCACCCTGGCCGCGGCCGGCGCCGAGATCCTGTCCCCTGTCGCCCCACAAATCGTTGAGTGGCCATTGCCATCCAACGTCGATCTGCTGGCTGATGTTGCGCTGCCGCCGGAAGGCGAGGCTCACGGTGCGGTAGTCGCTGGGGTGGTAACGCAGGCCGACCGACGCGAGTTCTGACACCTTCAACTTCGGGTTGTACTGCACCGTGCCGTCGAAGGCCCATTGCGGCACCCACCGGACCGACGCGCCGACCAGGAAGTCGCTCACGCGGTCGGTCACCGGCAAAGCGCCCGGCACCGGCGTCGTGCCGGGCGCCGGCAGCGTGACCTGCTGGTTTTCGAAACGCAGCCGCTGCGCGACGCCCAGCCGCACCGCTTCGACGCCGGTCGCCGGGTCGAGCAAGCGCGACGTCAAGCCCAGCGTCAGCAGGCTGGCGTCCGAAATCCGGTCGTTGCCGACAAAAGCGTTTTCTGTAAAGACGGTGGCGAAGTTGAAGCTGGTCGCCGCAGAGTCGTAATTGGGCAGATAACTCTGGTCGCGAAACGGCGTGCGCACATAAAACGCGCGCGGCTCGAGCGTCTGGGTCAGGCTGCGGCCGAAAAAAGCCGTGTCGCGTTCGAACTGCAGGCCGCTGTCCAGGCTGAAGGTCGGCACGACGCGCGACGCCGACAGCGCGCCGTTGGCCAGCGGCGCGTCGAACTTGTAGCTTGTGGCATGCAACTGCAGCTTGGGCGTGATGTAGCCACCTGGCGCCAGCCAGGGATAGCTCGCCTGCAGCCGGGTGTAGGCGCGGTTGCCGTCGGGCTGGCGCGTCAGTCCGCGGTCGGCCGAAAAGCGCGTGTAGTCGCCCTCGACCGACCAGTCGAAGCCAATACCCAAACTCGCCAGACCCGCCAGCGGCGCATTGAAGCGGGTATAGGCGGCGTTCAATTGCGGCAGCCGGTCGTAGGGCGGAATGATCGGCGCGTTCACATCTTGCAGCGTCTGCCACTTCACCGCGCGTAACGACGAGGTGAAGTAACCCTGGTTCCAGACCAGCGAAGCGTCCTGTCCCAGCAACCGCTGCGTCACCAGGCCGGAAATGAAAGGAAAGTCGCGCCAGTAGTCGTTGTCGCTGACACGGTTCAGGTTCAGGTTCAGCCCCAGCGCGCCAACGGCCGGAATGCCGGTGTCGATGGCGCCGACGTGCTGCAGGCTGTAGGACCAGCGGTCGATGCCGCGCAGCTTGTCGCCCGGCAGCACGTTGGCGCGCAGGCGCCCGGTGTAGGTCGGCTCGAGGTAGCGGTACTCTCCGGCCAGGTCGATGCCGCGCTTGCTCAGGATCGCCGGCGACAGCGTCGCATCCCGGTTCGGCGCGATGTCGAAGTAATACGGCTGGCGGTATTCGAAGCCGTTGACCGAGCCCAGGCCGATCGTCGGCGGCAGCAGCCCGGACTTGCGCTTGTCGGTCAGCGGAAAGCTGAATTTGGGAAAGCCGGCGATCGGCACGTCCTTGAAGCGCACCACCGCGCCGGTCGCCACGCCGGTTTCTGTTTCCAGGTCGAAGTCGATCCGCGTCGCCGTAAGCTGCCACGCCGGCTTCCAGCTTTCCTCGTTGCCGCGCTCGCAGGTCGTGTAGGTGGCGTTGTGCACCGAGAAATGCCGGTCGTCGACGAAATCGGCGCGCGCGGCCTGGCCGTTGCCGCCGTTGGCCAGAAAACGGTAGCCCGGCCGGGTGAAAAAGCCTTCGAAGCGGTCGAGCTTGAGTTCGAGCTCCGGACCCTCGAAGCGGTTGCCGGCATTGTTGATCCGCACATTGCCGCGCGTTTTGAGCTGGTCGTCGGGCTGGTAGTACTCGATGTGGTCGGCGCGCAGCGACTTGGCGCCGCGCCGGAGCTCGGCGTTGCCGTCGATCACGGTTTCCAGGTCGGGCCGCCCCGTTACCCGGTCGCCGGAGACAAAGGTCGGCCCCTGGCCGTCTGGCGTTTTCGGCAGGGTTTCACTCAGCGCGGGCGAAGTTTTCAGACTCGGCGCGGCGGCTGTTTCGGCGACTGTTTGGCCATAGCCGGTAGTGGCTGCCAGGCCCATGGCCGCGAACAGCGCGGCCTGTGCCACCGGCGAAAGATAAAAGGTAAAGCGGGATGCGCGGCGCATCGTTCGTGTGAGATAAACCCGTTTGTAAAATCAGGCCCGATTATCCATGCACCCGCCGCGCCGCCGCTGCGCGGCGACGCACCACCGAAGGCCAGCAAGACATGACCGTATCTCCTCCCGACTGGCCAGACCCGGCGCGCGCCGCCGCCTTCGCGCAATGGCTGGCGGCTGTCGCGCCAGAACACGCTTTACAAACCGATACCGTGCGGCTCGCCTCGGCCGATGCGAGCTTTCGCCGCTATTTCAGGATCGACACCAGCGCCGGCGACGCGGGCGGCAGCCGCGTCATCATGGACGCGCCGCCGGCGAAGGAAGACTGCGCGCCATTCGTGAAGGTGGCGCGGCTGATGGAGGGCGCGGGGTTGAGAGCGCCGCGCGTGCTGGCGTGGGACGAGGCGCAGGGCTTCATGCTGCTGACCGACCTGGGCGCGCAAACCATGCTCGAGGTGATCGCGCCGCCCGCCGACCCGCTGGCCGTGGCCGAGCCGACACCGGCGCACCACGCGCTTTATCTGGAGGCGATCGACCTCCTGGTACGCTGGCAGCTGGCGTCCCGGCCCGGCGTGCTGCCGCCTTACGACGACGCGCTGCTGTCGCGCGAGCTTGCGCTTTTCCCCGAGTGGTACGTCGGCAGGCATCGCGGCCTGGCGCTCGATGCCAGCCTGATGGGCCGGCTCGAGCCAATGTTCGCGCAGATCAAGGCGAGCAATCTGGACTCGCTGGACGGCGCGCGCGTTTTTGTTCATCGCGACTTCATGCCCCGGAATCTTATAGCCCCCACGCTTTTCACTTCGTGTAATACGCTGCCCCCTCAGGGGGCTAATTTTCCTAGGGGCGGCCCGTCGAAAAATTTCATGTCAGCTGAGCACTGTGAGCCGAGGCTTGGCGTCCTTGACTTTCAAGATGCGGTGTATGGCCCGATCAGCTACGACATCGCCAGCCTGATGCGCGACGCCTTCCTGAGCTGGGACGAGGAGTTCGTGCTCGACATCACGGTGCGCTACTGGCAGAAAGCGCGCAAGGCGGGGCTGCCGGTCGGCGATGATTACGGCGAGTTTTACCGCGCCGTCGAATGGATGGGCCTGCAGCGCCATCTCAAGGTGCTCGGCATCTTCGCGCGCCTCACGCTGCGCGACGGCAAGCCCAGGTACCTGGCCGACACGCCCCGCTTCATGAAATACGCCCGCGCCACCTGCGCCCGCTACCGCCCGCTCGGGCCCTTGATGGTGCTGCTCGACGAGATCGAAGGCAATGAAACCCGGGTGGGGTACACGTTTTGATGCCAAAAAGGCGTTTTGCGCACAGCGGGTGCGCGTCAGAAGCTATTGTTTTTATAGCAACAGGTTTTTTTGCCGGAGCGGCGGCGGCGTGAGCGCCCGTTTTTATGCCGACGTGGCGCTAATGGCCGGAACGCAGATCCGACTGCCCGAGCAGACCGCGCGCCATGTGCAGGTGCTGCGCCTGCAGCCCGGCGAGCGCGTCACGCTGTTCAACGGCCACGGAGATGTCGAAGGCGAATTCGACGCCACCGTCGAGCGCATGGGCCGCAGCGATGTCGATGTCGCCGTCGGCGCCTGGACCGCTACCGCGCGCGAAGCCGCGCGCGCTGTTCATCTGGCCGTTGCCATGCCGGCCAACGACCGGATGGACTGGCTGGTCGAGAAAGCCACCGAGCTGGGCGCGGCGAGCATCCAGCCGCTCATGAGCGAGCGCAGCGTGCTGCGCCTCAAAGCCGATCGCGCCGAAAAAAAGGTCGCGCACTGGCGCGGCATCGCGACCGCCGCCTGCGAGCAATGCGGCCGCAACCGGCTGCCGCTCGTGCATGAGGTGCGGGCGCTGGCCGACTGGCTGAGCAGCAGCCCGGCGCCCGCCGATGCCGGCACACGGCTGCTGCTGTCGCTGCGTGGCGGCGCGCGGCCGCTCGGTCAAGCGCTGCCCGGCGCCGGCGCTATGACTTTCTTGAGCGGCCCGGAAGGCGGTTTCAGCCCGGCCGAAGAAGCCGCCGCCATCGCCTGCGGCTTTCGCCCTGTCACCCTGGGGCCGCGCGTGCTGCGGGCCGAAACCGCGCCGCTGGCCTGCCTGTCGCAGTTAACTTGACATCAAAACCAGCGCGGCTGGTGTTGGCCCGGCGACTAATTGATCATGTCGGCAACGAACGCGCAGATACGGCCCTATTGCTCAACCTACTGCGGCATCCGTCAAGTTGGCTGTCTTTTCATACGTCAACGACAAAGTGTCGAGTGCTAACAAATTGTGGATATTGGTGTTTCCCGCGCTAGCGCCGTAATGAGCGCGGCATGCACAGCCGGCTCGTCCAAACGTCGCCATCAGAAAGAGCGAACGACAAGCAATTCTGAAATAGCGGCCACGGGCCAACTCTTGTTTTCATATTTTTCCCACTCTGTTCAACCTGCGACAGTCCGGATTGAGCGAACAATTGAAAGTTTTATAATTGTAAAACTCTTTTGCAACCTCAGCCAAACGGACACCACCATGCTAAATGCCTCACTGCGCCGCTCAGGCGGATCACTCATCGTCACCATCCCCGCCGCCTGGGCCGAGCAAAACGGGCTGGACGCGGGCAGCAGCGTTGCGGTGGAACTCTCAGGCGTGGAACTCAAGCTGCGAGCTTTGCGCAAGCGCCCCAGCCTGGAGGCGCTGCTGGCGCAAACGCCGCGCGGCGCTCAGCGCGCTGAAAACTGGGACACGATGGCTCCGGCCGGGCGCGAGCTGTGACGCCGCAGCGCGGCGACATCCTGCATCTGACCTTCGATCCCGCAAGCGGCGGTGAAATGAAGGGCGATCATTTTTGCCTGGTGGTGTCGCCGAAGGCATTCAACCAGCGCTTCAGGCTGGCGTGGGTATGCCCGATATCGGGCGGTGTCGCACTCGCCGCCAGAGAAAGCGGTTTTCTGATTTCGCTGACGGGATGCGGCACCCGCACCGATGGCAACGTTCATGCGCACCAGGTGAAAGCGCTTGACTGGGCCGCACGCAAAGCCAAGCGAATCGAAGCGGCGCCCGGCTATCTGGTCGAGCAAGTGCTGCAATGCATGGCCGCGGTCATCGAGCCATGAACCGCAACCTCTGGCTGCTGGCCATCTGTCAGGGCCTGTTTCTGACCAACAACGTCACCTTTATCGCGATCAACGGGCTGGTCGGATTGAACCTGGCGCCGCTGGGCTGGATGGCGACGCTGCCGGTGATGGGTTATGTCGTCGGCGGCGCGCTGTCGACCGGACTGGTGGCGCGGACGCAGCGCCTTTTCGGCCGCAAAACGTCGTTCCAGCTTGGGCTGGGGGTGGCGGTGCTGTCGGCGCTGCTGTGCTGCTATGCGGCCTACGAGAAGAATTTCTGGCTGCTGGTGGCGGCGACGGTGGTGGCGGGTTATTACAACGCCAATGCGCAGCTCTACCGGTTCGCCGCGGCCGAACTGGCGCTGCCGGCCTTCCGTGAAAAAGCGATTTCGCTGGTGATGGCCGGCGGCCTGATCGGCGCGGTGGCCGGGCCGAATCTGGCGGCCGGAACCCGCAGCCTGACCGCCGTGCCCTTTGCCGGCGCTTACCTGGCGCTGGCGGGCGTGGCGCTGCTGGCAATGGCGCTGCTGGCCTTCATCGGCTTTCCGCCGGCGCCGGCAAAGCAAATCAGTGGCGCCGGCGGCCGCCCGATGAGCGAAATCATGCGCCAGCCGGTTTTTATCGTCGCCGCCGCCGCCGGCGCGCTCGGCTACGGCGTGATGAATCTGTTGATGGCCGCGACGCCGATCGCGATGCAGATCTGCGGTCTGCCGTTTTCCGACGTGGCGCTGGTGCTCGAGTGGCATGTCATCGGCATGTTCGCGCCGGGTTTTTTCACCGGCCACCTGATCCGGCGCTTCGGCACGCTGCCCATCATGGCCGTCGGGCTGGCGCTCAATGTTGTCTGCGTGCTGATCGCGCTGTCGGGGATCGAATTCAAGCAGTTCGTCAGCGCGCTGTTTCTGCTCGGGTTGGGCTGGAACTTCCTTTTCACTGGCGCCACGACGTTGGCGCTGACGGCCTACCGCCCGGAAGAAAAGGACAAGGCCCAGGGCGCGCTGAACTTCTGCGTCTTCGCGGTGCTGGCGCTGTCGTCGCTGGCGTCGGGCGTGCTGGTCACGACGCAGGGCTGGGCGCTGCTCAACGTCGGCTCGCTGCTGCCGCTGGGGCTGACCGGGCTGGCGCTGGCGTGGCTGGCGCTGGGGCAGCGCAGGCTGCGCAAGGCTTGATCGCGACCTGAAAGCAGGGTGTTGGCGCCTTATGGGTTGGCGGCTATGGCTGCCAGCAAAAGGGATTCATAGGGAGTGTGAGACGGCCATGAAGTTGTCTGGCGTGTCTTACCCGGTCAACCAGCCGGCCAATCGTTGCCGGATGGTCAACAGCCGCGCATGACTGATCTGTCCGATGCAGCCAATAAGGCTGCCGCCATCCAGCACGGCTAGGCGGGTGAGGCGCAAGACGCTCGGTGCCTTCAGGCCAGAATCAGCAAAGTCGGCATCGGCGGGCAAGACCAGTTCGTCGAGACCGGGTTCAGCCTGCTGCAATTGCGATGACACCATACAGGCGAGCCAGTCATCAAAACGGGGGGACGCCTGGCGCAGTAGCAACACCGGACGCAGCTTTTGCACTGAGAGGTCGGTATAAGGGAAGGGTGTCACCACGATCTGCCCGGCCTGCTTCATTGCCAGCGTTCCTTGAGATCAGAGAGTTGGTAGTCAACGGGGTCGTTTTCCAGGCCACGCATGGCATGGGCCAGGGATAGGCGTGAAAACTCCTGGTCCGTCCACTCGACGTGTCGCCTGGCCGCCGCCTCGGCGACATGGACTCTGGCCGCGATGAATTCAACGAAGTCATATACCTCGGCCTGCTTTTCTTGCGGCAAAGTTTGTAAACGCTGATGAATCAATTCGGCGTAGCCCATGTGTTTCTCCATTGAGAGTGCTTAGTCTAGTGTCCGCGTAAATTTAAAAGGGACGGAGACAATGCTGGCTGAAGTCTTGTATTAATACATGCGCAAGGCTTGATCGAGATCCTCAACGCCGCTTGCTCTACTTTTTATAGCTGTTTACGCCCGTCCTGTAAGCGCAAACGGCCTTTTTTGGGAAATATATACTTGACATCCCCGAACTAAAGCTTTAGCATTCAGTCATTGGAGAACGAAAATGGCTGAATCAATCTTAAATCAACCGCAATTTCAAGACGCCGACAAGGCCCGCGAATACC